>Ga0302246_1000733_pt1 | contig 26490 bp, 26 predicted proteins | sample AAG_UR_Trp_MG_FD_193533 | JGI IMG/M metagenome (GOLD analysis project Ga0302246, IMG submission 193533) | Enriched activated sludge microbial communities from anaerobic digester in WTTP, New Holstein, Wisconsin, United States - AAG_UR_Trp | ecosystem: Engineered > Bioreactor > Anaerobic >... | reverse complement strand
AGGCCTTGCGCAAACAGGTCGATCAGGTTTCCGAAGCATCTACGATCCGGGTGGACACGCATAAACTGGATGACATGATCGATATGGTGGGGGAACTGGTGATTACCCAGTCCATGGTTCAGCAGGATCTGAATATGAGCCTCCACGCCGACAGAAATCTCATGCGGGATATCGCGCAGCTCTTTCGCATTACCTCGGCGCTCCAGCGCGCTTCGACGGGTTTGCGTATGATTCCCATCAAACAGACCTTCCAGCGTATGTCGCGACTGGTGAGGGATCTGTCGAAGGCGGCCGGGAAGACCGTTGCCGTGGAAATGGAGGGGGAAGACACGGAAATCGACCGGAACATGGTGGACGAAATTTACAATCCCCTGGTCCATATGATCCGGAATTCCGTCGATCACGGTCTGGAGGTTCCTGCGGAAAGGCTTCGGGCAGGGAAATCCGAAAAAGGCATCATCCGGTTGTCCGCCTATCACCGCGGGGGGAACATCGTGATCGAAATCTCAGACGACGGACGCGGTCTAAACAAGGGGAAAATTCTCGATAAGGCCATCAAAAACAAAGTTTTGCAGAGCCGTGACGGCCTCAGCGATGCAGAAATCTATCGGCTTGTTTTTCTGCCGGGCTTGTCGACGGCGGAAAAGGTGACGGATATTTCCGGTCGCGGTGTCGGCATGGATGTGGTAAAGCAAGCCGTCGAAAAGCTGCGGGGAAAGATTGAAATTGAAAGCAAGCCGGGGGAAGGAACAACTTTTATCACCAGTTTCCCCCTGACTATGGCCATCATCGACGGCATGATCGTCAAAGTCGGCCCGGAACGATACATCCTGCCGACGACGGCCATCCGCCAGGCCCTGCGGCCAACCCGCGAGTCATACAACAACGTCGTGGGAAAAGGAGAGACGATCCGTTTCATGGGTCAACTCTTGCCCCTCGTCCGTCTCTATCAGTTATTCGGCATTGAGCCGGATTACAAGGCCCCCTGGGAAGCGATTGGCGTCGTCGTGGAAGGCGGCGACCGGTCCAAATGTCTTTTGGTTGACAAAATCGTCGGAAAGGCGGAAGTGGTGATCAAGAGTCTGGGGGAAGGCTTTAAAAATATCCGGGGTATCTCCGGTGGCGCGATTCTGGGAGACGGTCAGGTGGGGTTGATTGTCGATCCGGAAGGCCTGTTTGACTTCAGCGAAAAGCAATAGAGGTCATGGCGGTTGGATTCAGGGAAAACGGAAATTCTTCCAAGGAGATGAGTATATGGATAAAAGCATAAAGATTTTGGTTGTGGACGATTTTGCAACCATGAGGAAGGTCATCAGAAATCTTCTGAAGCAAAGCGGTTATGAGAACATCGTCGAGGCGGAAGACGGGGTGAACGCCTTGAAAATTCTGAAGTCCCAGAAAATCGATTTCGTTATTTCCGACTGGAATATGCCCAACATGAGCGGCCTCGAGTTACTGAAGGCTGTCCGGGCCGATGAAGAACTGAAAAGTCTGCCATTTTTAATGGTGACCGCCGAGGCGCTCCAGGAGAACGTGGTTGCCGCCGTCAAGGCCGGGGTCAGCAATTACATCGTGAAGCCCTTCACATCAGAAACCCTGGATGAGAAGATCAAGAAAATCATGGAAAAGATGTAATCCAATCAACCGGAAGAGGATAGAAATATGAACGTCAAGTTTATTAACCCATTTTTGGAAGGAACGATCAGTGTGCTGAACACCATGGCCTTTGTCTCGCCCCGGGCAGGAAAGCCTTATTTAAAGAAGGACAGCATGGCTGTTGGGGATATTTCCGGCATCATTGGCCTGACCGGAGCGGCCAGGGGGTCATTGGCCTTGAGCTTCAGCAAGGGGTGCATCATCAAGATCGTCTCCAGCATGCTGGGGGAAGAAATTACGGAAATCAATGGCGACATCAAGGATGCCGTGGGGGAATTGACCAACATGGTTTCCGGCGTGGCAAGAAAGAAACTCGAGGCGGAGGGTCTGAATGTCACCGCCGCCATTCCCACCGTGGTCTCCGGACCCAATCACTCCATCGTCCACGTTCTGGGCGGTCCAAGCATTATCATCCCCTTTGAACTCGATGAAGGGCCTTTTGTCGTCGATATCTGTCTTAGCGACGGAACTTAAGGCTGCCTGAAAATGGGTTGTTGGAAAGGTTGAGATGCAACCGGCGACGGTGCCGCGGTTTCGACCTTGTTTTGAATCAGAATGATGCTGATTCTCCGGTTGCGGGGATCCCGGGGATTCTCCTTGACATAGAGTTCCTGATCCGCGTAACCGACCACCCGGGCGATCCGGGTCGGTTCGATCCCGTTATTTTCCAGTTCCCGGCGGGCGGCGGATGAGCGCGACGTGGACAACTCCCAGTTGGTAATCTGGCCGCCCCGGAAAGGTGCGGAGTCCGTGTGACCCTCGATGGCCACCCGGTTCGGAACATCCCGGATGTTGTCGGCCACGATGGCCAGGATCTGCCTGGCCTTGGCCGTCGGGTCGGCGCTCCCCAGATTGAACATGGGGCTCCCTTCCATATCAACGATCTGGATCCGCACGCCGCCTTCCACCACGTCGACAAAGATCTGATTCTTCACAAACTTCAGTTTCTCTTCAATGGCCGCCTTGAGTTTCTTGACCAGATCTTCCGTAGAGATTCCCCCTTTCTCTACAACTTTGACCACACTGAACCCCATGGAACCCTTGATCTGCCCCTTTGAGTCCTTTGCTGCACCGGCCCCTTCTCTGTTTAGCCCTTTTGCGGACATTTTTGCGCCCATCCCCTGTTTATCGAGGACCTGAGTCGATTTATCCAGAAAGGATTGACCGGAACTGGACATCTCCTTGAAGACGTTGAAGTTTCTGAAATAATCGGACAGAGCGACACGTTTTTCCGGTGAAACCATGGTAAGCAGCCACAGAAGGAGGAAAAAGGCCATCATCGCCGTGACGAAGTCGGCGTAGGCGACTTTCCAGGAGCCGCCGTGATGACCTTCAGGTGCCTTTCTCTTCTTCTTGATGATGATGATGGGAGAGGATCGATCGTCCATTATTTCTTCGCCTGACGGAAAGCTTCTTCCACTTCCAGAAATGTCGGCCTGACTTCCGTGGGAATCACCCGGCGCCCGAATTCCACGGCGACCTTGGGCGCTGCGCCGCCGATGAAGGACAGAAGGGAGACCTTCAGGACCGTTAAGTACTGGAGATGTTCTGTCGCGGTATGTTCCAGGCTTCTGCCCATGGGGCCGACGAACCCGTAGCACAATAAAACGCCGAGGAAGGTTCCGACCAGTGCGGCGCCGACGTGCTGGCCAAGAATTTCCGGCGGTTCGCCGATTTTACCCATGGTGATGACGATGCCTAAAACAGCGGCCACGATTCCCAGCCCCGGGAGGGCATCGGCGATGAAGTTGACGCTCTTAGAAGGATTCGTCAACTCTTCCATGTGGGTTTCCAGTTCGCTGTCCAGGAGGGCCTCCAGTTCATGGGGAGCAATCGTCGTGGTCATGACGGTCCGCAGGGTATCCGTAATCAGATTGAGGGCCCGCTCATTTTTGAGAATATGGGGAAACTTGCTGAATACGGGACTTTCTTCGGGCCGGTCCACGTCCGATTCGATGGACACCAGCCCCTGTTGCCTGATTTTGTAAAAGATTCTGTTCAAAAGCAGCAGGGCTTCCAGGTAATCTTCCTTGGACAGGTTTTTACCGGTAAAGATTCCCGCGACGGCTCCGGCCACCTTCTTGACGACTTTTAAAGGCGATGAGATGAGAAAACCGCCGATGGCGGCACCGAAGATAATGAGTACTTCCGTTGGCTGAAAGAGCACGGATAAATTCCCATGCGCAAGCAAATAACCACCCACCACAGCGGAGATAACGACAATGAATCCGACGATGGCAATCATGAATAGTCCTTTTCTCCTCTTTTCTCCCGCAGGATTTCCCTTTCCTTTTCAAAGACAAACCGGACGATTTCGTTACGGATATGTTCATCCATGCCGAAAAATTTAAGAGCGATCCGGAATTGATCGTTTTTGGGCCCGGAGGACAGCACTTCCCCGTAGAGCTGAACGGCTACCGGAGGCAGGGAAAAGAGGATGACCTTGATTTCCAGGATGCTTCCTATGGGGATGTCCGTTTCGAAAAGAAAATCCATGCCGCCGGCGCTGATCGTGACGGCTTTCAGCGGGAGAGACTGGAACCCCCCCTGGTAGAGGGTGATCATCCGCATCACCGCATCAAGTTTGGCATTGATCGTTTTCAGCCATACGGACAAGTGGGCATCCCCGATTTCGGGCAGGGTTGACAGTTCGCTGTAAATGGCTTCCCCGTAAAGTTTCGCCCGGGATGTGTCCCGCTCTTCCGGGGGAACGATCCGCAAATCGAACGGAAGCAGTGTGGAAACCCGGGAGAACTCTCTTTTGTTCATCGAAGTTGGCTCGTGATTTTTCAATTTCATCCTCAAACCTTCCTCCGGGAGCGCTGCCCCCGTCATTTTTTTATAAATTCACCCTGACCGACGTTCATACCAGATGAGCTTCAAATAAAGAACGGGTTTCCCGGACTTCAGACGATGAATCCCGATTCCGTGGCGAGGGTACTCATAAAGTGTTTTTCGGGTTCTTGCAAGAGTAATACCGAATGCGCCTTGTAAATGGCCGAACGGTTGAAATATTGTCCCGGCGGGAAAATGTTCCCTTTCCTGAAGGTATTCCCGATCCGATCGGGAAAATGTTCGGGAGGATCGTTTTTGCATGGGATGCTTAGGGAATGTCAAATAATTGTCTTTTGTATCGCCGATTGACGTGAAAAATCCAGGGTTGCATAACGCCTTTGTGTTGAAACCCGATACTGGGCAGGTAAAAAGAGCCGACAACCTTTTCTGGTATGTAATTTGCTCTTGAAGCGGGGAGAAGATTACCATTTCCGGCGGACAGGATTTTTCCCGCCGCCCGGACCTTTATGAAAGGCATCAACCCTATCATGGATTCATTCATGCCAAAGGAGCGAAAAGAGCCATTGTGGCCGCTGAACGGGTCATCTTCCGGTGGCGGTTACATCGGCCTGGTCTTCATGGTCCTTCTTTGCCTGTTTGTGGTCCAGATGATCGGTGCTTCCCCCTGCCTGAGCCGGACAACGGATAAGCAGACGGACAAAGGGGGCCTTTACCTCGGCTTTTCCTCGTATCATAACCTCGGGATGGCTCTTTCCGAAGTTGCCCGATTGAAAGAGCAGGGTTATCGCGCTTTCTACAAGGAAACAGGTCAGGGAAAAGAGAAGAAATTCCGTGTTCTGGCGGGACCCTATCTGACCCGGACCAAAGCGGCGGCAGCAGGGGAAAGGTTGAAGCAGAGGGGGGTGATCGATCACATTCAGGTCATCTCCGTGGCTGCCTCCAACCCCGCTAAGAATCGTGTCGAGGGAAAAGCGGATTCTCCGGGAGCGGATCGGCAAAAAGGACAAGCGTCAACAAAAAATCAGGGGGAAAAAATCAGAAAAGGGAAGGCCGCGGTTTTAAAAAAATCACCGGCTGCCGCCGGGGAGAAGTTCCTCCCCGGCCGGATTACATCGAAGGTGCGGCAAAAGGGAAAAGAGCCGGTCCCCTCTTCCGCAAAACCGATAACCGCTCTGCCAGCGGGGAAAAAAGTTGAGAACGGGCAAACAACGACGAAGACAACCCTGAATCCTTCCGTAACGCCCGGTCCCTTGCCGGATGTCAAACCCCTTCCATCGCTGCCGGTCACTTTGCCAACCGCTGTTCCGACGATGCCCGCCACCCCGGCCATGCCCAGTTGGCCCTATTTCGACAATGCCATGAAGGATTTCCAGCGGGGGCAATATATGAAGGCCCGTCCGGTTTTTCAAAGTATCCTGGCGAGAAGCGATATTGGCGCCTCCTGGCGGGAAATGGCGGAGAGACGGCTCGTCGACTGCATGTATTTTTTGAAGGAAAGCAACAGCAAGGCGGCATTATCCGAACTGGTCTATCAGTATAAAAATATCCTTTTAAAATATCCCGATATCCGACACGGCAACGACCTCGCCTACTGGCGCCTGGGGCACCTGTACAAGGACATGGCCTTCTACAGGGATGCCATTGATGCGTATAAGAGCCTGATGGAAACGTACCCGACGTCCCCGTTGACGGAGGAAGGCCTCTATCAGATAGGAGACCTTCTCCGCCTGGACAGGAAATATCCCGAGGCCGTGGAAGTTCTGCGGACGTTTTACGCGAAGTATCCCGGCAGTGCCCTGTCCAGGGAAGCCATCTTTTCGCTGGCCGATACGTACTACCGCATGGGGCTTCCTCAGGAAGCCGATGTCTGGTACAACAGCGCTCTCCAACGCTGGCCCGACCTGTATGGTCTACCGGAGGACATCTTCCTGAATACGGGCTATCACTTCTACAGTATGGGAAATTACCGCCGGGCGTTCCAGGTCTTTAGCTATTTTCGCGGCCTCTATCCCGGAAGCCGGTACGCCTCCTCGGCCACTCGGGCCATGGCCCGCAGCCTTGTCGGGATGGGCCAGACATCGTCGTCGGTTCGTCTCCTGAATGCGGTTCTTGCGAGGGAAAGGGATAAGAAAGAGGCGATCCGCCTTCGGCTCTTGCTGGCGGAGTTGGGGGTCCAAAGGCCGGGAGCCAGGACCTCCGTCTGTTTCCCGGGGGTTGAAAATTACCGGGAACCGCTTCTCAGCTGTGATCAGATGCTCATGGAACTCAATGGGGATGCCCTGACGGAGGAGGTCCTGTATCTGAAAGCGAATGTCCTGACAACCATGAATCATCCCCGGGAGGCCTTCGACACGTATGCTACACTTTTACGTCTTTACCCGAAGAGCCGCCGCCAGGTATCCTGCCGCAAAAGCCTGGAAGAGACCCGGAACGCCCTGATCAACGATTATTACGGGAAGGGAGATTATCTTGCCGTAGCCGATTTATATTTCACCGAAAGCGGTTTTCAGTACCATCCGGACATGGATGTCCTGTTCAAGATTGCCGACAGTTTCAAGCACCTGGGGTTGTACGAGCAGGCAGCCAAAACCTTCCAGGATCTCAAGAATACGCAGACATTTGCTGATCCCGGGATTCTGGATCTGGCCATTGCCGAGGCGGAAATAAAGATCGGCAAAGCCAGGGAGGGGCAGGCGAGACTGGTGATGCTGCTGGCTCAGAAAGGTGTCGGAGGTGCGGTGGTTAAGAAGGCCAGACGGATACTGGCCGATTCATATTACGCGGAAAGAAATTATGACTGGGCCATTGAGTCCTATACCGCGGCAATGCCCATCGACCGGGGAGAAAAGGGCGTCGCCCTGAGCCTCTACCGGTATGCCGATGCGCTCAAACGGAGGGGCCGGGGGGCGCAGGCCCTCCAATATTATCAGGAGGCGCTGAACAGCGCCTCCGCGACACCCGGGGCCTTGTCCGAGTCACTGAAAGGGGAAATATACCTGAGCCTGGGTGAGTGCTATTTCGCGGCCGAGCAGTATGAACAGGGGATTCCCCTGTTGACACAATCCCTTTCCGCTCTGCCGAAAGGCTCCAGTCAACGATGGGCCCTGTTCCGCCTGACCGGCGGTTACATCAAGACAAACAATCCGGCCCTTGCAGAGAAGTCTTCAGGCCAGGTACGGGAAAACACGGAAGATCCCTTCTGGGCGACGATGGCCGACTACGGATTGAACGACGGGATCTGGTTCGCTACTTACGAAGACTATCTGAAATAAATGATTCGATCCGAAATATTTCCGCGATTCGCGGCGGCACCGAAGAGACATTTCTCCAGGGCCGATCGGATGTCTCAGGTTTGATACAGGGAAAATACATGGAAGATATTCATCTTTTAAAAGAATCTTTTGACGCATTTCAAGAGTCTTCCGCCCGTCTGCAGGAAGTCTACGACCGGTTGCAGGAAAAAATTGCACAGGCCGGCCTGGAACTGGAGGAGAAAAACGCCGAACTGTCACGGATCAGCGCGGAGCGGGAAGATATGAAAAACTATCTTCGCAGCATCCTTGAGAACCTGACGGCGGGGGTGTTGGTCACGGACAGTGGCGGATGCGTGAAGATTGTCAACCGTGCCGCACAGAATTTTCTGCTGGCCCGGGAGGAAGATCTCCAGGGGACCCATATTCGCCAAATATTTGACAACCCGGCATTCGCTGAGGCCGGGCCCCATCTGGACGACCATTCCGATGAGCGCACCGGTTATCGTATCACCCTGAACGGCCGGGTGCTGGAAATATTTTCTTCCCCCATTACGACGGTCAATGGTGAACCCGGCGGCACGGCCTGGGTCATTTACGATATGACCGGGACCTTGAAGCTGGAGAAGCAGGCGCGACATATGGAAAAAAACGCCGCCATGCTTGAAATGGCCGCCCGGATCGCCCATGAAGTCCGGAATCCCCTGGGCAGCATCGAGCTCTTTTCCTCCCTTTTGATGCGCAATGTCAGGGAGACGAAACAGCGGGACTGGGTTGGACAAATCATTCAATCGGTCAAGAACATCGATCAGAAAATTGAGGAACTTCTGCGGCATGCCAAGACGGTGGAACCCCTCATGGAGATGATGAATGTCCATGATCTCCTGAAGGAAGTCCTCCTTTATTCAGACCAGATCTCCGATCAGGGCCATGTATTTCTCTCCGTGGAGTATGACCCGACGGAGCCCATGGTGCGAGGAAATCCAGTGATGATCCGCCAGATTTTCATGGGCCTCATCGTGAACGCCCTCAAGTTGCTTCCCGAGGAGGGGCATATTCATATCCGCACGAAGATCGAGGACGACAGAACGAGGGGACCGGCCGTCCGGATCAGCTTTACGGACAACCGTTCGGGAGATTCGGGAGATCATATTCGCCGGTTTTTCAATCCCGACGAAGACGACGAACGGATGGGCGGTTTCAATTTTGCCGTGATCCAAAACATCGTATCCATGCACAACGGTGCCTTGTCCGCCGAGAACGGACCTGACGGGAGGACCTCCTTCAGCATTGTTTTTCCCCTGGTCAAACCGTAGGGGAACCGACAGAAATGAGTATAAAAGATGACAGATAAAACGAGACGCATTCTCATTGTGGATGACGATCCGTCCATGCGATTTGCCCTGTCCGAATCTCTGGAAGCGTGCGGCTATGAAGTGGAGTCGGCAGACAATGGGTCCGAGGCCCTGCAGAAATTTCAGGCCCGATCCTTCGGGATCGTGGTGACCGATATGAGAATGCCCCGCCTGGGTGGAATGGATGTCCTGAAGGGTGTCAAAAAAATATCACCCCAGACACCGGTTATTCTCATCACGGCCTACGGAACCGTCAGCACCGCTGTCGAGGCCATGAAAGAAGGGGCTGCGGAGTTCATCATGAAACCTTTTTCCCTCGATGATCTGCAGGCCGTGGTGAAGAACGTCCTTGCCTCAAGCAACCCGACGCTGGAAGAGGACGCCCCCCCGGAGATACCCACATCTCCGGAAGTGGAGATCATCAGTGAGGCCGCCAATATCCGAGCCCTGCTGACCCTGATGCGAAACATCGCCAGAAGCAAATCCAGTATCCTGATCCAGGGCGAAAGCGGGACCGGAAAGGAGCTTTTTGCCCGCTATATCTATCGTCACAGCAACCGGAAGGGCCATCCGTTTATCGCGATCAACTGCGCTGCCATTCCCCATCACCTGCTGGAAAGCGAAATGTTCGGTTACGAAAAGGGGGCTTTTACCGGTGCCGTTCAGAGAAAACCGGGCAAGTTCGAACTGGCCGACGGGGGAACCCTTCTGCTGGATGAAATCGGCGAGATGGATATCCAGCTTCAGGCCAAGCTCCTGCGGGTGCTCCAGGAATCGGAAGTGGATCGCCTGGGCGGCAGGGAACCGATCTCCGTTGATGTCCGGATCATCGCCACGACGAACGCCGATCTGAGAAAGGGCATCGAGGAGAAAAAATTCCGGGAAGATCTCTTCTACCGTTTGAACGTCATTCCCATCCATATTCCTCCGCTGCGGGACCGGGACGGGGACGTGATCCTGCTCAGCGATTTTTTTCTGAAGAAATACAGTCAGATCAATGAGAAGAAAAAGCCCGCCATTTCTCCGGAAGCGTTTCGGATCCTGCGGGACTATCACTGGCCGGGCAACGTCAGGGAATTGGAACATGTCATTGAACGGTCGGTTCTGATCTGTGACGACGAGGTCATTCTTCCCGAGCATCTGTACCTGGAAAACCCCATCCGGTGTGCACCAAAGGAAATTTCCTCGGAAGAGGAGGCAAATCCGGACCTTCTGGTCGAGGCTGTCGTGCGGGAACCCCTTACGTTGAAGGAAATGGAAAAATCCATGATTTTCGATGCATTGAACAGGGTTAAGGGGAACCGGACGCAGGCCTCCCGGATACTGGGGATCAGTGTCCGAACAATGCGCAACAAACTTCAGGAGTACGAAGCGGAAGGCGAAGCGATTCCTTCCGATTCGTAAGACCGATTCGATGACAGGATTCGGACTTGGTATGTTGCTTGCAAAATAATTTACGACTTCATCTTCATCAAGGGGAGGACAGAGAGTGGATTTTCTATTCGGTAAGACGATACCCATGTTGTCTTCCGTCCTGAGTTACCGGTCGGAGAAGCAGAAATTGATCTCCGGTAACGTGACCAATATCGATACGGAAGGCTATCAGCCCCAGGAACTGCTGTTCAAGAATCGCCTTCTGGAGGCCATGGCGAAGGAACAAACCGTCCCTGTCGTCCGCACCCATAGGAAACATTTGCCCATGCCGGATCCATCGGGCAACACATATAAGGTAGAGACGTCGGGTGAGAAGGTGTCTCTGGACCAGGAGATGACCAATCTCGCGGAAAACCACCTCATGTACAATGTCACGGCGGATATTCTGGCAAGAAAATTCAAGAGTATCAGCACATTTTTAAAGGATGTAAGATAACATGGATTTCTCGACGAATTTTAAAATTTGCGGTTCCGGGCTGGCAGCTCAGCGTGCAAAAATGGACGTTGTGTCCAGCAATCTTGCCAATGCAGGGACGACGAAAACGGAAGAAGGCGGTCCCTACCGGAGAAAAATGGTGGTGCTGAAGGCAGAGCCTGTCAGGGAGCGGTTTGACCGAACCCTGGAAGATGCGCTGGCGGAAGTGAAGGTGGATCAGGTGACCGAAGATCCGACCCCCATGAAGAGCGTTTATGATCCGGCTCATCCCGATGCGGATGAAAAGGGCTTTGTGCTCATGCCGAACGTCAACGCCATTCAGGAAATGGCCGATATGATCAACGTGGGCAGAAGCTACGAGGCTGTCGTGACGACCTTCGACGCCGTGAAGAGCATGGCTCTGAAAACCCTGGAAATCGGCAAATAAGAAATACGGTTAAGGAGGAGAAACATGGGCGACATGATCATCGGAAATCAACCGATCCAGGGGCCGGGCAGTGCCCTGCCGTCAGGCGCGGCATCCGGTGCCGGGGACGGAGGCTTCAAAAACATTCTGAAAAACGCCATTGAGGATGTCAATGCGTTGCAGTTTCAGGCGGACGACGCTGTTGCGAAGCTGCAGATGAACAAAGGGAGCATGCATGAAGCCCTGATCGCCATGGAGAAGGCGAATCTCTCCTTCCAGACCCTGCTGCAGGTGAGGAATAAAATTGTCGATGCGTATCAGGAAGTGATGAGGATGCAGGTGTAACGGTAAAATCCGGGTATCCTGGTGGCTGTCAACAAGAAAGAAAAAGGAAATTAGATGGATGCGATCGCCCAATTTTTCACGAATGTCTGGAAAGGCTTCTCCGTCCTGCCGCCTTCCCGCAGACTTTCGATTCTGGTTGTGGCCCTGGTGACCATTGCCTTCATATGGGGCCTCGTATACTGGGCAAACCAGACGGACTACAAAGTCCTGTTTTCCAATCTTTCTTCCGAAGACGCATCGGGTATTGTCGCCAAGCTCAAGGAAAAAAAGATACCCTACGAACTTTCCGGCAGCGGGGATACCATTTCCGTTCCGTCGGACAAGGTAACGGAAGTCCGTTTGGAGATGGCCTCTCTGGGATTGCCCCAGGGTGGCGGGGTCGGATTCGAGATCTTCGATCAGAAGAATCTGGGTGCCACGGAGTTTGAACAGCAACTGAACTATCGGCGTGCACTCCAGGGGGAGTTGGCACGCACAATCAACAGCCTCGATGAAATTCAGCAATGCCGGGTTCACCTGGCGTTGCCCAAGGATTCGTTGTTCGTCGAAGAGCAGAAAAAACCGACGGCTTCCGTGACCCTGAAACTGAAAACAGGCAAGTCCCTCCGGCCGGACCAGATCGAGGGGATCGGACATCTCGTGGCAAGCAGTGTCGAGGGATTGAACCCGGCCGATGTCATGGTGGTGGACAGCAAGGGAAATATCCTTTCCCGCCAGCAGGATGAATCGCGGTTGGGAAAGATGACGGCCTCTCAGGTCGAATACCAGACGAATGTCGAGAAGGACTTGGCCAATCGGATTCAGACCATGCTGGAAAAGGTTGTGGGCCAGGGCAAGGCCGTTGTCCGCGTTGCAGCGGATCTGGATTTCAGTGTGACGGAAAAAACGGAAGAAATTTATGATCCCGAATCTCCCGTTATCCGCAGCACCCAGAAGCAGACGGAAAAAGTCACCCCCCCCGTTGGTGCGACAAACCCGAAATCCGCGGAGGAAAAGCTGGACGAGGTCATCAACTATGAAATCAACAAGACCGTCAACAAAACCGTCATGCCCGTGGGAGAGATTCAGAAGTTGTCGATTGCCGTCCTGGTGGATGGGAATTACGTGAAGGACAAGAAGGGGGGCGAGGTGTACCAGGCCCGGGAAAAGAAGGAACTGGACAGTATCGAAGAGCTTGTGAGGAAGTCCGCGGGTTTCAACGTAACCCGAGGGGATCAGGTAGTCGTGAGCAACATGCCCTTCCGGTCATCCCTGGAGGACGACCTCAATGCGCCGATACCCTGGACGGAGCACGTCTCCAATTTCGTACCTTATGTAAAATACCTCTTTATTCTTGCCGCGTTGATTTTCCTCTTCCTGTTTGTTCTGAAGCCCATCATCGGTTTGGTTGCCGAACTGGGCAAGAATCAATCTGTCGCGATCAGCGGTCAGCCGGAGCAACCCCTTGAACTGGGTGGGGTGCAGGCGACACCGATGCTGATGAATCCTCTGGAAGAAAGAGCCCTGACGGAAACGGAGTTGACCAAACAACTGGCCGATGCCGATGCGAAGAAATTCGCGGAACTCCTGCGGAACTGGATCCGCTAGAATGGGGAACCGGAATTTTACAACTCATAAGCGTATAATAAGAATAACCCGCCATGACCAATGAAGAAAAAGCTGCCATCCTGCTCTTATCGCTGAATGAAGACACGGCGGCGCAGGTGATGAAGAACCTCCGCCCTTCGGAAATCCGGCGTATCGGGAAATACATGAACCGGATTTCCGATATCCCTGCCGATACGCTCAATGCGGTGGCCAAGGAATTCTGCACCCTGGCCAGGGAAAAGGGGGGAACGATTTCGGTCGGGCATGAACAGCCGAAAAACATCGTGATCAAGGCCCTGGGCGAAAAGGCGGCTCAGGATATTATGGCCGATGTGGAAAATGGCAAAAGAAACGACAACCCCATTATCGACAAGCTTCAGGACATTGATCCCAAGGTTCTTGTCGATTTCACGAAGACCGAGCACCCCCAGACGATCGCCCTGATTCTCGCCCACCTCAAAGCCGAGCAGGCTGCCCAGATTTTAAATGATTTTTCCCCGGCGATGCAGTTCGAAATCACCAAGAGAATGGCAACCTTGAAAAGCGTTCCCTACGAATTTATCGAAGAGGTGGCCAAGACCCTGGAGCAGGAAATCGTGATCGGCCAGGGAGGAGAACAGCAGCTCGGGGGGCCCCAACTGGCGGCGGAAGTGTTGAACCGGCTCAACCGCGCCAATGAAAACTCGATCATGATCTCCCTGGAAGAAACGGATCCCGAGCTGGCCATGCAGATCCGGAACTTCATGTTCACCTTCGAGGATGTCCTGAAACTGGACGACAAAAGTCTGCAGGAACTGCTCAGGGAGGTCAGCGGCGAAGATCTGGCGAGAGCCCTCAAGCTCGTCGATGCAAGTCTCCGGGAAAAAATATACAAGAACATGTCCAAGCGTGGCGCGGAGATGCTCAAAGAAGACATCGAAATGATGCCGCCTATCCGTCTGTCCGAGGTCGAGGCAAGCCAGCGGACCATCCTGGAAATTACGAAACGACTGGAAACGGAGGGGAAGATTACCGTTTCCAGAGGAGATGAACAGGATGAGTTCATCTAAAGGGGTCATCAAATCATCCAACGTCAAGGTCGTGGAAAAAGTCCTCCACAGGGAGCATACTCCGGGGGAAAAGGTGGATTTTCAGACCAATCCTCTGATCGTGGAAGCCCGGAAAGATGTGGGGGAGATGGCCCGATTGCAGAAAGCGGAATGGGAAGAAAAGCTCCGGCAGGCAAAGCAGGAATCGTATGATCAGGGCTTTGCGGCAGGCGTGAACAAAGGAAAGACCCTCCAGAAAGAAGAGGCCGGACGTGCCATTACCGCAGTGAACGACCTCATGAATCAACTGACGGGGCTGCGCCAGGGGATCGTTGAGAAGGCGGAACAGCAGATTCTGCACTTGGCCATTGCCATCGCAGAGAAGGTGATTCATCAGGAAGTCAGGCAGGACGGGACGGTGGTGGCTTCGGTGCTGCGGGAAGCCGTGAAGAGCGTGGCGGACCGGGACGGTATGAAAGTCCACCTCAATCCTCAGGATTTCCACTACATCATGGAAATCAAGGATGAAATTCTCAAAGAAATGGATGGTGTGAAAAATATCGTCTTCGAAGAGGACCCGGGGATCAAACCGGGTGGGGTGATGGTGGAAACCCTTTTCGGCGAAGTGGATGCGCGCCTGGAACAGCAGTTTCAGGAAATCAAGGCGGGCTTCGGCCTGGCCTGAGCGGAAGAAGAGAAGCCGATGTTCACGGATTTTGAAAAATATCACCGCGTCCTGGAACGGATCAATCCGATCCGCGTGAACGGGAAGGTAAGTGAAATCATCGGTCTGGTTGTGGAGGGTCACGGTCCGGCGGCATCGATCGGCGAAGTCTGCGGCATCTACCCGACGGGAAGCGACAAGCCCGTCAATGCCGAAGTGGTCGGTTTCCGGAAGGGGAAAGTGCTGCTGATGCCTCTTGAAAACATCCGGGGCCTGGGGCCGGGATGCCGCATCGTGGCCATTCACCGGAAGGCCAGTATCCATGTTGGGGAATCCCTTCTGGGCCGGGTGATCGACGGCCTCGGCAATCCGATTGACAATCGGGGGCCGATTCAATGTGACGAAGAATATCCGATCTACGCCGATCCGGTTAATCCGTTGAAAAGAGGCCGTATCCGGGAGCCGATGGATTTGGGAGTGCGGTCCATTAACAGCCTGCTGACCTGTGGAAAAGGCCAGCGAATGGGAATCTTTGCCGGGTCCGGCGTCGGGAAAAGTGTGCTTTTAGGCATGTTCGCCCGTCATACCAAGGCCGATGTCAATGTAATCGGCCTGATCGGCGAGCGGGGGCGTGAGGTCCGGGATTTTCTTGAGAAGAATCTTGGCGCTGAGGGCCTGGCGCGTTCCGTCGTGGTGGTGGCCGCTTCGGATATGCATCCCCTGGTCAGAATGCGGGCGGCTTACGTGGCCACCACCATTTCGGAGTATTTCCGTGATCAGGGCCAAAATGTTCTGCTCATGATCGATTCTCTGACGCGTTTTGCCATGGCACAACGGGAAATCGGCCTGTCCGTCGGCGAGCCGCCGACGACGAAAGGCTATACCCCTTCCGTGTTCAGTCTGCTGCCAAAATTGCTGGAGCGGGCCGGAAGCCTTGAGGACGGAGGGAGCATCACCGGGTTGTATACGATTCTGGTGGAGGGAGACGATTTCAACGAACCCATCTCAGATGCCGCCCGGTCCATTCTGGACGGCCACATCATGCTGTCCCGGGATCTGGCCAGCAAACATCATTACCCCGCCGTGGATGTCCTGAACAGCATCAGCCGGGTGATGATCGACGTGGTGTCTGAGGATCACCGGAAGAAGGCGGGTGAGCTCCTGAACATCATGTCGATTTACCGGAAAGCCGAGGACATGATCAATATCGGCGCCTACGCGAAGGGCAGCAATCGGGGAATCGACCGTTCCATCGAGATGATCGACCGGATCAACGCCTTTCTGTGCCAGGATATCGAGGCAAAAATCACCTTTCCGGATTCCGTACGGGAACTGGATGCCCTGTTGAGGTCGTAAAACATGTTCACCTATAACCTGCAATCCGTTCTTGAATACCGGCAAAGCCTCGAAGAAAAAAAACTCACGGAGTTTTCCGGACAGGAACGGATTCTGCGAAGAGAAAAAGAGATATTAAAAGGAATCAGGGAAAAGCAGCAGATCCTGGTCGAAGAACTGAGGGCCCTAAAAGACAAGGAGTGCACCAGCAGGGACATTGCCCTGTCTCTGGCCTTCATGGAGGAACTCCAAAAGCGGGAAAACCGGCAGATCGAAGTGGTCCGGGAGGCGACGGCCCTGTTCGAGGAAAAGAGGAAGGACCTGCTGGAAGCGGTGAAAAAGCGAAAAATGATGGAAATTCACAAGGAATACCAGTTCCGGGAATACAAGGCCGATCTGGTCTTGTCAGAGCGCCGGGAAACGGATGAGCTTTCGATCCAGCGCTTTGTCAGGAGAGAACGATGAAAAGAAATAAAATCGCCACGACCCTATTTATTCTCGTGATCCTCTTCCTTAAACTCTTTGTTGCGGGAGAGTTGTTCCAGGAGTTCTCCGGGGGGGATGCTTCCGTGCTGGTTAAGCGGGCGCTGGCGGAAGTGCCGAGAAACAGTTCCATGACCTTGCCGGTCAAAGATGTGCTGGAGGACCCACTGTCCCGGGAAAGGGTTCTCATGAATACCCTCAAACAGAAAGAACAGGAACTGAATGACCGGGAGAGCCGCCTGCTGGCGGAAGAACAGCGTACGCAGGCCTTGAAACAGGATATCATTGCGAAAATCGATACCTTAAGGGCTTTGGAAGAGCGCCTGAACACGTCCATTGAGGGGGAAAAGACCTCGGAAAACAAAAAGTACAAGGACCTGGCAAAAGTCTATGACGCGGCCCCTCCCGACAAGGTCGGATCGATGCTGGAGAAAATGGATACCAAGACGGCTGCGGGGATCACGATGAACATGAAACGGGACAAAGCCGGTGCCGTCCTGGGGCACCTCAGTCCTCAGAAGGCGATCGAAATCACGCGGGAAATAACCCGTGTTTCCGGAAAATCGCAGCCCGTGCAATAAACCGGGACGAATTTGACCTCTTAACCAGTCATTGTTACGCGAGTGACTAACTCAAACCGGGAGCTTCTGATCGGGCTTCCGGTTTTTTTTCGTCTCGTCCATGACGCGGTCCGTCTCGGAAAGCCCCCGTTCGATCATCGCCTTCCGGCGGGGGATGAGTCTCAACCCTTTTCAGCCAGGAATGCGGGCCGCCCATCGGTCCCATCATCAGATCCTGCACACATTGCCACTCCCGGAGTGGCGTTCCCGTTCGGTTTCCGGCACTTCGGCAGGCGGCATATCTTTCCCGTTTCCGGGGGTACGTTTCCTTCTTCTCCAACGGGGGAAAAGGGAATTTTTTTCCCCCGTTGGATTTGACCGGGACAGGATCATATTTGTAACTTATTGAAATAAAAAGGTAAAATCTTGATTAAGATGGATGGCATGTCTCTTGCTTTTCCTGGGACAAAGAACAAATGTGCAGGGATAAAAGAGATGATAAAAACCACACTACAAAATAACGGCCAATTGACTACCGGCTGCCTTCTTCCCGTAGATGTAAAAGGGAGTGTTCAGAGCTCTCCTTGCGGGTCTGAGAATGCGTCCCGGGGAGGTGACAGTCTGCCGTTTTCCGTGATTTTTACCAAGATGGTCAATAAAGCTTCTCAGATTAAGGAAGCCGTGTCGTCTTCTACCGGACGGAACGCAAGCAGTGCAGAAAATGCCGTCTCCGCGGCGGATATTGCCGAAGAACAAAGAAAGCCGCTCTTTATGATGAAAATAAAGGGCCTCCCTTCAGGGCAGGAGAAGGAAGAAGACGTTCTTGCCTTGGAGTTGGACCTGCAGGCATTGCTTCAGGTCATTGAGGATGGGAAGGCCGCCGGGGAAAACCAGAGCGATCCTGCCGGATCGGGCGAAGCCGCGGCGAGCATTTCGTCATATCTGGCCGCGATGATATCGGCCCTGCAGAACCAGGGCGGTGCAATCGATCCTGCCGGTATCGGGACAAGCGGCCAGGAAGCGACTTTGGGGATACAGGGCGATACCGAAACGATCCTCTCTGCAATAGATAAATTTTTATCATCGGGGGGAAACCTCTCCACCGATGGGACGGACAAGGGGAATAAAATTCTCCTGACCATGCCGCAGGATCTCCTGAAAAATTTTGTCATCAATCAAAACGGCCAGCCACATTTTTCGATGAACGGTGCTGCAGAGGGTCCGTTAACGGGGGAAGGAGAAGTTGCCGCTGTCGGCCAGGATGTGGAGGGAAAAACGCTCCAGTTGGTTCGGCTGAACACACGAGCCTCCTCATCGTCTCCCCAGGGAGCTCTCCTGGCGGCGGTCATGGGGTCACAGAAAACGCATCCGTCAGTTCAGGAAGGAATGAAGACCGATTCCGAAAATACGGACCCCGATGGGGCCATTCCAGGCAACCCTTCCTCCGGTGAAGCGCTGTTGAAGACAGCCGGGGAACCCCGGGTTCGGGAAACCCTTCTTCCGCCCGAAACGGGAAACGAACCGGACGGAACGGCCGTCAAAGCAGGAATGGATCCCCAACAGGGACTTTTGTCGCCGGAAGAGGAATTGGGCGAGCAGGAGCGGATTGCGGCCAGTCAGGGTCTTGAAGCAGGAGAGGACGCGTCCGCGATTCGTGAGGATGCGATGAAAGGAGCCCGGTTGATCGCGGGGAAGGAATCGGTTCAGTGGGTTCCCAACGCCGGCATGTCCTCCCCCCAGGTTTCCCCGGGCGCAGTCGCTTCCTCGAAGGGCGTATTCATCCCCATGGACGAGGTGGTCAGTAAAGCCGGGACAGCCCTGGAAAAGGGAGGAAAAGTGCAGATGACCCTGCAGCCACCGAGCCTGGGAACGATCAACATGGAAGTGGTCGTTCAGAATAACCGGGTGGAACTGGTGCTGACGACCGGTCACGCCGACGTGCAGCAGATGCTTCAGGCCGGTACGGACCAGCTCAAGAGCACCCTCCAGAATCAGGGATTTCAGGTCGATCAGATGTCGGTGCTGTTAAAACAGGAAAATTTTGGTTTTAATCCGGGGGGGAATCCCCTCTGGCAAGACGGTTCGGGACAAAAGGAGAACAATGGGAACGGATCTTCCGCCTTCCCTTCGACTCCGGATGCAGAGCCCGTTATATCCCGGGACGACTACGGAACGGGGACCATCAGCATATTTGCCTGATTCGGGCAAGTAAAGGAAGGTAAACGCCATGGCGACGACGGACAATACAATCAGCAATGTCACTGCGCAGCAGACAGCCAGCCAGGTCAGTTCGACCACGTCGAAGACCAAGAGTCTGGGGAAAGATGATTTCCTGAAGATGCTGGTGGCGCAGCTTAAGAATCAGGATCCCCTGAAACCGATGGACGGAACGGAATTCGCCTCCCAACTGGCCCAGTTCTCCAGTCTCGAGCAGTTGACCAACATGAATGCGCAATTGGACAACCTGGGTCTTTATCAGACAACGATGAACAATACCCAGGCGGTTAATCTGCTCGGCAAGGTCGTTACCGTGAATCAGGGGAATCAATTCCAGGTGGACGGCGCCACCGCCGATTTCAGTTACAATCTGCCGTCCGATGCGGCACAGGTTTCCATCAGCATTCTGGACGCCTCGGGCAAGGAAATCGACTGCATTGAGGCAGGGAAACAGACCGCCGGTCTTCAGAATGTGACCTGGAATAGAGGAGACAACAGCAATGGCACGTATTCATACAAAGTGAATGCCGTCGATGCACAGGGGAATGCCGTTACGGTGGAAAGCATGATGACAGGCAAGGTGACGGCCGTGCAGTACAAAGACAACGCCATTTATCTGACGGTTAACAACCAGGAAATCGCCTTCAGCGATGTTGTTGCCGTGAAGAGTTAGCGAGAACGGATTAAACCGCAGGAATCAAGGAAGATTATAAAAGACAGGAGGTTTATCATGTCGAGTGCACTTTGGATCGGGACAACGGGGTTGACGGCAAGTTCAAAACAGATGGATGTGATTGGAAATAACCTGGCCAACTCCAACACCCTCGGATTTAAGGCCGGGAACACCTATTTCGCCAGCATGCTCAATCAGAGCCTCTCCGGTGGTGCGGAAGGGACCATGCAGATCGGTCAGGGTGTGGCCATTTCCCAGGTGGCGACCCAGTTCGACCAGGGCTCATTTGAGTCGACGGGTAGTGCACTGGATCTGGCCATCGACGGCGATGGCTTCTTCATCGTCGAGGACCGGGAAGGAGCCCAGTACTTCACCCGGGCCGGGGCGTTCCATATCAACGCCGATGGTTACCTGGTCGATGTGAACGGTTACCGCGTACAGGGATTCAATCTCTATGTGCCGGGCCAGGAGGACCAGGAAGCAGACATCAGCCTGCAGAATGTCCAGTTCGTTCCGAGGGCCACCACGGAAATCGGGATCGGGGCAAACTTCAATGACGCCGCCGTGAACGGGGAAAAGTTCAACGTCACCCAGACCGTTTTCGATTCGAAGGGGCTGGCCCACAACCTGGGCCTCCAGTTCATGAAAACCGAAGGCGACGGCACGTGGGGGTTCGATGCCGCCCTCGATGGGACCAATGCCAGCACGGGAATGACCTACAACGGCATCAAATTCGATGCAAACGGGAACCTGACGGCGATGTACACGTCGGCCCTTGCTGCTCCTACTGCAACTACCGCAGGGGACGGGACCATGACAACCACGATCAACCATACCGGCCAACTGTACAAGGACACGTCGGCCAACATCGTTCTGACGCGGGGCACCACCGCCCAAGATTGGACCATTACCGCAAACGGAGGCTATACGAAAGCCGCCTTTTCCGAAGCGACCGCGGGTGTCGTGTCGATCGACCTCGACGGGATGGGAGGAGCCGACATTACCTTCAATCTGGCCGATACGTGGGCGGCAGGCGACACGATTTCTTTCGGCATTACACAGAGCGAAGCCGTGGTCAGCGATGTCGCCTTGACCTTCGGCGCCCTCGATAACGGGGCCACCATCGGGGATATTACCGGTGGCAGCAACCAGATCAACTGGAATGTTGCCGGGACGGATGCGCCGAAAATCACCGGTTACGCCAATACGTCGGTCATCAAATCCTTAACCGACGACGGCTACAGTTCCGGTATCCTGAAGTCCCTTTCCGTCGGAAAAGACGGGATCATCAACGGCTACTTCACCAACGGGCAGAGCGCCGAACTCGGCCAGGTCATGATGGCGGCCTTTCCCGATATGTCGGGGCTGAAAAAAGACGGTAACTACTTCGTCGAAACCGTTGTTTCCGGGGAGCCTATCAAGAACCGGCCCAACTCGAGCGGCCTGGGGCAGGTCAAGTCCAACTCCCTGGAGATTTCCAACACCGACGTGGCCAGGGAATTCATCAATATGATCACGGCCCAGCGGGCCTATCAGGCCAATGCCAAAGTTATTACGACGGCGGACACGCTTCTCAGTGTTCTGATGGACATCAAACGGTAATAAACGCCCACCCTGGAGAGATCCCCCCTGAGGGGATCTCTCCGTCAAATAATTGACTTTCCGTTATGCCCCCTTTCCCCGGCCGGGAGCTTTTTTTGTTTTGTCCGTGCATTGCTATTATCGTTTCGGGATCGCTCTCTCTCCGAAGAGGAAGCGAATAATCTGCCGGCAGGTCTGAAAAAACCGAATGTCCGCCAGGGAGAATCCGGTCCTTTCTCTTCCGGGATCGTTCCCGGCCCCCATGGTATGTTCCTTGCTAGAGATTGCCTGTGAGCGCAAATGGGAAGAACCCGGCAGGGCCTTGGGGGTAAGTGTGGATATCGCAACCATCATCGGAATTATCGGAGGATTTACGCTGGTCATCACGGCCATGGGCTGGGGCGGCGGATTGTCCTGGTTCTTTGATTTGCCTTCGATCATGATCGTTCTGGGGGGGACTTTTGGGGCGGTTCTGATCAACTATCCCCTTTCGACGGTTGTCAAGGTCATCCCCGCGGCGAAACACATCTTCTTCAAAAGGGAAACGGAAGTTCAGGAAGTGATCGAGCTGTTTGTCGAGATGTCCGGGATTACCAGACGGGAGGGGCTTCTGTCCCTGGAGCGGATGGAAGCGAAAATCAAAGACCCCTTCCTGTCCAAGGCGGTGGGGCTGGTACTGGATGGTGTCGATCCGACGGATGTGGAGATCATTCTGGAGACGGAAATTCAGTCGGTTGCGGAACGACATCGGATCGGAGCGGAAATCTTTACGACCATGGGGAATTTCGCGCCGGCCATGGGCCTCATGGGTACCCTGATCGGCCTGGTGAAAATGCTGATGCAGATGAGCGATCCTGCCATGATCGGGCCTTCCATGTCCCTGGCCCTGATCACCACCTTTTACGGGGTCATCCTGTCCAATCTCATCTTCCTGCCTATCGCGGGCAAGTTGAAGACCCAGAGCAGTCATGAGCTCTTTATCAAGTACCTGATGATGAACGGCACCCTGGCCATGCAATCGGGGGATCATCCCCGGATGGTGAAGCAGAAACTACTGTCCTTCGTGGCTCCGAGGGAAAGGGGGGTCGCCTATTGAGACCGAAGATTCCGTGGCGCAGTCAAAAGCCTGAAATTCCCGTTGCCGGCTGGCAGACGATCTACTGTTCGTTTGCCCTGATTCTCGTGGTCTTTTTTATCATGATGGTTTCCTACTCCGTCGTTTCCGGGAAGGGGATGAAAACCGTCCGGAAGCATTTCGCCCGTGGATCTTCGTTGCACGCCCCGGGATCATCCGTGCGGCCCCTGTCGGGGATTAAGTCGGAGGAACCGGGGGAGGCTCTCTCCGCTGTGATCCAGGATGCCACGACCCGATTCGGCCTGGGGAACACCGTGAGCGTCAGGCTGGCGTCCGGGGGGATCGATATCCTCATGCAGGATCGTGCTCTTTTCCCCGAGGGGGCAGTGGATGTCAAAACGAGAATCTATCCCTACCTGAATGTCATCGGCGATGTCGCCGCCAGAAACGGCCTCCACGTTCAGGTGAAGTCCTATGCGGCAAGTCAACCCGGATCGGACCCGGCCACACGATCAACCTGGCAGTTGTCGGCACAGCGGGCCGTGAATGTGATGCGGTACTTCCTGGCCTACGGGCGCCTCGCGGCCAATCAGGTGAGTGCATCCGGGTTCGGGCCCGCGGGACCCTCCGTGACGGAAACGGCAAACGGCGACCAAAGCCGGATTGAACTGCATTTGAGTGTGAATGAATGATCGGGGCAAGACCATGAGCAGGATGCGTTTCAAATATAAAAAAACGACTGCCGTAACCGAGGCGACAGGAATCGGCGGAAGATGGCTCGTGACCTTCAACGACATGATTACGCTCATTCTGACGTTTTTTGTCCTGATCCTTGCCATGTCCGACATGGATAAAGCCAGTATAGACCAGGTCTCCCAGTCCGTCAGCGAAGCCTTCGGTATCGGGGGGATCCGGGCGCCGCTGGTTCTTCCGCGGACGGTCCAGCCATCCGTCGACCGGGGACAAATCCAGGCGGACAGGAATGCCGAGATATCCAAAATGGCGATCAAGATCGCGTCGCTTCCGGGTATGGAGGCCCAGACGGGCCAAGGAGAGGTTCGCGTCATGATGAACGAGAAGGTTCTGTTTGAACCCGGATCGGATGTGCTGGGAAAGAACAGCCGTCAGGTGCTGATGTCGCTGGTGCCCGTTTTACGGGAAACCGGCGCCTTCATCACGGTGGAAGGCCATACGGATGATCGGCCGGTTGACAAGAATCGATTCTCCTCGAACTGGGAATTGTCGACCGCCCGTGCGGTCAGTGTCGTCACCTTCCTGCTGGAGGAAGGAGGGATTGCTCCGGAACGTCTGTCCGCTGCCGGTTACGGCGATGCGAGGCCCCGGGCCGCGAACCATGACGCACAGGCGCGTCAGATCAATAGAAGAGTGGAAATTAAATTAAAATTTCAAGAATAGCACGAGGGGAGCCATGGCAAGGGAAGAAAAAATTGAAGAAGCCGTACCGCCTGTAGCGGAGGTAAAGGGAAAAAAGGGACTGATGAAATGGATTATCATCGGTGTGGTGGTGCTCGTCGTCCTGGGGGCGGCTGTGGGTGGAGGACTTTACGTTTTTAATAATATTTTGGGGGCGAAGAAAGATATGGCCAAGGCCCCGCCGGTCATCGGCAGCCTCTGGAGCCTCGACCCGTTTATCGTCAATCTGCTGGATAACAACGGGGAAAGGTACCTGAAGGTCGTCATGCAGTTCGAGGTGACGGACCCGTTGATCCTCCAGGAACTGGATCTGGTCAAGCCCAGGGTCAGGGACGGCATCCTCGATCTCCTTTCTTCCAAAACCCTGGCCGATCTGTCGGATGCAACGGGCAAGCAACGGCTGCGGGAAGAGATCATTCTGCGGGTCAACAATTCGATCTCCCGGGGTCGGATCGCGAAGGTCTATTTTACGGAGTTCGTTATTCAGTAGCCGGCGACAACGGGGAAAGAATAAGGAAGGCGTTCATGTCACAGATATTATCGCAGGAAGAGGTCGATGCCCTGCTCCGGGGAATCGCCGGAGGAGACATCGAGACGGAAATCGAGGATATCCGCGATCCATCGGATGTGACCCTCTATGACCTGACCAGCCAGGACCGGATCATCCGGGGGAGGATGCCCACCCTCGAAATGACCAACGAGAAGTTCGCCAGGATGTTTCGTACGACCCTGTCCTCCCTCATGCGGAAAGTCATCAGTGTGAATTCCATGTCGGTCAGCATGCTGAAATTCGGGGAGTTTCTCAAAACCCTTCCCGTGCCGACAAGCCTTCACCTGTTTCGGATGGAGCCCCTGAGAGGCAACGCGATCTTCGTCATGGAGTCCAAAATCATCTTCACCCTGGTGGACATCCTCTTCGGCGGCACAGGACGGGAGTTCTTCAAGGTTGAAGGCCGGGAATTCACTGCCATTGAAAACGGCCTGATCAAGAAAGTCGTCATGAATGCCCTGGTGGATCTGGAGAAGGCGTGGAAAACCCTCCTCGATATCAAGGTCCACTATCAAAGGTCCGAGATCAACCCGCAATTCGCCCAGATCGTTCCCCTGACGGATGTCGTGGTCGTCGTGAATTTCGAAATCGAGGTCGAATACAACACGGGTATCATGTCCCTGTGCATCCCCTATGCGAGCCTGGAGCCGATCCGGGATAAATTGCAGGCAGGGTTTCAGAGCGAACAACTGGAAGTGGACAAGGTGTGGGCGGAACGCTTCAAGGAGAACCTCACTCTGTCCCGGGTCGATCTGGCCGTCGAACTGGGAAAGGCGAACGTGAAGAGCCGAGAAATCGTCGAATTGAAGCAAGGGGATGTGATTCTCCTGGATCAATACGTGTCGGACCCTTTGTTCCTGCTGGTGGAAGGGATTCCCAAATTTCTGTGCGTGCCGGGTATTTCCAAGGGAAATCAGGCCGTGCAGATATCACATGTAATTCAGCGTGACGAGGTAATAGATTATGGAACAGAGTGAAATCGATGCATTGATGAAAGAAATGGATGGGGATGCGGTTTCGGCACCTCCTGCGGAAGAGAGCGAAGACCTGAGCTGGGACGACGTCCAGGAGGAGATGGAGGCATCGCGGAAAGAGGAGCCCAAAACGGAAGTGGCGGGTGTCAGTTTCGGGGAACTCCAGCCAAACGGTGCCCTGAAGGGAAACCTGGATATCGATTTCATCCTGGATATTCCCCTGACTCTGACGGTAGAACTCGGACGGAGCAAGATGCTGATCAGCGAGCTGCTGCAACTGGGTCAGGGCTCGGTCCTGGAGCTTGCCAAACTGGCGGGTGAACCCATGGATGTTTTCATCAACCAGCGACTCATCGCCCGGGGCGAGGTCGTCGTCATCAATGAAAAATTCGGTGTCCGCCTGACGGATATCGTTTCACCCGCCGAGCGGGTGAATCGCCTGCGTTAGGCCATTTTCGAGAGGTTTTATGGAATCCATTTCCTTCTTTCCGGCCCTCCTGAAGATGATCTCCGCCCTGGCCCTGGTCTTGGGTATCATGATCGGCCTGGCGTTTCTCGTACGGCGGTTCTTTCAGCAGACGGGCATGGCAACTCCCGACGGCTCGGCCATCAGCATCCTGACGGTCAAGTATCTGGGGCCCAAAAGCAGC
>Ga0302246_1000726_pt1 | contig 26743 bp, 27 predicted proteins | sample AAG_UR_Trp_MG_FD_193533 | JGI IMG/M metagenome (GOLD analysis project Ga0302246, IMG submission 193533) | Enriched activated sludge microbial communities from anaerobic digester in WTTP, New Holstein, Wisconsin, United States - AAG_UR_Trp | ecosystem: Engineered > Bioreactor > Anaerobic >... | reverse complement strand
TATCATGCAAATAACCTCGTTGGTTTGGTTTTGATATGTGCCTTCACAATACATATCTATCTGAATCAACGAGGTTTCTCAACTGTTTTTGCCGAATATAACCTTGCCCGTCGCGGAGCTTGGGACAACAGACAGAACTCTGTCATTTCGAGGCGGAACGGCGACGAAGAATCCCGGAATAAAAAAACGTAATCTTTCACGTAGCTTACCCCACCCAAACACGCGTATGAAATGTGATCGAACGAGAAATGCGTCCGGTTCTCAACCCCCTCGTTTCCGCCATATTGCCCGTTGACTTAGGCCGAACAATCCGGTAGGAAAGGACAGGCCACGTGAAACCGGAATACATCGGCGGATGAAAACACGGGGAAGGAAATGATCCGATCCTTGGTGATCTTCACAATCGGAGTGATGGTGACGGGTTTCTTTTCCCTGTACGCTGTGCTGGCGGCCTTCATTTCTCCAGGGGAGGAAAAAATTCACCGGATCGCCAGGAACTGGGCGCGGATGCTTCTTCGCCTGGCCGGTGTCCGGGTGCAAGTCTTCGGCGAAGAGAACATTCTGCCCGGCAAGCCCCAGATCTTCATGGCCAACCACCAGAGCGATTTCGATGTCTTCGCCGTTCTGGCTCATATTCCCGGAGAATTCAGGTGGATCGCCAAGGAAGAACTCTTCAGGATCCCCGTCTTCGGCCGGGCCATGCGGGAAGCGGGCTATATTCCCATCGACCGCGGGAATCACGCAAAGGCTATGACCAGCCTTGCGGATGCGGCGGGAAAGATCCGAGAAAACCGTTCCGTCATGTCCTTTCCCGAGGGGACAAGGAGCTTTGACGGGACGATCGGCCCCTTCAAACCGGGCATGTTTCACCTGGCCATGCAGGCACAAGTGCCCATTGTCCCGGTAACCATTATAGGGGCCAACAGGGTATGGCCCAGGCGAACTCTGAATATCAAGCGGGGAAACATTCTCCTCGTCATCGACAAACCTGTTGATGTGTCCCATTATCAAGAGGAAAGGCGAAACGAATTGATCGAAAAAGTCCGAAACACCATTATTCACAACTTCGACACGTTCCAACCCGGCACGCTTCCCGTCGGCACCAAGACAAGGTTATCATCGCCGTGACCGCTCTTCAGGCCGTCATTCTCGGTGTCGTCCAGGGCTTAACGGAACTCCTTCCCGTCAGCAGCTCAGCCCACCTCGTCATCGCCCAGAGCTTCATGACGGAATTTCACCAGCCGGGTGTTCTTTTCGACGCGGTTCTGCACGTGGGAACGCTTTTTTCGGTCATCTACTTCTTCCGGAACGATATTGTCTCCTTGGCGATTTCCATTTTGCCCGGTCTTTCCCGCCGCACCGTTCCGGAAGAACAACAAAAGGCCTTCCGGAAAGTGGCGGGGTTGATCCTGATCAGCACGGCCATCACGGTTCTCATCGGTTTCATCTTCAAGGATAGGATCGAAATCCTTTTTTCCTCCGTGACGGTTGCGGCATCCATGCTCTTTGTCACCGGATTTTTCCTATTTCTCTCCGACTGGAAGAAACATATCGAAAAAAACGAAGAAAATCTTTCAGTTCCGGGTGCGGCCCTCATCGGTCTCATCCAGGCGGCAGCCCTGGTTCCCGGTATCTCCCGGTCCGGCTCGACGATTGTCTGCGGTATATTCCTGGGCCTGAGGCGGGAAGCGGCAGCCCGTTACTCCTTCCTGCTGTCCGTACCCGCAATTTTAGGCGCCGTGACTCTTCAGGCCCCCCATTTTTCAGCCGTTGCAACGGGTGAATGGTTCCCCTATGCCCTGGGATTTGCGACTTCCGCGATTACCGGCTTTTTCTCCCTTCACCTGCTTTACTTTGTCATCAGGCGGGCAAGACTCCGTTTTTTCGCCTATTACTGCTGGCTGGCAGGCGGAGCGGTCCTGCTGTCCCTTTAATGAAGTGTCGATGAATACCATGAGCACATTAAAGTTTTTTCCCCGTTGTTCCGTTACGGATGTTTTAAAAAGGGGCCTTTTGAAGGCGGGTAAATTCTGGTATATGAATCCCCATATCCTTATAAAAAAGATGTGACGGCCTCGTAAAAAGTCCGGTTTTGTCATTCCAGGAAGCGGCAGCTGTAAAATATCTCGCGGGAGTTTATTCGTAAGCGCCGCGAAAGATTCAGGATGGCGGACCGGGCATTCTGCCGCTTTTTACGAGGTCATGATGAAATAAACGATATTTTCTCTTTGGGAAAAAGGAGCGTTCCATATGGATGTCAGATTTATCAACCCATTCCTGGAAGGAGCAAAGGAGGTACTGAAAACGATGGCCTTTATTGACGCCGTTCCCGGCAAGGCCTATCTGAAGAAAGTGGATATCGCCCACGGAGACGTGTCGGGTATCATCGGCATTACCGGGGACGCCATCGGTTCCCTGGCCGTGAGTTTTCATACGGATTGTATCTGCGGGATCGTCAGCAGCATGCTGGGGGAAAATCACACCGAACCCACGAGCGAGGTCCTGGATGCCGTCGGTGAACTGACCAACATGATCTCCGGCGTCGCCCGCACCCAGTTGGAAAAGAAAGGGTTCAGCGTCTACGCGGCCATTCCCTCCGTCGTGGTCGGTGCAGGGCATACGATCAGCCACATTCTCAAGGTACCCAGCATCGTCATTCCCTTCTCGACAGCCCTGGGCGATTTCGTCGTGGACGTCTGCATCAAGCCGACGGAGGACCACCTGAAACACGAAGTCATCTACGACGTCGTGAATAAACCGACCCTCCCCCAGGGAAAAATCGTTGATGGAAAACCCAAGCCGAAAGACCGGCCGGCTCTTCCCCCCGCGCAGGCAGCATCTGGACCGGCGGATGCCGTCGAAGCCCTGGCACCCCTGCAGGCCGGAGACTATCAGAGCCGCATCAGCAGGCTTAAAGCCACGTTGAACAAGCTAATCCATGCCCGGGACGACATCCAGCGCAGCCTCGATTCCAATCCCTTCATGCTCCTCGCAAAGAGAAAGGAACAAAAAAAGCGGATCGATGTCTACGATGCAAAGATCCGTAAAATCAAGCTGGACATCTCGACGGCGCAAGTGCTCGCCAAAATGCCCGACAACAATGAAGAACCGGAAATTAAACGGCATTTCCAGGATTATGTTCGAAAAAACCCATAAAACACAAAGGCATCGGCTTAATTCATGGGGGAAAACAGAGGATTGAAAAGGACACGCGAAATCAAGGGGGTGATCGATATCACCCTGGCGCTGTTTTTTCTTTTGTGCCTGCTCTCCTACTCCCCCCAGGATCCATCTTTTACCCACTATGTTTCCGGCGGAGGAAAGGTCCGCAACCTGATCGGCCCTTTCGGTTCCTATACGGCAGATTCACTGATCCGTCTCTTCGGGGTCAGCGTCTTTCTGATCCCTCCTTTCCTGCTCGTCGCCGGGATCCGGTATCTGGCCGACGAATCCTTCCGGATCCGATCCCTGCACTGGCTGGGCGGCATCGGGCTTGTCCTGTCCGTTTCCGTCCTTTCGCACCTGGCGTTCAGGGATTTCGTTATCTCCGGGGTGAGCCTGCATCCGGGCGGTTTGCTGGGTCTTGCCGCCTTCAATTTTCTGAACACCCGCCTGAATACCGCCGGTACGGCCCTGGTGATTTTGTCGGTTTTTGTCATCTCGCTTATGGTAATGAGCAACTTCTCCGTCGTATTGGCGGCAAAGATCCTCTCACGCATCACCGTTTTCTCGTGGTTTCAGACACACGGCCTTGTTTCGGATCTCCTGAAGCGGCTGAAGATCCGAAAGCGCAGCCGGGGGAAGAAAAAGGAGCCTATCCCCAGAATTGCGGCTCCTGTCGAGGAAGCACCTCCCCCCCGGGAGGAAGAAGCGAAAAAGATGGAACAGGTTCCCTTTGATTTTGTCCTCAAACGGGGAATTTTCCGTCTGCCCTCCCTGGCCCTGCTCAGCGATATGCCCCATAGGGACACGCGGGTCAAGAGGGAGACCTTGATTGCCAATTCGCGGATCCTCGAGAAAAAACTCGCCGATTTCGGCGTCGAGGGGCGTGTGGTCGAAGTCCGTCCGGGTCCGGTCATCACCATGTACGAACTGGAGCCGGCGCCGGGGGTGAAAATCACGAAGATCACGGCCCTGGCGGATGATCTTGCCCTGGCCCTCCGGGCCCCGAGCATCCGCATCATCGCCCCCATACCGGGAAAGGCCGTCGTCGGCATCGAAATCCCCAACCCGGAAAGGGAGTCGGTCTACCTGAAGGACGTCCTCGACAATGCCCACTTCACGGAAAATCCCGGCAGGCTTCCCATCGCTCTGGGAAAGGACATTGTCGGCGCCCCCGTCATCGCCGATCTGATCAAGATGCCCCATCTTCTTATCGCCGGCACCACCGGTTCGGGGAAAAGTGTTTCCCTGAACGCCATGATCTGCAGTATCCTCTTCAAGCTGCCGCCGGACGAGGCCAAATTTCTCATGATCGATCCGAAGCGTCTGGAACTGGCAGCCTACGAGGGAATTCCCCATCTGCTCCACCCGGTGGTCGTCGATCCGAAGAAAGCTTCCCAGGTACTCAAGTGGGCCGTCCAGGAAATGGAGCGGCGGTATCAGCTGATCAGTACGCTCGGGGCGAAAAGCATCGACATGTACAACAAGATTCTGGAGAAAAGAGCCGGAGAGGCTCAAGACAAAACGGACTCGGCCCTGAAAAAGCCAACCCCGGCAGCGATGGAAAATGCCCCTCCGGACGGGGACGAAGAGGAGGTCTTGCTGCCGACAGCACGGGAAGCGGATGCGTCCGCCCTGCCCATGACGAAACTTCCCTACATCGTCATCGTCATCGACGAACTGGCGGACCTGATGATGGTCGCCCAGCGAAACGTCGAGGAATCTCTGGCCAGGCTCGCCCAGATGGCCCGGGCGGCGGGAATCCACCTCATCCTCGCCACCCAGAGACCGTCCGTAGACGTGATCACGGGCCTCATCAAGGCCAATTTCCGGACCCGTATCTCCTTCCAGGTTTCGTCCAGAATCGATTCCCGGACCATCCTCGACGACCAGGGAGCGGAAAAACTGCTGGGAGCGGGGGACATGCTTTTCATTCCCCCCGGCACATCGCGGCTGACACGGATTCACGGCGCCTTCGTGTCGGACAAGGAGATCAACCGGGTCGTGGAGTTCGTCAAAAAACAGGCCCAACCCGTGTACGACGAATCCATCACGACGGACGCACCTGACGACGAAAGGGGCAAAAGCGGCGAAGAATTCGACGAGAAATACGACGAGGCCGTCGAACTCGTCACGGATTTAGGCCAGGCTTCCATTTCGCTGGTCCAGCGCTACATGAAAATCGGCTATAACCGCGCGGCCCGAATCATCGAACAGATGGAAGCCGAAGGGATCGTAGGTCCTTCGGACGGCGTGAAACCCCGCAAGGTCCTGGCCAGGAAAATCCCCAAATGAAACGTCCGGCCATCCATATCATCAGCCTCGGGTGCCCCAAGAATCTCGTTGATTCCGAAGTCATGGCCGCCGCCCTGCTGGAATCCGGCTGCGCGTTAACCAGCCGGGAAGAAGAGGCCGATATCATCCTGCTCAATACCTGTTCCTTCATCCTTCCGGCCAAGGAGGAATCGATCGAGGAAATCCTGCGCCTGGCCCAGTGGAAGGCCGCCGGGAAGTGCACACGCCTGGTCGTGACGGGATGCCTCCCCCAACGTTACGGGGAGGAAATCGCCAGGGAGCTCCCCGAAGTGGATCTCTTCCTGGGAACGGACGAAATCGGGCGGATCGGGGACCACATCCGCAGGCTGATCGAAACGGCGGCGCCCGCCGAACGTTCCGTCACCCCTGAACCGGTTTTTCTCATGACCGCGGAAAACCGGCGCCGGATTTCCACGCCCTTTTACAGCGCCTACCTCAAGATCGCCGACGGCTGTTCCAACCACTGCACCTACTGTGTCATCCCGGCCATCCGGGGCAAAGCCCGCAGCAGGACGCAGGAGGACATCATGATGGAGGCGTCGGACCTCGTCCGATGCGGTGTCCGGGAACTGATCGTGACCGCCCAGGACACCACCGCCTACGGCCGGGACCTGCCGGGAAAACCGACCCTGCCGGATCTGCTGCGGAAACTCTGCACGATCGCCGACCTCCGTTGGATCCGCCTGCTGTACACCTACCCGGCGGAACTGACGGACGATCTCTTCCGGAGTATCGCCGAAGAGGAAAAGATCTGCCCCTATATCGACATCCCCATCCAGCATATCGACGACGGCATTCTCCGCATGATGAACCGCCGGGGAAACAGCGATCTGATCCGGGATGTCCTCCGCCAGGCCCGGGACATCATCCCCGGCGTCGCCTTGCGGACGTCGCTCATCGTCGGCTTCCCCGGGGAAACGCCCGCCCGCTTCAAAAGGCTCCTCGATTTTGTCGCAGAGGCCCGCTTCGATCATCTCGGCGTCTTCACCTACTCTCCGGAAGAAGACACGAAGGCCCTTGCGCTTCCCGGCCACGTCTCGGGAAAGACGAAGGAAAAAAGGAAAAGCCGAATCATGGAGGCGCAGGCCCTCATTTCGGAGGAGATCAACCGGTCCCTCGTCTCGTCGATCGAGGAAGTGCTGGTGGAAGGGGAAAGCGGCGTTCCGGAGTATCCCTACATCGGCCGGAGCCGGCGCCAGGCCCCGGACATCGATGGCGTTACCTATCTCCGGGGGAAGGATCTGAGGACGGGCGACTTCGTCAACTGCCGGATCACCGCCGCCGAAGAATACGACCTGTTCGGCGTCGTCATCGCGCAAAAAGAAACGTGAATCTCAGGCGCTGATCCTCAACCCCGCGATTCCGGCGACAATCAGGCCGATACTCGCCAGGCGGAGGACGCTCCGGGAATCGCCGAAAAGGATGATCCCCAAAACGGCGGCCCCGACGGCGCCGATTCCCGTCCAGACCGCGTAGGCCGTGCCGACGGGGAGGGATTTAAGGGACTGGCCGAGTAGAAAAAGACTCAGGACCATGGCCAGAACGGTCCAGACACTCGGCCAGAGACGGCTGAAACCATCCGTGTATTTCAGGCCGACGGCCCAGCCCACTTCCATCAGTCCCGCCAGAAAAAGATACGTCCAGGACATGAATTTGTGCCTCCTCTTGAAATGATCCGCATCATATCAGCATCGCCCCGCCCCTGTACATGAATTGTTTGACATTTCCCGGGCCTTCACCTATAGTCCCCGCCATATTAAAAAATGAGAAGGGAAACCCGTTTCATGCAGATGCAGGATGTGTTCCGGCTCTTTGGAGAAGATCTCAAACAGGTGGAGGTTCACATGGAAAATTACCTGCGCTCCGAAGTCCGCCTGATCCCGGAAATCATCCGGCATATCATCGACAGCGGCGGCAAACGGTTCCGCCCCCTGCTCCTGCTTGCCTCGGCGGCCCTTTGCGGCTACCAGGGCAACCGGCATTATCCCCTGGCGGCGGTCATTGAATTCATCCACACGGCCACCCTGCTCCACGACGACGTCATCGACGAGGCCGACACGAGGCGGGGGAAGTCCTCGGCGAACTGTGTCTGGGGCAACGCGGCGAGTGTCCTTGTCGGCGATTTCCTCTACTCCAAGTCCTTCCGGCTCCTGACGAAGTACGGCAACCTCGACATCATCAGGCTCCTGTCCGCGACGACCAACACCATGTCCGAAGGCGAAGTCTTCCAACTGGTCAAGCGGGGTGACGTGGACATTACGGAAGCGGATTATCTCTCCATCATCGACAAGAAGACCGCCGTTCTGATCTCGGCGGCCTGCGCCCTGGGAGGACACCTGGGCGAAGCGATGGACAGCCGGATCGAAGCATTGACCCATTTCGGCCTGCGGGTCGGCGCGGCCTTCCAGATGACCGACGACACTCTCGATTACATGGCGAAAGAAGAGGATTTCGGCAAGGCCATCGGAAAGGATCTGGAAGAAGGCAAGCTCACACTCCCCCTGATCCGGACGATGGGGCAGTGCTCGGAGGAAGAAAAGGAACGGCTCCGGGAACTCCTCGGACGGGAGGAAAGGGACGGGGAAGCCATTGGAACGATCATGGCGCTCATGCACCGCTACGACGGGATTTCCTACACCCTCGGCAAGGCCAAAGCGCTGATTGCCGAGGCGAAAAGCATTCTTTCCTCTTTCCCGGATTCGACTCCCAGGGAAGCCCTTCTCGCCGTCGCCGACTACGTCATCGAAAGAGAAATATAGAAAAAAACCTTGACCGGCCGGCAAAGCGGCGGATTCCGGAAAGATGCTGATTTGCGTCAGCCGGTACACGACCGGGTTCCCCAACCGCTTCATCGCCGGTTACGCAGGCTTCAAAGCCGGCGTCTTCCGCTGGGCGAAGAAGGAAATCGCCGGAAGGTGAAAAGACGGCACCTCCGCCATCACCTGCCTGCTGCGCGGACCGCTCGGCCCGTGCATTCAATACGACCTCCGCCAACGTAACCGCCGAGGGGAGATTCCCCGGCGGCAGGACGTAACTTTCCCGATTACGGCTGTTTCGTCTTCCGTTATTCCTGAAATAGCGGCAGCAGCCGTTTAGCGGGAGTGAATTTCCAGGCGGAAAGAGATCATGGCGCGGATTAATTCCCGGGCGCCATCCCGTTTTTCCCTAGAATTCACCGGCAGAATTTGCCGTCGTCGTAGATGACGAGTCTCTTGCCGGTTTTCAGGATCGCCGTCACGGTTTTCTTTTCCGTGTTGACCAGATCCCAGTGCAGGGCCGAATCGTTGAAACCCAGCTTCTTCTTCAACGCCTTGTTCATGGTCGACATGTCTCCCGAAAAGGTATCCGTGTAGGACGCCCCCAGGGCGATGTGGGTGTTGCCGTATTCGCCCCCGTAGTTTTCGTCGAAAAGGGTATCGGCCATGAAGCGGTCGATCCGTGAAAAACGGCGGTCCGTCAGGGAGAATTCGCCGACCCTTTTGGCTCCCGGGTCCATGTCGAGCTGTTTTTTCGTGAACTCATCCCCCTTGTCCGCCTGCACCTCGACGACATTTCCCTTTTCGAAGACCAGCCTGACCCCCTCGACGTAATTCCCGCTCCGGTAGGAAGGCTGATTCGCGTAGAAGGTTCCTTCCGTTCCATGCCAGTCCGGGGACATGAACAGTTCGAAGCTGGGGATGTTATGTCCCGAGATGCCGATCCATTTCCGCGACTCGCCGGGGGTGATCCGGAGATCGATATGCTCCGCTTCGACATGGAAATATTTCACGGGCAGCGCATTCAGCCATTTCTTGATCTTCCCGACTTCCCGGTAAATGCGCTTCCATTCGCCGACGGGGTCGATCTTGTCGAGATAACACGCCCGGATCACCTGGTTCGTGTACTCGTCCAGGGACAGTTTCGCCTGGGAAGCCAGTTCCTTCGTCGGGAAAAGGCACAGCGTCCAGCCGTGGAGCCCTTTCTGTTCCCGTTCCTCCATCAGTTCCCGGAGGGGTTTGCGGGCCACCATGGCCCGGGCGATTTTCCTGGGATCCACACCGCCCAGGTGGGTCAAGGATGCGGGTGCCCGGAGAAAGATTCGTCCGTCCAGTTTTTCGTAGGTGGGCCTGTCCCCCGGGGAAAGGAAGGAAAGCTGGCGGTCGTCTGCCTTCTCGTAAAAACACTTCTCCATGTTCACGGTCATGCCCATCCGCTGGATGGGATTCACCCCCAGATCGAGAAGCCTTTCGAAGAGGATTTCCGCGAGTTCCAGTGCCGACAGGTCGTACTGCAGAAGGACCAGGCTCCCCTTCTTCAGGGGTTTTACCCGCGCCGTTTTCAGCCCCCACAAAAGGACATCGGCATATTTTTCAAGCTGTTCTTTCGTCATCATCGATTCGATCTCCTTGCGTTTTCATGGCCGGCAGCCCCGGCCCGTCATTCGGTATGATACTACAGGGAAAGCTGCTTGATCCCCTTGATGAAAAGCTCGACGGCGATCGTCGTCAGGAGCATGCCCATGAGGCGCTCGATGGCGACCAAAACACGGAACCCCAGGAGGCGGCTGATCCGGTTCGACATCAGCAGGATGACCGCCGAGAGAAACCACGCGGCGGTCAGCGCAACAAGCCAATCGGCCCACCGGGACGGCTCACGTGCCATGAGCAACAGCACCGTCGCCAGGGCGGAAGGGCCCGCGACAAACGGAATCGCCAGGGGGACGATCAAGGGCTCTCCCTCCGGGGACTTACCGAAAATCTCCTCGGAATCGGAAAAGATCATCTTCAGGGCGATCAGAAACAGGATGATGCCCCCGGCCATGCTCAGGGCGGGAGCGGAAATATCGAGCAGAAGCAGAACGTAGCGGCCGACAAAGAGGAAGAAAACGAGGACCCCCAGGGCGATCACCATTTCACGGGCAATGATCCAGCGTTGACGCCGGTACTCGATGTGCTTCAGAACGGACAGGAAGAACGGAACGTTCCCGAAGGGATCAATGACCAGAAAAAGCAGCAGGGCCGCCGAAAAAATGGACATTCTTGGCCTTCCTTTAGTCGCTCCGGCATTCCGCCCCTAGGCACACGGAATGCCGGATTTCACCGCCTGCCGCCTGCCGTTTCATCGGGACGCACGGCCTTCCCTATATCACTTCGGGACCTTCGTAAAGCCCCCTTAATTCCTCGTCAGGTCCTTCCCGGTCGGTCTTCAGCGCATAGGGAAGGTAGTCCAGAATATCCTGGGCGGTGATGCCGTCCTCGCCCCAATCGCCCGCTGCCAGGTCCCCCGCCAGTCCGTGGAGGAAGACCCCCTTGCGGACCGCATCCTCCATATCGAGCCCCAGACCGCACATCGCCGCAATCGTACCGGTCAGGACGTCGCCGCACCCGGCGGTGGCCATGCCGGAATTTCCGCTCAGGTTGACATAAATCCGCTCCTCGGGGCTTCCGATCAGGGAATGGGCCCCCTTCAGCACGATGAAGGCCTGGAGCTCCTTCGCCGCCTGCTGCAAAATATCGATCCGGTTCTTTCGGATCTCCTCCACGCTTTTCCCGGTAATCCGAGACATCTCACCCAGATGGGGCGTCAGGATCGTCTCCCCTTTACGCTTGCGGATCACGTCGAGATGTCCCGCCACGGCGGTGATGCCGTCGCCGTCGATCAGGACGGGTCTCTCGATCATCGCCACCAGTTCCCGGACCAGCTGCTGGGTTTCCTCGTTCAGGGACAGGCCGGGACCGATCACGACGCAGTCCATGCGGGCCGCCAAATCCAGCAGGGCATCGCGGTTTCCCAGGGAAATGCTCCCTTCGGATGTTTCCTCCTGGGGAACGAGGACGATTTCACTGCCCTTCTGGGCGATGAAGGGCGCCAGGCCCGCCGGCACGGCCAGACGGGAATAACCGCCGCCGGCCTTCAGAAAGGAAAGAGCCGAAAAATAAGGCGCCCCGAAATAGGACGAGGCGCCGGCGACGACGAGAACCTCGCCCATGGAACCCTTGTGGCCGTCGGGGTTGCGCGACGGCAGGCGGACAAAATCGTTGATCCGGACCAGGAGTTCCTCCCGGTCATGCAACTCCGGCGGAAAGGAGATGTGGCAGACGAAAAGGTCGCCGCCCATGGCACAACCCGGATAGAGCAGGTTCCCGATCTTCGGCAGGCCGAACGTCACCGTAAAATCCGCCTTGACGGCAATCCCCATCACCGCCCCCGTGTCGCCGTTTACGCCCGAGGGAATATCCAGGCTGAGCACCTTCCTGCCGCTTTCGTTGACCAGATCGATGACATCGGCATAGAGCCCCCCCACTTCCCGGTCCAGACCGGTGCCGAAAAGGGCATCGACAATCCCGTCGCAGTGGAGCACATCCTTCAGAATATCCTCCACGGAATTCACCCGTTCCATCTCGATCGGCAAACCGGAGAGGATCCGGCAGTTCGTTTTCGCCGCTCCCTTGTACTGATCGGGATCGCCGAGGACAAAGACCTTCACCCTGCCCCCGTCGGAATAAATTTTCCGGGCTACGACAAACCCGTCTCCGCCGTTGTTTCCCCCTCCGCACAGAACGACGAATTTTTTTCCCGGGATACCGATCTTTCGGTCCAGGATGAAAGACGACGCCTGACCGGCATTCTCCATCAGGATTTCCTCGGGAATGTTCAGTTTTTCAATGGCGAAACGGTCCATCAACCGCATCTCTTCGACTCTGGAAATTTTCATATCTTATCTCCTGCAGCGAATAACCCCAGGCGGCACTTTTTTTGACAGCTTCGTAAAAAGTCCGGTTTGGTTGTTTTTCTTCCCAGCCCCCAAAATACGGCGCCCCTTCTCGTTGAAGCAACTTCAGGATCATGATTCCCAGGATGAATCCGATCAAGGCGATTGCCAAAAAAATCGCGACCCTCCTGCAAAACAACCCTTCCGGCCTTTTCGACTCGCCGGGAGCACCGTATCCGAAACCGGAAAGGGCCTGGGAAAGCTGGCAGGCGTCGTCAACGAGTTCCCGCGTCAGCAGGGACGGCTCCGTCACAAAAAGAACCACTTCATGATCATTTATCATAAAGCCCGCCCGGCGTAAACCGGGAAGGTTCGCGCCGACGTGCTGATTGATCGCTTTGACGTGACCCGTCAATCGCTGCAGGCGGACCGCCACATCGCCCGCCAGCAGAAGCATCCCGGCTTGGTTCCCCTCCTTCGCCCAGGCTTTCAGGTCCGCAACACCCGTGTCGATCCGCTTCAGGTAGACATCCCGGTACTCATCGGCAACGGGTGCCGATGAAAAGGCATCGATGTCGAAAGCACAAAAGAGGGCCAGATGCAGAGGCCGGATAAAAGAGAAGGCCAGGCGCCTTCCCAAAACGGTTTTCTCCTCATCGATCACCGTCGAGACGACCACCGGCACATCCCGCCAGATTCCTTCGAAACAGGGTCCGTACATAAAGGGAGACGCAGGACCGGCAGACCTTCGGGAATATCCGGCCCGTTTGAGCGTAATTCCCGGATCGTTCGCCAGATCGGCAAATTCCGGGGGAATCTTCCCGTTACTCCGCCAACCCGTAAACAGAATCAGGAACAGGAAGACCAGAAAAGCAAGAACAGCCCAAGCCATGGCATCACTCCGAAACAAACGATTTCCCGGCAATATATACGAATCGGCACCGGGGTTCAACCGGCTCCGTGAAACGAAACAATTCGGCCTTGACTTAGGGAAAAACGTCGGCCATATTGACGCGGGAAAGAACCGTTTCCACCGGGAAAACGGCGAGAACCGGGAATGACGATACCCCGGAGGGCATTGGAACCTAATTTCAAGGAGGAAAAACATTGAATTCGGAAAATCAGATGGCCCGCGGAGAAAGCGGCGAATCCGAGGACAAGGTTGTCGTTGAACCCGTGATTAAGTCGGATGCACTTAAAGTTCAGAGAGGAATCCTTGTGGAGGGGCGGGGAAAGGTGATTTCCATCGGAGGCGCCGTAAAAACCGTGAAGCCGGGAGACGAAGTCACTTTCGATGAAACGGAGGGGCAGGATGTCCTGCTCTTCGGTAAAGTGCTGAAAATCCTGAAAGAGAGTGAAATCGTCCCGCTGGCAAAAAAGGAATCCTGACGCCCTTGTAAAAGTCCGTTTCTGTCCTCCCAAAGAGTGCAGGCGCCGGAAAATCTCTTGTCATGCTATGTCCTTATCGAAAGTTTATCCTTGAACGCATCGAAGAACCCGGAATGACAAGTCGATCATTTTCCGGTTTTTTTACAGGTTCATCATTCCCGAGCAGGATCAAAGCGATGCCCCGGAGCGGCAAGCGGCATTTCCGGAACACCGCGTCTTCCCCCCCATGCCGTCCTTCCGGAAGGCCGCCGTCCGAATCATGGAATGTGTCCTTGACAAGATTCATGAATTTTAGCATGGTTTTCCTGCTTTTTACGGGAAATCCGCACTGAAAACGAGATTTCCGAGGGGATTTCACCCGAGGTTGAAACGCTTAGACAGCTATCCAAAAACACCGGAGGAATCGTTTATGAAGGGAAAGACAGCGTTGCCTTTGAGGATGATGCTCGTCCTTATTCCGTTTCTTTGTCTGAGTTGCATCGCACCGGCATTCGCCCTGACGGACCAGCAGGCAAAGGTTCCGGGCTACACGGGCTTCGAAAAGTATCCGGAAAAATTCGATTTCGACGGCATGCCCCGTAGCATTCCGACAGGAGAAATCGAAAGGATCACCAATCGGAAAATCAAAGTCGGCATGGTCGTCACAAAAAAGAATGTCGAGGGGATCAAAAAAGAACTGATTGCCCTGACCAGCCCCGGCATCTACAACATGGTCAAAAAAGGCATGGAACTGGTCATCGCCGATTACAAGCCCTGGCCGGTGCCGAAAGTTTACGGGGCGGTCACCAAGGCGAACCGGGGGAAGGCCGTTATCGCTTTCGACGGAAACCTGAAAACCACAACCGGCGCCTGGTGGCCGGGAGGAGAACCTTTCCCCGATTTGATGGAACAGGATCCCGACGCGGGACTGAAAGCCTGGTATAACCAGGTCCATGTTTACGACGGCGACGACTTTACCCATGACTGGGTGAACATGCTCTTCATCGGATCGAAGGGCAAACAGGAACGGGTCGTGGAAATGTCCTGGGATCGGATTTTTCTGACGAGCAGGGAAATTCTCGCTCCGAAACCGACCTACGATTCAAGAATGAACGACATTTTTTTCAAGGAACTGGTGTACGTGCAGACACCCGCCGACCTGCAGGGGTACGGCAACCTGACGTACCGCTACAACGATCAGAACCGGCTGGACGATTCATTCACCTACATTCCCATGATGAGGAGAATCCGCCGCGTGACGAGCGGCCAGCGCTTCGATTCCTTTGTCGGTTCCGACTCCTCCATCGGCGATTTCCGGACCCTGGACGTGCCCGTCGCCCGATGGCACTGGAAACTGATCAACGTCCAGCCCAAATTGACCACGCTTTTTTCCACCGACTTCATCACGGAAAACAGGGCGGCCCAACGGCGGCACCCGACCACGGTCGGCGAAAAATTTCCCCGTATGTACTGGAGACTGTGGCCCCAGGTTTACGTCATCGAGGCCACGCCGAAAACACCCAGTGACTGCGGACTCTACAGCAAGAAAATTCTCTGGGTCCTGGGCGGCTGCTGGAAAAGCGGTCTGGCCGATGCCTACGACCTGCGGGGCAGGCTCTGGAAAACCACCCAGAACTACTTCTACGGATACGGAGACGGGCAAATGCTCGATCTTCTGTCCCACTACGAAACGGACTTCTACACCTACGATCACCAGAGGGATCATGCCTCTCCCTGGCTCATCGATCTCCCCTACCGGAAATTCAACGTGGGATTTCCCGCTGAACGGTTCTCCACAAAGTACCTTCAGCGATACGGTCATTGAGGACCCGATCCCGGAACGGCGTTTTTGCGATGATGACGCCGACCTGCCGGACAAGGAAACGGACAGCGTATAATCGCCCTTGACAGGGCGTTTCATCCATGAATAAGTGCCGATATAAAAAACGGGAGGAAATGATGGCCATGCGCTTCAAAGATCGGGATAAAAAAATCGTTCTTATGACTGCAATCCTCTTCACCGTAACGCTTCTCCTGGCCGGTTCCGGGGATATCAGCCGGGCGGCGGATCAGAATCCGGCCATAAGCGGTGAACCGGAAGTAAAAGAGATTCCACTGGACAGAAAGTACGGGAAACTCGTCTTCGAGAAATTCGCGGCGGACCCGCAGCTGGAAGCGGATTATCCCGGATCGGTCGCGGAATGTGAAGCCAGTGCCGTCTCCGCGGTGAAAGCCATGAATCTCTTTCGCCAGGTCGACATGGCAAAAGACGGCGCGAAATATGCCGACGCGCTTCGGGTCAGGACAAAGGTGACCAACCTGAGAATCGTCAGCGGCGCCGCCCGGTTCTGGGGAGGAGCCTTCGCCGGCGCCTCCGACATGACCCTGCAGCTGGAATTGGTCGATGCCGCTTCGGGCAAGGTGCTGAGGCAGAAAGAACTCTCGACGAGCAACAACCCCTTTGCCGCCTCCTGGACTTTCGGAAAAACGGACCGTTCGCTCCCGTCCGACCTGGGAAACATGGTCGCCCAATATATCGCTGCGATCCAGCCGCCGAAATAAGCGGATGGTTCGATAAAACGATGCAAAAAGCTTCTTGAAGGAGGGGAAATGAGAACACTCGCCCTGATGCTGGCGGCATTGATCGGAGGCGGATTGATTCCGGTCCAGGGTCTTGTCAACGTCCGCCTGGCGAAAATCCTGAACGATCCGATCCAGTCTTCGTTCATCTCTTTTCTGGGCGCCCTGGTTGTCCTGTCCCTCGTTCTGCTGACCCTGCGGACGGAAATCCCGTCATGGCAGCAACTGCGCCAGGCCCCCTGGTATGTTTTCACGGGCGGCCTGTTCGGGGCCATTTTCGTCACCATGGTGCTGGTTCTTGCCCCGCGCATCGGCATGACGAACACCCTGGCCGCGACCATCGCGGGGCAACTGGTCATCTCCGTGGTCCTCGATCATTTCGGCATCCTGCATCTCCCCCGGCAGGCGATCAACCTGCCCCGGTTTGCCGGCTGCCTGGGTCTCATGCTCAGCCTGTATCTGATCCAGAAGACATGAAAGGCGCTTTGACTGAAACATCGGAACCCGGATGTCCGCATCAGATAAAAAAATCAACGGGAAAAGGAGTCAAAAAGATAAAACATGAGTGATAAACGCATTATGAAATTCGGTTCCGTCATGGTCGCGGTGCTGTTCATCTTGATGTACGTTCTCCCCATCGATGCAGAGGCCCGATTCGGAGGAGGCCGGTCTTTCGGGAGCCGGGGATCGCGCTCTTCCTTCAGTAATTCCAATTCCTATTCTTCGACACCCTCGAAGAGTTACAGCAGCCAGAATACCCGAAATGCCGGGAGCCCCGTTCAGCAGCCCCAGAGGGGCGGCTTCCTGAAAAATCTGGCAGGAGGCCTGGCGGGCGGGTTCCTGGGAGCCCTGCTCTTCAGTTCCCTCGGTTTCGGTGCGGCGGGCGCGGGCGGCCTGGGCGGCGGTATCGGCCTGATGGACATCCTGCTCATCGGCCTGGTTCTTTACGGTATTTACTGGTTCATGAAAAAACGTCGAATGGCAAGGGAAGCCCCGGCCGGAACGCAATATTACCAGGGAGAACCGGCAAGGGCGTCCTACCAGCCTTCTTACGGTGAAACGCCGGTCAGTACCGGGAAAGACGTTTCCAGCGGTTTGAGTCATATCCGCCGGATGGACCCTTCCTTCAGCGAGGAGGCTTTCCGGGATCAGTCCATGGATTTCTTCTTCAAGCTCCAGGCCTGCTGGGCGAACCGGGACATGGCAGGCATGCGCAAGCTGTTGACCGACGACATGTACCGGACCATCCAGGGTGAAGCCGACCGGATGAAGCAGGAGAAGAGGATCAACAAACTCGACAACATCGCCGTCCGCTCCGTCGATATCGCCGAGGCCTGGCAGGAAAACGGCGCGGACTTCATCACCGTGAAGTATCTCGCCAATCTTGTCGATTATACGGTGGACGAGACAACGGGCAGTGTCGTGGCGGGAAGCAGGGACGAGCCCGTGCGTTTCGAAGAATACTGGACTTTTACGCGTCCCGTCGGCAACAACCCCTGGCAACTGTCGGCAGTCGATCAGGCTTAGAAAGACCCTTGCGGAGTATATTCGAAACACCCGGTGAGGCAATATCATGTGGAAACGAGCGCTTATCCCGGTTATTCTGGGATTCGGACTTCTCTGGAACTTTTTCGTCAACATCGACTGGGTGATCATCCACACGTTCAAGCCGGAGATGATCCCGTCCGTCGGACAGGTTATGGAGAAGTACAAAAAGAAAACCGGGAACAGGGGAATCGGGGTTTCCAGCTACTACATCACCGTGCAGGGAATCAAAAGCCCCTACTGCGGAGGGGAAGCCGCCGTCGATGCCCGATTCTACGAAAAGCTCAAGGTGAGGGATCAGATTCCCATCCTTGTCCGGGACGACGTCTGCTACGTCCCCGAGGATGTGAGATGGGGCCGCGATTTTCTCTCCTACTACTGGTATTACCTGCTGTCGGGTCTGGCCGGTTTCGCCCTGATCGGCTATGCCGTCTGGAAGGCAAGAGCCGGAAAAACCGGGAGATGACGGATGGAAGCCGGTCCGGGCGTCCGGATGAAAGAAAGGGGCGATGATCCCCCCCGTGCCGGGCCGGCGCTTTCAGATCAAGGACAAACGAATCTTTCCCGATCCCTCAAAACAGGGGTTCCTGCTGGCTGATGCAATGGAGGGTGCCCAGGCCCCAGACCAGCTCGTAGCAGTCGATGCCGATCACCCGGCGGCCGGGAAATACTTCCGCTAAAACGGCAAGGGCCACGGCGTCGTTCGGATCGCGGAACGTGGGAACGAGGACGACCCCGTTGGCAATGAGAAAGTTGGCGTAGCTGGCGGGGACGCGCTGCCCGTCGAATACAAGGGGCCGGGGCATGGGCAGCGCGACGATCCGGAAGGGGTTGCCCGCCAGGTCGGTCATCGCTTTCAACTGCGCGAGATTCTTCTGCAGGGGAAGATAGTTTTCATCTTCCCTGTTTTCTTCCACGACCGCCACGATGGTGGAGGGGTTCACGAAGCGGGCGGAATCGTCGATATGGCCGTCCGTATCGTCCCCGGCAATTCCCTCGTCCACCCAGAGGATTTTCTCCACGTTGTAATATTCCCTCAGGTACCATTCGATCTGTGTTTGGGACAGATGGGGATTGCGGTTCGGATTCAACAGGCAGGAGGTGCTGGTCAAAAGACACCCTTCGCCGTTCACATCGATGGCCCCGCCTTCCATGACAATCCCCGGATAGAAAAGGGGCAGGCGGCGGTATTCGGCCACTTTCGACGGAACGGCATCGTCCTGGTCATAGGGAGGATACTTGCCGCCCCAGGCGTTGTAGCCCCAGTCGATCACGGCCAGGGGCTCTTCCGCACCGGGCTTGACGACGAAAGCCGGACCGTGGTCCCGGCACCAGGCGTCATCGGTCGGAATCGGGTACAGGGTGAACCGTCCCGGGTCGACACCGGCTTCGGTCAGCCTTTTCATGACGTCATCGTGCATGGTCCGGTCGATGACGTTGATGTTCACGTGCTGAAAGGAGGCCAGAATTTTGACGATTTCCGTAAAAACCCCGGGAATGGGTTCGAACCGACCCGGCCAGGATTCTCCCTTGTGGGGCCACGAAAGCCAGGTTGCCCGCTGGGGTTCCCACTCCGCGGGGAAACGGTAGCCGAGTTGTCTGGGCGTTTCCCGGTAGATCATGAATCGGACTCGCAGGGGAAATCGAGAAAACGCCGGGTCATGCCCGCGTAGGCGTCGATGCGCCGATCCCGGAGGAAAGGCCAGTGCCGGCGCGTCACATCGGATTTCCCGAGATCGATTTCGCAAACGGCGACGTCCTCTTTATCGTGGGAAGCCTGATAAACAATCTCCCCCAGGGTATCGGCGACAAAGGAGCCGCCCCAGAAGGTGATGTTTCCCTCTTTCCCGACCCGGTTGACGGCGATCACCGGAATCCCGTTCGCAATGGCGTGAGCCCTCTGAATCGTCCGCCAGGCGTCGAACTGGTCCCGGCAGACCTGCGGATCCTCCCCTTCGGCCCATCCGATCGCCGTCGGATAGAAGAGCATCTCCGCTCCCTGCAGGGCGGTGAGCCTCGCCGCCTCCGGATACCACTGGTCCCAGCAGATCAGAACACCGATCGTGCCGTATTTCGTCTTCCAGCTCCGGAAACCCAGATCGCCCGGCGTAAAGTAGAACTTCTCGTAAAAGGATGGATCGTCGGGAATATGCATCTTCCGGTATTTACCCAGATATGCGCCATCCGCGTCGATGACGGCGGCGCTGTTGTGGTACAGGCCCTCCGCCCGTTTTTCAAACAGGGAGGCCACAATGACAATCCCCAGTTCCTTCGCCAGATCCTGAAATGTCCCCGTCGAGGGACCGGGAATCGTTTCGGCGAGTTCGAAAGGAGCGTAATCTTCGGAAACGCAGAAGTACATGGATCGGAACAGTTCCTGAAGGCAGACGATCCGGGCTCCCCCGGCCGCCGCCCGGCGGATCCCCTCCACGGCGCGGACCATGTTCGAGCCGGGATCGGAAACACAGGCCATCTGAACAAACCCGACTTTGATCTTGCGCGATTCCGCCATTGCTGAACACCCCTGTCCGGCAGGTCTTCCTGAAAAGACCCGGGTAATTTCAGGCAATATAGGGGAAGGCTCGCCCCCTGTCAACGAAATTGACGCCACCCTTTTCGTCTTCGTCCTTCTATCAAGGAAACCGGGCGTGCTCAAGGTTTATCCCAGCCCGGCGGAACAAGGATGATCCTGATGTGGACCCAGGGTGCCTCTTTGACAATTCCGGGCTCCTGATCCGCACTCACTTGACCGAGGGTGTGCAGTTTTTCCCGGAAAGCTCCGACATGAGAGGGCCTGATGTCGATGGTGAACACGTGTTTTCCATCGTGGACAGCCGTTCCGGCATGCAGTGAATCGATTTTTCCGGCATAGTCCTCCAATTCCGCCGACGCCGTCCTCACATCTTGAACCGACAGAACCCATTCCAGGGATATTTCCGCGCCCGGCATCCAAGCCTCTTTGGCCGGAGACCGTTCTCCCTTTTCGTCCTCTGCCCCGTATCGGCACAGTTCCGCACCCGGCTCGCAGATCCTGTTTTTCTCCGTTGGAAACGGCGTGGAAGCGCTCATTCCCCCATTTTTCTGGTTCTCGGCCGATAAAAACACGTCTTTCGCCTCCCTTCCCGAAACCTGGGGCATCACCGGCGGCAGCGGTGCCGCGGAGGCGGGGACGTTTTCCGCCGTCCTCTCATCCGCGGCGATTTTTCCCGTCTCCGGCACCTTTTCTTCAGAAGCCATGGAAGAGACGGAGTCACCCGCATCGCTTCGGCCGGCGCTTGCGGCAGGCATCTCCTGGTCGGCCTGGACGGCGTTTTTCGGCATGGCGGACCGTTTTCGCGAAATGACCCGGGGCAGCGGCGGTTCCCGGTTTGTCTCGAACACCGGCGACGGCGGCAGGGGAATCTCTTCCGTCCTCATCCGGGGTACGTCCTGCCGGTATAGATAAAAGGAAAAAACGGAGAGCACGGCGACGGCAAGGACCTGCACGGGAATCTTGATGTACAGGGGAAAAAAGAACTTCCGCAGAAATCCCTTCTTTTCCGCCCCTTCCCGCGCCCGGTTCATGATCTGCGATTTCAGCCGGAGCGGAGGAGAGATCTTCTCCAGGTCACACACCAGGCGGCCGGTTTTCTTCAGATCTTCGAGGGTTTTCCGGCAGGTTGCGCAGGAGGCAAGGTGATCCATGAGTTCATCCATCTCCGCGGAAGAAAAGCCTCCCCCGAGATAGGCCGGAAGCTGTTTTTCTCTGTCCGTGCAACTCATCTCGTACCTCCCGGCACTTTGACAAGGCAATCCTGCGGGGCGTGCCGCGCCCGATCGAGGCTCGGATGGACCGTTCCCTCCGGGATGTGCAGCGCATCCCGGAGGTCATCTGCGAAACCGCCGATACAGGCCTGCACCTTTTCTTCCAGGTCCTTTCTTTCCAGGCAATCCGCCGCGCCGGCCGCTTCGCAGCCACTTATGGCTGTCGCTGCAACAGCTCCCGCTGTTTTTCCTATTTGGAGTACGGAACAGGCCCTGCTGTCAAGAAAAATATCCCCGGCCACGGCGCGGAACCCGGGACGACACCCGGAACGTTTTGCGGGGCAATTCGCCCGAAACATAATTCTTGGCGATAACGGGTAAATGTATTATATTTATCAGCAAGTTGTTCTCTCGACCCGGTTTGTTGACGATTCCCTCATCCTCCATCACGGCCAAACCTTCGCACGAGACAGAAATATGGGATCAAAATACCTGCAGGATGTAGAACTCTACAACACTCGTTTCGCCTTGCCCGCCCCGGGGAAGGCCGCACTTCTGGTGATCGACATGCAGCAGTATTCCGCCCTTTTGGCCGACCTTATCATCGAGCGCGTCCGGTCCCTGATCGACGCGTGTCGCAGCGCCGGTGTACAGATCTTCTACACGCGGCACGGACACCACGACCCCGCAAAAAACGGAGGAAGTCTCGTCAAGTGGTGGGGCCAGGCGATTCATTACGGCAGCCCCGGCTGGGAAATCGTTTCCGAACTCAAACCTCGGAAAGAGGAAGCGATTATCGACAAGAACCGCTACAGTGCTTTTTACGGCACGAATCTCGATGCCCTCCTGAAGGAAAGAGAAATCGAAGACCTGATCATCTGCGGCCTCCTCACCAACTGCTGCTGCGAAACGACGGCGCGGGATGCCTTCATGCGGGACTACCGGGTTTTTTTCATCGCCGATGCAACGGCGGCCGTGGCGGAAGAACTCCATATCGCCGCCTTGAAAAACCTGGCCTACGGCTTTGCCCATATTCTGGATACGGCGTCCCTCTGCCGGCATCTTCAGTCCTTCTCTCTCCACAGGGACGAAAAAACGTGAACCTGATGACGGTTCCTTCGATCAAGGACCGGTGATGGAAACACCGTTTCCGGTTATGACAAATTGAGCCCGAAGCGGTCGCCGGAAAGCGCGTTCCGTCGGGAATGTCCTGGATGGAAAAAAAAGGAAAGGAGAGGAAAGATGGACAGCATTGCAAAACGATTGGGTGCGGAATTTTTCGGAACATTCTGGTTGGTCCTGGGGGGATGCGGCAGCGCCATTTTGGCGGCGGCCTTCCCGGAGGTGGGAATCGGTCTGCTGGGTGTCGCCCTGGCTTTCGGGCTTACGGTCCTGACCATGGCCTTCGCCGTCGGCCATATCTCGGGATGCCACCTGAACCCGGCGGTATCGTTCGGGCTCTGGGCGGGAGGCCGTTTCCCCGCGAAAGATCTCTTTCCCTATGTCGCGGTTCAGGTCCTGGGCGCCATTGTCGCGGCCTTCGTGCTTTTTCTGATCGCAACCGGCAAGGCGGGGTTTGACCCTGCAGCGGGCTTTGCCTCCAACGGTTACGGCGATCATTCACCGGGAGGCTATTCCCTTACCGCCTGCCTGATCACGGAAATCGTCATGACCTTCATGTTCCTGTTCGTCATCATGGGGGCAACGGACAAACGCGCTCCCCAGGGATTCGCCCCGATTGCCATCGGACTGTGCCTGACCCTGATCCACCTGGTCAGCATTCCCGTGACCAATACGTCGGTGAATCCCGCACGCAGTACCGGGGTGGCCCTCTTCGTAGGCGGATGGGCCACGGCGCAGCTCTGGCTCTTCTGGGTGGCACCGCTCGCCGGCGGCATGCTGGGCGGGCTGATCTACCGCTGGCTGGGTAGCACGAAAGAATCGTAACGCCTCCGTTCCCCCCGTACAACCGAAGCATGGAAGCCCTCCATCCTCACCCGTCCGTCCGGCGATGAGAGAGGGCTTCCGGCGATAAACGATTTTTTCCGTTTTTTTCCATCCGTTTCAATAATCGGTTGCAAGAACTGCCGGTTTCGGGCATTTTGCATGGACGCAAAACGGCCGGGAATAAACCGCGGAAAATGTCTCTTCGGATACCACCGCCGTCGGATTTGAAACCATCATGAAAACGAAAACACGCGCTCCCCGCAACCGGACCCTCGCCCTGACCGGCGAGGAAAAAATGATCTACGGAGAAAGGTTGAAGTTCCTGAGGAAACCTGCGTCCCTGGAGGACATCATCGACACGACGCTTTGCCAGGATACCTTCGAGGCCCTCGATCTTCTGCCCGACCGTTTCGTCGATTTGCTTTTCGCCGATCCTCCCTACAACCTGACCAAAACCTTCAACCGGAGGGCGTTTAACCGGATACGCCTCGACGAGTACGAATCCTGGCTTGAATCCTGGATCGGGAAACTTCCCCGCCTGCTCAAGGAAACCGCGTCGTTATACATCTGCAGCGACTGGTACTGCTCGGCGGCCGTCAACCGGGTCCTCCTCAAATATTTCAGGGTTCGCAACCGGATCACCTGGGAACGTGAAAAGGGCCGGGGGGCCAGGAACAATTGGAAAAACAACAGTGAAGACATCTGGTTCGCCACCGTTTCGGACCGTTACGTGTTCAACACCGATTCCGTCAAGGTCAAACGCCGGGTCCTCGCCCCCTACAAGGACCAGAACGGCCGGCCGAAAGACTGGACCTTCTCGCCGGACGGCCCCTATCGCATCACCCATCCGTCCAATATCTGGACCGACCTGACCGTGCCCTTCTGGTCCATGCCGGAGAACACGGACCATCCGACCCAGAAACCGGAAAAGCTGCTGGCCAAGATCATCCTCGCCGGCTCCAATGAGGGGCAAATCATCCTGGACCCCTTCCTCGGATCGGGCACGGCATCCGTTGTCGCCAAGAAACTGGGGCGGCACTATACGGGGGTGGAAATCGACCACGAATACGCCTGTCTGGCCGAAAAGAGGCTTGCCTTGGCCGAACAGAACCGGGATATCCAAGGCTACCGGGACGGTTTTTTCTGGGAAAGAAACACGCCGGCACACGTGAAATAGCGGCGCAGGCGGTGCTTTTCGGCCTGAAGTTCCTGCAATCCGCCTTATCGAAACGGAGCCCTGGCCCCTGGGAAGAACGTCCCGGCAAAACCGGCCGGCGGCGGCCGGGGCCGGACAGGCGGCACGCCGCCGAAAGGCCGGACGGAGAACCGAACAGGCCGGAATCCAAACCCGGAGTCACAGGAGGAATTGCATGTTGATCGAAATCATCTCTATTCTGCTCGGATCGGCCTTTATCACGGCCGTCTCCTGGCGGTCGTTAAATAAACCCCGTTCTCACGGGTTTTACCGTTTTTTCGCCTTCGAGTTCCTCCTGGTCATGCTGGTCCTGAACGCGCCCTCCTGGTTCGACGCACCTTTCTCCCTGCACCAGCAGGTCTCATGGGTTCTCCTGATCGCGTCCCTGGCACTGATCATTCACAGTCTGGATCTGATCCTCATCCTGGGACTTCCCGAGGGCTCCGTCCCCAATTCACCCAACCTGCCCTTCGAAAACACGACGCGCCTGGTCGTCGTCGGCGCCTACCGTTTCATCCGTCATCCCATGTATGCCTCCGTCATCCTCCTGGCTTGGGGCATAGCGATGAAGGCCCCCTCTGCAAGAAGCCTGTGCCTGTCCCTGATCATCATGGTTTTCCTGTATGCGGCGGCCCGGGTTGAAGAAAGGGAAAACATCGGGCGGTTCGGTGAAGAATACCGTCAATACATGAAAAAGAGCCGGATGTTCATCCCGTTTCTCTTCTAATCGATCCGCCCGGGTAAAAAAAGAAGGGAGGCCGTGCCGCCGAACCTGCCTGTCAGCGCTTCGGCCGGACGAACCGGGGGATCAGGCGGGGTACTTTTTCGGCATATCGGCGGTAATCCTCCCCGAACTGCCGCTGTAGAAAATCTTCCTCCTTCCCGATGTTGATCCTGAAGACGGCATAGAGAATCGCCGAGGTCAGAATGATGAGAACATCGTTCATAAGAAGCGACAGGGCGGGGATGAGAAATAGGATAAAGGCGGCGTACATGGGGTTGCGGGTATAGGCGTAAACTCCTTCCGTCATGAGTTTCTCTTCGTAAAATGCCTTCCGGACCATCCGGACACCGGACAGCCAGAAGTAAAATCCCACGGCCGCAAAAATCGCCCCCAGGGGAATCAGGACATCGTCATGAGTCGTGGCCCAGGTTAAACGGACACCGCCGACAGCCTCCAGCAGGAGGATCAATCCCAGGGAAAATCCTCCGGAGGCCACCATTAAAAGACCGATCCCGAATATGGTCATGTTTCATCCCCTTTTCCTGATCGGATTCCTTGCTCCAAAACTTTTCCGCAGGATTTTTTGTCTCCGCCCTATTTTTTCTTCCGCCTTTCGACCCGGTCCTTCCGAATATTCTTCTTTTCGCGCAACAGGCGCGAAACGTCCTTCTGTCTCCGTGTCACCTGTTCCTTGGCCATGACGTTTCCTTCTCTCCCGTAAAGCGGCCGTTTTTCCACGGCCCGTCATCCATTTCGACCAAGATACTCCCTTGTCTACAGCGAATCAATGTTCTTTTTCGGATCGCCGGATAAACAACGGATGCCCCTGTTCCGTCAGCGGGCTGCAAAGCCGGCCGGGCATCTTTCCGGATCCGCTTTTCGAGGCTGCCCGTTCCCTCATGGCAAAAGGTAGCGACCCTGTCGTTGACGCCTTCCTTCAGTCATGGTATTTTTACAACCGATGTGTCTTCGGATCCCGTTACGATGGTCAGTCAGGGTATGTTCCCCCCCGGGAAACTCGATCCGTTTGGAGGAAGAAGGCCAAAGCCGGCGGCTTGGCAAAGAAAGTCAAGAGCCGATCAAATCGATGACCGTTTTCAATCAGAAGGAGGATTTTATGGCGGAAAAGAATCAGGTCTACAAATGCACGATGTGCGGAAACATCGTCGAGGTTCTTCATGGCGGCACAGGGAAGCTTTCCTGCTGCGGTCAACTGATGATCCTGTTGAAAGACGAAGAAGCGAAAAAAGCGAAGAGAACGTAAATCTCCGAAGGCCCCGACAACCCCGTTTTGAATAAACCACGAAATTGCCGCTGCCGCAGGTACCGGTATATGGCAGCGGCATCGGTGATATACAATTTTTAGTTGAAAGTTGAAAAGTGGCTCCCTCTGTGGGAAAATCCCGCAGACTTTGACACCAATCAAAGAAAGGAGCCACTGATGCGAGTAAACACAAAAAAGCGTAAAAAG
>Ga0302246_1000719_pt1 | contig 26977 bp, 28 predicted proteins | sample AAG_UR_Trp_MG_FD_193533 | JGI IMG/M metagenome (GOLD analysis project Ga0302246, IMG submission 193533) | Enriched activated sludge microbial communities from anaerobic digester in WTTP, New Holstein, Wisconsin, United States - AAG_UR_Trp | ecosystem: Engineered > Bioreactor > Anaerobic >... | reverse complement strand
TTGGAGTACAACTACGGCGAAGAGGACAGCTCGGACGAAAATGGGGGATAGGGAAAAAGCATGCTCAATTATATGGTCCACGACGCTACGCGCGAGCTGACCATTGCCCGCTCGCTTGACCGCTACGAGCCCCCCTTCAAGGTGGTCGGCGGCTACAAGCTCATCGACAACGGCATCGATCCCGAGGCGACCGTTCAGATTGAGGCAAACGGCCGGCACATCCACGAGGCCTCCACAGGCAACGGTCCGGTCGACGCGCTCGCCCGCGTATTGAAGAAGGCCCTTATGCCCCTCTTCCCGGAAATCGATTCGGTAAAGCTCGTCGACTACCGCGCGAACATCCTGGAGGCCAAACGCGGCACGGCCACCGAGGTCGAGGTTACAATCATTTTCACCGACGGCAACACCGTCTGGAAGGTAAACTCACTGTCGGAGAACATCAACGCCGCGTCGTTTTACGTGCTCATAGACGGCTTCGAGTACGCCATCCTACGGAATCGGGGCGCGATTACAAACGCGGAACAGTTGTAAACGGCCATACGGCCCCTTAGGCGCGGCAGCTACCATCCCCCGAAAATATCCCCCATGGCCTCCTCGAGCCTTTCGTGTTTAAATTCGAAGCCGGCTTCAAGGAGCCTCTTCGGCAGTACCCTCTGCCCGGAGAGCATGAGCTCGCGCGCCATCTCTCCGAAGACTGCTTTTAAAAGCAGGCCCGGCACGGGCGCCCATACCGGTCGGCGGAGGGCGCGCCCGATCGCCCTGTAGAATTCGGCGGAGCGCACCGCCCCGGGGGCCGTGAGATTGTATACGCCTCGTGCGTCCTCCCGCTCCAATAGAAACCGTATCGCCCTCACCACGTCCTCTATATGTATCCATGAAACCCAGGGCCTTCCGCTTCCGGGAACTCCCCCGGCGAACAGGCGAAATGGAATCGCCGCGCGGGACAGCACGCCTCCACGGCCAAGAACAACGCCCGTTCGAAGCACAACGCGCCTTACGCCGAGGGCGTCCACCACCTCGGTCGAGCCCTCCCATTCCCGGCCGATCAAAGAGAGGTAGCCCGAACCGGGCCGGGAACCCTCGTCGAGGACCTCATCGCCCCTGTCGCCGTACCAACCGATCGCCGATGCCTGGACGAGCACCCGGGGCCGTTTTTTCACCGCGGCAAATGCCGCCGCCACGGCCTGGCCTGCCTCGAGGCGGCTTCGGCGAATGGCCGTCTTCTTCCTTGCCGTCCATCTGCCCGAGCCTATATTCTCGCCCGCCAGATTGATGAGCGCGAACGCCCCGTCGAGCTCGCCACACCAGCCCTCCGCGCTATGCGCGTCCCAATGCAGCAGCCGTACCCCGGCAAAGCCCCCGCCTGCCGCTCGCCGCGAAAGCACGATCGGCTCGTATCCCGCCCGGGATAGCTCAGCGCAAAGCGCACTCCCAATAAACCCCGTACCGCCTGTGACCAATACGCGTTTTTCCACGGCCCCTCCAATAGGCTTGCCCCCCGGACAAGCCCGGGCGCAGGGATATAATGACTTGACAGCGAATACATAACACTGTTATGTATTCGCGGGCCTACCCTGTCGGGTTATATATTGATGAAGAACAATAATAAAGGAAAAATTCTCGATGTGTCCCGCCGCCTTTTTCTAAAATACGGCTATAACGGAATCTCCATTCGTACTATCGCCTCCAGGGCGAAACTGACGACGGGCGCCGTCTATTTCCATTTTAAGAACAAGCGCGATATATATACCACCATCTGCCTCGAAGCTATCGAGATGCTCCTCTCGAAATTCGCGGGCGGCATGGATAGGCGAAGGAGCAATTCGCAGAAACTCATTTCGACATTCGACTCCTACCTGGAGTTCTTTTACCGCCATGGCGATTACTACAACATACTGATGGAATACAAGGCGGAGTTCGATCAGGACGGGGACAGCGGCCGCGAGGCCATAGCCGCAAAGATGGCCGAGCTCCTCAGACTCATGAGCCAGGCCGTAGCCGCGGGAATCGAGGCGGGCGAATTTCGGCCGGTGGATCCCATGATGCTGTCGCTATTTCTTGCCTCCGTGGCCGAGGGCATGCTTCAGTATAAAAAGCTTGGGCTTATGGCCGCCATGAAGATAGAGGATGCGGATTTCCGCGCATTTATGATCGACGTTATCAGCTACGGAATAACGGCCCAGCCTCAGTCGAGCGCGAAGCGGAACGAGTAGAAGGGGCTTCGAGCCGTGGGGCAGCGCCTGAAGCGGTATTCGCGGCAGCGCTGAAGCGGATGGCCCGCGAGCGAACCGCCCCTTAGCACCCTGTACACCTCCCCGTAATCGGGACCCGGGCCGCCGCCCGGGTAGGCCTTGAACCAGTCGGAGGTCCACTCCCACAGGACCCCGCAGGGATGTGATGTCGCGCCGCGCAGGAAAACCCCCTTCAGCGCGGAAAAGAAATCCTCCGCCGTTTCGAACTCCAGCCGCGCTTCTTCCGTCCCGACATCGAGCATGGAGCGCGCTCCGACCAGGCGCGCGAAGGCCTCCCATTCCGCCTCGCGCGGCAGGCGCGCTCTCACGCCCGTTTCACGGGAGAACCATGAGCACCATGCCTCCGCGTCGTTCCAGCTTATCTGAAGCGCCGGCATAGCATCGCTCTCATCCCGGTAGGCGTCATCCGCCCTGCCTCCGAAGGGCCCGCGCCACGAAAGGCCCTCCCTCTTCTTCCAGCCTCCTTCCCAGGTCCAGCCCCATCCCTCGCGTTCGGCCTCGGTAAGAAAACCTGTGGCCTCCGCAAAGCGCCCGAAATCCGCGGCGCTCACCATGCGTCGCGATATGCAGACGCGCTCAAGCCGCACCGGGGCTTTTGGCGCGGCGGCGGCAAGATAATCCGTCGGAAGGCCTCCGCTTGATCCGGACGATTCGAGGCGGGGGAGGAGGTCCCGGGGAATGCCGATCTCGTAAATCCCGGCCGGAACTTCCGTTAAAAGCGCCGGATCGAGAACATCCGGTCTATGGCCGCCAGTCGGGCGCATATTTGCTTACGATCCTTCCGGTGATTCCGCCGGCGCGCGCTATCTCGCCGTACATGAGGCCGCTTCGCTTCAAAGTGCGCTTTCGCTTCGGATGACCGTGGTCTACATGCACCAGGCCGAAGCGCGACATGAGCCCGTCCACCAGCTCGAAGTTGTCGAGCGTGGACCAGTGGTAGTAGCCGGCCACCTCCACGCCCTCCTTAAAAGCGCGGTGGAGCTGGTAGAGGTGGTCCAGTATATAGCGCGGACGGATCTCGTCGCCGTCCTCGCAGGTGCCGTTTTCGGTTATGTAGATCGGAAGCCGGTACAGATCCCAGTAGCGCCTAAGGACGCGGTACAGCCCCTCCGGATAGATGTCCCAGCCCAGCTTGTTTTTGGAAAGCTCGGGGCGGGTCAAAAGATTCATGGGAAACTTTACCAGGTCCCCGGAATAATAGTTGATGCCGAAGAGGTCCAGGGTGCGCCCCTTCGCGCTTATCCTTTCCAGATAGCGGTTGTTGAAATATTTGTCCATCAGGCGCGCCGAAAGGCGGTCGAGCGGGTTCCCATTCCTCAACGGATCGAATGTGCGCAGGTGCTTCGCGATCCCCACCCTGGCCCGCGCCCAGTTTTTTCCGGCGTGTATTTCGTGTATCGCGCTGTAGGCGCGCACATGCGCGTCGATCATCACGTCCATCACCCTGAGGCAGCGGCGAAAGCTCTTCTTGCCGGGAGGGAACTCGCCGAACAGGTAGGCCGAGACGGCGTAAACAGAAGGCTCGTTGATGGTAATCCAGATATCCACGAGGTCTCCAAGCGCCTTCGCGGCCTTTTGTACGAAACGAAGATACCTGTCTGCCGTTTCCGGATTTTCCCATCCACCCCGGCGAACCAGCCACATGGGGTTCGCGAAGTGATGGAGCGTAAGCATGGGGCTTATGCCCGACCTTTGCATCTCCCTGAGGATCGACCTGTAATGCGCGAGGGCCTTTTCGTCGAACTCGCCCTCCGAGGGTTCGATTCGCGCCCATTCTATCCCTATTCGGGCCGCGTTGTGGCCCATCCTCTTCATTAGCGCGATGTCGCCCTTGTAGTATTCCCAGAAGCGCACTGCGTCTATGGGGCTGGTTCCATCCTTTATCCTCCCCTTAAGGGCCCAGTCGTAGAAATCGTGGTGCGGGCATCCCCCCTCAACCTGGAAGGCCGAGGAGGCGCTGCCCCAGCGAAAGCCCGCCGGGAATAAAAAATTGATTTTTTCCGTCCGCTCCTTTTTCATTCGCACCCCTCCTCCAGTATTCGGCAGACCTCATCGGCAAGGGCGCCGACCGCCTCGTCCGCGCTTATTCTGCGCGTTTTCCTCCCGCGGGCGAAGAGCAGCATCCTCCCGCCGCGGCCGCCGGCTATTCCCGCGTCCGCATGCGCCGCCTCTCCCGGCCCGTTGACCTCGCAGCCCATTACCGCAACGACCACGCCGCGGCCCGACCGGGCAAGCATGTCGCCGAAGCGCCTCAACAGTTCGTCCTCGACCTCCCGTGCGATCGAGAGAAGATCAAGAGATGGGTCCGTACGTCCGCATGTGGGACAGGCTATAACGCGAACCGGAGCGGCGCGGAGGCCTACCGCCTCCAGTATGTTCCTGGCGACAGCTATCTCCTCGACCGGGTCGCCGGTCATTGATACGCGGATGGTGTCGCCAACGCCGTCAAGCAGGAGCGAGCCCATGGCCGCCGAACTGTGCACAACGCAGGAGAGGCCGTACCCCGCCTCCGTTAGCCCTATATGCAGCGGATAGGACGCCGTGGCGGCGAAGAGCCTGTTGGCCTCCACGGTGAGCCGCACATCGGAGGCCTTTATGGAAACGACGATATCGAAGAAGCGGTTGTCCTCCAGAATGCGAACGTGCTCCATGGCCGAGGCGACCAGGCTTTCGGCATTGAGCTCGGGGTAGCGCGAGCGGTCCAGGGAGCCTCCGTTTACGCCGATGCGTATCGGGACCGAATGCTCGCTTGCGGCGCGCACCACCTCGCGCACCTTCGCATCGTCGCCGATGTTGCCGGGGTTTATGCGAACCTTGTCGATACCGGCCTCGATCGCCCCGATGGCGATCCGGTGGTTGAAATGCACGTCGGCCGAGAGGGGCATGTCGACCGCGGCGCGGATATTTTTTAAAAAATCCAGAGACGATTCGTTTCTCAGCGCGACACGGACAAGCTCCGCACCCGCCTCGCGGAGCCGCTCTATCTGGTCGATCGTCCCTCTTACGTCCTCTATGGGTACGTTCGTCATGGACTGTACCGACACTGGAGCGCCTCCGCCGATAACCAGCCCCCGCACCCTGACGGGGCGGGTCTCATTTCTCTTAGCGTTCACGTTCGATTTTATTGCCGATTATATGCCTGCCCAAAAAGCCCGGCTGGGCCATGCACAGCGCCGGGCTATTGGAAGAGCTTCTGGAAAAAAGGAAAGAAGCTCAAATCGTTGAATATCACGAACACCCCTAATATGATAAGAAGCGCGATCCCCACGAACTGTATCTTCTCCAGCACCTTCTGGTTTATGGGGCTTCCCTTTATGGCCTCATAGGTGAAGAAGAGGATGAAGCTCCCGTCCACGGCCGGGATGGGCAGCAGGTTCATCACCATGAGGATGATGGAAATCTTCGCCATTAGGATGATGAATGCCGAAACGCCCCTATAGTACGCGGTATCCCCGGCGATCTTGGCGATTCTTATGGGCCCAGAGAGGTTTTGCCGCACGTCGAGTTCGCCAGAGAAGAGCTTCCCGATTCCCTTGATATTCAGCACGATGAAGTCGAAGGGGTCGATGAGCGATTTGGCGAAACCCTCGGCGAGACCGAAGCGAAGCGGGACCATCTCCGGCGCGATTCCGGTTTCGACGCCGATGAAGCCGAATTTTTCGTAGGAAACGAGCCCGGTATAGGTGCCGCCGGCCGTCTCCAGGCGCACCCGTTGGCCCTTGGTGCGCTCCAGCCGCCTCTGTAAATCCGCGATGGAGGCCATTCGCTCGCCGTTTATCTTCACGCTTCCGCGAGCTATTCCGTTTTTGACCAGATCGAGCTTGTCGGTGGAAAGCTCCATCCTCTCCCCCTTGAAGCGCGCGTCCTCGAACTCCCTGATCGTGATTGTCTCCTTAAGCCTCGGCGTGACCGGCAGCTCCATCTCCCTCCCGCCGCGCACTATGAGCAGGTGGAGCTTTCTACCGGCGTTCGCGCGGATATGCGCCGTGAATTCCGCGGGGGTTTTGACCGGACGGCCGTCGATGGCCTTAACCTCGTCGTACTGCCTGATCCCTGCCTCCTCGGCCGCGTCCTTCTCGAGGCTTCGCGCCACGAGCACCCTCTCGCCGTAGGGCATCACCCCTATGGTATAATAGCCCTTTTCGGAAAAGCGCTTCGGGGCGACGGCAAACTCCATCTCGCGCCCATCGCGGAGCACCCGCACCATGGCCGGACGGCCGTCCGAAAAGACTATCGAATTCTGAATATCCTGGAACGAGGCGATCCTTTTGCCGTTAATGCCCACTATGGCGTCGCCGGAGCGCATTCCCGACTCATAGGCCGGGGACACGTACTCGCCACGAGTGAAATAATCCGGTATGTGTATCCTGTTTGTCTCTACATCATAGCCGATCATGTTCATCATGAAAAAGAGAAGTATTCCGAAAAGCAGGTTGAACAGCGGCCCCATGATTACCGTCACTATGCGCTTTACCGGGTGCGCCGTGAGGAACTCGTAAGATTCGCCCTTCCGCTCCTCCGATGGATCGTCCCCGTAAAACTGGCAGTATCCGCCGAAGGGTATTAGGGTAAGCTGATAGGTCGTATCCCCTATCCGTTTCTTTATGAAGCCCTTTCCGTATCCTATGGAAAAGACCCGCGCCTTTATTCCGACCATCATGCCGCCCAGAAGATGGCCCAGCTCGTGCACAAATATGCAAAGGCCCAGCAGGACCACCGCGGCAAGTATGTAGATAAGTGTCGCCATCGCTAACCTCTCAGTAAATTGTGTACGGCCTCGCGGGCCCAGGCGTCCGCCCGGAAAATGTCGTCTATCGTCGGCTCGTCGATTCGCCGGTGCGTGGACAACACCTCCTCGACCAGACGCACTATGTCGGTAAAGCCTATCCGGTGCTCCAGGAACAGGCCCACCGCCGCCTCGTTGGCGCCGTTGAGCGCTGCGGGGGCCGTCCCGCCTGCGCGCCCCGCCGCGTAACACAGGTCCAGCGCAGGGTATCGGCGCGCGTCCACGGGGCGGAAGCTAAGGCCTCCCATCTCCTCCAGCCTCAGCCGGCCGAAGGGGTTGCGCCGCCTCTTTGGATGGGTCAGCGCGGAGAGAATGGGAAGCGCCATGTCCGGAACACCCAAAAGGGCGTACAATGAGCCGTCTATGGTTTCCACCATCGAGTGTATCACGCTCTCCGGGTGGATGAGCACGTCTATATCGTCGTAGGCCATGTCAAAAAGGTGATGCGCCTCTATCACCTCGAGCCCCTTGTTCATAAGCGTGGCCGAGTCTATCGTTATCTTGCTTCCCATGCTCCATGTGGGATGATTCAGCGCCTCGCCCGGGGTTACGCCGCCCAGATCGTCGGCGTCGCGGTCGCGAAGGCTCCCGCCCGAGGCCGTAAGGACAATCCGCTCGACCTCCGAGGGCTCGAGCCTCTCCAGAAGCGAGAACACCGCGCTGTGCTCGCTGTCGACGGGGATAAGCTCGACGCCGTGCACCCGGACCATGTCCATAAACAGGCTCCCCGCCATGACTAGCGTCTCCTTGTTGGCCAGCGCTATGCGGCGCGCGTGGGGCACCGCCTCGAGCGTTGGCCGAAGTCCCGCCGCTCCGACTATGGCGGAGAGCACTATGTCGACCTGGCGGCGGGCAAGCTCCAAAACGCCCTCAGGCCCGTCAAAAAACTCCACATCCGGAAAGCGCGTCTTCAATTCGTCCACGCAGGAGCGCGTCTCGTTGTCGGAGGCGACGGCCACCGCGGACGGGCGGAATTCCTCTATCTGCTCTCCGAGCAGCGCCGTGTTCCTGTTGCACGCAAGCCCGGACACGCGGAAATCGGTCCCCTGCGAGCGGATGGCCCGCAGGGCCGAAACGCCGATGGACCCGGTGGAGCCCAGGATGCTGACCGTTAAGGACATCTTTCCCGGGGCTTACTGGACGCCCTTAAGCACAAGATAATAATAAAAAAGCGGAAGCGTGACTATCATGGAATCGAAAACGTCCCAAAAACCCCCGTGTCCCGGGATGAGCGAACCGGAGTCCTTTATTGCCCCGTCGCGCTTGAGCGCCGACTCGGCGAGGTCTCCGATATTACCTATCAGGCTGATTGCGATTCCTATAATCGCGGCCTCGACCATGGAGAACAGGCTCTTGCCGAAAAAGCTTTCGAGGACCATGCTCGCAATAAGCATGGAGAGGATGCTGGTAAGAAGGCCGGAGAAGTATCCCTCCCACGATTTGTTTGGGGAAACCTTGAACCCGGCCTTGTGTTTTCCGAAATACACACCGCCGAAATATGCGCCCGAATCGTTCAGCATGACGATCGCGTTGAGGATGAGAACATAGATGTAGCCGTCCTTTAGGGCCTTTAAAAGGATGATGTGCGAAAACAGAAAGGCTATGAACACCACCCCGAAAACTGTAGTGGCAAGGGAGTAGATGCCTCCCGCCACCGGCCTTTTCCGAATATGCACGGCAAAAACGATTGGAAGCCCGATGGCGAACACCGCAAAGATGAAGCGCGCGTCGAAGGGCGGAACGTGAGCGGCATATCCGTAAACCCTGCCGAAGGCGTACAGATACATGACCAGGTTAACGGCGACCGCCATCGCCATGCCCGCCGCTATGAAAGGGCGGTTTCCTTCGTCACGGGAGCTTATCTGGTAGTACTCCCACAGGCAGCCGAGCGAGATGAGGAGCGATGCTATCAGGATCGGAATTGAATAGAATACGTCACTTACCACCAGAAAGCAGTAAATTGGCAGCGCCACGGCCGCGCTTAGTATTCGCTTGGATGTCTCGTTCATAGTCCGCCGAACCTCCTGTCCCTTTGCTGGTATTCGTAAATCATCCGGTACAGGTGACGCGGCCTGAAGTCCGGCCAGAGGACGCTTGTGAATATCATTTCAGCGTAGGCTATCTGCCACAGCAGGAAATTACTGACGCGGCGCTCCCCGCTGGTGCGGATAAGAAGGTCCACGTCCGGAAGTCCCGCGGTGTAAAGATGGCGCTCGAACGAACGCTCCGTCAGCTTCTCGCCCTGCCTTTTCGAGGCCGCCCAGGCGTTTACCGCCTCGACAAGCTCCTGACGCCCGCCGTAATTGAGGCAGAAATTCAATGTTATGGCCCTGTTTCCTCGCGTCCTGGCCACCGATTCCTCTATAATGCGCCTGGCCGAGGCCGGCAGGCGCCGCATGGAGCCCGAATGGCGAAGCAGCACCCCCTTTTTCATTATGGCATCGATGTTCGCCTCGAAGAACATCTCCAAGAGGCGCCATATACCGGCAATTTCGTCCTTAGGCCTCGACCAGTTCTCGGTCGAGAAGGCGTACAGCGAAACGACCTCTATACCGAGGTCGATTGCCGTATCCATAAGCGATTCGATAACCTGTGCGCCCCTGCGATGTCCCTCCACGCGGGGAAGCGAGCGCCGCCTGGCCCAGCGGCCGTTGCCGTCCATGATGATGGCGACATGGCGCGGGATATTCTCCCTGTCTATAAGGAGCGAATAATCTTTCATTTTATGTCCCAGGCGTCAAACAGGGCGCTCCGATCGCGCGTATCAGTTCTTAACGGCCCCGCGGTTCGGGCGGCGTCCGCGCCCGCCCCGAAAGAGTCGATATGATTAGATATGGCTGATCTCCTTTTCCTTGTTGTCGGTCAGCTTCTGCACGTCATCCGTAAACCTGTCGGTTATCTTCTGCACCTTCGCCACAGCGGCCTTCGATTCGTCCTCCGAGATCTCCTTTTGCTTCTCGAGGTCCTTTATCATGTCGTTAGCGTCGCGGCGGATGTTGCGGATGGAAACCCTGCACTCCTCCGCCTTGTGTTTGGCGAGCTTTACGTATTCCTTGCGCCGCTCCTCGGTGAGGTCCGGAATTTGTATGCGGATTAAATTTCCATCGTTGTTGGGATTGAGCGAGAGGTCCGATTTCAGAATCGCCTTCTCGATCGCGGCGAGATTCCCCCGGTCCCACGGCTGTATGACGACCAGGCGCGGCTCAGGACACGAAATCGTCGCAAGCTGGTTCAAGGGCATCATCGAATCGTATACGTTCACCCTAACCCCGTCGAAGATGGACGGATTGGCCCGGCCCGTACGGATTGCCCCAAACTCCTTCTCGAGCGCCTTGATGCTCTTGGTCATCCGCTCTTCCGCGTCCGCGATAATGTCATCGATCATTATTCCCGTCCTCCGGTAACTCAGGATATGGTTGTGCCTATGGTCCGGCCGGTAACGGCCTTTTTAATTGAGTCCTCGCTTAGAAGATTGAACACTATGATGGGCAGGCGGTTGTCCATGCAGAGCGAGATGGCGGTGAGGTCCATCACCCTTAGCTGCCTCTCGATCACCTCGAGGTAGCCGATGGAATCTATCCTCGTCGCGCCGCTGTTCCTGGCAGGATCGGAATCGTAGACGCCGTCCACCTTCGTGGCCTTCATCAGCACCTCGGCCCCTATCTCGATGGCGCGAAGCCCCGCTGCCGTATCCGTGGTGAAAAATGGGTTCCCGGTGCCGGCCGAAAGAATCACCACGCGCCCCTTTTCGAGGTGGCGGATGGCGCGCCTCCTTATGTACGGCTCGGCGACAGCCCTCATCTCTATGGCGGTCATCACCCTGGTCGGCGTACCGAGCTTTTCGAGGGCGTCCTGCATGGCCAGCGCGTTGATCACCGTGGCGAGCATGCCCATGTAATCGCCGGTGGTCTGCTCCATCCCCAGAGCCTTCCCCACCGAGCCGCGGAATATGTTGCCGCCGCCAATCACCACGCCCACCTGCACTCCGAGCCGGTACACCTCGGCGATCTCGCGGGCGATCCGCTTGACCGTCTCGGGATCTATGCCGAAGCGGTCCTCGCCCGCCAGCGCCTCTCCGCTCAGCTTGACTACGATGCGGCGATATTTGAGGTCCGAACGGCCGGTCTCCGAATCCATCGTTATCCGCCTATCTTATAACGCGTGAACCTTCCGACCGTTATGTTCTCGCCGTAGGTGGCGATCTTGTTCTTCACCAGGTCCCGTATCGTGAGCTTTGAGTCTTTTATGTACTCCTGCTCCATGAGGCAGACTTCCTGGTAGTATTTTTTGATCTTTCCCTCGACGATCTTTTCCACCACCTGCTCCGGTTTGCCCGAGTCCTTCATCTGGTCGCGGTAGATGTCCTTTTCCTTTTCGAGTTCCTCCGCGGGGACGTCGTCTATGTCAACGTACAGCGGGTTCGACGCCGCCACCTGCATGGCTATCTCCTTGGCAAGCTCCTGGAAATCCGCGTTCTTCGCCACGAAATCGGTTTCGCTGTTGAGCTCCAAAAGCACGCCGAGTTTGCTGTTCATGTGGATGTACGAGGCTATGATTCCCTCGCGGGCCTCGCGCCCCATCCTCTTGTTCGCCGAAGCGAGGCCCTTCTTGCGAAGGAACTCGACCGCCTTCTCCATGTCCCCGCCGCACTCGATTAGAGCCTTTTTGCAATCGAGCATGCCGGCCTGCGTCTTCTCTCTTAGCTCCTTTATCATATCGGATGTAATATCAGCCACGTTGTCCCTCTCCTGTGATCTTGTAATTAACGCAGGACCGCATCACCACGAGGTCTTCTCGTCGGCGTCGTACTGGTCCTCGTATTTCTTGCGGTACTGCTCCTTCGCCTCGACGGCGGACTTGGTCTTTGCGTCGCCTTCTTCGACCGGGCCGCCCTCCTCTTCGGCGCTCGCGGCTTCGCCCGTCATCTCCTCTGCCTCCTCGATGTCCTCCATGCCCTCGGTCTGTCCGCCGGACTGCCCCTCCACTATAGCCCTCGACACCACGTCGAGGAAAAGCGCGATGGCCCGTATGGCGTCGTCATTCCCCGGGATCGGATAGTCGATTTCGTCCGGATTGCAGTTGGTATCGACAACCGCAAAGATCGGGATTCCGAGTTTGCGCGCCTCGTTGACCGCAATCGCCTCCCTTTTGGGGTCGATAATGAAGAGCGCGTCGGGGATCCTGCTCATGTCCTTGATCCCCTTCAGCACCTTGTGCTTCTTGGCGAGTTCGCGGCTCAGGTCCAGGATCTCCTTCTTCGTCTCGGCGTCCCATGAGCCCGTTTCCGACATCTTCTCGAGGCCCTTCAGGCGCTCGATCGAGTTGCTTACGGTATGGAAGTTGGTAAGCAGCCCTCCAAGCCAGCGCTCGGCCACAAAATACATGCCGCACTTCTGCGCGTATTCCTCTATCGCCGACTGGGCCTGCTTCTTGGTACCCACAAAGAGCACCTTTCCGCCGTTCGCGGCGACCTCCTTCATGGCGGCATATGCGATCTTCAGCCGCTGCATGGTTTTCTGTAGATCTATGATATGGATGCCGTTGCGGGCCGTAAAGATAAACTGGGCCATCCTCGGATTCCATCTCCTCGTCTGGTGCCCGAAATGGACGCCGGATTCCAGAAGCGCTTTCATCGATACTACTGACAATGTACGGTACCCCCTTATATTTAATAAAATAACGGAACATTTTCGCCCGCAGGTAAAACGGCTCAAGGCGCGGCGCGCCGAGACGGCACACCCCCGTGCCGCGCAATAATCCCCAATCGGAGTTCGTATCGGTCAAGGTCGGCGGCAACCGGCCTTTGGCCGGTTTGGGTTTCTACGGACCGGGCGTATCCACACCCGTTCCGCGTGATAGCCGCGAGCGCGGCCTTACTGCCAATTACACCCTGCGAAAAATGAGAACCCCGGCGACCATACCGACTATCGCCGAAAGGTTTAACTTTACCCCGAAGCTAATAATCTCGAGGTTAAGCGAGAGCGGGCCGGTAAGTCCGGCGTTGATGATCTGAAGCGCCGGGAAAAGCTTTACTATCAGCGTTCCGAGCGCGGAACCGAGTATCCCCCCTAAAATCAGGAAGGCCAGGAAAAAACCCAGGTTGCCCTTTGCGAATGTCATCGTGCACCCTCAGCCGAAGAGCATGAATTTCGGCGCCACTTTTTGTCAAGCCTTTTCCCCGTCACTCGTTCACCGCCGCGACGGCGCGTATCCATCCGGCGCTTGCCCCCCTGATCTTGATCGGAAAGCAGTACACGGTAAAGCCGAAGGGGGGAAGCTTGTCGAGATTGGTGAGCTTTTCAATGTGGCAATATCCGCGCTCGATGCCGGCGAAATGCCCCTCCCATATAATAGATGCATCCCCGATTTTCTGAAATTCCTGGGCGATGAGGGGCAGCGGCCTGTCCCAGCTCCACGCGTCGGTGCCGACCACCCGCACCCCCCTTTCGCAAAGCCACAGGGTCGCCTCCCTCCCCATGCCGCAGCCCCGTATGAGGTATTCGCCCTTACCCCAGTAGGCATCGGCCCCGGTATTTACGAGCACTATGTCGCCCTCCTTGAGGGTGTAATCGATCCCGGCAAAGGCGGCCTCCATGTCCGCCGCGCTTACCAGGTATCCATCCGGGTATTTCCTGAAATCGAGCTTTACCCCGTCGCCCGTGCACCATTCCAGCGGCACCTCGTCTATGGTAAGAGCCTTGAGCCCTCCGCTCATGGTGGGATGGTAGTGCCAGGGCGCGTCTAAGTGCGTCCCCGAATGAGTGGTGAGGGTGACAAGCTCGAGCGCCCATCCCTTTCCGTCGGGCAGGTCGCGCTCCGGATCGATGCCGGGGAAGAAGGGGACCATTTGCTCCGCCCCCTCCTCGTGCGACATGTACTGGACATTCGGTATCATCGCCGGCGGATCGGAGGGGATACCGTTCTCGATGGCGATGCTTAGATCGATGAGCCGTCTGGCCATGGGGGGGGCCTCCTTTTAAAAATTATCGGGATACGCGTGCCCTACCGCAAGTTGACGGCTTGGGTCCATGTAAAGCCATTGGCATGTTCAAGCCATTTCGGTTGAAGCGAATTTGCATTTTATCGGCGATAGGTTCAGTACATTCTATATTGCACGCATTGGCGACCAGTATATACATTAGTCTAACCTTAAAGCCTAAAAAATGCATTTAAAAAAAGTATTCAGGCCAAGATTTCACTCGAGTACCTTAACAGCATAGGCTGGAAATCCATTCGCGGCAATCCGAACTGCGCTTGTATGAAGAGATTTACACCAGATCCACGGCATCTGATGGGTTTTCAATCCCAAGAATCTGGAAAGAGTGCCATTTTCTTAAAAGTCTCTTCCTTTTTCGATGCTAAGCAAAGTAAGATGGACCATCTTATCGCCAAAGCTGAGTTCAAACCCCGTAAACTCGTCGTTATCATATCTCTTTTCATTACCCTCCCCCACGCCCGGATGCTCCGAGAAGGGCGCTTTCGCAAGCTCGCCGAACAAGGATTCGGTCCGGGAAATCGCATCCGCTTCGGCAAGATTCCTGGCCGAATCATCGAGCTGAAAAATCTCGATGGCGGAGCTTCTAAGTATCTTCGGAAAATATTCCCGATAGATGTCCGTCCTGTTGAATACGTCTATGTTGACGAGCCTGTCGTCGGAAAAGACGGCAAGGCCGTTCGCCTTCTCGTCCGGTTTGAAATCCTTAATGTAGTCTTCGAAATTCCCGCCTTCACTGTCGAAAAGCTCGTTCAAATTCATCGTAGAAGATTTGACCCTATATGCGGCATGATAGCTGTTCACCTCGTTCCAAACCCGCCCCTAGTCGGCCATATACATATTGCTTTTTCTGAGGCTTTCCTTAACCGCTTCGGATTTTAACGCGCGAATTCTATGCGGCGAAATATTGGCCGTGTAAGCGAAACTATCCGAGGTTTTACTCCACCTGCCCTGCTCCACGCAGCTTACCGGAAGGGTCGATTTTGAATTCGGGGCCAGCAAAACCGAGGTGTTCAGCACCCTGTTTTGTTTCGCTCCCATTAAAATATCCCCATCCATAAAAAAGACGTATTTGTCTGACTTATTGAACACAAAGAGATTGTTCACGCTTCCGGCATCGCTGACCTCTTTCACTTCGATCAGATCGTTTTTTACGGCCGCCGCCCCCGATATATAATCGAAGGAATTTTGCCACGGCCCTGCCAATTGGACAATGGACATCCTTTTGGATTTTTGAAAAGATACCGCCTTTAGCTCCATCTTCCGCCTCCTTTGTTTATAATATGACGACCGGTTTCCCCGCCTTTTTCGCGTAGCGTATGGTCGCGAGCGTTCCCGAGCGGGGGTTTTCCTTCTCCGCCGGTGCCGCGATAAGAACATCGACGGCGTCCACGATGTCCCTGTTTCGGTCCATGTAGTCCCGCGAAGGCAGAACCCGATGCCCGTCGCAGAAGGCCCGAAACTTTTCGTCCTTCGGCGGATGGACGACAATCGTGACATCCAAAAACTTTTCCTTCACCAGATCATGCGCCGACGAATCGCTCCCTACGCAGTCCCCGTGATGAAATTCGCTTGCCCGATGCGACGAGAGATACTCGACCAGAGCCTCCCTCCGGTCAAAGGAAAGCACTGCCCTGCGGGTACCGGTAAATCCGACTTTCATGGCGTACCCCTGTTTGTGATGTAAGGTTTAATATCAATATATTGTTTTTTCAGCGAAAAGGTAGCCCTTCGAGGTTGATATCTGGGGTAGGGAAGAGTCCGCCCTGTTTATTGTAGTCAAATAATTTTAGGCAAGCTCCAAAAATTATGTTCTCACCGGTAGGGAATTAAATTTCGGGCTTAAACGCTGTCATCGCGAGCCTCGGCCTTATCGAGGCGTGGCAATCTCTTTTTCATTACTCAACTGGCTAATTTCTTGCCTTTTGAGATCGCCACGTCGCTGCGCTCCTCCGACAGTTTGTTCACCCGGATTTTAATTCTCACCCTTCTCACCCCTGATTTCAGCTCCTATTTTCTATTTGCATCTTTTAGTTTTCCATTATATGCATCACTACATGCGGCCGCGAAATAGAGGGTAGTCACAAAAACTGGATTTGCCCGCCCGCCTTCGGCGGGCGAGCAAACATGAATTCTGACAACATCAATAGCTACAATCCATGGGAACTCTAATGTTAATTTTCGAGCTCCCACTTGAATTTTTATGGCCGCCCTGGATATTATAGGACCGGTAATCAATCATGAGAAAACTAAAGATAACAGGCATCGCTCTGCTAATTTTTTTCGGAGGCCTGATTGCAGCCCTGTACATATACTTTCTTCCCGGCAGCATCCCCGCCGATAACGGTACGCCCCTCCTCATCTACAACGGCCGCATCATCACAATGGACGAAGCTGCCGGCCCGGCCGAGGCCGTTATTACGGGAAACGGCCGCATCCGCTTTGCCGGGAGCCTGAAGTCGGCCACGGAGCTGATATCGCCCGACACCATAAAGCTCGATTTAAAAGGCAAAACCCTCATCCCCGGTTTTAACGACAACCACACCCACTCATTTTATGGCGCGGCCTTTTTCTCCGAGCTCGTACTCTGGAAAAAAAGCTGCAGCGAAATCGTCGAACTCGTAAAGAGCGAGGCCGCCAGGCTGGGTCCGGGTGAGACGATCACCGGAAATTCCTGGGACTACACGGATTGCCCCGCCCCTCACAGAAGCATGCTCGATGCGGCGGCCCCGAACAATCCCGTTTACCTGACCCAGTATTCCGGCCACGCCGCCTGGGTCAACAGCGCCATGCTAAAAAAGCTCCGCATCGACAGAAACACCCCGGACCCGCCGGGAGGGCAGATAGTGAGGGACGCAAAAGGTGAGCCCACGGGAATTCTAAGAGACACCGCCATGGGATCCTCAGCCTACGAACAGTTTGTCGGCTACCTCATGTCTCCCACAAAACACAGGATGCTCATAGAGAAGGCCCTGAACATCTACCGCAGGGCGGGCATTACCACCGCCCAGGACAACACATGAGAGCCCTTCACAGTACGCCTGCTGAACAGGCTCGCCGCCGAAGGCGCCCTCACATGCCGTTTTACCTGCTGGTCCCAGGGCGATTCCTTTATGGAAGCTCCCTTCAATCTTTTCGCCTTCTTCCACAAGAGCGGACTTTTAGTGCACAGGGGCCCGATCAAGTATTTTTCTGATGGGGCCTTCTCCACGAGAACCGCATGGCTCTTCGAAGAGTATGCCGATGAGCCGGGAAACACCGGCTCGCCCCGTTATTCGGAAAGCGAGATGGAGGATATCGTCATGGCCGCAGCGCGGAACAAGCGTCAGATAGCCGTGCACGCCATAGGCGACAGGGCCGTAAACCAGGTCCTTAATGCCATCGAGAAGGCCCGGCGAAGTATCCCTGGACGAAAGACCTTCGCTTCCGCATAGAACACCTCCAGCTCGTCCGGCCCGATGACATCCCTCGAATGAAACGCTTAGGCGTGGTTGCGAGCGTTCAGCCCTTCACCCTGAACGATCCGGAAAAGGACGTGAAGCTTTTGGGAGCCAGACGGGCCGCCACCGCCTACCGGTTCCGAAGCATGCTCCATGCGGGCATTCCAGTATCGTTCGGGTCGGACATCCCCTCCGAGGTGGACTACGATCCCATGCTGGCGATCTACTACGCCGTTACCCGAAAGAGCAAGGACGGAAAGCACGGGCCGCTAAATCCAGGGGAATGTTTCACCGTCCAGGAGGCCCTGCGCTGCTACACAATGGGTTCGGCCTACGCGGAGGGTATGGAAAATGAGAAAGGCTCGATCACGCCGGGTAAGCTTGCGGATTTTGCCGTGCTCTCGGCCGATCCGACGGCGGTGGCGCCGGATTCGCTTAAGGACATAAAGGTCCTTATGACCATTATGAGCGGGAAAGTTGTTTTTGATGCGTTGAAGGATTGTGAAGAACAAAGTACCAGGTCACAAGTCGAAAGTCGAGAGGAGAGCAGTTCAAAGTTCAAAGTTTAAAGTTGAAAGTTCAAAGCTTGATAGGAGAAAGCTCTCCAACTCATCCCCCCGGCCCCCTTCTCTTCGGAGAAAAGAAGGGAGAGTTCAGGCAATAGGCTTACTGGATATATCCTATGTACGGCAGGCAGTAACTGACCCAGCTAATCTTGGTCTGGATGTACTTCTGTAATTTCTTGTGGATTATGCCACGATCCCCCCTCTTTTTCTTTTAAAGAGAGGGGGTTAGGGGGTGAGTTAAACAGTCGAAAGTTAAAAGCTTGCCAAGAGAAAGCTCTTCAACTCATCCCCCCGGCCCCCTTCTCTTCGGAGAAAAGAAGGGGGAGTTCAGGCAATAGGCTTATTGGACATATCCGATATCCCGCAGGCAGTAACTGACCCAGCTAATCTTGGTCTGAATGTACTTCTGTAATTTCTTGTGGATCATGGCAAGATCCCCCCTCTTTTTCTTTTAAAGAGAGGGGGTTAGGGGGTGAGTTAAACAATCGAAAGTTGGAAGGAAGGGAAAAGCTTAAAGTTGAAAGTTTGACCTTCGGCATCAGCAAACCTCCCTCTCTGGACAGCGCAGCGCGCCGGGGCGTTAGGCTCGCAACCCTGGAATAAGTAAAAGGCAAAATCTTCAGCCAATCCAGGCAGCGCCTGAGGGCACTTTTGGTTGGGTGTCGAGCACAGGCTATTTCCAAAAGCTTTGTCTGTGAATTATTTGTCAAAGCCCTTTATTTACCTGTGAACCATACAGGAGCATGATATAACAGATTATTAAAGAAAATGAGAGAGTAGTGAGTTAATCGTTGAAATATTAACCGATATAATGTACATTGTAATAATTAGGGGCAGTAATAAAAACTTGTTTATCCGCCCGCCGAAGACCGGCTGATAAATCTAACTGTTGAACTTTCCAGAAGGTGCATTTTAAAGAAGACCTAAAAATACCAGTTTGTAAGTCTTCCCTTAATAATCATTACAAGGCAATTAAAATGAAAACAACTACCGTCAAATCCAACAAGATCCATCTTCCTGTAGAAATCATTCGCCGATTAGAAGGCAAAGAGATTGAGATAGTCGAAACCCGTGAGGGCATTTTATTACGTCCCGTGGAAGACGTTATAAAATCGACGCGGGGTTTTTTAAAGGGCAAAGGCTCATTTAGCTCTAAAAAATATATGGCCGCCAAAAATAAAGAGAAGGCCCTTGAATGAAAAACTATGTGCTCGACGCTTGCGCGGTCATAGCTTTTATTCTCGACGAGGAAGGAGCCGATAAGGTTGAAAATTTGCTTTCACTCTCGTCAAGGGGAAAATGCGCCCTCTACCTAAATAAAATAAACCTGCTCGAGATATACTATAATTTCAAAAGGGAATATGATCCCGATACTCTAAAGAGGGCATATTCTAAAATATTATCACTGCCGATAAACATAATTTCCGATCTTGGAGATGATGTATTATTTGAAGCCGGCCGTTTAAAAGTTAGATATTCAATATCCCTTGCGGACTCCATCGCATTGGCAGAGGCAAAAATACGCAACGCTTCAATAGCAACTTCCGATCACCATGAATTTGATGTGATTGAAAAATCTGAAAACATCAAATTTTTCTGGATACGATAAATTTCCCCCGACTCATATCTCTATCAGATTTTATTTTAAAAAGCTCTTCGTGTCCTTACACGGCTCGCAACATAAGCAATTGACATACGGCAACCTCTAATAATTAGGATTTCTCGTACGCTTCCGGTCCGGCTACCGACATCCGTATCCCCGCCGGCATTTCCCACATCTTGTGAGTCGCGAACAGAAGCCCAGGGCTCATGTTTATTAAGCTATAGGCTATTTTTTGCAAGTTGAATGGCATTGGGTTTCTTTCGTATGGCTCCCCTTTACCAAAGGGGAGCTGCCGAAGGCTGAGGGGATTTAAGATGCGCAGCTTAACGACTTCTCGACTATATCTGTTGGTCATCTGATTTCATCCGACCATCTGCAACATCAAAACCTCTTTCGTGGCCGAAGCGAATCGCAAGGGGCGTTGAGGTTGCCGGCCGGCTGTTATTATGTACAATAGGCTACAGTTCTCTTAGAGAGCATCAACTACGAAGAGGGGATTGAGCTGAAATGGGATGCCGGAAAGGACAGGTTCGTGATCGGTAAAAAGGCCAGGCTTCCCTAATGACAGTCGAAAGTTTAAAGTTGAAAGCTTGATAGGAGAAAGCTCTCCAACTCATCCCCCCGGCCCCCTTCTCTTCGGAGAAAAGAAGGGGGAGTTCAGGCAATAGGCTTACTGGACATATCCGATATCCGGCAGGCAGTAACTGACCCAGCTAACCTTGGTCTGGATGTACTTCTGTAATTTCTTGTGGATTATGCCACGATACCCTTCTTTTTCTTTTAAAGAGAGGGGGCTAGGGGGTGAGTTAAACAGTCGAAAGTTGGAGGGAAGTTCAAAGCTCAAAGTTGAAAGTTTGAATAGGCCATCAACCACAAGGGGCTACAGCCCCTTGCTCTGTAATAAGGGAATTATTCGTGGACTCAGGCTAATATCTTCAGAGAACAAGGGGTTGTAACCCCTTGCCCTTACATGGCGAGTGCATAAGGCCTAACCGTAAATAATCCAACCGGCCATCGGCGTCAGAAAAACCCCCTCCGGGGATGGCGCAAAGCGCCGGGGGCGGGAGTCTTGCCATGCTCGGAAAAGCCTGAGAGACCCACAAATTAACTTGCCCACATCGATGGATCTGATCTACTTGCCGCATGAAAAGATGCGCAATAATATGTAATGGAACTATTGACGACTACCGGTGGCTCCAGGAGGCCCTGGCCGGATACGACACGGTCCTCGCCGCCGATGGTGGCTACGATCACTGCCAAAGATGCGGCGTCGTCCCCGCAGCGGTCCTGGGTGACATGGATTCGATTTCCGAAGAACCTGCCGTGCCTGTAATTCGCCATCCGGCAGAGAAGGACCGCTCCGACATGGAGATAGCCGTTGACCATGCCATCGGCCTGGGATTCGAAAGAATCGACGTATTCGGCGCCCTGGGGGGAAGAAGGGACCACGAATTGTGCAACATCATGGTATGCGCGGGGCATCCCGGTTCCGTGCGCCTCGTCGATTCCGGGTGTACCGTTACTGCAGTGGGTGATGGGGGCCGCCTGGAAGAAGCCGGCCTGCCAGGCGATATCATCACGCTTGTGTCGCTCGATGCCGAAGCGCGCTGCACCGTAACGGGCCTCAAATACCCCCTTCGCGACGAACCGCTTCGCCGGGGGAGCCGGGGACTCAGCAATATTATAAAGGAGGACCGCTTTACCGTAGAGGTTTCCTCCGGAACGGTCCTGGTGTTCCACCTGGGAGATGCAGGGAAGACGATATGAATGGAAATACATTTAATTTCGACGCCGTCGCAAAATATTACGACTCGTGGTACGATGATCCCGTAGGCAAAGCCTACGATCTCCAGGAGAAACGCGCAGTGGAGCGAGTGCTTCCCGAGGCCGGGGAAAACGCGAAGCTCCTGGAGGTGGGCCCCGGCACCGGACATTGGAGCGCCTGGTTTGCGGTTAAAGGATTTCAGGTAACCGGGATCGATATCTCCGCAGAGATGACGGCCATTGCGGCGGCAAAGAACATCCCAGGTGCCCGATTCATCCGGTGCGATTTCCTCGAAGCCGACATCAACGGCCCATTCCACGTCGCCGCGGCCATCACCTCTCTCGAATTCATCCCGGACCATGTAGCCGCCTTAGACAAAATGCGCTCCTTACTGCTTCCCGGAGGAACCCTCATAGTCGGGGCGCTCAACCGACGCTCCTTGCTCGGAGTGACGAGAAAGCTTAAGGGAGCGAAGGACCCGGTATTTCACCGCGCCCGGTTTTTCACCACGGGAGAGCTTCGAAAACTCCTCTCGCGCTACGGAAGTCCCCGCGTCTATGGCTCCACCTTCGCACTGCCGTTTCGCTCTCTGGTACGGACTGCGCCGGCCCTCGAAACAATCGGCGGGGCGCTATGCCCCTGTTTTGGAAATTTTATAGTGGGGAGCGTAACGGTATGATTAGCGCCGCAGAAGTGAGCCTTTACCCCCTCGGGGAGAACGACATCGGCCCCCATATCGACAGGTTCATACTCGCCATGGAGAGGCGGGGCATCGAGGCGGAGACAGGCCCCATGAGCACCATAGTCAGGGGCGATACCGCCCTGCTCTTCGACGCGCTACGTGAAGCCTATGAGGGCGCGGCATTGGAACTCGGCGTGGTGATGGTGGTCAAGCTATCGAACGCATGCCCCGTGTAAGATTTAAGGCGGACCGTAAAATAAAATGAGAGAGTACAGGAAGTAATTTTACTTGTAAAGCTTCCTCAGATACTCTTCTTCATTGTTCTCTTCGATAAGATAAAATTCGACCTGGTCATTTAGTATGGAATCAAACGAGAACTCCAATTGCCGGTACGATTCGATTTTATTGTTTGTTTTTTGAGAATTCATTATTTCGAGAACTGACTTTTTATAGATTGTGTCCGCGTTGCCGGCCAAATGCTCCCCTTTGCTTTCTACAACATAAACAACCTCGAGACCGCCGTTGTCTTTCTTCTTCGCCGCCACAAAGTCGGGCCTTATTTTATATTCCTGCCAGCCCTGAATTGAATACCAGTTGCGGCTCACTTTATTCCTGAACCACCAGAGTATTTTCTCCTGCTTATCGAGTATATCGCCGACTTTTTGCTCCAAAGAATTCATAGAGAGCAAATCGACATCTTCAAATAGATAATACTTGTATGGATTGGGAATTCTGCCGACAGTGACAATATCTTCTCCGGGTATTTTGTATCCGACTTCCGGATCGTCGGATACGGCAAGGACGAGTTTTTTGCCGTTTAAATATTCAATGAACAACTTCTCTTCCTGCAATGATTTTTCCGCGCAAAGGGTATTATAAAGAAATGCGGTGATATAACTGAAGTGGGATGACAATAATTTCATGCCTATGGATTTAATAAGGAAATCAATATGATTAGAAGCGATCAATCTGGCGAGGAATGGGTTTTCGATTATTTCGACATACCGCCTTGTAAGATAATCGATATTGATTTCATCTCCCCCGTTTTTTCCAACCGTTTCGGTTTTACTTATAAATTTACTCCGGGAATCAAGCGTAACGACTATGGATTGTCTTTCGCGGGTTTCCTCGCTCAAAGACGACAGGAGGCGGTCGATCAGCTCTCCAGACGGTTCATATTTTGATAAATCGACATTCGGCTTGATGTCCAATTCGTAAGAAAAACGCCTTTTTTTGTTTCTGGTTTCCATCATTAGCCATACGGGCAAATAAAAAGCGCCTTCGTATCTGGAGCGGTATTCCTTTTTAATTTTTACTTTTTTGCTCTTATAAACGTCGTCGTTGTCCTTGATTTTTACCCTTGAAATAAGGTCCTCAAGCCCCTCGTTCTTGAATCCGGCGTCAACTTTTTCCAGCATTTGACGGGTATCGCCCTTTGAATAATACACATGGCTTTCGTCAAGAAAAGGTACGCCGGTTTTTCTCGCGTACGGTTGTCTCAATATACGCCCGACAAGCTGAGTGATTCCGGTATCGGAGTTTACGTTAGGAGTAATACCCAAAATATAGGCGAAAGAACAATCCCAGCCTTCGCGGAGGGCCTCTTTGGTTATCAAATAACGAATATTGCAGTCGCGGGCGAAAAGATTAACGTCTTCAATATCGTTTTGAGAGCTTGTCTTTATGGCGATTTCGTCAGGATTTATTCCGATCTCTTGAAGGAAATCCTTAATGTCGAGGCTGTGAATAAAACCCTTACCTCTTTGTTCCCTCCCTGTCCTTTCCGCCTGTATTAATGCGATAGGCCGAATATAAACGCCGGAACTTTGCCTGTATTTAATAGCGTGCCTTTCAAGTTTGTCGCGATGGGCTTTTATTTCTTTCAACATAGATTTCCAGTCATCCTCTTTCCGGCCGGATGGGGGGATGATATGCATATCGAGTTTTACCATTTCTTCTTCTTTCAACTCGATCCCGGTGATGGAAACGAGTATATTCATTTCGGCCCTGGGGGTTGCAGTCAACCCGAGGACCATTTCCGGATTGAGATTATCTATTGTTCTTCGCGCCGTGTCCGAAAAAACCTTGTGTATTTCATCTATTATTATAAACGGCCGCGATATCCGAATGGCGTTACCAAGGCTGGTTTTAATTAATGGAAATAATGAGCCAATGGGGGCAATATAGTCAAGATTAGGAAAAGACTTTAATAATTCAGAATGCAAATCGTTACGGTTATCGGAAGGGAAAAAGCTCTCGAAGCCTCCGGAGTCCTGAAAAACTTTAAGGGCCTCCTTGCCGTTCTGGCGGCTTATGGACTGTATCATTACAAATAGTATTACCAGATGTTCCTCGATATCATGAATGGTGAGCCGCCGGCCTTTTTCCACGATCAAAGTCTTATTGCCGCTCGCCTGGTCTAGCAATTGCCTTAAAGGATTGGATTTGTCCCGAATTTTCTGGACCGTCTGCGAGTATATCGTCTCGCTTGGCACAATCCAGACTACAAGCCCCGTTCTCTTTCTGGCGAATAAATTCTGATATTCACGGATCGCTTCTACCGCAAGCAGGGTTTTGCCGCCGCCGGTAGGGACTTTCATGACGATACGGGGGTAGTATTCATTCAGTCCGTTTGTACAGCGGTCTTTATATTCTTTGTCGGTATTTTGAAAGGTCGTCTGGACCCAGTTGAGGGTATGCCTCATGTTTTCGGGCAAAGATTTTCGAGCGGTTTCGAAGGCGTCTTTAGTTTCCCTCGCTTTGGAATAAAAAGACTTTAATTCGGAGACTACTTTTTGCTGGTATTTTTTTAAGAACATTTTCTACGCCCCATTGTCCCTTCTGAAAAGGTTATATGGAATTCCGACAAATTCAATATTATTATCTTTCATGTAATCTTCTTCAAGAAAACACGCAGGAGCATAGACGGTTATCTTTTTCCCGGGATTTTCGGCCGTGATTTTTTCGGCAAGAGGCAGATTCAAGGCGAGCCTTGTTAATTCATCGAAATTTTGTTTGTAAACGAGATAGATTACTGAGTTATTTATTGAACCAACAAAATAGGTTTTTCCGTTGATAACAGATTTGTCTTTTATATGTTCGCCTGTACAAAGATAATAAACGTATTCGGCGAATTGCTTGAAAGTGGGGAGTTTTCCCGAAAGGAGACTTTCCGCGTCAATAGGTATTCCGACGCGAAAGTATTTAAAACCGGAATCATAACCGTACTTATCAATTGCACGTTTTATACGCTCACAGGTAATGTCTTTGCAAATGTTCTTCTTCGGCTCTGCTTCGGTGGCCTCGGTCATTTGGACAAGAATGCATTGACGATTGCCGCCGTCTTCATTGTTTAAATCCATTACTGCATGCATTGTGGTACCGGAACCAGCAAAGGAGTCCAGGATAATAGCATCTTTTCGTTCTCCTTCGGTAAATTTTATAACCCTTTTGATAAGATCGATAGATTTAGGATTATCAAAAACTTTTTTCCCAAATATTGCTTTTAATTGACTGCTGCCATTTGGTTTTAGATCATTCCAATGTGAACTCGCAAGTTTTGTTTCAGAAGGTGGTATGTAATGTTCAGGTTTTCCATTGGTTGATAATCGAAGAAGGTCAATTTCTTCACCGGATTTTTCAAGATTAGACATATACCATGCATCAATTTCCTCTTGAGTAATATTGTTTTCATTTTTATTTAAATCCATTAACATTTGCTTATAGTTTTCAATAGCGACATAGCTACGTTCTTTTCCCCATCTCCATTGACCGGTTTCTGGTTTTATTCCAAATAATTCATATCTCATTGAAGGTCTATCAGTACTTCTCCAATGATTATTCCAACTGCCATCTTTCCCATTTTCAAGTTCAATTTCAAATTTTGTAAATTTATAATCTTCATTTTTTGTATAAACTAATACATATTCACAACCATAATTTAATCTATCAACTGTTTCAAACTGTGCCTGAACGCTTTTTATTCCACGGCGAATAATTATAATATTACGAAAGTTTCTTTCTCCGAATATCTCATTCATAACTCCTATCAAATTATTTAGTTCATTGTCATCAATAGAAATAAATATTGCACCCTCATCAGAAAGTAAATCTCTTAATAACTTTAGTCTGGGAACCATCATGCAAAGCCATTTGTCGTGTCGTGTTAAATCGTCTTTACTTACTTCTTTGTTAAGCCATTCTTTAATCAATGGACTATTTACGTTATCATTATAAACCCATCCTTTTCCTTGTCCACTATCATTGCCGGTATTATACGGTGGATCAATATAAATACATTTAACCCTTCCAGAATACTGTGGCAGCAATGCTTTCAGGGCAAGAAGGTTATCTCCCTCTATTATTATATTCCCATTCGCTTTTTCCGGTTTGTAATGAAGTTTTTCAAGCTCATCCAGCGTATGGTATGGAATGGACAGGTGGTGGTTCCAGATTATATTTTTACCTTTAAACTGAAGTGTCGGCATGGCTTTTCCTCTATTTATGGATACGACATAATTATACCATATTTTTTATTTGTCAATTACTACTTCCCGGCATGCCGGCAGTGGATCGCAGGCCTCATTGTAAATAAGGCGGGCCGGCTTAGTTTGCGCAGAGCTTACGTCGTATTCATCGTTTTCATCGCCGCGCGGGGGAGGCAAAAATGCGACAAAGACCGATCGATTGAGGGGAAACGCCTCGCGTTATCCACCGCTACCCTGCGGGCGTAAAGGGGGCGGGCTTTGTTGAAGCCATTTCAATAAAAACCAATCAAATCGCAACCCACCCTCCGCAGGGCAAAACCTCGGCTTTTAATATCTCCTGAAAACCCCCGCAAGCTTGCCTAACACCTCCACCTGGTCGACCACAATCGGCCGGTAGGCGCT
>Ga0302246_1000710_pt1 | contig 27564 bp, 30 predicted proteins | sample AAG_UR_Trp_MG_FD_193533 | JGI IMG/M metagenome (GOLD analysis project Ga0302246, IMG submission 193533) | Enriched activated sludge microbial communities from anaerobic digester in WTTP, New Holstein, Wisconsin, United States - AAG_UR_Trp | ecosystem: Engineered > Bioreactor > Anaerobic >... | reverse complement strand
GGACCTGTTTCCGTTCAAGCGCTCATAAGCGGCGACATACTCGTCGATCATCTTGGAGAGATCGTATAAATGACGGGTCTCTTTCATGATCCGCTTCATCTGATCTTCACGGATTTCCGCAGCGTGCCGGTGGAATCGGGCACTCTTGGACAGGGCGTACCAGAGCCCGCCCGGATCGTAGTCGTGAAACAGAAAACCGTTGCCCTCGTCATGATCCGATCCTTCGCCCTGTAGTTTCAACTCCCTGATCTTATCGTGATAGCCCCCCGTGTCACGGTTGGTCGCCGTGGCACCGAAGAGATTCCCGATCTGGTCAATCTGCCCGCAGGGCTCGTAAAGGGGTGCCCCGAAGACGTCGCTAGCCGCCGCGTAACCGAGCATGGAAAGCGATTCGTCGAAGTGGTGGTAGCAAATCTTCCCTCCCGAGGCCATGGCGATGCGGCCAAAAACTTCCTCATGTTTCTTGTCTCTTCCGACGCCATCACCCACAATAGCAACCTGGACATCGCCGTTCTCAATCACGAACCGCATGACGATATCCTCCAGGAGTTCCACCCCCTTCTGGGCAGGGTCAAGCCGCGACGGCCAATAGAAGAGAATGGCCTCGGGATTGACGATCAGGCCCGTTCTCTTTTGGAACGCAACCAGATTTTCCTTTTTCGCGGCAAGGACATCATCATTGGGGCCGTAGTTTCTGACCAGGAAAGGACTGACTTCCGGGTACATGAGTCTCGACGGCGCATTCAGAATAGCCAGCGTTGCCCCATGATTGTATTTGGCCTTGATCTCCTGACGTACGGATGCCGGTATGATGGACCGGTCCAGAAAATAGTCTTCCAGAATCTCGTACAAAAACCGGACCCCGACGAAATTGATCAGGTTGGCATTCTTGATCGCCGTCGCCTGGCAGTCGATCGCTTGCTGGCCGTGTTCCCCGGACATATAGAAATAATCCCGAAGTCCCTCCAAATCGACACCGAAGAGCATGTCCAGGGGAATGTGACCGGTATGGACATTGTGGATCGTATGCAGGACGGGGCAACCCGTCGCCTTGGCATAGGCTGTGATGGCGCCGCCCGCCATCCAGTCGTGGCTGTGGATGATGAGTCTTCCACCGCTTCTGGCCCTCACCCTCTTAATGATGGTGTTGACCATCTGACGTTGGAATTCCGCAGCGTTCAGTAGGGGATTTCCGGAATAGGCGCTCATCAGATTGGAGATGAAGGAGGCGTTGACGAGGTAAATCCGGTCCGGGTCAATTTTGTAACGGATATTCCGCCACTCTTCCTCGTTCAAACCGCACTCCTCTTTGAATCTTTTCTTCAGATTCAAAGTCCCCAGATAGCAGTCAATACCCCGTTCCAGGAGACCCTCGCATAGAGCGGCCACCACCTCTCCCATGCCACCGCTCTTTCCGGAGATGAACCTGGCGAGGGTTCCCATATCCTCGGGCAAACGTCCAATTTCGGGGGTAATCAGCAAAACGGTTGTTCTCTCTGTCACAACAAGTATCCTTTCGTTTAAGAAACAGAAAAACGATCTTGGCGAAACTGGAAGAAAACGTCCCCCCGTCCTGTAAAGAGTATCTTTTTGCACAGGCGGCAATCACGTGCACGACAATCTCCTGCACGATGATCCCCACCTTCCATCCGGATCTAATTTTGTCTTGTCATCAGGGAAGTCAAAGCAGTGTTTTGTGTTTCGCTTAAAAAGCTTTCCCCTCTTGCGGTTTTTCCCACCGCAGGATGGGTATCGGCCGTAATCATACCGCTCCCCAGAATCGAAAGCGGGCTGACCAGGGAAACAATCTCACAGACAGGGCACTGGAAATGCATGTGGCCTGAAAAAGGGTTATGACCCAGGTATTGAAACATCACCGACGACGAAAGACCCGTATTCATACCCCAAACATCGATTTCTCCGCAGGTTCCGCAGTAAGCGCAAACAATCTCCTTTGCCGGCATAAATCCTCCTTAAGATGGAGCAATGATGTCCTTCCTCAACCCCAGTATGATGCGGTCAAATTATCGCAGTTTCCCACCTGATCCTGGGGAATTTCCTTCCCCTTTTCCGTTCCCATTTCGATCTTCGGGGTAACGACCGGATCATCTGTTTTTTTCTCATCGATGGGTTTGGGTCGCGATGCAATTTCTTTCATCCCATTGACAGGCGTGATCCTGTTATGTCTGATCGGTGTTATCATGCTCCTCGCCCCTTTCCTTATTTTTTATGTTAGCCGGTAGGCAAATCAATCCTCAATGTTCCAATAACGGCGATGATTGCATCGCCACCGTTTAGGGAAGTATTTCTACTTAACTAATTTATTATTATAAAATCGGAAGAGCAATACGTGATGATTCGCGGCTTAATATCAGCATAATGCTGATATTAAGCTTAGGATAGGGACAACAGGTACGATCTCAAATTTCTATCACTCTTATTCAAACCCAGCTTTTTGCGGATATTGTCCCGGTGAAATTCAATTGCACGAGCAGTCGAATTGAGGAGCGTGGCTATCTCCTTGGTCGATTTGCCCTCTTTCACAAGGCGGGCCACTTCCGTTTCCTTTGATGTCAGATTGAGAAGTACCGCGGATAATCTATCGGCAAACGGCGAGGTCATGTCTTTGAGAGATAATTCAAGGATCTTCACATAGGCGGTCTCTTTTGGACCCAAAGGGCTGTTCTTTAATTTGTCGACATAAGGGACAATCATCTTCTGTATGTTAACCAGAATGCTATTTCCCAGTTCCTCCTTATCCCTTTCCCTCTGGGCCAGCAAAAATTTGAGCGCAACATTGACTTCCTCAAGGCTTCGGGATTTTATTTGAAGTTCGTTTTCTCTCTTTCTCAACTCCGCTTCCGCGCGTTTCCGTTTCGTAATGTCTTCGGCAAAGCCTTCATAAAAGAGAACATCGCCCCGCGTATTCCTTACGGCGCGTGCATTCAGGGATACCCAGATTATCTCTCTGGTTTTTGTATAAAATTCCGCTTCAAACCCACGGACGAAACCCTGGGAATCACAGGCCTCCAAGAATTTTCTGCGATCCTCCGGATACACATAATGCCCCTGTGCGATGTCGGCAAAGGTATCGATCATCTCCTGCGGGGAGTCGTACCCGAAAATTCTCGCCTGTGCCGGATTGACATTTAAAAGACGCCCATCGGGAGTTGACTGGAATATGCCCTCCACGGCGTTTTCAATAATATTGCGGTATCTTTCTTTGCTTACCCGCAGGGCTTCCTGAACCCGTTTGAGTTCGGTGATGTCGTCCATAACCCCGATCAGGCCGCCCACAGAACCATCCGCGTTCAGAAAAGTGGCTTTGTTGAAAATGACGTCATGCCGGGTTCCGTCGGCATAAGACATCTGCCACTCATATGTCTGCCTTCCGGGATGTTCAAATAATTCCCGGTCCATCTCATCGTATTTGTCCGCCAAATCCTTGGAAAAAATCTCATGGAGGACCTTTCCGACAATATCCTCTTTCTTTAACCCGAGAAAGGTCTCATAAGCCCTGTTGCAGCCGCGATAAACACCCTGCCGGTCTTTGTAAAAGATCGAACTGGGGATCGTATCGATCAAAGTCTGCAAAAAAATCGACATATTGGAAGGATTCTTTAACCCTTCAAAACCCGCCAGCCGGTTACGCATTTCTTCCAGTTCCCTGATGAGCTGCGTTTTTGTCTTCCTGCTGTCCTCCATGGAGTGAAATCCTTTTCCCTTATTCTTGTGTTCTCGACAGCCTGCCTGGCAAATATCCGATTGACAGGAACCTCATTTCTAACTAGGAATAACCTACCATAAGATGGATGATTCGATCATCCTTTTTTGAAGAACCGGCCCGAGTTTTCACTTCAGGCTGCAAGGGATGTCGGATAAAGAGAGGCGTTTTCTGCGCTCCATTATAGAAGATGAGATATGATGAAACATCATCCCATAATTTACATCTGGTTATCTGTGATCATCTTTACCGTATCTGCCTGTGCGCCTACAGGTACTCAGGTGCTCCCGCCTCCCCGGCCGGCCAAGATTGCTCTGGTGCTGGGCGCCGGAGCGTCCAAAGGCTTCGCCCATATCGGCGTTCTGAAAATTCTCGAAAACCAGAAGGTGCCGATTCATATGATCGTCGGCACCAGCGTCGGCAGCTTTATCGGCAGTTTTTATGCCTACGGTTACAGCGCCTATAAATTGCAGACGCTTGCCATGTCTATCGAAAAGGACGAGGTAACGGAACTGACCCTGCCGAACAACGGCTTTATCGGCGGCGAACGGCTGCGAAGCTATATCAACGGTAAGGTGCTGAATTACCCGATCGAAAAATTCAGGATCCCCTTTTATGCCGTCGCCACGGATATCAGGACCGGCGAGGAGGTTGTATTTGCCTCCGGCAATGCGGGCATGGCCGTTCAGGCCAGTTGTTCCGTTCCCGGTGTTTTTCAACCCGCCCGTTTTTCCGGTAGAACCTATGTGGATGGGGGTGTGGTCAATCCCCTGCCAGTGGATGTCGCCCGGCGTTACGGCGCCGACGTGGTCATCGCTGTCGACATTTCATCCAGCATCGACCGGAATGTGCCGACCAGTACCCTGGAAACCATCCTGAAATCCATCGACATCATGTATGGAAAAATATCTCTGGCACAGATCGCCAAGGCCGATGTCGTCATCCGGCCGAACGTCGGCTTCGTCGGTTCAGCGGATTTCACGCTCCGCCACGAAGCCATTCTTGAGGGGGAAAAAGCAGCCATTGCCGCCCTGCCCCGAATTAGCCACATCCTGGACAGGTTACGGCGGGAGGGAAGACTACCCTGAAGACCGGGGCGGTCTTTTGTAAAAAGTCCGGCGAGGAACTTCACGGGTCCTGACCGGAAAGGACAGCTTCCGGGTGGAAAAGGACAGGAAATGATCCGGACGGGAAAGGACTCTTCGCTTCACGTTAGAACATACGGTGTGGCTCCCTTCAGTATCGTGCTGGTACACGGCGGACCCGGCGCCGCGGGGGAAATGGCCTCCCTGGCAGCCGATCTTTCTACGGGCCGGGGCATCCTGGAACCTCTGCAGACGGCGACCTCCGTTGCGGGACAAATCACCGAACTGGAAGCCGCCATCGAATTCCTCGGAGACCGCCCGGTCATCCTGATCGGCTTTTCCTGGGGTGCCTGGCTCAGCCTCATGGTCGCCGCAGAATACCCCGCTTCCGTTCGCAAACTGATCCTGATCGGATGTGGCCCCTTTGAAGAGGATTTGGCCGTACGTGTTCTGGAAAACAGGTTGAACCGCCTCGGAGAAGAGGAACGGTCTGCGTTTATATCCAACCTCCTGATCTTGTCCGATCCTGACGAGTGTGAAAAAGATACCGCCCTGACCCGCCTGGGAACACTGGTTGCGAAAACCGATTCCTTTGATCCGATTCATGAGACTGGTCCCGAAGGAATCGATTTCCGGGGAGATATTTTTCAACGGGTGTGGGAGGAAGCGGCGGAAATGAGAAGGACCGGGAAACTCCTGACACTGGCAGCAAAAATTCAGTGCCCCGTGATTGCCATTCATGGAGACATCGACCCCCATCCGGCCGACGGCGTGCAAATCCCCCTAAAAACCTTTCTGCAAGATTTTCAATTTATTCTCCTCAAAAACTGTGGTCACAAACCCTGGATCGAACGACAGGCCAGGGAGGAATTTTTCAGGATCCTCAATAAAGAATTGACTTGAACAACCCGCCCATTCCCCCGGGACGCCCCCGGATATCCCATGCGAATCCGTTTGCGATCCCCGTTCTGAAATGGTAAAATTTCTAAAGCGATTTGACGAATCCTTCGTCTGGTGACCTGTTCCGGACAAGGAATCGTCGCCATGAAACAGCATGGGAAGAACAGGACTCGCTGTCGGTTCACGGCATGGCGAAGCTATAAACATGGATATATTGGGGGAGGTATGATGATGAAGAAATCTTTACTTTTTGTCTCTGTGCTTGCTTTGGCCTTTTCTTCCCTGTCTTTCGCAGAAACCATACAACCGGCTCCTAAGGGACGCGTTGTCTTCTATCAGAATTACCCGTGCACAGCCGGCGACAAGATCGTCCTGGGACGCGGTGCCTATTCCGACCTGAGACAATGGAACACAGCCGAACTTGGCAGTCCCACCTGGAATGACCAGATTTCCTGCATGGTCATCGGGCAAGGCATCCGCAAGGTAACCGTCTATCAGCACATCAACTATAAAGGCAAAAGCAAGTCCTTTACCCGAACAAAAAACAATCCCCTCGGAACCTGGAGCCTTGTCGATGATTGGTGTAATAACAGCATCAGTTCCATTAAAATCGAGTAACGACCTGTTGATGGTCCTTGGCAGGTTCAAACCCTTTCCTGATCAAAGACACAACAGCAAAGGAAGAAATCGAATTTTAACTGAGGTGAAACATCTGAGCAAAGCCGGCCAATCGATCGGGGCCTACAAAAGGGAAAGGTCTCCGCATGTTCCGATCATAACCGAAAAAAACGTTTAAACCCCAACCTTTTTCTTTTTTACACCCTACCTTGCAACATTCACCGGCGTGGGCTTCAGCACCCGCAGGAGATCCGCCGTGGCGATTTCGGCCAGAAGTCCCTTTTTCCCGGCATTGATGATGATCCGGGGGATGTCGAGGATCGTCTTTTCAATGTAGACGGGAAGGTGTTTACGGGTACCGAAAGGAGACGTCCCCCCGACGACGTAACCCGTATGCCGGTTCGCCGTGGCCGGATCGCAGGGTTGGACCGTCTTCACCCGCAGGATCCGGGCCAGTTCCTTCGTCGAAACCTCCCGGTCCCCATGCATGAGGATAATCAGGGGATTTTTCCGTTCATCCTCCATAATGAGAGTCTTAATCACACCGTGTTCGTCGACGCCCAGTTCCCGGGAAGCCACCTCCGTCCCGCCCCGTTCCTCGTACTTGTAAGGCCGCAGGGCGAAGGCCATACTTTGTTCCCTGAATACCCGGATGGCCGGGGTCACCGATGTCTGTTCTTTTGCCATATTCAATGATGCGTTGTGGTTGATACACGCCTGGGCGAATTGGGAAAAAGTGCCGGAGGACAGGCGCACGATCCCTAATGCAGAAGCGTCCCCTGGGGAATGCACCGCCAAATAAAGATGACGCATCCGGCTTGCCTGCGGACCTTTTTACGAAACCGCTATTTTTTCTTCATCCGGGACGCCCTTCGGAAACCTTCGGCCACCCCTTCCCCCAAAGCGGCGATATTGACTTTCGCATGCTCATAGGCCGAAAGGTAGATGGCCTCCATGATTTCTTCCTCGGTGGCACCCGCATGAACCGCCCCCTGGATGTGGAAGATCAGTCCCGGGCCGCATTGCATGGCCGCCAGCATCCCCACAAGAACGAGTTCCCGTGTTTTCGGGTCCAGTACGCCGCGTTCCAGCGATTCGACCAGGGGTTTCTGGGTAAAATTCTTGAGGATGTCGGGCATCCTGTCGGCATAAACCTGAAACACGCCCTTGATATCCTCAATATCGCCGTCGCCCACCAGTTCCTGCCAGGAATCAAGCATCTCCCGACCGGTCTTTGCCTTCTTCATCAGACTCATGCCTCCACTCCTTTCACCCGGAATTGACCCGTTCTTCTCATCCCAGCCCCCGGTCTGGACCACCTTAACCCCGCAGAAAAAAGGAAAAATCGCTTCCGCCTTCGGACCGAATATTAGGCGAAACAGAGCCATATGTCAAAGTGATTCGCCGGATGTGATTCGCCGGATGATGTTAATCATCCGGCATGGCTAAATCGTGGATTCGCTTTTCCCTCATGGCACAGTGAACAGATACCGTTTCCCGAATTTAGACCTTGAAATATGACATCCCTTATAGTAATTCCATGGCAGCGGATTGAGAATGAGTGGTTTGTCTCAATCCCGTCATACCTGACCGGTATTCGCTGAATATACCGATACCATTCAGGTTTTTTTATTCAATGATCGATTCTTCCTGAAGGGAAGCGGTCATGTGATCCTTCGCATCACCGTTTTTATTTGCAATGGCCTGTATCCCTTTTGACGCCGATCAACTCTTGAAGGAGCAAGACATGAAAAAGACCCCCCTGTATGAACGGCATGTCGCCTTGGGGGCGACGATGACCGATTTCGGCGGCTGGACCATGCCGGTGCAGTACACGGGTATCATCGAGGAACACAAAAGAACCCGGGAGGCGGCGGGCCTCTTCGATATATGCCATATGGGGGAAATCGACGTAAAAGGTCCCCGGGCTTTCGATTTCCTGCAGCTTCTTCTGTCGAGGAACCTCGAAGGCCAGCAGATCGGCCAATTGAAACTCAGCGTCATGACCAACGAACATGGGGGAATCCTCGACGATCTGACCTTTTACCTGATGGCTGATCGGCACTATCGCCTTGTCACGAATGCGGGGACGAAAGACAAGGACCTTGCCTGGATATTGGAAGTCAGGGCCGAAAAAGGATTTTCCGATGTCGATGTCACCGACCTCTCCGATACCATCGGCAAGGTCGATCTCCAGGGCCCCAAATCGCGGGCCATCCTGCAAGGTCTTGTGCCCGATGATCTGTCCGCTTTGAAGTTTTACCATTCTTTTTTTTCATCCATAGAAGGAACCCGTGCCTTGATTTCCCGAAGCGGTTACACAGGCGAGGACGGCTTCGAAATCTACACCGATGCCGGCCGGATTTCCGACGTATGGGATCTGCTTCTCAGGGAAGGCAAAGGCGAGGGATTGGTCCCGGTGGGCTTGGGTGCCCGGGATACCCTGCGGATGGAATGCGGTATGATGCTCTATGGAAACGAAATCGACGAAGAAACGACGCCTTTCGAGGCGGTCTACGGATGGCTCGTGGATTTGGACAAACCTTTCATCGGCCGGGACGCCCTGAAACGCAGGCAGGACAAGGGATTGAAGAAAAAACTGGTCGGATTTGAAATGGTGGAAAAGGGAATCGCCCGCCACGGTTACCGTGTCTTCAAGGACGGCCGGGACGTGGGGGGGGTCACTTCCGGCACCTTCGCCCCGAGCCTGAACCGGGCGATCGGCATGGCCTATGTTCCCTTTGCACTGAAAGAACCCGGGACGGAGATCGACATTGAGATACGGAATCGGCTCATCCGGGCGCGGATTGTCAAGCTGCCTTTTTACAAAAGGCCGGTCTGAAATTGTCTTGAAAAATAATCTGTTTCCGACAGAATCGGGGGCATCTGTTTAAATACCAAACAAGGAGGATGGGATGGGAAAACCAAATCCGGATGACAGGCGGTACACAAAGGAGCACGAATGGGCGCTCGATAATGGTGACGGAACCGTCACGATGGGCATAACGGATTACGCCCAGCACCTCCTGACGGACATCGTCTACGTCGAACTGCCGGACATCGGGAAGAAAGTGAAACAGATGGAACCCGTTACAGTCATCGAATCGGTCAAATCCGTCTCGGATATCTTCTCCCCCGTCAGTGGGGAAGTCGTCGCCGTCAACGAAACGCTTCAGGACAAGCCTGAGTTGATCAATGAGGATGCCTTCGGTGAAGGATGGATTGTCCGGATTGCGATGGCCGATCCGGCTGAACTGAATCTCTTAATGGATGCGGCAACTTATACGTCCCTGACGGAAGCGGTAAAAGACGCGGGGCATTAACTTCAACCCTTTATTCGGGAGACACCATGGACTACACGCCACACACACCGGATGACATCAAGATCATGCTCCAGACAATTGGTGTTCCCTCTCTGGACGATCTTTTCACCGACATCCCCGATGCGTATCGGTTAAAGGACCTCCCCGATCTGCCCGCTCCCCTGTCGGAGCAGGAAGGTTGGCAGCACATGGTTTCCCTTTCCGCGCAAAATACCTCCCCTGTCATGACGCTCATGGGAGCCGGGGCCTACCACCACTACATTCCGGCCGTCGTCGGCCACATCGTCGGGCGCTCTGAATTTTATACGGCCTATACACCCTACCAGGCGGAAATCAGCCAGGGCATTCTCCAGGCCATTTATGAATATCAGACCATGATCGCCCGCCTGACAGGCATGCCCGTCGCCAACGCCTCGATGTACGACGGCGCTTCTGCGATGGCGGAAGGGGTAGTCCTGGCCGGAAAAACCCTGAACCGGGACCGTATCCTCATCGGCCGTTCGGTCCATCCCGAATACCGGCGCGTCGTCGCCACTTATTGTGCCGCCAACGGCTATAACATAGTGGAAATACCTTACACCTCGTCGGGTCGTCTCGATACGGCCGTGCTGGCGCAGACAATCGACAACCAAACCGCCGCCGTCTGCATCCAGAGCCCTAATTTCTTCGGGATTATTGAAGACCTGAGAGAAATCGAGCCGGTTGCCCATGCCACGGGAGCCCTGCTCATTGCCGGCTTCACCGATGCGACAGCCCTGGGGCTCCTCAAACCGGCAGGCGTTCTGGGCGCCGATATCGTCTGCGGAGAAGGCCAGAGCTTCGGAAATCCCCTGAACTTCGGCGGACCTTACCTCGGCATCTTTGCCGCCACGGAGAAACTTCTCAGGAAAATCCCCGGCAGGCTGTCCGGTATGACCGTCGATCAGGACGGAAAGCGGGGGTTCGTTCTGACCCTGCAGGCCCGGGAACAGCATATCCGGCGGGAAAAGGCGACCTCCAACATCTGTACGAACGAGGCCCTGTGCGCTCTGGCAGCCTCCGTCTATCTCGTCAGCCTGGGCAAGAATCTTCGAAAAATCGCGGAATTGAATGTCCATAAAGCCCGATACCTGAAGGAAAAGCTGTCCTCTCTTGTGGGCTGGGAAGTCTCCTTTACGGCTCCCGTGTATAACGAATTTGTTCTGTCCTGTCCGGCCCCTGAAAAGGTCAATGCGGCCTGGCGGGAAGCGGGAATTGCCGGCGGCTATGCCCTGGGAAAAGATTATCCGGAACGTAAAAACGACCTCTTACTCTGCGCAACGGAAATGCTCAGCCGGATGGACATCGATCACGCCGTGACCATTGCGGCAGAGGCCAGATAGAACAAGGAGAATGGCATGGATTTGATCTTCGAAAAGAGCCGCCCCGGACGTACCGCCTCAAATATTCCTCCCAGCGATGTCCCCTACATCCCCATGGAGAAAATCATCGATGAAGGACTCCTGCGGGAAGATGTCGATCTGCCCGAGGTGAGTGAACTTGATCTTGTCCGGCACTACACGGCCCTCTCGCGGCGTAATTTCGGATTGGACCAGGGATTCTACCCCCTCGGTTCCTGTACCATGAAGTACAATCCCAAGATCAATGAAGAAGCAGCCCGGTTACCCGGTTTTACGAACCTCCATCCCTACGCCCCGGCGTCATTCTCCCAAGGGAATCTTGCTCTCATGTACGAACTCCGGCTCATGCTCAGTGAGCTTTTCGGTATGGCCGACTTTACGCTCCAGCCCTCGGCGGGAGCCCAAGGGGAGTTGACGGGCATCATGATCTGCAAACGGTATTTCGAGAAGAAAGGGGAAAAACGCACCCGGATCCTCATCCCCGATGCGGCCCATGGCACGAATCCCGCCTCCGGCGCCCTGTGCGGTTTCGAGACCGTTACCATCCCCTCAAACAGCGAGGGTGGCGTGGATATCGGTCATCTTCGAGAGGCCATGACCGAGGAGGTTGTGGGACTGATGCTGACCAATCCGAATACGCTGGGCCTTTTTGAAAAAAATATCGAGGAGGTCGCCTGCATCGTCCATGACCGGGGAGGTCTCCTTTATTGCGACGGGGCCAACGCCAATGCCTTCATGGGTAGAACCCGGCCCGGTGACATCGGTTTCGACCTGATCCAGCTCAACCTGCACAAGACCTTCTCGACCCCTCACGGGGGCGGCGGACCCGGCAGCGGTCCCGTCGGCGTCCGGAAAGACCTGGTTTCGTTCCTCCCCATTCCCCGGGTGATCCGGGATCAGGACCGCTATCGGTTCTCGGAGGATTATCCCGACACGATCGGCCGGGTAAAGGCCTTTTACGGAAACTTCAACGTCATGGTCAAGGCCTACACCTACCTGAGGCTCCTGGGCGCGGAGGGACTGAAAAGAACGAGCGATATGGCGGTATTGAACGCCAACTATATCAAAACATGTCTGTCTCCTTATTTTGACCTGGCCTATGACCGGATCTGCATGCATGAATGCGTTTTTTCAGGATCCCGGCAGGTCCGGAACCATGAAGTTCATACCCTGGACATCGCCAAGCGGCTTCTGGACTATGGTTTCCATCCGCCGACCATCTACTTCCCCATGATCGTCCCCGAGGCGATCATGATCGAACCCACGGAAACGGAGAGCAAAGAAACCCTCGACGCTTTTTGCGAGGCCATGATCGCCATTGCCCGGGAAGCGGAGGAAAATCCCGCACAGGTCAAAGGGGCCCCGTATACGACACCGATTAAACGTCTCGACGAAGTTCTGGCCGCCCGGAAGCCCAACGTTTCATGGTCCGGGAAAGGATGAAGAACAAGGGAATGATCCCGGCTGTGACGATGCTGCGGAAGCCGCCCTGGCTTAAAGTCAGGCTCCCCCATGCGGAGAAAACCCTGGCTGTAACAAAGCATCTATCCTCCTGTCATCTCCATACGGTCTGTCAGGAAGCCCGCTGTCCCAACCTGAGCGAATGTTTTCGGGCAGGGACTGCCACCTTCCTCATCTTGGGTGACTGCTGCACGCGGAACTGTCGTTACTGCAATGTCCGCCATGGCATCCCCAGGGCACCGGAGGAAGATGAACCGGAACGCCTCGTATCCGCCATCAGCAGTCTCGGCATTTCCTATGTCGTGATGACATCCGTCACGCGGGACGATCTGCCGGACGGCGGTGCAGGTCAGTTCGCCCGATGTATCGGGCGAATCCGGGAATCTTGCCCCGACTGCCGTGTTGAAGTCCTGATTCCCGATTTCGGAGGGTCCCCCGAAGCCCTCCGGACCGTTGTCGAGACGACACCGGAAGTGATCAGCCACAACATGGAGGTTTGCCGGAAATACTTCCCCGACGTAAGACCCCAGGGAAATTATGAGACCTCTCTCGAACTCCTGCGGCGAGTCCATGACTGGAATCCCGATATCCGAACGAAATCCGGTTTCATGATCGGCCTGGGAGAAGAGGAGCGCGACATTCTCATGCTTCTCGAAGACGTGCACCATACGGGATGCGAACGATTAACCATCGGCCAGTACCTGCAGCCGACAAGAGACCACTGGCCGGTTCACAAATATTACACCCCGGAAGAATTCGAAGATCTGCGGAAGGTCGCCCTGGGAATGGGATTCAAGGGTGTAATGGCGGGGCCCCTTGTCCGGAGTTCCTATCATGCGGCGGAGATGAAATAAAAGGAGAATCCATGATTTACGACCTGATCGTTATCGGCGCCGGCCCCGGAGGGCATGCGGCGGCCCTGGAAGGGGCGCATCTCGGGAAAAAGGTCCTGATCGTCGAAAAAAAGGACTGGGGCGGTACCTGCACGCACCGGGGCTGCATCCCCACCAAGGCCCTCCTTGCCTGCAGCAGGCGTTACCATGAAATCCGGAATGCAAAAAGGCTGGGTGTCCTTTACGAAAACACCGGTTTCGATTTCGGGGCGGTCAAGCGGCACCAGAACCAGATGGTCCGGGTCTCCGCCCTCGGGGTCCGGAAATCCCTTCAGGATCTGGGTGTCGACTGCGTGGAAGGTGAAGCCACCATCCTCTCCCCCGACGAGGTGGAAATCACCTTTGCTGAAGGAAAAACCGAGTGCAGGCGGGGCAGGCACCTCGTTATTTCCTGGGGCTCCGAAGTATCCCCTTTACCTGAAATCCCCTTTTCCGATCGAATCATCAGCTCCGACACCCTTCTCGGCATGGACAAACTCCCGAAAAGCCTGGCCATTATCGGGGGCGGCGCCATCGGCATCGAGTTCGCCACCTTCCTGGCCGAGACCGGCGTGAAAGTCACCCTGCTCGAAATCATGAATCACATCCTGCCCAGCGAAGATCCCGATGCCGCCGATTTTCTGACCGGGGAATTGAAAAAAACGGGAATCGACGTGCACACCGCCATAACGGTCTGCCAGATCAAAGAAGCGAATCATGGTGTCATGCTTGAGCTGAAGAAGCAGGATCAGCCCTTCGAAATCGCGGCCGACTATGCCCTGGTCAGCGCCGGAAGAAGGCCGTTTCTGAGACGGGAAGAGCTTGACCGGTTGGGTGTGGCCTACCACGAAAAGGGGATTGTCGTTGACTCTTGCCTGAAAACGTGTGTCCCCTCCATTTTTGCGGTGGGCGATGTCACGGGTGGGATTCTGCTTGCCCATCGGGCAAGCGCCCAGGGACGAACCGTTTCCCGGTTTCTGTTTGCAGACCCGTCGGCCCGCCACAGCGACGATGCCGTTCCCGCCGTGGTCTATGCCCATCCCCCCGTCGCCCGGGTGGGTCTGACCGAGGCGAAAGCCCGCGCATTGGGATTGGAGATCGATGTCAGAAAAAAAGAGTACGGAGCCAACATCATCGCCCGCACGGAACTCATGGGAAACGGCTTCGTCAAAGCCCTCTTTCACCGGGATCGCCTCGTTGGAGCCACCATCGCGGGTGAGCAGGCGCCGGACCTGATCGCCTCGCTCGGCCTCGCCGTCGCCAATGAAATGTGCCAAAAAGATTTGAAAAACTGGATCATTCCCCATCCGACCTTAAGCGAGTTACTCGATCTTGTGGGATAAAAGCGGTGCCATGCCTTTTCAGATTGACCGCTTGATTTCTTGACGCATAGTGCGAATAAAAAATCCTGCGCCAACCAGACAACCCATCCCACCCATCAGGAAAACCCGCTCGATGCCCAGCATATCGACCAGCGCTCCGGCCAGAAGGCTGCCGAAAGGCAGCATCCCCATCACGGAAAAGATGAGCAGGCTGACGACCCGCCCCCGCTTGCTGTCCTCTACAACAGTTTGAATCTCCGTATTGCTGGCCGCAAAATGGATGACCATGCCGATACCGATCACAAACATGAAAAACAGGGCAAGGGGCATGGAACGACACCAGAACAAACCGACGTAACCCAGGCCGATAACGGCCAAGGCCAGGGGAATGAGGCACATAAGGCCCTTGTGGGAATGCTTTGAGGCAAAATAGATGGCCCCCGCCAGGGCGCCCGCCCCCAGGGCGGACATCAGCAGGCCGAGAACCCGGGGACCGCCGTGCAGGACATCCCTGGCAAAGACGGGCATGACCGTCACGTAAGGAATCCCCAGAATACCGCACAGGGCCATCAGCAGAAGGATCGCCCTGATTTTCCGGTCACGGAATACATAAGTCACGCCTTCCCTGAACTCCCGTAGAACGCCGGGATTGTCGTTCGAGGGTTGAACACCGGGCAGGTTCATGCTTAAAAGAGCCGCAATGACCGCGAGATAACTCAACCCGTTGATCAGAAAACACATCCCCTCGCCGGACCAGGCAATCAGAAATCCCGCCAGCGACGGTCCGACCAGCCGGGCGAAGTTAAAAAGGGCCGAGTTCATGGCGATAACGTATCCCAGATCTTCCTTGTGTTCGACCATATCGGAAACAAATGCATGCCGGGCCGGCATGTCCACGGCATTGACGCAACCCAGGATCAAAGTCAGCAAGAGAACGGGCCAGACACTGGACAGACCCGTCAAAACCAGCCCTGCCAGAGCCAGAGCCTGAATCATGGAAACGACCTGTGTCACCAGCAGGATCCGATAACGGCTCAACCGGTCGGACAGTACACCCGCAAAAGGGGTCAGAAGAAAAGAGGGGATCGTGCCCAGAAATCCCACCACCCCCAGAAGAAACGGGGATTGGGTCATGCGATATACCAGCCAGGTAACGGCAATCTGCTGCATCCACGACCCGATGAGGGAAATGCTTTGACCGAAAAAAAACAAGCGGTAATTGCGATAGGACAGGGCACGAAATATCAGCATGTGTATTTAAGGTCCGACATGTAACTCCGTTGTTTTTTCTATAGAACAGGATGAATCATATGCTCTCTGTGAGAGTAAACGAACCGGCGGTCAAGACTTGGGGAAAACAAAAAATCCCCGTTCTTCGTGGAGAACGGGGAGACTTGATCACGAAATTCGCTTTTTAACAATACTTTCGGCTATTTCCCTGTCAAGGCACCCATGTCAATGTGGTTTTTAAGCTCCTCAAGGAGGGCCGCGAGCTCCTTTTCTCTGTTTTCTTTAAACTGCTGCCAGAGTTTCGCGCAACTTTCGCATTTGCACTTATCCGCGTCGAGCATGTAGGCGTCATACCGGTAAAGACTCTTTGAAATGATGGTGATGGTTTCCATAAGATCGTAATCGATGTCCTTCAACATGGCCATTCCTCCTTTCGGTCTCAACGTTACTGATCCCAGGCATAAGTGCTCCATACCTGCCTTTTTTTGATAATATAATTACAAAAACGTGCAAAGTCCAGCTTCAACTTTTTCCATTCCGGAAAACATTTTTCAAGAACGGTAAAAATAACCTTCCTTTTCAGGATGGGAAGAAGATGATGACGTTTTGATTTGGCTTCGACTATGCCAAAACCGGCGTAAGAAACGAACGGATATCCTCTCCAGATCTAACTGCCGCAGCGGGCTTTAAGGGCAGCCATATCGGCCGGGCTCAGGTCAAAGGAATCGCCATCACGAACCAGGCGGTGCATGACCGCACTCGGATCATCGTTATGACCCAGTCCCAAGGCATGGCCGAATTCATGGACAAGGACCCGTACCAGGCTGTTCTCCCCGTCAAACTGGTAAATCGTAATGTTTTCCTTCCGGCCCTTGCGGGTATAGTTTCCCTTGGAGAACTCATCCCCCAGTCTATTTCCCTCATCCCGGTAGTCCATCATGTCGAGGTTATGTTCCGCCGCAATCTCATTGATCACGACAACCAGGCTGTTCATCGTATCCGCCAATTGATTTAATTCTTCCTGCCGTCTCTGCAGATCATCGCGTAGCGTTCTCAGTTCTTCTTTTTCCCCCTGCAAACGGGAATAGGCCTCTTCGGACAAGCCCCCCTGACGTCGGCCCGCATCATTTTCGGCATTGAGTGCACCAACCCGGCCATTGTAATCGGCAAACTCTCGCTCCAGGTCCGCCTTCTTCTGCTCGAATTCAGACTTCAGCTCCTCATGCCGGCTTTTTAACTGATCGTAGGAATCCCGCGTATTATTGATGGCGTAATTCAATCTCTTCAGTTTGTCGGAGGCTTCCTGGCGATAGTCGTACACCAGATCGATCAAAATCTTCCCATCCGGCTCTTCCCGGAAGATTTCACGGGATAAAGGACTCGCCCAGACGGCTGCGGCTTTTCGGACCAGAGTAGAAAATTCCTCGCGACTGAGGCCGAACCGGTCATCGACAGTCCCGATGCGGTAGGTCAGCGTCTCCTTGCAGGGGCTGGACGTCCGGAAAAGAAAGAAAAGCAGAATTAAGAGAATCAGAAGGAAAACAAGAGTACTGAAACGAATGGCCCCGCTTTCACTCCTCCGTATCCGGAGAATCGGAGCTTTGAAAAGGGAGGAAATTTTTTTGAACCGGCGCTCAAACCGATGGGCACGTGGAACCGTCATGATCGAAAATTTCCTAAGCATGGGCTAACGGTATCGATCCAACAGATCATTGAGTCTCTGCAGGGCCTCTTCCATGGTCCCCGTGTTGAGGATGTATTCATCCGCCAGGGCAATGGGAACAGCCGTACCGTAGGCGATCTCCCGCTGGTCCCGCTCATTGAAGGCGTCTGCGGAGTCATCGCTCCTGCCGCGGGAAATGATGCGTTCACGCCGGATCGCAAGGGGTGCCAGAAAGGCAATGACCACTGCCGTGGCCTGCTGCCGGATCAGTTCGATTTCCGGCCAGGAACGCATCCCTTCCAGCATGACCAGGGGCGCCTTGGTATTGAGCACCGTTTCGAGGGCCAGCCGGGTCACCCCCATGCCATCCTCGCCTCGCAATTCTGTAGAAACCTGGGCCATATTATCCGGTGTCGCCTCGATGCCACGGAGAACCACTTCGGCACGAACCAGGTCTCCTGTCGAGAAATAGGGAATTCCTCTGGCCATGGCATAATCCCGGGCAAGATTTTTACCCGCGGCGGGCATCCCGACGATGATGAATATCTTCATAGACAAGGTTCCTTTCCTGCTTCTTTAGTGCAAAAAAATCTGTTGATTGTACTCCTTTTAATCCGCATCTCCCCTTTTCGGGAAAAGCGCCTTCCGCTTTCTTTCATAGGCCAGAAGAGCCGACGGGAAAGGACTGAGGACCCGGCGGATCACCCCCTGGGTGAAGGAGATGGCCAGACCGTAATTGGTAATGGGGACCCGGGCTTCCCGGGCCGTCTGGATGCGGTTCAGCATCTCCCGGCGGTTCAGCATACATCCGCCGCAGTGAATAATGAGACGATAACGTCCCAAATCTTCCGGATAATCCCTTCCAGCCGAAACATCGATATCGAGGTCCCCTCCCACATACTGCCGGAGCCACCGGGGAATCTTGACGCGACCGATATCGTCCTGGAGGGGGTGGTGTGAACAGGCCTCGGCAACCAGGACCTTATCTCCCGGACGCAGGGTTTCAATCACCGCGGCCCCTTCGGCGGCTGCGGCGAGATTGCCCTTCTGCCTGGCAAAGAGGATCGAAAACGTTGTACAGGGAACTTCTTCCGGCACATCGGCCGACACCTGCAGAATGGCCTGGGAATCGCAGACGGCAAGGTCGGGAAGACGCTTCAAGTTGGCAAGCATGGCTGAAACGGCCCGTTCTTTGACAATCAGGGAGGCGGCATCGTTGTCCAAGGCGTCCCGGATCGCCTGCACCTGGGGAAGAATCAGACGCCCCTTCGGGGCCTGGAGATCGATCGGTACCACCAGCAGGGCAAGCCCCCCCGGCGGCAACAGATCGCCCATAAGGGCCGGGGTGGACATGAAATCATCCGGGGCGACTTCGATCAGGTATTTTTTAAGGAGATCAATGGCAGCCTCTCTGCCTTCCTCACAGGCCGCAGACAGGGGAACCACGCGGGTAATCTTCCTGGAAATCCCGTCCATAAACTCACTTGACGGCCATGCCAAGTCGATCTTGTTGACAACGGCAATCAAGGGGATCTTTTTCTTCTTCGCCTCGCCGAGCACCCCTTCTTCATAACGCGACCAATGCCCCGGCTCCGTAACCAGAAGGATCACATCGGCGCGGTTGAACACTCCTTCGGTTTTCCGGATACGAAGTTCCGCCAGGGAAGACCGGTCGTCCAATCCCGCCGTGTCCAGAAACAGGACCGGCCCCAGAGGAAGCAGTTCCGCCGCCTTTTCGACGACATCCGTTGTCGTTCCCGCCACGGGGGATGTAATCGCCAGATCCTGCCCCAGGATGTAATTCAGGAGGCTGGATTTACCGACATTGGTCCGGCCGAAAATCGCGATGTGGAGTCTATTCCCCTTTGGTGTCGCATCCATAAGGGACGGAAAGGACAGAGCGCTTTTGCGATCCGCTTGGGTCAATCTGTGGGTTCGTTTTTCGTCTAATTGCGGCTTTGATCATGTCCCATCCTGACGTCTTCATCAGTAACCAAGACCAAACAGGTCCAGGGACGCAAAGATCTGCCGATCGTCGGCACTATCGGATAAACCGATTCTCACACCCCAGCACTGTCTGTGGTAGTTTATGGCATAGGTCTGTTCCACGGTCCTCCCCGCCAGTTCGTTTTGCTTCACGGTAATTTCCAGATCGATGTCCTTATTGATCTTTGCCATCAGCAAAACATTGATCTCCTCAATCAGGTCCTGGGTATAATGATAGCCGAGAGATACCCGGTCCCCCCGGGGCGTGGTCACGGTCACATCGTTGTTCGTCCTCAGCCAGGATCCGTCGTTGACGTCGTAGCGGCTTCGGCTCCTCATGGAGAGATAGGGCAGAGGTGTAAAGTCCAGCGCGATATCCACGTTACCGAAGTGCCTGTCGGAATCATTCTCTTCCCATGTGTCCTCGCTGATCCCGTTAAAATCATAGGTCTGCGACAGTTTTAACCGCATGATCTCCCGATACCGCGGTCCTGCCGTTCCTTCTTTCATTTTAACCATGAGGGTGTTGATCAGGGCATAGGTCAGACCGTTCTGCTCATCGATCATCTCCATATAATTGGGGATATCTTTCTGATCCACATCCGGGCTGTAGGCATAGCCGAGCTCCGCCCTGATACCGTGGCGAATTTTTTCGACACGCTTCCCATTAACCTGGTAAATGCGCTGAACGTCGGATGTGAACATGCCGCCCGCCACATAAATGCTTCGATTGCCGTTTTTGTCGACTCCGGCCAGATCCTCTCCCCGTGCCGACCAGAGAGATCCGAGCCATTCGACCTTCGGCGTAAACTGGGCGTAAGGCCCCAAACTGACGGGCAGGGAAAGGGCGGGATGGAAATCGAATAGAGAGCCCTTCTGCCCCTCGTCACGATAATAGTTGTTGTAGGAGGTGATTAGCTCATAGCGTAGCGGTGTATACGGGAGAGGCTGATTGATCGCCGTCAGCGTCACCTCGGGGTACTGCTGGAGAGTTCCTGCATTTGAGGCACTGGTAAAATCGTCCGTATACCGTGCCAGGGCCGTCAGATTATAGAGGGACCAGTCCTTGACAAAACGAAACTTGGAATCCAGGGAACGCATCGATTTATCCGCTTCAAAGGTTACCCGTTTGAAACCCTCATCCGGATTCTTGGCATAATGTTGCCGGTAATAGTTCCGGGAAGAAAAATCTTTGAAATACCAGCGATCCGAAACTCGTGCGATATCAGCCCTTAAATAATATCCATTGTCGAAGGACGATTCGTGCTGCAGGTAAAAGGACCACCGGTCATGGTCCTCGTCCCAGTCCCGGGAGAGGGCACCGTTCGATTCCTCGATCCGCAGGCGGTCCCGGAAAAGGTAATCTCCATAAACCACACCGGATGAATCGGGAGTGAGGGAATACCGGAATTCAGCGCCTTCCTTGAACCCTCTTTTACTCATGAAACGCTGATAGAAGGTGGCATCCATATCCTCGGATATGGCCCAGTAGAAGGGGAGTTCGATATCCGCACCGTTTTTACTTTTTGAATAGGAAACATAGGGCAGAAGCAGCCCCGTCTGTCTTGTGGTTTTTACGGGAAACACCATATAGGGCAGATAGAAGACCGGCAACTTTCCCGCATAGAAGGTACCGTTCTTCAGCGTGCCGTATCCGTCGATTGTTACGTTCAACTCTTGGCCCTTGAGAGACCAGGCGGGATCCGGCCCGTCGCAGGTGGTGGCAACGGCATCCTGTACACGGTAGGTGGCCTCTCCGCTCTTTTCGAACTGGCCGCCTCTGACGTAGACGTGATTCTTGGCCACAAACATTTTCCCGCCATCGACGGTTCCCGTCTTCGTGTCGATGTTAAAAACGACACTTTCACCCTCGAGCACATCCTGATCGCTTTTGAGCACCACATGCCCTTTCGCGTAGGCCGTGTTGACAGCCTTTCTCAGGATGACCGAATCCGCTTTCAGAGATCCTCCCGAATAGGTAATCAGAACATCGCCATCGGCATGGTACGTTTCATCATCTTCCTCGTATGTGAGACGATCCGCCTGAATGTTGACGGGACCTTCTTTGCTCTTGAAACCGTCATCGAAAGCACAATAAGCAGAAGATGGCACCCAAAACATCACCGAAGCCAGTGCACATATCCATACCCAAAATCTTCCCCGGATCAGACCCATTCTACCTCGCTCCCGTTCCTTGTTGCCACTGTACTTGCCATCCCTGCCGCTCTACTTTCGGGTTTTCGCATCCTAGTCTATTTGAACCATTAAGTCAAAATGAACTAACAGGTATTTTGATCTTTTTTGATGATTAATCCACCCCGGCACCGGTAAGGAAACCTCTGATTTCTCCGACCAGATAAAGGGAACCGGTAACACAGATCAGGTCGGCGGCATCGGCTGCCGCCATCGCTTTTTCCAGAGCATCCGGAGGGTTTTCGATCACCTCCGTTTTCATGCCGTATTGCCTTACCACAGGCAAAAGGACATTCGGAGAGACGGCCCGGTCCGTTTTCGGTTTGGTGATGATCACTTCATCCGCCAGGGAACATAACCTTTTCACCATATCCCCATACTTCTTATCCTCAAGGACACCGAAAACGATGATCAGACGCCGCCAGGAATAAAACCGCTTCAGGGAACGGCAAAGTACGGCGGTCGCAGCCGGGTTGTGTGCCCCGTCGAGGATCACCGTCGGCCGGGTCCGGACTGTTTCCAGGCGACCAGGCCATCTGACGGAGGCAAGGCCATCGATGATGTTCTTTTCCGTTACAGGATAACCGCAACCAGCCAATTCCCCGATGGCGGCGATGGCTAGGGCAGCGTTTCTTATCTGATGGATTCCCGGCAACGCGGTTCTCACATTTCGCAGTTTCAGACCCTTCCCCCGGTATGAAAAGGAACCGTCTCCTCGTTCGCGGGTTCTAAAGTCTCTTCCCAATTCAAGCAGGGTGGCATTGCGTTCCCGGCACCGGTCCCGGAGCGTTTGCCGGACGGTTTTCTGGGTTGCCGCTGTCAGGCACAGGCCCTTTTCCCGGATGATGCCCGCCTTCTCCGCGGCGATTTCACGTAAACGCTTCCCCAGAAAATTCGTGTGTTCCAGAGTAACGGTTGAAATGATGGATAAAATCGGAGAAACAACGTTGGCCGCATCAAGTCTGCCGCCCATGCCAATCTCCAGGACGGCAAGATCGACATGTTGTTTACAGAAATGAATGAACGCCGCGGCGGTAAGACATTCGAAATAAGTTACCCCCGGGTCATCTGCCGCCCGGATTTCCGAGATACACTCACTGATTTCTTCCAGGCTGATCATCTGTCCGTTCACACGGATTCTTTCCCGGACGTCGACCAGATGCGGAGAGGTGTAAAGCCCGACACGAAATCCTGCTTTCGTCAGGATGGCTGTCATCATGGAGGCAACGGACCCCTTGCCGTTGGTTCCCCCCACGAGGACCGCGGGAAAAGCTCGTTGCGGATGTTTAAGTTTTGCAAGGAGGTGTTCGAAAGGTTGCAAATCCAAGCGAATCCCATTCTTCATGAGACCGGTCAGATAAACCAGGGAGTCTTGATCAGTCATAATGAAATCGTTCTTCATTTCCTCCATGGTCATACTCAAGCAGTCTACAGTTGAATTCGCTGCCCGTCGCGGAGGACATGAATCCGGTCATGGTCGGGAAGGTCATGGAGCTCTTCTCCGATTTCCTCGTCATGATGGAGCTTGACATGAAAAACATAGACCCGGGTATCCTTGTGATTCAGCTTCTCCAATTCTCCCGCCAGGCCCCGGGGTGTCAAATGACAGGTCATGCGGGCCAATTCTTCCAGCCGGTTGGGAAGGGAAGTCTCAATAAAAATGGACTTGAGATGCTTTTTTTCGTTTGCCTGCTCCCAAATGGCCTCCGTCGGTCCGGTGTCGCCGATGAAAATGACCGACTCCATATCCGATTCCAGCGTAAAGGCCACTGTTTCCACCGTATGGTTGACCGGAATGGCCGTCACCCGCCATGGACCGATATTCAGGACCTCTCCGGAATGGATGGGCAACATCTTTAAAACAGGATCAACCGATGACGGAATGGAAAAAAAATCCGGCCAGATCCGGCCGTTGAAAAGGTGTGAGCGTATCGTTTCCAGAATCCCGGGAGAACTGATCAGGACAAGGGGATGGGGACGTTTCAGATAGAAAATATTGTCGACCAGGAACATGATATCCCGGACATGGTCGAGATGGGCATGGGTGATCAAGACGTATTCGATTTTCAACTGCTCTTCGACGGTCAGGACGGAAGTGACGGTTCCTCCATCGATCAGCATCGTTTCATCCAGTAGAAAACTCGTCGTGCCGCAGCCCGGCAGATGTGAACCGTAACAGCCCAGTACCCTGATATCCATCCCTGTCTCCCTGAGTAGACATGACCTTATTGCCGCAAGCAAAGCATCCCGCCGATCCTTTCTGATTCCGATGCAGGCGATTGATGAAAAGGCGGCGGTCCATATTATTTACAGGGAAGAACGAATCTGGCAAAAAGCATTGTTACCCTAAGGCAGATACGACCTCCCCCTCGTCGGTGTTGCCGCCGGATTGGCGGTGCCCCGAATGAAGGGACATCGCCGGCAGGCGAACTCAGCACACCGCTAGGCCGGCTTAATTATTTTTATCACGGACGTGACTGACGAAACGGGATCAGGTCACTTTGAATACTTCGTCACCTTCGCGGACACGATCCTTGACTTTCAAGCCAATCAGATCACCGGCGACGGCCTTGTCTATCTTTTTGTTGTTCACTTCCATGGATTCGACGGTTTCCGAAAAATCCGTGGTGTGACCGACAAACTTAACGGTTTCTCCGACATCCAGTTCGCCACCGGTTATTTTAATTGCCGCAACGCTCGGCTTGGAAAAAAATTTAACAACCTCCCCGATCTTTTCCTCTGCCATAACAAGCCTCCTTTCTTACTCCCCCGTAGCGGGGAGTGATCATGCGACCATTCATGGCTGTTCAGTATAGACATTTTTCCTTTAATGACAAGAAAAAAGGCAAGTATGACTACTTGCCTTTCTTTCTCGTCTATTCAAATGGTTACCGCTGTATGCCCGGCAATGCTCAGGCTTTTTCCTGAGCCGCTTTTGCCTTTGGTTTTACCTCTTCCTGATCCCGGACAAACTCAATGATGGATTCGGGGGCATTATCTCCCTCCCGGAACCCTCCCTTGATGATCCTTGTGTAACCACCCTTGCGTTCACGGTAACGCTCGGACAACTCACCAAACACCTTCTCGACCACATCCCGTTCGCGAATAACCGCCAGAGCCTGGCGTCTGGCATGAAGATCCCCTCTTTTCCCAAGGGTAATCATTTTTTCCGCCAGTTTCCGTAATTCCTTCGCTTTGGCATCCGTCGTTTTTATTTTTTCATGCTTCAACAGGGACGTGACCATATTTCTTAACATGGCCTCCCGGTGTGCTGTAGGTCGTCCCAATCTTTTGTTCTGATATCCGTGACGCATGGAAAATTTCCTTTCTCAGATTTCCTGAATTAAATTTCCCGATCCCTGCCTCAGTCGACGTCTTCTTTTTTCGGCTGGTTCCAAGGGGGAAAGTCGAGTTTCATACCAAAGCTCAGTCCCATTTCCGCCAGAATCTCTTTGATTTCGTTAAGGGACTTTCTACCAAAGTTCTTCGTTTTCAGCATCTCCGGCTCGGTTTTCTGCACCAGTTCTCCGATTAGCCGGATGCCGGCATTTTTCAGGCAATTCGCAGATCGCACGGACAACTCCAGATCATCGAACGGCCTCAGAAGATATTCGTTCAAATCCTGCTTCTCTTCAACCTCTTCCTCATGTACTTCACTTTCCATTTCATCAAAGTTGATGAATATTTCAAGTTGATCTTTCAGGATCTTCGCAGCATAGGCAATAGCATCTTCCGGCAGAAGACTGCCGTCCGTCCACACTTCGAGGATCAATTTATCATAATCCGCAACCTGGCCGACTCGCGAATAGGTTACCGTATACTTAACCTTCTTGATCGGTGAATAGATCGCATCGATATTGATAGTGCCTTCGGATTGATCCGGGTCCCGTTCCTTCTTCGCTGGGATATACCCCCTGCCGACCTTGACAACCAATTCCGCCTTCATTGTGGCGCCTTCGGACAAGGTTGCAATGTAATGATCCGGATTGAGGACTTCCACCGTCCCGTCCGTAACGATATCACCTGCCCGGATGACCTGTTCGCCCGTGGCATCGATATGGATCATTTTGGGTCCGTCCTGATGCATGAGCAGACGCACCCCCTTTAGATTCAAAACAATGTCCGTCACATCTTCCTTGACGCCGGGCACCGTAGAGAACTCATGAAGGACGCCGTCTATTTTGACCGATACAATGGCCGCACCGCTGATGGAAGACAAAAGCACCCTTCTTAAGGCATTGCCAAGCGTCGTACCGAAACCTCTCTCCAAGGGCTGAATCGAAAACTCGCCATACGATGAGGTATGCGTACTTTCATCCACTTCAATCCGCTTGGGCCTGATCAAATTATACCAATTTTTCAGCATGGTTTACTTCCCCTGCCCATTGGGTCTTTAATAAGTTATTCCGCATTCAATTGTTTACTTGGAATAGAGTTCTACGATCAGCTGCTCCTGAACCGGCATGGTCAGCTCTTCGCGCACCGGCAACATCTTCACCGTCCCCTTAAAGCTCTCCTTATCCAATTCCAACCACTGTGGAACACCCCTGCGGGCAACCGTACTGACGGCTTCAGAGATACGGACAATAGTCCTGCTGTTCTCCTTCACCGTGATCTCGTCACCTACTTTAACCAGATACGACGGGATATTCACCCTCTTTCCGTTGACCAGAAAATGGTTATGCCGCACGAGCTGGCGTGCTTCGGTCCTGGAGTTGGCAAACCCCATCCTGAATACCATGTTATCCAGCCGCCTTTCCAAGAGTAGGAGCAGATTCGTACCGGTAATCCCCTTCTGCCGGTCGGCCTTATCGAAATAACCGGCAAACTGCTTCTCAAGAACCGCGTACATTCTCTTCAGTTTCTGTTTCTCCCGAAGCTGCAGACCATAGTCGGAATTCTGCTTTTTCCTTCCCTGGCCGTGCTCTCCCGGCGAGTACCCCCTTCTTTCGAAAGCGCACTTTTCACCGAAACATCGATCTCCCTTGAGAAATAGTTTCAAGCCTTCTCTTCTACACAACCTGCATACAGATCCGCAATACCTTGCCAAGACCGCCTCCCTATAATATAAACCATTAATTATTTAATGAATCCGGATTGAATTACACCCTTCTCCGCTTCGGCGGTCGGCACCCATTGTGAGGAATAGGTGTGACATCCCTGATCAGACTTATCGTCAAACCAGCCGCCTGTAAGGATCTCAGTGCTGATTCCCGTCCGGAACCGGGACCCTTCACATACACCTGCACCCGGCGTACACCGTGGTCTTTCGCCTTTTTAACCGCATCTTCCGCCGCCATCTGTGCCGCAAACGGCGTACTCTTCCGGGAACCCTTAAAACCCTGCATCCCCGCCGACGACCAGGAAATCACGTTTCCTCCCAGATCGGTTATCGTCACAATCGTGTTATTAAATGTAGACTGAATATGGGCGATTCCCTCAGGAATATTTTTCTTCTCTTTCTTTTTTCCCGTTTTTCTTACCGGCTTAGCCATGCTGCCTCCAAATCAATCTTTTTGAATCGGTTCTCTTACTTTTTCTTGCCGGCAATGGCCCTTCTGGGACCTTTCCTTGTCCGGGCGTTGGTTCTTGTCCGCTGTCCTCGTGCCGGAAGTCCTTTCCGGTGGCGCAGTCCACGATAGGTACCGATATCCATCAATCTCTTGATAGACATGGACACTTCCCTTCTCAGATCGCCTTCTACCTTATGCTCCTTGTCGATAATGTTCCTGATGGAACTTACTTCGGAGTCCGCAAGGTTATCCGTTTTCGTATCGTAAGGAACACCCGCCTCATCCAGTATCTCTC
>Ga0302246_1000705_pt1 | contig 27653 bp, 20 predicted proteins | sample AAG_UR_Trp_MG_FD_193533 | JGI IMG/M metagenome (GOLD analysis project Ga0302246, IMG submission 193533) | Enriched activated sludge microbial communities from anaerobic digester in WTTP, New Holstein, Wisconsin, United States - AAG_UR_Trp | ecosystem: Engineered > Bioreactor > Anaerobic >... | reverse complement strand
TAAAAGCAGGCCACCAGTGGCTTCCGGGAGGGTCAAGGGAAATCTCCGTTTTCCTTCTTGACAAAACTTATCATGGATGTTCCCCTGATTCATCCGGGGCTCTTTTCCCTGATTTTTTTGCCTCCACCGGAACAACAACGACAGCACCAGAACGACCAATAAAATCCCGACTATTACTGAACTATTCATCCGTTTTCTCCTTTCCGTATGTAGTCATAATTTTGAACAATTAAATACTCCTTTGCTAGAACAGGTAGGCCTCGACCACTTCCAGTGCGGCTTCCGTATCCAGGTCCGACGCGGTATAATTTTCTTTCATATTCATCGAACGGAACCGCCAGTCCACTTCTCCCAGTAAGAATCCAAGGGAGATCAAAGATACAGGCAGCACATTCCCCCACACATCCAAAATCTCCTGCCGGGCTTCTTCCCGCAGGACCCAGGGATAATGATCAGTCGGGTTCATCGTGAATCTCCTTTCTTCCATCAGTGAATAATACATCAAAGAGGCCGTCGCCCCCGATTGAGGGACGGGAAGCCGGTAACCGAATCAACAAAACCAGTATATCGTGCGCTATATATTGAAATGCATAGCGTTATGTCAAGTCTTTTTATTCCGCTGCCGGCGGCCGCGATGATTTCTGATCCTTCCTATGTGCCACGAACATTTTGAAGAACGATTATTTTTTCTTCCCGCCTTCGCCAAAACAAGAAAAAAACTTGACATGCGGTATGCACGAATATATATACCGCATACGCTATGTAGTGATCAACACAACGACTGAAAAATTACCAGGGAAGTGTGGCGGGACACAGAGAAATTGGCAATCAGGAAGGGGAATAGGGGGGAGCTCCTTCAATTGTCCAGTATATCAAAAAGGAGGATAGAGATGGTTGGACGGAGATTCTTGTTTTTGTTGACGGCAGTTACCATGGCGGTTTTTCTTTCCTCGGGAATTTCTCAGGCGCAGCCGGCTCAACCCGAGAGCGAATATCAGGCCTACAATCTGGGAGACGTGGTGGTTTCCGCTGAGGAGACACGAGTTAAAGATATTACCATTACAAACGTCATCACGGCGGAGGACATCAAGGCGACCAACAGCCACACGGTAGCCGAAGCACTGTCGCATGCACCTGGCGTCCGGGTGACCACAGGGGCGAAGAACCAGGCGACAGTATCGATTAACGGCTTCAGTCAAGATAAGGTTCTATTCATGATAGATGGGGTCCCTTATTATGAGACCTATTTTAATATTCTTGATCTTGGCAGCATCAACACCGATAACATTGCGCGAATCGAAATCATTAAAGGCGCGCCGTCGGTGCTCTATGGTGCCAACGCCATGGGCGGTGCCATCAATATCATCACGAAAAAGGGGACGGAAAAGCCGTTCACCAGCGCCTCCTTTGAACTTTCGGAAAATGATACCTATCGGGTTTCCGCCACGCACGGCATGAAAAAGGGCATCTTCAATTACTGGCTGAGTTACATGTACGAGGAGTCCGACGGATGGAAGCTATCGAACGACTTCGAATCGAAAGCAGGATATTTGTATTACAATAATAAACCCCCAGTAACGAATCAAGTCTTTGAGAACGGTGGTGATCGGGACAATTCTTATTATGAAGCCCAGAGTATCTGGGCCAAGTTCGGGATTGAACCAAATGAGGATTCGGCATACTACGTCAACTTCCATTACCGGGAAAGGGAGAAAGGTGTTCCCTCCAATACCGTGGCCAATAACGTTTTCTCTCGCCCCGTTTTTTCTCAGTTTTACGCGGATCGCATGCCCGAGTACGATGAATGGGGCATCGACCTGGATGGAAAGCAGCGACTGACCGAAAAATTGATAGCCAAGTTGAAGCTCTTCTATCACGACCATGAGGATAGTCTCTACTCCTACAAGGATCCCACATTCAACGAAATCCTCTCCAAAAGTCATTACAAGGACTGGATGGCCGGAGGAACCTTCATGCTTGATTACCAGCCTGTGACCTGGAATGCGATCCGCCTGGCCGTCAATTACAAGGGGGATTCACACAAGGACGTGGCGGATGAATACCTGCCCTATGATAAGTACTTTTCTTATACCGGTTCGGTGGGGCTCGAAAATGAGTTTACTCGGATCAAGAATCTCTCGGTCGTTTTGGGAGTGAGTTACGACTGGTTCGAGGTGACGGAAGCCAAGAAACATCGAACGAATAATGCCGGAGATTTAGTAGGGACATATGACGAGTATAAGCCCGATGACGACCAGATAAATCCCATGATTGGTGCCACCTATACCTTCTCAGACAATACGAGGGTTTATGCTTCTATCGCGAGAAAAAGTCATTTTCCCACGCTTAAAAATCTCTATAGCGCTGTTGGGGATGGAGATCCCCATCTCAAGTCGGAGAAGAGCATTAATTACACCGTGGGGGCGTCAAGGCCGTTCGGCACCTTCTTCAAGGGAGACATAGGGTTATTTTACTATGATATTGAAGACAAGATATCATCGATTAAAAAGAAATATGTCAACCTTGGCGAAGTGGAAATGAAGGGTTGTGAAGTCGGCCTGGAATTTTACCCCATGAATGATCTAATCCTCCGGGCCGATTACACCTACAATCATGTCGACGCTGAAAAAACTGCGTCGAACAGTACCAGTAAAGTGTATGGTGTAGCGAAACACGTCCTGAACCTTTCGGGTCAGTACACGGTGCCGGTTGTCGGCACGCGAATCGATGTAAACGGATCCTACATGGGATCTGTCTATGATAGCAATGCATACCGGTTCGCTTCCGATTCAGAAGTTGAACTAGACAACTACTTCCTGTGGAATGCCAAGTTGACCCAGGAATTCGGGAAACATTTCGAAGTCTATGTCGCGGCGAACAACATCTTTGACGAAGATTATGAATGGAATGACGGGTACCCCGGTCAGGGGCGCAACTTCTGGACGGGCGTGACCGTCAAGTTCTAGGAATGAATTTCGAGTTTGATTGATTAAATTTGCAACCCTCCGGCAAGATGATGGCCCTTATCGGCGGGCCCACCTGAAGCGACTGCCAGGTTATTCCGGGGTCAGATAAGGGTCATCATTTTGTTGTTCAGCAGTAAAGGTGTGAAAATCGGGGAGGCTTCCCAGAGAGTCGGGAGGCTACCCTTTTTGAAAGATTGCACACGATAATCATAACAGACAGTTACAGATATCAGATCTGTAACTTTTAACTTTTTTACGGATTTGTAACTTATGGAATGGCTTAAATTTGCGGTTGATTACGGTATTATCGGATTGCTTCTGGTACTGAGTGTGTGCTCGATTGCCATGGCCATCGAGCGGCTTTATGCCTACCGGCATATCCGGCTGGATCGGTACAAGGAAAAGACCTCCCTTGAGGTGGACTTGACCAGGAACCTCCATCTCATCGCGAGTATCGGCAGCAATGCTCCCTACATCGGTCTGCTCGGAACCGTCCTGGGGATTATGCTGACCTTTTACTCCATGGGACAAGAGGGGCTGACGAATGCAACCAAGATCATGACGGGTCTTGCCCTGGCATTGAAGGCGACCGCCGTGGGGCTTCTCGTTGCGATTCCTTCGGTTGTTCTTTACAACCATCTTCTGCGACGGGTATGGGTGCTCGTAAAGGACTGGGAGAAAACCAATGGAGCATAAACCCATCGATTACATCAATGTTATTCCTTTCGTCGATATTATGCTCGTTCTTTTGACGATCGTTCTGACGACATCTTCTTTTATCGCCGCAGGCATGATTCCCCTGGATCTCCCCACGGCGTCGAAGAATCAGAATAACACACTGAAACCGATGGTCATTGAAATCGACCGAACGGGGCAGATTTTTACCAACGGTCAACCGACCACTCTGACCGATATGCAGTCCACCCTCCATCCCGTGAGCAGACAAATGCCGATTCTGATCCGGGCGGACAGAACGATCGACCTCCAGTGGTTTGTCGATGTTCTCGATACCGTCAAGGTGATGCGCTTTGAACGAGTCAGTTTACAGACGACGGAGAAAACATGACCTACCACATTCGGGCCACTGGAATATCAATCATCATCCACGTCCTGCTCGTGGCGGCTGTGGTGAGCGCCGGTTCGCTGATGCAAAAACCCTGTCTTCCCATGGTCATTTCCTTCGATATTGCCAAGGCCGGTATCGCGGAGGTCAACCTGGCCGCTCCGCCCAGTCCGCCCCTGAGGAAGCCATGCCCGATCAAAACGACGAAACCGGTTCAAGAAGTCAAGGAGAAAATCATACAGGAGGAACTCCCCAGACCATCTATTGTGTCCGAAGTCCCTATGCCGTTACCTGCTCCGCAACCTGTGAACGAACAGTTGGCATTTGTGTCTCACCAGGAAACCGGCAACCCGGGATTAACCGGCAACAAGGCCGGGAACGGTTCCGGTAGTGGTGATCAGGACTGGGAACAGTCGGCTCAGGAAAGGTATCTCAGGGAACATTTCCTGTATATCAAGGACCGGATTCTCAGCCGTATCATTTACCCCAACCTGGCCAGAAGAATGGGCTGGCACGGGAAAGTCCTGACATCCTTCATCATTCATCTTGATGGCACGGTTACCGACGTCAGGATATTGAGCAGCTCCGGATTCAAGGTTCTGGACGAAAACGCCGTGACCACTATCAAGGATGTTTCTCCTTTTCCGAAACCGCCTATCACGGCGAAGATTATTATTCCCATTTCATATCGGTTACGGCCCGGTTAGTCTCTGATTTAAATGGAATGTTTTTTGGGAAGAGGCATGTTGGGAGGGAATGGCAAGAATGTCCGAGACAGCAAATCCTGTTTCGGCTGTAAAGAAGGTTACTCGGACGTTATTAATATTTATGTTCGAGTAGTTACATAAGCGTCATGGGCTTACATGGGGTGAAATCACGCATTGTCGGAATCAGATTTTGTCGAGTCGTTCCCTGATAAATCTTCCGCCCCAAAATGTTTCGCGAACAGGGACAGGAGGGATTCTTTTGCCTCGGCGTGAAAGGCCTCGTAGCGTTTCATGAATTCCTTGGCTTGGGGGGTCAACGTCGAACCGCCTCCCGAAACCCCGCCGACTTTCCGGTACAGCAATGTGATGCCCAGTCTCTTTTCCGATTTACTGATTAAATCCCATGCCTTACGATAGGATAAGTGCATCTCATGGGCAGCCTGGAAGAGCGACCCGGTCTTTTCGATGAATTTCAAAAGTTCATAAGGACCAACGCCGAAAGCCTTTCCGTCATTTTCAATCCATAATCGATATGCAAGTTTCATATTTTCTCCTGTAATTTCAAACTATAGTGGAAAATTGTCCAACCTTCCGGTCAAGCCCCTTAGATTGATCTTATCCTCTTTGCTTAATTTTTCAGCATAGCATTATCTTTTTTGTTAATATCATTCGCCAGGATGATTATCAATAAAGAGATTCGTTATGTGTGATTATTGCCGGTCGGAAAAATCCGGATGAATCTGTTATTCTGTTACGCACGCTGATCTATTGAAGATCCGGCTTGTGCATGGTTTTAATGTGAAGCGGCAATCCGGTTCCAAACAGAAAGGAAGATGACCGGATATATACCCACGACCACCTGGAGAACTCTTTCGTTTTTTTGTGGAAATTGTGTCATTGACACACGGGACGACTTGTCTTAGTATCCGCCCGTTAAGAAAGCGCGTATTCCCGGTGGGGCCCGGATGTCCATGTTTGTTGATCATCCAGCAATGTAGACGTGCAAACCTGAGCGTTTAGGAAAGGCGCACGAGGACAGAGTGTTGCCAACCGTGAGTAACGGACAAATCCTGACCATCTGACGTATTGAGCCGAGCCATGAGGTAAGGGCATATCGGAACCCTTTGATCATTCATTATGCTCTGGAACAGCCCATCCAATCAAAAACGCCTGAAGCGCCTTTTCGAAGAGGGGTTTTCGGTTATGGACGTTGCCGAACCCCTGGTTTCGTTCGATGCCGAGCAGCCCGCGATGGTTGTGCGCAACTTCTTGGAGGAAAGGGCCTTTGACTTCGTCGGTGTGCGCCGTCATGGGACCGTCTGCGGCTATGCCTGTAAGGATGAACTTGGAAACGGATTTCTGGGCGACTACCTTCACCGTTTTACGCCCGATGATTTCGTAATGGAAACAGACTCGCTCCGGAGAGTGATCCAATCCATGAGCACGAACAGCCGCTGTTTTGTGAAGGTGCTAGGCGAGGTGGGAGCCATCGTTACGCTGAGCGATCTGGAAAAGCCTCCTTTACGCATGTTCCTGTTCGGAATGATTACCATCTTCGAGATGTTGATGACCTGGGGTATCCGGATGTACTTTTCGGGGAATTCCTGGCGTGAACATCTGTCTCCCGGCCGTTTGGCAAAGGCGGAATCGCTTTGGAAGGAGAGGCAGCGCCGCAACAGTGCGGCCGATCTTCTCGACTGTCTGCAGTTCTCAGACCGGGGGAAATTACTGCTCAGAATACCCAGGGTCCTTGAGATCCTGTCCAAGAACGGGATTCCCTCGAAGCAGGCGGCTCTCAAGGCCATTCATGAACTGGAGACACTTCGCAACAACATCGCCCACTCCCAGCATATCATTCCCGAGAGCTGGAATCGGATTATTATCTTTTCCACACGCCTGGAGATACTCCTCGGCGAAACCATGAAAAACTGATCCTTGCCGGCAGCGGCACGACCGGCATCCGGTTGTCGGGCCCATGGCTGAACATGCCTGTTGTCTGGATCGCTAACCACCTGCAACGACAGTTCAAGAGTGCGACTACTGCGTGGTTTTTGTTTCGTCCATAAATTTTCGGATCCTTTCTGCCCAGAACTTAAAGGCCCCTTTCGCTGCACCGAGGGTCGTGAATCTTTCCGTATATCCGGCGGACCGTTCGTCGACGGCGGCGATAATGACCTCATTGGTCAGGGAATCGAGGGCCATAAATTCAGCGGCGGTACTGCCGGATCCGCTATAAGAACCGGTGACGCCCTTCTTGATAAGACTGATACCGATACCGACAGGAATAACAGTTGTCACGGCGCTTACGGCGGGATTGCTTTTCTTGATCCCCGTGATGGCAATTCTCAGGCGGGCGACATCCGGTCCGGGGTCAGAGACCAAAACGTATTTATCTTTCAGCGCGTTGACAATTTCCTGATTGAAGGCATCCGACAATTCCTTCATCTGTTCCGCATCGATGCCCTTGTCTTCCGAATCCGGGGCGAGATAGAAGATAACGCTGTCTACCATCAATTTCTTGTACTTCGTGAGATCGACACCCGGTTTGAGCCAGCGCATTTTTGCGCCACCTTCGGGGCCGGGCTGCAGGTACCGGTAATAGTCTCCCATGAATTCCGAATGACCGGTTTCGGCCGCAACCGTTCCCGGTGCCGTCAGGATAAATCCAATGGCCACCGCCACGAAAAACTTCATTTTGGATTTCACCGTGTCCTCCTTGCTTAAACTATGATTTAAGTAAATGATCCGTCTTCACATCCTTGTTTGCCTTTTCGAATCACGGAAGTCCTGACACAAAACCGTTCAGCGGGGAGGCATCCTTCCGGTAACAAGCTTGACCGCCTTGATGTGCCGTGCCGGATGAATTCATCCTGCCGGAGGCCTGTAACGCTCCTCATTCCATCAAAGCGCTGGGATGAACGGTTGTTGCTATCCCGTGTATTCCTGACCGGTCATTCCAGCGCTTTTCTTAGGGATGGAGCCCTAATCTTACTGTGCGTGTTCTACGGATATTGCCCGTGCTTCGGTGAAGGTGATCAATAATTCATCCCCTACCATCACTTTATCCAGGTTTGCCGGATCTTCTACCCTTGCCCTGACCGTTTTACCGGCTGGTCCCATGACCGTTATGGTGCCCGCGTCTTTGTCGATGGCCTTAACAGTGGCTGTTATAACGGCCTGGTGAGTGACCATGCCTCCGGGCATCTCGCCGGGTTTTGCCCTGACGATCGTTGTGTTTTCCCCTGCCGCTGCTGCCGTTCCGGGCTTAACCACTTCAACGGCAACCGATTCAAGAAATTTGATCGTCACAATGTCCCCCACCTTGACTTGGGGAAGATTTATGGCTTCTTCACCAACCCGGAAATCACGGACATCCCCTTCCTGATCCTGAAGCGTAACGATTCGTTTCTCAAGGTCGATGCCGACCACGGTTGCGGTCATGATGGCCGCCATCCCCTTGACAACCCCTGGATATTCTGTTGCTTCCTCTGTCTTGTTTCCTGCGGCACAGCCGTACACCATGAACGCCATCATTACCCAAGCCATTACCATAACAGATACTTTCTTCATCGATTTCCTCCTTTATAATGTATGATCCAGTCTTTACCAAGTTGTACAACAGAGTCCTTCATTATAAAAGCTTTGCCGGCACAAATCGCCGGATCATTCGTTGTTGTTCGTCCGCCCGCCTTTTTCATCCTGTGTTTCAGTTAATTTATCCGCTTCGGTGACCCATCCTCCGCCCACGGCTTTGTAAATATCGACCAGCGATGTGAACAGCGAAGCACGATAAAGGGCGTAATTAAGTTCGGCGGGTAACAATTGCTCCTGGGCCTGGAGGACCGTGGAATAAGGGGCATAGCCGCCTTCATACTGCAGTTGGGCGAAACGGGTGTATTCCCTGAATGCATCGACAAGCCGTTTTTGGGCTTCAAGCTGTTCGATAATTTTGGTGTGAGTGGAAAGTGCATTCTCCACATCGGCAAAAGCACTCTGAATAGACAATTCATATGCATGCAAGGCGGCCTTTTGGGCGGCCTCCGCCTGTTTTACCTGGCCGGAAATGGCCCCGGCGGTGAAGATCGGTCCGGTAATCGATCCACTGTAGTTCCACATGCGGGCCGATCCCTTGAAGAGATCGGAAAGATGTGTGCTGGCCTGGCCGTAGCCACCGGTGAGTGAGATGGTAGGGAAATAAAGCGCTCTGGCGGCACCGATTTGGGCGTTGGCGGCAATCAAATTTTGCTCGGCCTGCAGGATATCGGGACGGTTTTCCAGCAGTTGTGATGGCAGGCCCGCGGGAACCGCTGGCCTGCCAAGTTCGCTGAGAGACAGGCCGCGTAAAATTGGGCCAGGGTTGCGGCCGAGAAGGACAGACAGGGCATTTTCGGTCTGCACGATCTGAGCTTCGATTTGCGGGATAGTTGTGGCTGCGGTTTCGTAGCGGGTTCGCGCCTGTTCGACGGTCATCCGGGATACCTGACCGTATTTAAACTGGAGTTCGAAGATACGAACCGATTTACCATAGGACGCCAGGTTTTGTCGTGCGATGGCCAGTTGGTCATCAAGACCGCAGAGCTGGAAGTAATTGGCTGCCACCAAGGCGACCAGAGAGAGGATCGTGCCGCGGCGTGCCTCATCCGTTGCCAGAAGGGTTGCCCTGGCTGCCTCGGACAGACGTCGTATGCGTCCCCAGAGATCGATCTCCCACGTGGCACCGCCTAGAATCTGGAAGGCATCCCGGGGATTGGGAATGCTCACAGGCAATGCCGTTGTATTTACTTCACTGATATGTTCACGGGTAGCACTGCCGTTGTAAATGACCTGTGGGAAAAGAGGCGACCTGACCTGGGTCAGGACACCGGCCGCCTGTTCGACATTGGCGGCGGCAATCTTGACGTCTTTGTTGTTTTTAAGGGCTTCAGAAATCAAAGCATTCAGCGCCGGGTCCTGGAACTGTTCCCACCAGAGGGTGTTCGCCGTATTCCTGGCCTCTTTTGCTTCATAACGGTACGTTTCCGGTGAATCGATGTCCGGCCGTGAGTAGTTGGGCCCCACCATGCAGCCGGCCAACATAAGCGTATAGAAAATCAAGGAAAGTCGACGCATGTCAGGTCTCTCCTCCCGGTTGAGGTGAAGGTTTCTCTTCGCTTCGGGCGGTGGAATCATCTTCCTTTTTTGATGGTGTCGTTTCGATCTTTTTTTTGCCTCGTTCATGCAGCTGGTCAAACAGATAGAAGAACAGGGGTACGTAAAGCATGGCTAGGGTCGTTTCGCCGATCATGCCGCCGATGATCCCGGTCCCGATGGAGTGCCGGGCATTGGCGCCGGCGCCCATGGCAACAGCGAGGGGCAATACGCCGAAGATGAAGGCCAGTGATGTCATGATGATGGGCCGCAGTCTTTCCTCACCGGCCTGGATTGTTGCTTCCATGACGGATAAGCCTTTTTTACGAAGTTCAACGGCAAAGGTGACCCTCAAAACTGCATTCTTTGCGCCCAGCCCAATCAGCACCAGCATGCCGATCTGAAAATAGACATCGTTGTGCAGCCCCCTCATCCAGTTGAAAGCCAGGGCTCCCAGAATACCGAACGGCACGGCTGTCATGACGGATCCCGGGAGGGTCCATGATTCAAACTGGGCCGCCAGAACCAGAAATACGATGATCAGACCAAAGATAAAGGCTGCGGCTGAAGTGCCCCCTGATTTCTTTTCTTCGAAAGCCATTCCTGACCAAGAGAAATCGTAACCTTGCGGAAGGACTTCGCGGGCCACTTCTTCCATGGCTTTGATCGCCTCGCCGGAACTGTATCCGGCCGCGGAGTTACCCGTCACTTGAGCTGCCGGAAAGCCATTGAAATGGGGGAGCAAATCCGGTCCGCTCGTGTAATGGGTCGAGACAACCGCGGAAAGTGGAACCATCTGTCCGTTCCGGGACCTCGCATACAGACGGCTGACATCGGAGGGGTCCTGACGGTACCGGGCGTCGGACTGGAGAATCACGTTCCAGATCCGGCTGTACTGATTAAACTGGCTGACCATGATCGAGCCGAACTGGGCCTGGAGGGTACTGTAAACATCCTGTACCGGTACATCAAGGAGAACAGCCTTTTCCCGGTCCACATCGACTCGTAACTGCTGTGATGATGCGCGGAAAGTGCTGTTCAGATCACTGAGTTCCGGGCGTTTACGTGCCTTATCCAGAAATTGTTGTGTCAATTCATAGAGATTTGCCGGATCCCCGGAACCCTTGTCCTGAATCCAGAATTCAAACCCCCCGGTGGTTCCGATACCAGGAATCGCCGGCGGCGCGATGGGAATCATCTTACCTGACTTGATCGCCTGGGCGCCGTCATAGACCGAGAGCAAAACTGCACGTGCGTTTTCCTTGGCCGCCTTTTTAATGGAATCATAACGTTTTTCAAAGTCCTTCAAGGTGACGAAAAAGGTGGCGACGTTCGTTTTATATTGGCCGTCGATCAGGCTATAGCCCGTCACCCCCGCCCGGTTCTGGACCGCCGGATTTTTCGCAAACAGTTTGTCCAGTTGCTCGGCGGCCTCGGCAGTCCGGTCCAGGCTGGTTGCATCGGGCATGATCAGAGCGGCCATAACATAACCCTGATCTTCATTGGGAACAAAGCTGGTCGGAATCGTCAGGAACAATTGAACAAGCGCCCAAATGAGGAAGAAAAGCAGGATGAAAGCCGGGACCATGCGTTTGATGATTAGTGTTACGGCGTTGCCGAAGGCCAGGGTAATGCGGTCGACCTGACGGTTGAACCAGGAGAAAAAGCCGCGTTGTGGTTTCTCCTCGTGTTTGAGCATCAGCGCGCACATGGCCGGCGTCAGAGTGAGTGCGACAAACCCGGAAAGAGCGACGGAGATGACGATCGTCACGGCAAACTGTTTATATAGCTGTCCGGTGGTTCCCGGCAGAAAGGCTGCGGGGATGAAAACCGAGGCCATGACCAGCACCACGGCAACAAGGGAACTGCCGATTTCCTCCATGGCTTTGATGGTGGCTTCCTTCGGAGGAAGATGCTTCTTCATCATGTTCCGTTCCACATTCTCCACCACCACAATGGCATCGTCCACGACCATCCCGATTGCCAGAACGATTCCAAACAGGGTCAAGAGATTGATGGAAAACCCCAGAGCAAGCATGCCGGTGAATGTTCCGACCAGCGCCACCAATATCGCTGCCGTACAGATGATCGTGGCGCGGAGGCTTTGCAGGAAAAGATAGACGACCAGAAGGACCAAGAAGATCGCTTCGATGAGGGTATGGACGACTTCTTTGATCGAGAGCCGAACGAAGTCGGTTGTATCCAGGGCGATTACATATTCAATACCCTCCGGCATCGTTTTCTGCAGTTCCTGCATCGTCTTACGAACGGCCGAAGAAACATCGAGACCGTTTGACCCCGCTTGCTGATAGACAGCAATAAAGGTTGCAGGTGTATTGTTGAGTTTATTTTCCGTGGTGTACTGCTTCCGTCCGACTTCGACACGGGCAATGTCTTTGATGCGCACGATGGCGCTGCCTTCCTGGTTACCTCGGAGGATAATATTTTCATACTGGGACGGCTGGATAAACTGCGGTTGGGTAACCACCGGGAACGTCTGCTGAACAACGCCCTCGGTCGGTTGCTGACCGATCTGGCCGGCACCGAACAGGGCGTTCTGGTAAGCCACGGCCTGCTGGACATCGGTTGTGGTAATCCCGAGGGAGGCCATTCGATCGGGATTCATCCAGATACGCATGGCCTGGTCGGCGACGCCGAGGATACTCGCCTGACCGGCGCCGTTGATCCGTTTGATGGCATCAAGGACGTAGACATTGGTGTAATTGTCCACATATTCTGGTTTATAGCGACTGTCCCGGTTATAAACAGCGAGAATCATCAGAATATTGGACGATTTTTTCTGTACGGAGATCCCGTTTTGAACCACGGCGTCGGGAAGTTGCGGCGTGGCCAGATTCACCCTGTTCTGGACTTGGACTTGAGCAATATCGGGGTTCGTATCGAGACTGAAATAGACCGTCAAGGTCAACTGACCGGCGCTGGAGCTTGTTGACGTCATGTAGAGCATATTGTCAACGCCGTTGATCTGAGCCTCCAGCGGAGCGGCAACAGCATCAGCAACAGTTTTCGAATCGGCACCGGGATAGTACGCGGAGACGGTTACCTGAACAGGCGTGATGGATGGGTACTGGGCGATGGGGAGGCATTTCATCGAAACCAGGCCGGCGATGACAATGATGAGAGAAATGACCGTGGCAAAAATCGGCCGTTCGATAAAAAACCTGGAGAACATAGATAGACCGGGCCTCTGTTATTTGCCTTCTTTGGGGTTTGGACGGTGATCTCTTGTGGCCGACTTCATGCCCTCAGCATTCAAGCCCGGCTTGACTTCGTACCATTGCGTCTTGACTTTCATGTTGGGGCGCAATCCGAGTCCACCTTCGACGACCACACACTCGCCAGCCTTCAAGCCATCATTGATGAACCAGTTCTTTCCATACCATTCACCGACTTCGACGGGGCGGGGGGCAACCGTGTTGTCCGGATTGACGACCCAGACAAAGTGGCCTTTGGCGCCCATCTGTACCGCCTGCTGAGGGACCTGGATTGCGGCAGGCCTAACAATACCTTTCAGGCGGACGCGCACATACTGGTTCGGTCGCAAAACGCCTCGGGGATTCGGGATGCTTGAACGGTTCAAGAATGTTCCCGACTTTTGGTCGTACATCGGTTCTGCAAAAGTTATCAGTCCGGTGTATGGATAGGCTGTCCCGTCAACAAGAATAATTTCAGTCTCGTAGCTGTCTGCCGCCGGGGGCTTCAATAAACCCTTGCCGACGGCAATGCGGAAATTCTGCATTTCATTCTCCGAGATGCTGAAGTTGACCCACATCGGTGACAGGACCATAACGGTCGTGAGTTGATTGTTCTGGGCACTGATGTATGCGCCATCCTGCTGCAGGGCGGCACTTGTGATCCCGTCGATGGGAGACGTAATGGTGCAGTAGGAAAGATTGAGCTTGGCGGATTCGACCTGGGCTTTTGCCTGTTCGACCTCTGCCGCTGCAGACTGGGCACGTCCTGTCGCGTCATCGAGATCTTTCTGCGACAGGGCATCCATTTCTGCCAGCGGCTTGACTCGCGCAAGGTTGGACTGCGCTGTTGCCAGAGAGGCTTGCTGTTTGGCAAGCACCGCCCGGGCCTGGTCGAGTTGTACCTGGAAAGGTTTAGGGTCGATCTCAAAGAGAACTTGCCCCTCTTTCACCACCGTCCCTTCTCTATACACTCGCTTGTTGAGGAAACCATTTACCCGGGCGCGAATTTCCACCTGGTGAGAACTCTGGGTCTGTCCGACGAATTCAATGGCTATGGGTGTATCCCGGGGTGCGATCTGAATGATCGAGACCGCAGATTGGGTATGTTGCTGGACCTTGTTTTCTTGATGGCAGCTGGTAAGCAGGGGGAAAAGAGCAAGGGTGACAGAAAAAACGATCAGGGTGAAGGGTACGCTGAAACGGAGAACTGGCGTAAATAATTTTATGAAGTGCATAGATATACTCTTTGATGTTGTCAATATTCAGAATATTTACATCAAAAGAACCGCTGAATCCTCAACCCGATACCGGTTCTTCAACTCAAGTGAAGAAGCCATTGCAGGGTCAGCGTCGTCACCATATTAAGGCGATACCAATATCTTGAAGGGTACCTTTATAGGGAGAATTACTCGGTATGTCAATGAAATATTGGTCTTAGCATACGGGCTATTTGATGGTTCCAGTTATAAAAGTGACCCCATACCCGGCGATTTACCGTTTGTCATATCCCGTAAGGCTGCGTGGCGCAATCGGGAACGATTTTCATGCAGACTTTCCCGGGAGACTGAACCGTAACTTAAGAAGCTTCAGTAACCGCTTGTTGAAGAACTTTTTGGAAAAGACGCTTTCGGCAACGCGCTTCGATCTTTTGTAACTCTTTGTGAAATATCACACACTTTTACGGAGAATAAGTATTAATACCTATTGTTACTCGTAAGGTCCTGATATTATTTTCGCCTTGAAAATCAGTATCGTGTAGCAAGAAATATCAACATCTCTCTGTCAATATGGTAATTCCTGCTGAAAAATAAATAGTCAATCATTCATACATCCACTATTCTAGGGTTGTATGCAGAGGTTATTTTGTGAAGCAAATCGACATTGACATGAATTCGGATGTAACATCCTCCCTGAACGACTCCCCCACAAACATTCTTAAGAAAAAACAATTAGACGCCGTCAAAGAGGCGATCATTCTTCAAAATCCGTTTCACATCTGGGCTGTCAATCCGAATTACCAACTCATATTCATGAACAAACTATTCGAAAGTTACATTGAATATTACTTAGATGTATCCTTGAAATTAGGTGATAATATTCTGGAACTTCCCCTTGAGGACAATATCGTTCGAAACTGGCAGGAATATTACGATACCGCGCTGGCCGGTGAATCGCTTTTTGTTGACGGAAAACTTGATCTGAAATCAGGGATCCGCTACGTAACCTGTCAGTTCTGTCCCCTGCGTTTTCCGGGTGATGATGCAGTCTGGGGTGTACTCGTCTTCGGCACGGACGATTCCGCATTAATGAAGATCAAAGGGAAGTTGCTGAAATACAGGACACTTTACCAGCAGGCTGAAAGACTCTTAGGTGTTGGCTCTTGCGAATGGGATCTTGAGAAGGGAGATATTATCCCCTATGATAACTGGTTAGCCATCCACGGCATATCAAAAGAAAAAATGACTCTTCCAGAATTTATGCAATTAGCTCATCCTGAAGATGCCGAGAAAATCAAAACTGCATTTGAACAGGCCTTATCGGGAACAAAACCATATAATCTCGAACACAGAATTGTTCGTGAAAATGACGGTCAAATAAGGATCGTCAAGTCCCTGGCTGAAGTCCTGAAGGGAGCAAACGGCGAACCTGTAAAGGTTTATGGTGTGGTCCAGGATATCACCGATATGAGGTCCATGCATGAAAATTACCAGGAGAACCTCGAAAAATACAAGCAATTGTATGAACTGATATCCGACGCCGTTTTTCTGATAGACAATGAGACAGGGAATATCCTTGAAGCCAACAATGCTGCATCCACCATGTACGGCTACCGCCATGAAGAACTGCTTACCCTGAAAAATACTTCCCTCTCCGCCGAACCCGACAAAACCAGATGCGCCACGATGCACAGGCTTGATACGGTACCTGTCCGGTATCATCGGAAAAAGGATGGCACGGTTTTTCCGGTCGAGATTAACGCCAGCCACTATGAATTCAATGGAAATCCCGTCCACATCGCGGCGATCAGGGATATATCGGAACGCCTTCAAAAAGACATGGAACTGAAACGTTCCGAGAACAATTATCGGAGCATATTCAATGCCTCGACCGATGCCATTTTTGTCCTGGATTCTAAAACGAATATCATCCTGGAGGCGAACGAGAAGGCTGCCGAAATATTTGGCTACAGCAAAGAAGAAAACGGCAAACTGAAGCTGACCGGTCTCATTGACTTCTGGCCGGGATCGACGGACCGGAAAATGTCATTTGAAGCTCTTATGGAGAAGGCGAGGCAAAACCATGAAAGGATTGAACTGCTTGGACAAACCCGATTCAGGGAGAGTTTGTGGCTGGAAGTAAATTTTAGGAAGACCACCTTGAGCGACAGGGAATGCATCATGGTTGTTATGCGCGATATCGATGAACGCAAGCACCTGGAATCGCAGCTTATCCAGTCACAGAAGATGGAAGCCCTGGGGGCGCTGGCCGGGAGGGTTGCCCATGATTTCAACAATATAATTACTTCTATAACCGGTTATACTGAATTGTTGGCACTGAAGGATTACAGCATAGATTTGCGAAACAGCTACCTTGGGCAGGTCCTGAAAGCATGCGAGCGAGCAAAAAACCTCGTTAATCAGATTCTTCTTTTTGGAAGTCACCACAAACAGGAGCGGAAAGGTGTTGATGTCAGGATGATTGTGAGGGAGGTTCTTCAGTTGCTGAGAGTTTCCATTCCTTCCACAATAAAAATTCATCAGAATCTCTCTTCTCAAGCAACGATTGTATCTGCAGATTCGACACAAATACATCAGGTTGTCATGAATCTTTGCACCAATGCTGCGCACGCCATGAAGGATAGTTCCGGTATTATGAATGTTTCCGTTATCAATCTGGAGGTATCCGAGGAAATGGCTTCCGCAGCCCCTGATTTAAAGGCCGGTCCGTATGTGCATCTGCAAGTTGCCGACAATGGCTGCGGAATAGACCCTTTCATTATAGACAAAATTTTTGATCCGTTCTTTACGGCAAAGAAGAGTGGAAAGGGAACAGGGTTGGGCCTTGCGGTGGTTAAAGACATTGTCAAGAAACACGATGGGTTTATAACCGTCAAAAGTAAACTCGACAAAGGCACAACCTTAGATGTTTACCTTCCTCGCATAGACGGAGAAACCGATTTCGGTAAAGAAAAGACAGATCAACCCCATTGACCGGGACGGGAATGGAAAGCATTCTTATAATCGACGACGGAGAGGAACTGGACACGGTTTTTCAAATATGCCTGAAATCAGTGGGTTATGATGCGCTGTTGCCTCAACCCTCAGTCTTGATACTTGGGAGAGCTCCAGTAAGAATCCGCGGGGTATGATTTGATTGTGACGGATATGGACAGCACGAAAATAATCTCAGAGATCTTCGGCTGGTTTATACGAAAAAAGGGGGGATAGTTCAGGCATAACTGCTGGACGACATGTGGACGACATAAAAAGAGGAGCTCACGTATCGTAAGCCCCTTTTTTATTGGTAAAAATTGGTAGGCGGTACTGGGATTGAACCAGTGACTTCTACCGTGTGAAGGTAGCACTCTCCCGCTGAGTTAACCGCCCAAAGATGGTTCTGTATATCTTAAAGGATGTGCATTTTCAAGCAAAAACATGGCAGAAGGTGAATCGGCCAACCCGTAATCGATTCGGATACTTGTTAAATCCGGATGAAAAATCCGGAAAAATTCTTTAATACGCATTGTTGGGAATCTGGGTGCCTTATCATGTTATGTTTGCGCGACGGGATCATGTCTTCGATGGATGGGCTCTATGAGGTCCCCATACATTTCCGGTCTGCGATTGTTCAGAAGGTGGTTATAGACATTCAGCCGCTTGTTCCGGGCGAGTTTGACGTCGATGTCGGCCGTACCGATTTCATCGCCATCGACGCACGCCCGGTAGAGGAGGTTTCCCTGGGGGCCTGTGATCTGGCTTCTTCCCGTGTAGGCGAGGACCTTGTCGCCCCGGCGCTCATCACCCGTGCGGTTGGCCGTGACGGCGAAAACGCGGTTTTCCAGGCAGCGGGTGATCATGCCGTCCTGGCAGAAGGGAAGGACCAGGTTGGCGCAATGACAGATTACGTCGGCACCCTTTAAGGCGAGGATGCGGGCCGATTCGGGGAAAAACCAGTCAAAACAGATCATAACCCCGATCTTTCCGACATCGGTGTCATAGACGGGGAAGGGTAAGTCACCCGGTGTGAACCAGAGCTTTTCCTCGCTGAAGAGATGGATTTTCCGGTAGGTACCGAGATGGCCCTGGGGTGAAATGGCGACAGCGGAATTGAATACCCTGTTTCCCGAGCGTTCCACCAGCCCGGCGACGATATATTGCTTTCTCCGCTTCGCCAGGTCAATAAGCAGTTTCGACGTTTTTCCGTCCGGAATATCCTCGGACAATTCCCAGACTTCTTCTTTGGATAGAAAAAGGTACCCGGTGTTAAAGCACTCGGGGAGGACCAGAACTTCCGCCTCGGACTTCAGGATCAATTCCTCCGCTTTTGCGAGATTGCGATCCACTTGTCCGAAATAAGGTTCAAATTGGATAAAACCGACTTTCATCCCTTCTAAACTCCTGTTTATGTTATTCGGCTGAGGCCTTTTCAGAATGACCGGGGGGGATACCCGAACGTTTAGCGGATAATACCCATGGCCCTCTCCAGGCGGCCCTGGCTGATGTGATAAATGCCGAGGGCATTGGCATGATCCGATTTCGCCCGTGTCAGAATGGTCTGTGCGTCGAGGACTTCCGTGGAGGTCGCTACCTGTTCCTGGTATCGTTCCCTGTTGATCCGGTAATTTTCCTCCGCCTGTTCGATCGCCTTGCGGGATACAAAGATCTGCTTCTCCGCTTCCTTCACCATCAGGTAAGAGTCCTTGACTTCCAGAACGATTTGGTCCCGCACGTTCAGGAGGGCGTCTTTTGTCTGGTTTTCCCGCGCCAGGCTGTAATCGACCCGGAATTTTGTCTTGCCCCACTCCCAGAAATCCCAGTTGGCGACGGCCATGACCTGCCAGCTTTCCTGGTTTTGATAATCGCTGCCGGAGACATCCGGGTCGTCTCCGAACTTCGAGTAATTTCCGACGACCGAAACGGAGGGAAAGTAGCCGCTTCTTGCAATTTTGACGAGTGACTGGGCCTGATCGACCTGCAACTGATAGGTTTTCAACTCGGGCCGATTCTCCAGCGCCGTTTTTAGACAATTGTCCAGGGATGCCTGGAAGGGGGTATCCGTTAAGATGTTTTCCAAGGTGACGTCCATGGCGATGTCCCGGCGGAGAGCCGTGTTGAACCTGGCCTTGGCGAGTTCAAGGCCGTTTTCGGCGTGGACCAGGTTCTGTTCCCCATTTGCCAGTTCCACTTCTGCGTAAAGAAGATCGTTTTTGGGGATCAGGCCGACATCGAAAAATTGCTGGGCCGTGTTACGGTGAGCCTTCAACAGTTCCACGGATTGTTGCGCCGCTTCCAGGACCTTTTCTGCCCTGAGAACATTGAAGTAGGACGTTTTGACTTCCTCAACGATATCCTGAACGGTTTTTTCCTCTTCGCTTCTGGAGGCGGCCAGTCCCTGCCTGTAAAACTGATAATTGGCTAAAATGGAACCACCGGCAAAGATCGGCTGCGTTGCTTCGACAGTCCAATTGTAATTATTCTTTGTGCCTACGGGAATGGTGACCCAATTGCCGGGAAGAACACCCTGGGTGGTCATCGTAGGCTGCTCGTGCAGCCGGGTATAACCGTAGGAGGTGCTGAATTTCGGTAAAAAGGCCGTAACCGCCTCGTTCTTCTGCGCCTGTGCACCTTTGACGGCCTCCCTGGCGCCATCGATGATCACACTGTTTTTTAGAGCCGTATCGATACTCTCTCGCAGGGTTAGCGAGGGGCCTTCTGCTGAAACTCCGGCAGGGTTAAGCAGAATCAGGAGTACGGTTACGATGAGTCCGATCTTCATGTCTTGACGCATAAACCGTTTCATTTTCTCTAACTCCCCGAAGTAAAGAAATGCAGTTCAGATTCTTATCGAATGACATTTTTGTCAAGGATATTTTCAGGATATTCCAGGAAAGGGTTTTCGAAACAGGGGGGCTGATGTATAATTATAGCCATTTGATGGACGGGAGATGAGAATGCCGAAACAGTTCAAGAAAAGATCACACAAAACGGGCCTTCCCCCGGGCGCGCTGGTTCATATTGGTGAAAAGTGGTCCGAAAAGGCCAAGATTTCCGTCATGCAGTATGACGAGAATACCCTCGTGGAAAAAGAGCTGACGGAAATCCACAGGAAGCATTTCCAGGATGAGGCGACACTCAAAACCTGGATTCACGTGGATGGCATTCACGACACGACGATCCTTGAACAGATGGGAGAAGAATTCGACCTCCATCCTCTGCTTTTGGAAGACATACTGAATACGGATCACCGTCCGAAGATGGAGGATATGGGTTCCTACATCTTTCTTGTTTTGAAATTTTTTGAGGCTGATCCCGGTCGGATGGCGGGAATCCGGTCGGAGCAGATCAGCCTGGTTTTGGGCCCCAATTTTGTCCTGTCCCTCCAGGAAAAAGCGGGGGATCTCCTGAATCCTGTTCGGGAGAGAATCCGTCACAGTAAAGGAAAAATTAGAAAAGCCGGCGCGGATTACCTGGCTCATGCCATTATCGACACGGTTATTGATTCGTATTTTTCCGTTCTGGAAACCCTCGGGGATGAGATTGAAGCCTGCGAGGAAAGCTTGGTCAATCGTCCGACCTCGGCTATTCTGAAAACGATTCAGGACATGAAAATGAACATGCTCCTCCTGCGGAAGGCCGTATGGCCCCTTCGGGAAGCGGTGTCAAGTCTGGAGAGGACAGAGTCACACCTGATCGCCGAATCGACCAATATCTATTTCCGTGATGTCTATGACCATACCGTCCAGGTCATGGATACGATCGAAACCTTCCGGGACAGTCTGTCGGGGATGCTCGATATCTACCTGTCCAGTCTCAGTAACCGCATGAACGAAATCATGAAAGTCCTCACGATTATCGCCACGATTTTCATCCCGCTCACCTTTATCGCCGGAGTCTACGGTATGAATTTCGAGTATATGCCGGAGTTGAAGTGGCAGGGGGGGTACTTTATCATCCTGAGCGTCATGCTTGCCGTCGCCCTGGTCATGCTGAAGTGGTTCCGGAAGAACAAGTGGCTGTAAATTAAAAGGGAGAACCCGTTACTCTTTCAGTCCCAGCTTTTTTAATTTGTACCGGAGCATTCGTTCGCTGATGCCGAGGATTTCGGCGGCCCGGCTCTGGTTGTTTCCCGCATCGTCCATGGCGTTCAGAATCAGTTTTTTCTCGATATCTTCCAGTGATTTCTTTAGAAGCCCCGGTTCCAGGTCTTCTTCGCCCTGTGAGCCTGGGTGGAAGGGCAGGTCTCCGACGGAAATCGTATCCTCACGGGCGATGACAACGGCCCGCTCGATGATGTTTTCCAGTTCCCTGACATTGCCGGGGTAGTCGTATTTCAAGAGCAGATCCCGGGCCTCGCTGCTGATCGCGTCGACCTTCTTGCCGTTATCGACGGCGAAACGCTTCAGGAAGTGTTCGATAAGCGGGGGAATGTCGTCTTTTCGTTCACGAAGCGGCGGAATGTTCATGACCACCACGTTCAATCGGTAAAAGAGATCTTCCCGGAAGAATCCTTCCCGGACCCGGGCTTCCAGGTCACGATTGGTCGCACTGATAATCCGGACATCCGAGTGAATCGTCTGGTTGCCGCCGACTCTCTGAAATTCGCGTTCCTGGAGAAAACGCAGGAGTTTGATCTGGACGGATGCGGTGATTTCACCGATTTCGTCCAGAAAAAGCGTTCCCCCGTCGGCTTCTTCGAACCGTCCGATTCTTCTCGCGGCTGCTCCGGTGAAAGAACCTTTCTCGTGGCCGAAGAGCTCGCTCTCCAGAAGATTTTCCGACAGCGCATTACAGTTTACGGTAATGATCGGTTTTCCCGAGCGTGGGCTCAATTGGTGAATCAGCCGGGCGAGGAGTTCCTTTCCCGTTCCGCTTTCACCCTGAATAAGCACGGTGGCCCGGCTGTTGGCGATACGGCCGGCCATGTTGATCAGTTCCTGCATGCGTGCACTGTGGTAGATGATCTGGTCGGTCGTGATACTCTTGTCCCGCAATTCCTTTCGAAGCAATTCGTTTTCCCGGATAAGATTCCTTCGTTCGGCGACCCGATCGATCAGGATCAGCAACTCGTCGAATTCCAGGGGTTTCATGATGTAGTCCAGGGCACCGGCTTTCATGGCATCCACCGCCGTTTCAATCGTTCCGTGAGCCGTGATGATGACGACATCGATTTCGGGGTTGATGGCCTTGACTGACTTGAGCACGTCCATGCCGTTCATGCCGGGCATTTTATAGTCTAACAGGAGAAGGTCATACGGATGGCTTCGTACCTGTAGTAAGGCCATGTCTCCGTCTTCCGCCTCCATGACCAGATGACCCTCGTCCTTGAGCAAGTCCCGCAGTGTTTGTCTCTGAGATTTGTCGTCTTCGACGACGAGAATATTCAGTTTTTTCATGGTACGCCTTTATTCTGCTGGTTCGTTATTTCGGACTTTTCCCTGGCCCTTTGCCTTTTTGAGAAAGATTTCAAAGGTCGTGCCCTTGTTCTTTTGACTCCAGACGCGTATTTCGCCGCCGTGGCCGCGGATCATTTCATGGGCCAGGGTAAGGCCCAATCCCAGCCCCTTTTCCTTGGTGGTATATTCGGGATTGAAGATTTTTTCCACTTCTTCCCGGGTCATGCCGCAGCCGGTGTCGGTAATGGCGATTCGGAAGAGGTTTTTTTCATCCATTGCCGCGGTGATGGTGATCTCCCCTTCTTTTTCGATGGACTCCATGGCGTTTTTAATGATGTTCAGCAGAGCCTGTTGGAGCTTGTCCATATCCATGGGGATCACGAGCGTGTCATCGGGAAGTTGTGTGTGGAGGACAATCCCCTTTCCCTCCGCTTCCTCCCGGATTAGGTAAATGATTTTCTGGATGACGTTGGCGATGGGGTATTCACGCAGCTCCAAACGACGGCTCTTGGAGAAGGAAAGGAATTCCTCGATGATCCCGTTCAATCTCCTGATTTCGTCCCGAATGACCCCCGTCAGGGTCTGAAAGTCCTCGACTTTTTCCGGGTCGGAGGGACTGAAACTCCTTTTCAATCTTTGACTGGCCATGCTGATGGCGTTCAGGGGATTGCGGATTTCATGGGCAACTCCGGCGGCAAGCTGTCCGAGAGCGGACAATCTTTCCGCCTTTTCCAGTTGCCGTTCCATCTCGACGATACCGGCCAGGTGTGTTTTCTGATTCTTGTACATGAGCCACATGGACAAAAGGGCGATGATTACGATCAAGACCATGAAGATGAACATGTTCCGGGTGTTTTCCTCGATGAGCCTGTCTGCGTTGCCCCGGTCCAGTCCCAGGCGGGTAACGCCGATGATTTCGCCGTTCAGTTTCAACGGTGAGGCGATATCCAGGATCTGTTTGCCCAGATAGGAAACCTTTCTGCTGGTAAGACCTTGCCGGCCCACAAAAATCTCTCTCAGGGGCATGTCAGCCGGCCGCCATTTCTGAGGTACATTTCCGGTTTGGGCATAGCGTTTCCCGGTTTTGTCGATCGCGATCATGTAAATCAGGCCCAGTCCATGGGCACCGCCGGATTCCTCCAAGGCCTGTTCGATCGATACTCGGGTACCCCAGTAACGGAGCCCGGCGCGATCAAGGGCGATAATGATCGTTCCGCTGCCGTCTTTTCGATTCAAAGCGATAAACCCGATTTTCTTTTCTTTCGCGTATTGCGCAAAAAGCCTGAGATCCAGGAACGGGTGCACGATTTTTTCCCCCGTGGCATTCTCCGGGCTGCGGATATCCAGTTCGATGCGGCTGCTCTCGAAAATGATTCGTCCTTCCTGGTCGATCACTCCCGTATACCAAAGGCCCTGTTCTGAAACAAATTTTTGCAGGTAAACGTTGGTTAACTTGTTTTCCTTCCAGAGTTCGTCAATACTTTTCCCCATGCCGACAAGGGCCTTGTTGAGTCGCTGCTGAGAACCGTCCAGAGAGTCAGGATTGCCGTGCTGGTATGCCTTGATCAGATTGTTCAGGTTCTCTTCGGCCAGGCTTTGAAGCACGCTGACCACGCTAGAGCCACGATTTTCGATAAAATCGTTGATGGTTTTGTCGATGCGGCGGATATCCATGATACCCATGACCAGAATGAGACCGATAAAAACAAGACAGACCAGTGCGACGGCCAGGGGCTGAATGGGCGAACGGTCGCTGTTTGTGGGATGGTATTGCCAGATCAGTTTTTTTTCGGTTTTCATTCCAATGTCCTTGAAAATATGAATCCGGTTTTTCAGCCGACGGTGTGAGAAAAATTAGATTCGACATTTTTGTCGAATCGACAGAGAGGGAGAATACAATCCTAACTTGATGAATTGATAGGCACATCTATTTTATCAAAAAAATAATTCGACATTTTTTGTTTTTTCAACCACGGCATTTAGAAATAAGATGCCGATTATATCGGCACATTACGCATCAAAAAAGAAATGGCATGCTATCTGCAATTAAAAAGCCAATAAGGATAAAAACTCGGCAATAGACAAGGGGCATGTTGAGCCGATCGACGATCCAAAACCGGGAGGGGTGAAAGGCCCTCCATCCTCTCTAACCTCGGGGAGGCCCAAAGCCTCCCCCTTCCTCCTTTACTCAGGAAATGTTTTCCGTGCATGCAAGTAAATCCCCGGCGGTTTTCTGTGGTGTCCGACGCGTTCCGGCAGTGTAACAGGAACCACACCGTCCTGAATACTTGCCCCGTCATGGAAATCTGAGGTCATTGGGGCAATGCAAATAGCCGGTTAAACAGGTCAAATTGCTCATATCATCCCTGCCGGCGACCGTCAACGTCAATCGCGTCACTGGTGAGATTGGCACGAACCGGCGATCAAAACATTTCATCTGCGGGGGAACATGTGGCACTGCTTTTCCTAAAACAGGGATTCCATCAATTGCCGGAGATTCCCGATTGGGATCAGGTTTATTTTTTGTGATGAAGGCAGGTTGCCCTTCCGAATTTGGGGTAATATGCAACGGGTAAATCCCATGCGGGCCGCTTCCTTCACCCTTTCTTCGATCTGGGAAACCCTCCGGATTTCACCTGTAAGCCCTACTTCGCCCAGCACAACCGTCTGCGGATTGATCGGCCGATCCAGGAAACTGGAAAGAATGGCCGAAACGACCCCCAGATCGACAGCGGGTTCATCGACCTTGATGCCGCCGGTCACATTGAGAAAAATATCATGCCCGCAGATGTTTTTCCCCCACACCTTATCCATGACGGACGTGAGCAGGGAGACTCGGTTGTGATCGACGCCGATGGCCGTTCGTCGGGGTGTGCCGAAGAGGTTTGTTCCGACCAGGCTCTGGATTTCAATAAGGATGGGCCTGGTCCCTTCGATGCTGGGAACGACAACGGAGCCAGCCGTGCCATCCGGCCTTTCATTGAGGAAAAAGGAGGAAGGATTCAAGACCTCTTTCAGACCGCTGTCACCCATTTCGAAAACCCCGACTTCGTTGGTTGGACCGTAGCGGTTCTTGATGGCCCGGATGATGCGGTAGGGGTGGCCCGAATCACCTTCGAAGGAGAGGACCGTATCCACCATGTGTTCCAGAATCTTGGGCCCCGCGATGGCACCGTCCTTGGTGACGTGGCCGATGATGAAAACGGGAAGTCCGGTTTTTTTGGCCAGAAGCACAAACTGCTGTGCCCCTTCCCGGACTTGGCCGACACTTCCCGGAGCGGAAGAAAGACTGGACGTATAGGTGGTCTGGATGGAATCGATCACGAGAATTTTCGGTTGAATATCCCGGACGTGCTGGAGGATTTTCTCGATGGATATTTCCGTGAGGACGAGCAGGTTTCCGGATAATGCCGAGATGCGCTGTCCCCGAAGGCGAATCTGCTTTGCCGATTCTTCCCCCGAGATATAGAGCACTTTACTGCCCCGGGCGGCCAGATGCTGAAGCACCTGCAGAAGCAGGGTCGATTTGCCGATACCGGGTTCCCCTCCGACCAGTATCACAGAGCCGCCGACGATCCCGCCGCCGAGAACCCGGTCCACTTCCTCGATGCCCGTTTCAATCCGGTCTCCTTCCTCCGCAGTAATCTCATTGATGGGCAGGGGCGGGGTATTGAACGAAAGATCGGCGTCCCGTTCCGAAACGGGTGCCGGTTCTTCTTCCTCGACGAAGCGGTTCCATGTGCCGCAGGCGGGACACTTGCCGAGCCACTTCGGCGACTGATAGCCGCAATCCTGGCAGAAAAAGGCGGTTTTGACCGGTTTCATACGCATAGCTCCATATAGACCTTTTCTCGATCGTAAACGGTCGATAACATACGTTTTTGGTGATAATTCGTCAATATGAAAAAGGTTATCAAAATAACTTGAGTAATACCTTTATAACTGGTATAGAAACCCGCTGTTTCAAAATTATCGAGGAGAGGAAATGGGTATATGTACAATCCAAATTTCAGTTCCGGGCCTTGCAGCAAGAGGCCGCAGTGGTCTCTCGACGCTCTGAAGGATGCGGCAGTGGGACGTTCCCACCGGTCGACCCTGGGCAAAGAGAAACTGTCCAAAGCAATCGAAGAAACAAAAGCCGTACTGGGAATTCCCGAGAGTTATCTCGTCGGTATTCTTCCCGGTTCAGATACAGGAGCGTTTGAAGGGACCATGTGGAGTCTGCTTGGTCCCAAAGCAGTGTCAGTTCTGGTGTGGGAGAGCTTCAGCGAAGGCTGGGCTACCGATATCAACAAGCAGTTGAAATTGAATGCGACGGTCTTGAAGGCCGATTACGGGAAAATTCCCGACTTGAAGGCCATCGACTGGACAAATGATGTGGTGTTCGTTGCCAACGGTACAACGAGCGGGGTGAAGATTCCCGACTGGAACTGGATTCCGGACAACCGCGAAGGCCTGACCCTGTGCGACGCGACCAGCGCGGTTTTTGCCATGGATGTGGACTGGTCCAAGGTCGATGCCCTGACCTTTTCCTGGCAGAAATGTCTGGGCGGAGAAGGGGCCCATGGTATCCTGGTGTTGAGCCCCCGGGCCTGCGAACGGATCGCGTCTTACACCCCCCCCTGGCCCATGCCGAAGATTTTCCGCATGAAAAAGGACGGCAAGGTCAACAAGACCATTTTTGAAGGGGACACCATCAATACGCCCTCGATGATCTGCGTGGAGGATTATCTCGATGCCCTCCAGTGGGCAAAAAATATCGGCCTTAAGGGCTTGATTGAAAGAAGCAAAAACAACCTGAAGGTCGTCGAAGACTGGGTTGCGAAAAACGATTGGGTGGGGTTTCTTGCGGAGTCCAAGGACATCCGCTCCAATACATCAGTTTGTCTCATGGTGAAGCATCCGAAGGTGAGCGCTCTTTCCAAGGATGATCAATCCAAGTTCCTGAAAGGCATCGCCAGC
>Ga0302246_1000704_pt1 | contig 27658 bp, 20 predicted proteins | sample AAG_UR_Trp_MG_FD_193533 | JGI IMG/M metagenome (GOLD analysis project Ga0302246, IMG submission 193533) | Enriched activated sludge microbial communities from anaerobic digester in WTTP, New Holstein, Wisconsin, United States - AAG_UR_Trp | ecosystem: Engineered > Bioreactor > Anaerobic >... | reverse complement strand
CGTCTATCTGGTCGGTGATGCGCATGACGCCGATTTCGGCTGCCATGGACGAACCAGCGCGCCCGGTGACCATGATGGCGGTGAGCACGGGGCCGAGTTCGCGTATGAGGGTGAGCGCCACGGCGGCCCCAAGCAGGCCCTCAGAACCGAATTTGACAAGGGTGTAGTACCCTTGAAGCCCCAGCACCATGCCTGTGAAGATGCCGATGAGCAGAATGACGAACAGAGACTTGTACCCGATGACATAGACCTGATTGACGATTTTCGGCAGCTGTTTCGTCGAGGCGAAGATGTGCCGGAATCCGTCGAGCATGAAGATGAACATCGCGCCCAATTCACCGAGGAGCCGGAGAAAGCGCCTGCCCAGTGCCGTTACCGGATTGTCGCGTTCGGGTGGGTTTGTCATCGCCTTCCGTCGCCTGTCTTGTCCGTGTGCATCAGGATTTGGCCTTGCCCGTGGCCGGAACCTTGGACCGCATGATGATCTTGTCGATACCCTGTTTGAGGAGCGTGGCACGGAGGGCGCGGGTGTCTTCAGGGGTACCCCTGAAGGAGACAAGGATGCGGTACCACGTCACGGTCTTGTCCTTCTGGGTCTCGACGCGTGCCCGCAGTCCCGCCGTTTCAAGCTTGCCGCGCATGGTCTTTGCCGGCCCTTCGTCCTTGAAGGCTGCCACCTGATAGACGTAGTCGAAGGTGTCGTTCTTGGCGGCTTCTGCCTTTGCCGCCTCCGCTTTGGCGGCCTCCGCCTTCGCCTTCTTTTCGGCCTGCGCCTTGCGGGCGGCTTCCGCCTTCTGCTCCTGCGCCTTGCGGCTGTTCTCGCGTGCCTTCGCTTCGGCCAGTTCCTTGGCGGACGGCTTGGCCTGTTCCGTCTTCTCTGCGGACTTCTGCTGCGCCTTCGCCGGTGCGGCAGGGGCGGTCGCCGTCGTCGTCGCCGTGGTGTTGTTGCCGGTGGGGCGCCCCTTGAGCGAGTTCATGAACTTCAGCTCTTCGGCCTTGATGACGTCGTTACGCTGCGCCTGTGCCGGGGCCGGAGGTGCCGTGTGGGGCTGGGCGGGCAGGATTCGGGCCAGTTCGGGCACTTTCTGTTCAGGATGGTAGCCACGCCCCACGATGACGCCGAGCATGAAGACCCACCCCAGACCGATGAGGGTGACGATACCTGCCGAGATGAGAGAGGAGAAGGTGACGCGGATGGTGTATCCGCCCTTGCCTTCGCCCCCTCCCGGCTTGCCGCTGTTGCTGCTCGCCCTTGCCATGTTCCTTCCGGTGTTTTTGATTACATCGATTCAGGGGCGGAAACGCCGAGAAGCGAAAGGCCGTTGGCAAGCACGCAGCCCACGGCGCGCAGAAGCGCAAGGCGGGGAACGATGACATCCTGTTCCGTGGCATTCAGGATGGGCTGCCGCGCGTAGTAGCTGTGCAACGCTCCGGCGACCTCCATCAGGTAGTGGCTGATGTGGTGCGGGGCGAGCGCGGTGGCAGCCCCGGCGACCGTCTCTTCGAAGCGGTCGAGCAGGCGCAGCAGTTCCATCTCGTCGTCACCTGAGAGCGGGGCGAGGCTCGCACCATCAAGCTGCGCGGGCATCTCGATGCCGCGCTCGGCAGCCTTGCGCAGCACCGAACACACACGGGCGTGGGCGTACTGCACATAGTAGACCGGGTTGTCCATGGTGCGCTGCTTGACCAGTTCAAGGTCGAAGTCGAGCGGACTGTCGCTCTTGCGGGAGAGGAACATGAAGCGCGCTGCGTCGGCACCGGTCTCCTTCACCACGTCGGCGAGGGTCTCGAACTGTCCGGCGCGGGTGGACATGGCGACGAGTTCACCACCGCGCAGCAGGTTGACCAGCTGGATGAGCACGACGTCGAAGGCTTCGGGCTTGCGGCCCAGTGCCGCGACGGCGGCGCGCATCCGGGGGATGTAACCGTGGTGGTCTGCGCCCCAGATGTCGACGACGAGGTCGAAGCCACGGTCGTACTTGTTGTCATGGTAGGCGATGTCGGACGAGAAATAGGTGAGCGTTCCATCGGACTTGCGGAGCACCCTGTCCTTGTCGTCGCCGAAGTCGGTGGTGCGGAACCACAGTGCCCCGTCCTGTTCGAAGGCGAGCCCGGCTTCCTTCAGGCGGTTGAACGTCTTCTCGACGGCACCGCCCTCAACGAGCGAACGCTCCGAGAACCAAACCTGATGCTCTACCCGAAAATCGGCGAGGTCCTGCTTGATGCCATCGAGGATGCTGTTCATGGCGTAGGCGAAGCAGCGGTCTTCACCGGCGGCGTCGTCGAGGTCGAGCAGACCAGGTTCCTTCTCCATCAACTCGCGGGCGATGTCCTTGATGTAGTCGCCGCGATAGAAGTCCTCGGGCAGTGTGACGGGACGACCGGCAAGTTCCTTGGCCCGTACCCACACGGAGAGGCCGAGCAGGCGCATCTGCCTGCCAGCGTCATTGATGTAGTATTCCGTGCTGACATCATACCCGGCGAAACGCATGATGCGTGCGAGGCTGTCGCCCACTGCCGCACCGCGTCCATGACCGATGTGGAGCGGCCCGGTGGGGTTGGCCGAAACATATTCGACCTGCACCTTGCGCCCTGCGCCCGTGTCGGACGAACCGAAGGCGCTACCCGCCTCCTGTGCGCGGAGAATGGTCTCGCGCCAGAAGTCCTGCGAGTAGGTGACGTTCAGGAAGCCGGGTCCGGCGATGTCGATGGCGGTGATGTCCGCGTCACGGTTGCGAAGGGCATCCGCAATGCGTGTGGCGAGTTCGCGCGGGTTCTGCCCCGCCTGCTTGGCGAGTACGAGGGCGATATTGGCTGCAAGGTCGCCGAAGCCGGTGGCCTTGGGAGTGTCGATGGTGGCCTTTTCGGGCCAGGCCAGCCCCATGTCCTTCACGATGTCCTGAAGGGCGGCTAACAGCTGCTTCTTTGCGCGCATCTATGTCATTCCTGGGTGGTGATGGTGGTTCGCTTCATGTGTCCCTAGTGCGGGAGACTCGCCGAAACGAAAATCGTAGCAGAAAAGTGGCCGGGTGCAAAGTGTGCGTCGTGAGGACGACCGGGGACGCCATGGGAAGAGGGGCGTCGCATGCACATCCGGATTCGCCATGAGCGGCGCGGTGCCCCGGCCTGAAGGCGTTGCGGCCCCCGCAGGGGCCGCAACAGTGGTCATGCAAAGAATGTCTGAGCCTGTTCGAGATTGGCGATGCCCGCCACCATGTAGGCGTCGTCGGTGACTCCGCAGGTAGAGAGGATGGGCTTGACCATCTTGGTCAGCACACCCTTGGGGCCGACTTCGACCCATGAGCGGATGCCATCGGTCCACTGCGAGGATATGGTCTCTATCCAGCGCACCGACGAGGTCATCTGACGGGGCATGATGTCGGCGAGAGATGCACCGTCGGTCTGTGCCGTGGCGGTGACATTGCAGTAGACGGCGTAGCGCGGGCGGTTCCACGTCACTCGGGCGAGGGCCCTGGCCAGTTCGCGGGCCGCCTCGTCCATGAGAGGGCTGTGGAAGGCGCCGCTCACAGCGAGGGGCACAGCACGACCCTTGCGTTCCTTGACGCGTGCGGCCGCGTCGGTCACAGCCGACTTGGCCCCGCTCACGACGAATTGTGCAGGAGTGTTGTAGTTGGCCACGATGAGACATGCTCCGGTGGCCTCGCGGGCTTCGCGCACCACGTCTTCGACGTCGGCCAGCGAAAGCTTGAGTACGGCCGCCATGCCGCCCTCGCCGGACGGGTCGGCCTCGGCCATGAGCCTGCCGCGCAAAGAGACGAGTTCGATGGCGGCATCTGCCGCGATGGCACCCGCAGCCGCCAGCGCACTGTATTCCCCGAGGCTGTGCCCGGCCATGCAGGCGGGGCGCAGCCGCCCTGCCACATGCTGCCACAGGGCGAGATTGACGACGGTCAGCGCAGGTTGCAGGTTGCGCGTGTCGGCCATGGCCGCATCATCGCCATCCCAGTATATCTCGCGCAGCGGAAGGCCGCTGATGTTCTCGGCCTTTTTCCAGAGGGCCATGGCCTCTGCCGAGGCTTCGGCGAGGTCGCGCCCCATGCCCGGTTCTTGCGAACCTTGCCCGGGGAAGAGGACTGCCGTGGTGGTATCGTGGTACATTCGCTTCACTCCGTTCCGTGGTGGCGTGCAGTGCGTCTGCACGCGGTTTGTGCGCCGTGCCACTTGCAAGCCCGGCCGCGTGGGGCTAGGTATCCGCACCCGTCATGGCGGCAGTGCGCCGTCCAACCGCAATATCAAGGAGAGAGCCGCATGGCTGGACGTGTTGAAGTCTCCCGCAAGGAATTGACGAAGTTCTGTCGTGAAGCAGGGTTCGAGCCCTCACCCGGAATGCTCGAGGCCATCGCCGGGTATCTCGAACTCTTGCTGCACTGGAACCGGAGCATGAACCTTGTGGGAACCCGCACATGGCAGGACACCTTCCATACCCTTGTGGTGGACAGCCTGCACTTGGCGGCTTTCCTTGATACGCTGCCCTTGCCTCCGGAACCGGAGGTATGGGACCTCGGTGCCGGTGCCGGACTGCCCGGTATTCCCCTCCGGGCAGCATGGCAGCGTGGTAACTATACAATGGTCGAGGCCCGCGAGAAGCGCGCCATGTTCCTGCGCATGGCCCTTGCCCGCCATCCCCTGCCGGGTACGAACGTCTTTCAGGGCAGGGCTGAGGCGTTCATGCCGTCCCGTCCGCCCGCCGACCTCGTGGTGAGCCGGGCGTTCATGCCCTGGCGTGAGCTTCTCGATTTCGTGTCGGGCCATCTGGCACCCGGCGGGCAGGTGGTGTTCCTCTCTCTCGACCCCGTGCCCGCATCGTTACCCGAAGGGTGGGCCGTCGAAGCGGAGAGTCTTTATGGAACACGCTGCGGAGGGCGCTATTTTTGGTCCTTGAGGCCCATCATCGTCCCGAACTGAGAGTGCTTGAAGATGAGCTTCGTCGCCGTGGCGTCGGCGGTCTCAGCCACGTCCATGAGGCGTTCGAGGAACTCGAGGATTTCGAGCCGTCGCTCTTCGGGCGAGTATTCGAACTCGTCTTCCATGCGACCGGAAGACATGTATTCTTCCAGTTCATCGAGATATCGGGCGTTGAGCATGATCATCCTCCGTTGCGCTGTCCGACCGCCGACCCCTTACCGTATTTCGTCATCGGCGTGAAGGGGCGTTGAAGCCCGCGTCCGTTGCGTGTATGCAGCAGGCCATATCTCCCGGAGGCACATCTTCCATGACACGACTACGCGGCACACTGTCCGTCTGCATTGACGCCTTTCCTGCGTGGACACGCCCTCTGGCCCTCGCCTTCGTCGTTTACGCCCTTTCCTTCGGGATGCGGATGCTGGAATACCCTGCATGGCAGAATCCCGAATACATGCTCGATGGCGAGTATCTGCTTGCCACCCATGACGCCTATCACTGGATAGCCGGTGCCGAGGGCTTCGAATTCGGTGCGGGTCATCCCATGTCCGAACTCGTGCGCCTTGCGGCGGCCTTTACAGGCACCACGCCTGCGGCTGTGGGGTTCTGGCTTCCGCCGGTCATGGCAAGCCTTGTTGCCGTGGGCGTATTCGGCTGGGCCGCCGCGCTTGGCGGGGTTGAGGCGGGCGTGTGCGCCGGGGTGCTGGCTTCGCTGGCACCGGGCTTTCTCGCGCGTACACTGCTCGGGTATTGCGACACAGACCTCGTGACCCTTCTCTTCCCGCTTCTGATGGGTCTTGGGCCGGCCTTCTGGATGGCCCGGTTCATGTTCACCCCGTTGCAGGTCGCCCGTCGTCTTCTTGCACGCCGCACGGGCACTTCTGACGTCGTTCCCGATGCCGTGGCGGTCATGATGACGTCCCGCGGGGAGGCTGACGACGACTGGCATGGCGGGGCCTTGTCCCCCCGGTGGCTGGCTCTGCTCGCGGGCTCGGGACTTGTGGGTAGCTGGGGGGCCGAGTGGCATTCTCTGTTCCCCTACCTGATTCGCTATGATGTGGTACTTCTGTTCGGCTGCATATGCGTGTTCGGCAGGCCGGGCATGCGCCGTGCCCTGCTCGTGGGGGGGCTCGCCTACACGCTCCCCATGCTCGTGGGGGCCTGGGGGCTGCTCTTCGCGCTGGCACTGGGCTGGGGGCTGCACCGGGCCGACGCCCGTTTCATGGCCTTCGTGCGCGGACGGGCGCTTCCGGTAGCCGGATGGTGCGCCGTCGCCGTACTTCTGTTCGATCCCGATGTGTTCAGGATGTTCCTCAACTCGATCGCCGGGTATGTCAAACGAAGCGGGGACCCCTCTCCGGGCGCTGGCGGCGATGATCCCCTCGTCTATCCGTCGGTGGCACAGAGCATCATCGAGGTGCAAGACCTCTCGCTTTCCGAGGTGCTCTCGTATTTTCATCCGTGGTTGTGGGTGGCACTTGCGGGGCTTGGCGGATTCGTGCCCTTGTTGCTGGCACGACCTGCCGCCTTCTTCCTGCTGCCGCTTGGCGTGCTCTCGTTCCTCAGCGTGAAGCTTGGCGGGCGCATGGTCATGTTCGGTGCGCCGGTGCTCGCCCTGGGCTTCGCGTTGCCGATGGTGTGGGGTGTCCAGCGGGTGCTCCGGCACGACCTGCGGACAGGATGGGTGCGCCTTGCCTTGTCTGCCGTGCTGCTCGTCATCGTCGCCACCCCGTTCGTCGACCTGCTACCCGCCATGACGCAGGGCCCCATCATCAACAAGCGCCATGCCGAGGCGTTGCGCCATATCCGTACGGCCACGCCAGAGGATTCCATGGTCTGGATATGGTGGGACTGGGGGTATTCGGCCCATCATTTCGCACATCGCAGGACCATCGCCGACGGTGCAAGCCATGGCGGGCCGTCGCTGTATGTGCCCGCCGCCGTGTTCTCGACAGCCAACCCGCGCTTCGCGTGGCAGCTCATCCGGTACACGGCGGAGAGGGGCGGCATCCCCGGCAGTGTCTTCGAGGGCATGGGCGGGGCGCAGGCGCAGGAACTTGTGCACAGGCTTGGCATCGAGAAGATGACCTTTGCCGATGCTCCGCGCCAGTATCTCGTGGTCAGTTACGACATGTTGCGTCTGGGGTTCTGGATAACCAACTTCGGCACATGGGACTTCTTGTCACGCGAGGGCAAGGGGTACGCCATCAGCAGTATCCCGCAACAACTCTCGTACAGCCTTGATACGGGAGAGGTGCAGGTGCAGGGCAACACGACAGGAGTGCTCGCCTCCACCATCGACGTCTTCGACGAGGGGCAGCTTGAGCGGCGCGACTACATCGTGCGGCAGGGGGGCAGCGGCAACGCCATCGCCGACTACGCCGCACGCCAGCGCAACATAGAGAGCAGGCGCAACATCCACTTCCTGTTCAACAAGGTCACGGGCGAAAAACTCGTCCTTGATGACAGGCTCTATAATACGGTGATGGTGCAGCTTCTGCTGTGCTCGCCCGACGACACGCGCTTCGCCCCGTATTTCAAGCTGATATACGACAATGTCTACGCGCGCGTGTACGAGGTGCGGTAGGCGCGGGGCGTGTGGCTGCCGCGTTCATCGCTGTGCCAGTGCGTCCGGTCTCACTTGGGCAGGTCGTGTGCGGTGATGACGGCAGGATGCCGTGACCGAAGTGAATCTGTCGCCGGGTGCGGGCGTGTGGATGCCGCATCCGGCATTCCGAGATACGTTTCCGGCCGTACTACGGTCACTATTTCTGCCGTGAATGCGCGTGTGAGGTGAGACGTCTCTAGTCGTGGTGGTAGGGGGCCCCGCGCAGGATGGCGTCTGCCCGGTACAGCTGTTCAAGCAACACCACTCGCGCCATTTCGTGCGGAAAGGTCATGGGCCCGAGGGCGAGCTTGTGTTCGGCCCTTTGCAGGACGCTCTTGTCCAACCCGAAGGCCCCTCCGATGACGAAGCACGGCGTCCGCGTGGCGTTCTCGGTGAGTCGTTCGATGAAGCCTGCGAAGTCGCGTGATGTCATGTTCCGCCCGTGTTCATCGAGGCATACGACGATGTCGGTGGGGCCCATGGCTGCGATGAGCCGCGCCCCTTCATCCGCATTGCGTGCCGTCGGAGGCAGCGCCGCGCCGCCATCCTTGACCACGGTTTCGGTCAGGCGACAGTTGTGCCGTATCCTCTCCATGTAGTGCGTGGCGGCCTGTTGCCAGAATGGTGTCCGGATACGTCCGACGGCGAGAATGCGCAGTGTCCTCATGAGTGCTCCCGAGTTCGCCGGCGTGTGTCCGGCGAGGGTGTGGTAGCCTGTTGAAGGGCATCCCGCAAGCGTGGGCTATTCGTCGCTGTCGCGCGGGGGACACTGACGTATCGCGCGAGCCTGAGAACTTGACCGGCGGACAGAGAAAAACTAGTCGTCGGGTCTCGATCAATGGCGCGCCGCTGTGCGGGGTGTCTGGACTGGACGGCGACGTGTCTCCCCGCAGTCCCGGTCGTCAGTCTGTCCTCGTCTGCTGTCTCTGCTGCGTCTGTCCGGGCTGCCCGGTCGTCGAAATTCCTCATCACGCCACCACATGCAACGCCATATCGTCGAATCCAATGCCGGAGCCACCATGTCTGCCGAACTGCTCACGAACATAGCCGACGCCGTACGACTTCTCGCGGGAGGCGGTGTCCTTGTCTACCCCACCGAGACGTTCTTCGGCATCGGGTGCGATGTGCGAGATGCGCGAGCGGTCGATGCCGTGTTCCGGGCGAAGCGGAGGCAGTCCGGGATGGCATTGCCCGTCATCCTCGGCGATGCCAGCCAGCTGGGCATGGTCACCCGAGGTCATGGCGCTGTCGAGGCTGCCCTTGCCCGCGATTTCTGGCCCGGCCCGCTTTCGATACTCTGTCCGGCGCTGCCGGAGTTGCCCGACACCTTGACAGGGGGAACGGGTCGCGTGGCGGTGCGTGTGTCGCCCCATCCTGCGGCCATGGCTCTCGCATTGGGCCTTGGCGCGCCTCTTGCCGCATCCAGTGCCAATGTCAGTGGCAGGGCGGCCGTGGTGCGTGTCGCCGACCTCGACCGTGAGCTTCTTTCTGGCGTCGACGGTGTGTATGATGCCCCGCCGCAGCCTGCCGGGGGATTGCCCTCGACGCTGGTCGATGTCCTGACCGACGGGACGCTCCGAATCCTGAGGGAAGGAGCGGTGCCGAGAGCGGCACTTGTCAGCAAAGGCTACGAGGTGGTCTCGCCCTGCTGATTGCCGCAGGGCATTCCAAGCCGGAGGCTGGCGCGGACGGGGGCGTCCCGTGCGCCTGTTCAGCCGTCGTCGTGCTGTCCGTCATCCATCAGGCTTCGCCCCTGTCCTTCATGCTTCTGCGGTAGCCTCCAGCTGCATGCGCGCCATCTGTAGTACGGAGCCTGTATCCAGAGCGTCCAGACAGGCCGGGATGCCGTCCGGTGTCGTGTGCGTGCAGTGGATGTCCCGCGTGGTGAGGGTGCAGGGTGAGCAGGGCATGTCCGCCCGCAGCAGTCTCTTCCTGTCGGGGGCCCATCGTCTGTGGTCGGCGGGGCCGAAGATGGTCAGGGTGGGGACTTGTGACATGGCGGCAAGGTGCATGGGGCCGCAGTCGTTGCCGATGACAAGGCGTACCCGGCAAAGCAGGTCGACGAGTTCCCGGTACGACTGCGGCATGTGCACCCGGTGCCCGACGGGCGGCGACATGCCCCCGTCCCGTTCCGCAGGGCCCATCACCCATAGAGGCTCCCATCCTTCCGCCGCCAGTGCACAGGCAACATGTTCGAAACGCTGCATGGGCCATCTTTTCATGACATGCCCCGCGCCCGGAAAGAGCACCACAAGGCGTGAATCCGGGCCGTGCCAACTCCCAACGGCATCCCGCCATGCTCCTCGCCAGTCCCAATCCGTCTGGATGCCAAGGGCGTGTAGAGCATGCAGCAAGGCTTGCGTGACATGCATGTCCGGCCCGGCAGTGAGGGCGGGCAGGGGCGTCACGTGAGGGGCCGCGTCACTGGGCGGGGAGTGAAGGCAGAACCATAGGATGTTGTGGCGGGCGAATTCAGGCGTGGGAATGCCTGCATAGAGTCGTTCGATGATGCGCCTGACATGAGGCGTACAGCGCAGATAGCCCAGTTTTTCAAGCCACTGCCCCCGTTCGCTGTGGCCGTAGAAGTAAAGAGGGGCTCCGGCTCTTTTTATTCTGTGATGCTGGGCGATGGCGTGAAGTGCGGGCCATGCGCAGGCGAAATCTCCAAGGGCACCGTTGTGAACGATGATGCACGGGGCTGGCTTGGGAGGCGTTATCGTGTGCTGTGGGGTATCCATTCTCATGGGGCAAGAATGCGAAAGGCTGTCAGCGTTGGCAAGCCCTCTCCGGGGGCAGGAGACAGCGGGAACGCACGGTTGCCGCGGGCGTGCCGGAAGAATACCGGACAATACTCCGTTCAGGGGGTGTGGAAGGGGATGGCATGGTGTAACCACAGCCGTTGCATCTGAGACTGAGGATTTGCTCGTATTATTCTGGCCCGTTGGCTGGCTGGTGTTAGAATCTCGGCTTTCCGCAAAGAAGTTCATTGACGAGCAGAATCGGACTGTGTATTAAAGCGCTTCACACAGCACGGCTAGTCTTTTTTTTCTGTCGAACTTCGCATGGGCAAAGCTCCTGATAGATGAAAGCCAGGCCAAACCAAGGAGTTTTACTCATGTCGAAGACCCTCTATGTAGGCAATCTGCCTTTTACCGCTGAACAGGAAGACGTTCGTGACCTTTTCGCCGCCCACGGTGAAGTTGTTTCCGTGAAGCTGATGTTCGATCGTGAAACCGGTCGTCCCCGTGGCTTCGGCTTCGTTGAAATGGCTGACGCTGACATGCGTACCGCCATGGAAGCCCTCGACGGCTACGATTTCATGGGCCGCAACCTGCGCGTCAACGAAGCGCAGGAGCGTGCTCCCCGCGCCCCTCGTCGCGCGTGGTAGTCGCCACGACCTAGCAAGCAAGGCCCCCGGTCAGATATGACCGGGGGCTTTTTTGTGTGTAGCCTCCCGCTAGGCGCGGGGGCTACACACAAAAAAAGCGGGCTGCCTTTCGGCAGCCCGTTCTGTATCTGTCGATTCTATCCGCGTTACTTGATGAAGAGCATTTCCTGGTAGCTGGGCAGCGACCAGAGGTCGTCGGCGACGATGGTCTCAAGCGAGTCGGCCCACTTGCGGACATCGTTCATGGCGGGGAGGATGGCGTCGCACATGTGGCGCGCCTCTTCCAGAACACTTGCCGCCTCGTGGTCGAGCAGCTTCTCCAGTTCGTTGGCAGCCTTCTGCATGGAACGCAGCTTCGCGGTGACATCTTCAAGCGTCACCATCTGGTAGTCGTGTCCGGCTGCCTTCAGGTTGGCGCAGGTGGTAGCCAGTTCACCCTGATAGCGCATGGCTGCGGGGAAGATGATCGTGCGTGCCATGCGGATGACCAGATTGGCTTCGGTCTTGACGGTCTTGCAGTACTGTTCGAGGTAGATTTCTTCGCGCGAGCGGAGTTCCGCTTCGGAGAATACGCCGTACTTGGTGAACAGTTCGATGACCTCGGGCTTGGTCAGCATAGGCAGGGCGTCGGGGGTGGTGCGCAGGTTGGGCAGGCCACGACGTTCGGCCTCCTTGTGCCAGGCTTCGGAGTAGCCGTCACCGTTGAAGATGATGGCTTCGTGCTCGACCATGATCTTCTGAAGAAGGCTCTGCACGGCTTCGTTGAGCTTGCTGGCATCGCCGCCGATGGCCTTCTCGAGCTCGGAGGCGATGTAGTCGAGCGAGTCGGCCATCATGGTGTTGAGGGCCACCTGCGAACCGGCGATGGACATGCTGGAGCCTACCGCGCGGAATTCGAATCTGTTGCCGGTGAAGGCGAAGGGGCTGGTGCGGTTGCGGTCGCCGGGGTCGCGCGGGAGCGGGGGCAGCGTGTCGACGCCCACGTTCATGACGCACTTCTGCTTGCAGCCGTTGACCTTGCCCTGCTTGAACTGTTCGAAGACGTCGGTCAGCTGTTCACCGAGATACATCGACATGATGGCGGGCGGAGCCTCGTTGGCTCCCAGACGATGGTCGTTGGATGCGGAGGCCACGGTGGCTCGCAGCATCGGGCCGAACTTGTGCAGGGCGCGGATGGCGGCGGCGCAGAATACGAGGAACTTGGCGTTCTCGTGCGGGGTGTCGCCGGGATCGAACAGGCTGCCCAATTCGGCGTTGCCGATGGAGTAGTTGAGGTGCTTGCCCGAACCGTTGATGCCCGCGAAAGGCTTTTCGTGCAGCAGGCAGAGCATGCCGTAGCGCTTTGCCACGCTGCGTAGCGTGGTCATGATGATCTGGTTGTGGTCGGTCGCGAGGTTGCCCGTTTCATAGATGGGGGCGATTTCGTACTGGCTGGGGGCCACTTCGTTGTGGCGGGTCTTCACGGGCACGCCCAACTTGTACAGCTCGCGTTCGACTTCCATCATGAAGGCGAGCACGCGGCGGGGAATGACGCCGAAGTACTGGTCTTCGAACTCCTGTCCCTTGGGGGGGCGGGCACCGAAAAGGCTGCGCCCGGCGATGAGCAGGTCGGGGCGGGAGAAGGCGAAGTTGCGGTCGATGAGGAAGTATTCCTGCTCGGGGCCTGCGAAGGCGATCACGGGCAGCTTGGTCTCGATGCCGAAGAGCTTGAGGACTCGCTTGGCCTGCGTATTGAGGGCCTGCATGGACCGCAGGAGGGGGGTCTTCTTGTCCAGTGCTTCGCCCGTCCATGACAGGAACGCCGTGGGGATGCACAGGAACGTGCCGTTGGGATTCTCAAGGATGTAGGCGGGGCTGGTCACGTCCCATGCGGTGTAGCCGCGGGCTTCGAACGTGCTGCGCAAGCCGCCGGAAGGGAAGCTCGATGCGTCGGGCTCACCCTGAATGAGCATCTTGCCGCTGAATTCGGCGAGGGCGCCGCCTTTCCCGTCAGGCGTGAGGAAGCTGTCGTGCTTTTCCGCAGTCAGGCCCGTCAGGGGGTAGAAAACGTGCGTGAAGTGCGTCGCACCCTTCTCGATGGCCCAGTCCTTCATGGTGTTGGCCACGATGTCGGCTATGGAGGGGTCGAGCTTCTCGCCGAGTTCGATGGTCTTCTGCAGCGACTTGAAGACGTCCTTGGGCAGGCGTTCCCGCATGACCTTTTCATTGAAGACGTTGCAACCGAAGAATTCGGTGAGCTTCGTCTCGCTGAAGTTCATGGGGGCGGTGCTCGGCTTGTAGTTGGTGACAGCCGAGATGGCGTTGAGGCGTGCCTGGATTCCACTCATGACGGCGTTCTCCTCGAGGTTGCGTTGCTACTGAAAGTCAATCCGCCCGCGGGTTGCAGGTGGGTACGTTTGTCTTGAGCAGAGCAAAGAGCGGGCCAATAGTGTAACCTAGCGAAATGTCGATATGATATTCCGGTTCGCCCTGCTTGCGGCGTCTTTGTTCTTTCAAAATAGTAAAAAAATGGCAACCCCTCTTTTGGAGTTTGGTGTTATATTGACACTATTGTAATGAAGGATTGGCCGTTGCGTGGCAATATCGTTTCCAAAAATGTGTAATGATGTTTTGCCGGGGTGCAGGCGCACCATAAAATCAATGGGTTGTGGTAGGGCAGCTCAATGTCGCGGATTCGACCGGTAGTCCACCCGTGGGCGCGCTCGCTCCTGCGGCCTGTGCTGTATCAAATATGTAAAAACAGGCTCGGGGTGCGGGAGGTGGCTGCCGCTTCGCGATACATACCATTATAACAGCTTTGCTCTCGTAGGGTGTGCTGTTGCCTTCATGTGCGGTTTCATATATCCGAACCCATCAGGCACTGGAACGGCTTTTGTCGTTACGCTGGCTTAGGCCACGAGGGGCGTACCGATGCAGGCCGCTGGAGCGTACCCGGCTATCGCCAGGGAATAAGGTTCTTGATCGAGGGAACAAGAGCCTCTCTTGGCGTGTGTCCGGTGCGTACTACAACCTAGGGGAAACGGAACATGAAGCGACTTTGTACACTTCTTCTTGCCGCTGGCCTTCTGCTTGCGGCCTTTACGGGTTCGGCGTCCGCCGAGGGCTTTGCACTCTATGAGTGGGGCGCGCGTGGCAACGCGCTGGGTGGTTCCATGGTCGGTCGTGCTGACGACCCTTCGGCCGTGGCGTTCAACCCGGCGGGCATCACACAGCTTGAGGGTACCCATGTGATGGGCGGTTTCAGCGCCATCATCCCCAGCAGCACAGTCGAAATCAATCATGGCGGTAGAAGCTACGAAGGCGAGGGCGCCTTCAACATATGGGTTCCTCCGCACGGTTACATGACCACGCAACTCAGCGACAACATGTGGCTGGGTATGGGCATATACACCCGTTTCGGCCTTGGTTCGGAGTATGACGACTCAAGCTGGGGCGGGCGCTACAATATCTATAATGTCGGCATCCAGACCGTGTCGTTCAACCCCAACCTCGCCTTCAAGCTCACCGACGACCTGTCGGCAGCCATCGGTGTCGAGGTGATGGGGCTGAAGCTGGACATGAAGAAGAAGATCAATCCTACCGGCAAGGCCAACAACGCTCCCGGGAACAATCCTGCCGGAGACATTGATTCAGACCTTGAGGCCGACAGCTACGGGGTTGGCCTTACGGCGGGCCTGCATTATCGCCTCAACGACCAGTGGGCCGCGGGCGTGAGCTACAAGAGTCAGGTGAAGCACAAGGCGCGCGGCACCAATGACTTCAGCAATGTCCCTGCTGGACCGTTGCAGGGTGTCTATGCCGATTGCGATGTGAATGGTGTGGTCATCCTTCCTGACATGATTTCCTTCGGCGTCGTCTACTATCCCACTCCGGAGTGGAGCATCGAAGCCGGTGCCACACTCACGCGCTGGAGTCTCTATGACAACCTTCCCATCTACCATTCTGCCCCTTTTGCTGGTTCCGGCATGATGGTGAACAGCGAGAAGGAGTGGAACGACGCTTGGCGCTACAACGTGGGCGTGGAATACAAGGCCACCGACTGGATGGACCTGCGTGTCGGCTACGTCTATGACGTGTCGCCCGTCGATGACGACCATGTGGACTACCTCATCCCCACGCAGGACAGGCAACTGTACAGCACCGGTGTGGGCTTCCACTGGGATAGCTACACCGTCGACCTCTCGTACACCTACATCGTCGCCAGCGAAGTCGAGTACTCGCAACGCACATCGGAGGGCATCTTCGAGGGCAATTCCAAGGGTGGCCGGACGCATGTACTCGGCCTCTCGGTGGGATACACCTTCTAGCCTTTCGTAGGTCCATCAACCGGCCGGGCACAATCTGCCGAAAGCCGGTTGGCGGAATTCATCCACCAAGTGAGGGTCGGGGCTGCGTGCTCCGGCCCTTTTTCACTGGATTCTCTGGCAGGGCGTGCTGCTCTCCGACAGGGGCCCGTCCCCGCAGGGGGCGCCAAGCCGGAGTGCGGGACTGTGTCGGCGTTCTGCACCGGTGTTTGATATGGGGCAACCTGCCGTAGCGGTGATGCAATGATCGCGAGGGTTCGGTCGTTACGGCTGTGATGGTGACCTCTGTCCCGTGGTCTCTCCCGGGACTGTCGCGTCAGGGAATGCGTCGATAGATGATCGTCTCAGGGGGGAGATTGCGCAGGAGGAACGGGGCGGCATCTCGTTTCCCGCTACGGGTCATGGTCCGGACATCCTTTTCCGTGGCGTCGCGTTTTTCGAGCGCGACCATGAATGTGAGGCCGTTCCGGGGCATCCAGACCGGAACGACCATCAAGTCCTGTCTGTTCGCAGTGCTTCTGTAGGTGGCATACGCAGTTTCAAGGGAATCGTGTCTGGAGAGCACGGCAAGACTCAGTCCGTTCACGGCCTCTCCACGTGTGAGCGGCAAGGCGGGCAGGGTGAGGATGGTTCCTGTGGGCAGCATGTTCGGGTTGGTGATGCCGGGGTTGGCTTCGAGAACCTTGTCGAGTACGCCGCCAGCCCGGCCATAGACAGTCTCCAGCAGACGCAACATGGTCTCGCCCCGTGGCAGGACGAGCGCCCCCAACCTTTCGGGGGGCGTTACCGACGATGCCGACGTGTCTGTCTCAAGTCCGCCGATACCATTCGTCCCTGACTCGATCGATGCCACAGGCTGGCCGGAGGCCATGCCCCGTGCCTCCTGTGGCGTGTTCCGTCCATTCTGTTCGCTCTTCGGGACAAAGGGGGCTGCATCGTTCGGAAGGGCTTGGTGCTGTCCCTCAGTGAGGCCTGTCGTGCCTGACAGCGCCGGATGGGGGGCCAACGTCGCCCGTATGTTCGAGAACACCGGTCCTGTCATCGTCGTGAGCGTCTGTTCGACCTGCGCGGGGCGCATCACGAAGAGTGCGACGAGGGCCGCCGCGACGCCTGTCGCACCAATCAGGCGAAGATACGGCGTACGTTTTGGTCCAAGGGCCTTGTCGCGTTGCAGGAAGTCGCGCACGCTACGGGCGGTGATGCGCGGCTTGTTGGTGATGAGCAACGTCATCACCAGCTGGTGACAAAGGCGCATGATGCGTCGCGGATAACCGCGTGTGGCCCTGTGCACCGCCAGCAGCGCACCAAGGGTGAACAGCCGTTCTCCGGCGGGGCCGCCTGCCAGTCGCAGACGGTGCCGCACAAGTCGGATGGTCTCCCGTCTGTCGAGAGGGCGCAGCACGAGGTACTCGTTGATGCGGTCCTTGAAGTTGGGCAGCCCGTCGATGACCTCTTCAAGTTCGCGTTGCCCGAAGATGACGATCTGCAACAGCTTCTCGGTGTTGGTCTCGTAGTTGAGCAACTCGCGCAGCACTTCGAGGCAGTCGGGTGCCAGCTTCTGCCCTTCATCGATGCAGAGCAGCACGATACGCCCGCGTTCCACGGCAAGGCTGAACAGCGCGTTCTGGATGGCTTCGATGCAGTCGCGTCTGGGGAGGGTGTCGGGCACGGGGCCATCCGCCAGCAACCTGCATATGTACCGTGCGAACTCATCCGCCGATTCGAATCCGGGGTCGAGGATGAGATGGGGAATGATGTCTTCCTGCCCGTCCAGTGCCCGCAACAGGCATCGTGAAAGTGTGCTCTTGCCTGTCCCCACATCGCCGATGACCACATTGAGCCCGCGCTTCAGGCGTATGGAGACCTCGAGCCTGTGCAGGCAGTGTTCATGTTCCGGCGCGCGGTAGTAAGCCAGCGGGTCGGGCGAAGTCGAGAAGGGTTCCTGCGCGAGGCCGAGCATTTCAAGGTACTGCATGGACGTCTCTCGTGGCGTATTCCGGTTCGTGGCGTGAACGGGGCGGGTCCAGGCGCAAGGCGGGGAGAGCCCGCATCGCAGCTGATATCGATCTTCATCCATCCGGAGGATCAGTAGTCGTCGTCATCCTGTAGGCTCAATGGACGTTGCTGGGTTGCCGTCTCACGCTGAGCAAAAGCGGCGAACCGCTGCTTGTCCATGGCATGGGTCGCGGCATCGCGCGCGCTGATGACCCCCTGTGACAGAAGGCGCATGATGTCGTCGTCGAGGGTCTGCATCCCTTGTGCCTTGCTCGTCTGGAGGAAACTCGGAATCTGGAAGGTCTTGCTCTCGCGGATGAGGTTGCGCACGGCGGGCACACCCAGCATGATTTCCAGTGCCGCCACACGTCCCGGTTTGTCGGTGCGTCGCAAGAGCACCTGTGAGATGACCGCCTGAAGCGTCTCGGAGAGGCTTGTCCGTATCTGCGCCTGCGTGTCGGAGGGAAAGACCTCCACGATGCGGTCGATGGTCTTCGCGGCCGAGATGGTGTGCACGGTCGAGAGCACGAGATGCCCGGTCTCTGCGGCTTCAAGCGCGAGCGTGATGGTCTCGAGGTCGCGCATTTCGCCAACGAGGATGATGTCGGGGTCTTCGCGTAACGCACCGCGGAGGGCGGCAGCGAAGCTGCGCGTGTCGCGCCCCACTTCTCGCTGGTTGATGAGGCAGCCGCGTGGCGTGTGCACGAATTCGATAGGGTCTTCGATGGTGATGATATGGTCGCGGCGGTGGCTGTTGGCGTAGTCGATCATCGCCGCAAGCGTCGTCGACTTGCCGCTGCCGGTCGGCCCCGTGAGCAGGACAAGCCCCTTGGGGAGCATGGCGAGTTCCTGAAGCAGCGGTGGCAGCCCAAGTTCATCGACTGAGAGGATGTGCTGCGGAATTTCGCGAAAGGCCGCGCCAACGCCGCGTTCCTGCCGGAAGAGGTTGGCGCGGTAGCGGGCGATGCCGGGTACGGCATGGCTGAAGTCCACATCGCCGCATTCTTCGAAGAGTGCCAGTTTCGCGGGCGGTGTGATTTCGTGCAGCAGGGCGCGCATCATGTCGTCTGTGAGGGGCGGGTGGTCGAGCCTTTCAAGCCTGCCATGTACCCGCAACATGGGAACGCACCCCACCGAGAGGTGCAGGTCGGACCCGTGACGCTGATGCAGTATTTCGAAGAACCTGTCGATGGCGGGCATAGGATGTCCTTGTGGTTGTCGAAGCTGGCCATGCGCCGTATGGTTCGGGGCCGACGCACGAGAGCCTTCCGCGGCTGATGGTATGCGAGCGGCAGAAATTAGCAACCCCCATATAATAATAGTCAAAGGTGTCGTGCCACGTTACAGGCGACGCATCCGCGAACGAGGTTCCCCCATGCACCAGCTACCCCCTGAACTATTGCCGTGGTTCGCTCTTGTGTTCGGTCTCGTGTTCGGCAGCTTCTATAATGTCTGCATCCATCGGTATATCGCGGGCGAATCCATAGTATGGCCTCCTTCACGGTGTCCCAAGTGCGAGACGCGTCTTGGCATACCAGACCTCGTGCCTGTATTCAGTTATCTTTTCCTGCGCGGAAAGTGCCGTCATTGTGGCAGTCACATCAGTGTGCGCTACCCCGTTGTCGAACTTGCATCGGGGCTGCTGGCCTTTCTTCTGATGCACCGCTACGGTCTCACATGGCCTTTTGCCGTGTACTATGTCTTTGGCAGTGCACTGCTGGTGGCTTCGTTCATCGACTTCGAACTCTTCATCCTGCCCGACCCCATCACGCTGGGCGGTGCCGTTCTCGCCCCGCCCGCCGCCATCCTGCTACTCGACCTGCCGTGGCAGGCGAGCCTTGCCGGGGCTGTCGTAGGCGGCGGCGGCTTCTGGCTGGTGGCTTGGCTGTTCCGCAAACTGCGCGGTGTCGAAGGCATGGGCCTCGGGGACGTGAAGCTCATGCTGCTCATCGGCGGGCTGTGCGGCGCGTCGGCGTTACCTCTCGTTACCATCGTCGCGGGCTGTGCCGCGCTGGGGGCGAGTCTGTGGTTTCTCGCCCGGCGCGAGAAGGGAACGGACGCGCGAGAGGTGCAGATTCCGTTCGGGCCCTTCCTCAGTCTTGGTGCGGTGGTGCACATGCTCTATGGCCCGGACATCATCCACTGGTGGATAGCCCTTGTCACCGGGCGGCCCTTCTAGCGCCTTCTGATGGGTTGATGGATTTCCCCTTGCGCAGGCACACTGGCGTGTCGTCGCAACCGTCCGTCAGGTGACCGGGGATGTCGGGTGCCGCGAACATACCCTGCGACCACGCCCGGTGGCTTTCCGATGCCCTTCCCCGGCGGTAGCCTGCCGGATGGGGGCTGCACTACGGCGGTCTGGCTGCGTGGCGTGGGGAGCTTGCTGTGACGAGGGTGATGACACTGGTGTGTGTCCACTAATGCGGCTCACCTGCCAGCGCCAGCCTGTGCATTCTCTCACGCTATTGTCGATGCCGCGTGGCCTTCAGCGGCGACTCAGGCGTTCGTAGGTCGCCATGACCTTGGTGACATAGTTCTGTGTCTCCGGAATGGCGGGAATGCCTCCGCAACGTGCCACTCTTTCGGGTCCGGCGTTATAGGCGGCGAGAGCGAGGCGCGTATCGCCAAAGCGCTGCATGAGCGACTTCAGATAGCGCACGCCACCCTCGACGTTGGCGTCGGGGTCGAAGGGTGCCTCCACCCCAAGGTCCTTCTGCGTACCGGGCATGATTTGCATGAGTCCCTGCGCCCCGGCGGATGACACGGCGGTGGGGTCGTAGTTCGATTCCACGGCGATGACCGCCTCGACGAGGTTGGGGTCGAGTCCATGGCGTTTGCCGTACTTGTCGGCAAGGCTGTGAATGCCCCGGGTGCCCACGGTGCGCACGAGGTCGTGGACGCGAAAACGCCCGAACACGCGATACCGTCCGTCGCCGCATGGCCTGTTGGTGAGGTGGACGACACCATGTTCGTCGACGTATTTATAGATGGTGACGCGCTCTTCACCCGCGAAGGCGATGCCCGCCCGTCCGGAGTCTCCCCTCCGTCCTGTTTCTTCCGGTAGGATGGGCAGTGTGCTTGCAAGCAGGATGAAAGCGGCAGTCAGCGCGGGCAGGGGCTGCCGACCGGTAGCGCTGCGCTGCCTGAAGCGGCGTAAAAGGCTTCGCAGCCGGAGGGTTACGGCGTAGTATAAGACGGTGCAGCAACGTGGCACGTGGAGATGTTCGTTGGTCGTGAAAGGCAGCATGGAGGTTCCCGTGAGTCGTCGCAATTATGTTTCCCTGACCGGAGTGGCGGTCCTTGCCCTCGCGGGGCTGGTCATCTTCGCGCGTCCGGCCGTTTCGGGCAAGGTCTACATGTGGACGGACGAGGCGGGAGTGCGTCACATCACCGACACGCCTCCGCCTGAACAGAAGAGTGGCGTGAAGGAACTCACCGCCAATCCTGCGCCTGCCCGCGAGGCTGCCCCGGCACCTGCTGCGTCAGCTGCCCCGGGAGGGGCATCGGGAAGCGTCTGGGGCGGTGGTCCGGGGGCCGCTGGCATTCTGCCCGGTCTGCTTTCGGGCCAGAATCCGGGCGGGGGGGCTGGCAATGCCCCTTCAGGCAGTGCCGGTGGGGCAGGCGATGCCGCCAAGGGGCTTGTGCCTGCCTCGGTTGCCGACGACCTTGTGCGGAGTGCCTTGCAATCGGCACAGGAGCAAGCCAGAGATGGCAATCTGCCCGGCATGGCTGCGCCGGGTGACGTCATGCCCGGTAGTCCGGTTGCGGGCACCGAAGCCCCCGCGCGTGCCCCTTCCGCAGCCGACGAAGCGCGTCTCAATGAACTGCGTACCCGCCTCGATGCGCTTGAGAAGGAAAAGGCCGCCTACGACCTGCAAGAACGCCGGGCGCGCAGCAAAGGCGACGGCTACGCCAAACAGCGGGCACGCTACCGCCAAAGCGACGTGGAAAAGCGCATCGATGAAGTGCAGGAGCAGATGCGGTCGCTCACCCCTGCCAGCGAGTGACGGATGCCAGTTTGCGTCTTACGTTCGTCTGACGTCTGACGACGGCTGCATGACGTCTTTCGACTGTCTGCCTGTCACCTGCCGGGCTACGTCTGGTCATGCCCGACCACGCCAGCCCAAGGCTGAACAGGGCAGGGGGGCAGGGCAACGTCCGCTGGGAATCGTACCCCCAATAAAAAACGGCAGTTCAGACGAACGACCGGCAACAGCCTCCCGACGTGTTGAGCGATGCCTCATGCGTTGGCAGGGGTTTCCGAGTGTTCTTCTGCTGGCGGACTCGGCGGCAGGGTTGTAGCCGTCGGCATGTGTTGCTCTCACATCCGCAGGCTCTTGCGCCCCGTGCGCCTACCGTCGTTATCTCCCTGCCGCAAAGCATGAAAACTGCGACACCCGGCCATTCTCGCCATTGAACCCCACCGCTATTGCACAAAACCACCTGCCGTAACCATCACTGCTGTATGGGGGGCAGAAATCCCTTGCCGCCACGCAGGTCGAGTTGCAGCCCGAAGTCGTCGAAATAGAAGTTGGTTCCCGTCGGTCCGCTGGTGACGATGGAGATACCTTCTGACGGGCTGTAGACTGGGTTGTCAGGGTCATAGGTCGGTGAAAGCAGGTTGGTACTCCGGACAATCGTTCGTGTGCGTTGCGAACCGTTGATGTACTCGTTAAGGGCTGAAACGCCCGCCACCCCGGAACCCACCAGCGTCGCGTTCCCGGAGTTCGTCCCACCTGACGTGTTCACGACATCCCATTCTACCAGAGAGAAATAGTCGGTGGCAGCTTTCCACTGCTCGTAGTCGTCGGGTATCCAGCGCAGTTTGTCATTGTCGCCAAGGCGCGGGTTAGAGCGCCTGTCGGCGGACGAGAAGCCTCCGTTGCCGCCGGGGGCTTCTGGAGTGCAGGGGTTCGCGTCTCCCGTGCCGTTGCGTTCGGCGTCTGAGTAGTAGACGCGAATGAAGTTGGTCTTCGCCCCCAGTCCGCCGGTGCCTATGGTCGCGTGACTCACGTTGTTGACTTTCAGGGTCTGGCCGTTGCTGAAGTTCCCCGTCGCCCCTGTATCCACGTTGGTCAGCACTAGCCGCCCTGAAGCCGTGCCGGATGTCCAGTCGCCGCTTTCGACGATGGGCTGACCGATGACCCGTGCCTTGGCGCCTGTCTGGGTGATGATTTCGTCGCCGTAGTTGATACGCAGTATACCGCCTGCCCCGTCAGACCCGCCGCCGTTGGTGAACTGCAATTCCTGTCCTTCGACAAGGCGTACCAGCAGGGTCGGCCACGCGTCGAGTCTGTATGTGGGGCCATTCTTACTATAGGTGACAATACCCGATGAACTTCCAAGCTTCTTGTAGGCAAGCCAGCGAAATTGGCCATTCCTGCGTTCCCAGAGCATGATGGCAGGCCACGAATAGCGGCTCTCTTCATAGAAAATCCACCATCCCTCATCGACAATCTGGTTCAGGTCTTCATTATCGCCGAAAAGGGGGCCGCCCACATCGGGGTTGGGCGTGGCGTTGTAGCCCGGTACGAGTGAACTGGGAACGTCGTTGGGCCAGTACCATCTGTCATTGAGCCATGTACGCCTCTGTCGAAAACGGACGAACGATATCCCGTAGCCGTCAAGGTCGTCTGAACCGCTGTTACGTCCTCTGAAGAGGAGGCCACCGAAGAAAGCCTTGCCCGAATCCTGATTGACATTGACCTTGAACTGGAGGTCGTAACTTGAGTTGCCGTAAGTGTCGGCCCATCCCCGTGCGAGGTTGACGTTCGTCCTGCCCCAGTTGAAGAACAGCGAACTCCATTGGTTATCACCCGAAAGCCATGACAGAAAACCGCCAAAGCCGGAGGTGGCAGCCGTCTGCATCCCGGTAACGCGTAGCGCCCCCCCGGACAGGGCGTGCGTCCCCAGATGGCCTTGACTGGAATCGCCCGTGAACCAGTTGGCGAGGCTTGCGAAATTGTCCTGATACTGTTCCTTACTGAAATTGCCCCCCCCAAGAATCCAGCCGATGGGCACGTTGTAGATGACCTCGCGCGCCATGCCCCCTGCGGGGATGCCCGTGGAGTGCAACCGCAGGTACGATTCAAGGGTCACGTCAGAGGCGGAAGACAGCGAGATGTCGGACCACGTCACGCCCTGACCTTCGACGAGGCGCACGTCTTCAAGGGTGTTTCCGTTCTTGCGCCGGTAGACGTAGGCGATGCGTCCATTGTTGGCGACGGGCCCGCCGCGGACGGTGAACATGCCGTTCACGTTGGGAAAGGCTGCGGCATGTGCCGAGTTGAGCGTCAGGTCTCCGTTATTGCCCACGGATGTGCTTGTGGGCGTGGCACTCAGGAAGATGTCCGCACCCGTATCGATAGGGGGGGAAGGCGTCTGCGTCAGGGTGAAGGTGACCGTGTTGCCCGATGCCTGAATGTTGCTGTAGGTGTAGAAGACTGCGGCGTTGCCGATGCGTAGCCGCCCCGTGGTGTTGGTGGGCAGTGTGGGGGCGGTGCCGTAGACGCGCGTGACCAGCCGCGTTCCGGTGTTGCTGGTCGCCTCGAACCAGTAGGGCTCTATCCCAAGCCGGAATGCCCCTGCATTGTTGGCGAAGGTATAGGTCGAACCGTCCATGGTCTGGAGAAGGTTCTTGCGGGCCTGTTCGTCTCCGGCGGCAAGGAACATGCTGCCCGCAGCGCCGAAGCCCGACTCCGCGAGATAATAGGCCTGGTCGCCCTGCACGGCGAAATAGCTGTTCTGCGTCGAAGCCGTCATCATGGGCACCATGGCTGCGCCGATGACCGAAAAGGCCACGATGGTGACGATGACGCTGATGAGCACAGCACCGCGCGTACGCCCGCCGTTGCGACCATGGTCAGCGGCGGTCGGGTCGTGGCGCGCAATACAGGTGCCGTCAGACTTGCGGGTGTCGTTGCCGGAGAGATGCCTTGCGGTGGTGGGGCTGTTGTTGTCGGCGGCAGCCGTCTGTAACGGCGTGGTCTCTCTGTGCAGGGTGCCGCCGTGCAGTGCCGCCCCCAGCATGTGCCCAAGCACGAGAGACAGCATGAACAGGGTACCAAGGGCTATCGGGGCGTGCACGGCCATGCCGCACAGCGCGGCAAGGGGCGTCAGTATGCCCATGACAGCGGCCCGTACCGTATCATGCCCGTGCAGCATGTCGGCGAGTCGCGGCCCCACGGTGTAATAGGCGCGTACCAGCATGCGCCCCCCGCCCCATGTGAGCAGAAGCCTGTCACGGAATTCTCGTAGCTGCACCACCACCGGGTGGCTTGTGTCACCGCTGGCAGCGGTAGCCACGAAGCAGATGTCGAAGCGTTCCAGAGAAGGCGGCACGGCTTCTGGCAGTGCGCCGCCGCGATTCTCGTTGTTGCGCGGTACGATGCGGTTGCTGAAGGTGCGTGTGGTGCCGCCGGGCGCGGTGAGGGTGAAGGTCACGTCCACGCCGGAGAGGAGTCGCGGGTCTGTACCAGCCGACCATGTGGCCGTGGAGACATCTTCCTGCCAATAGTTGAGGCTGAAGGCCGTGACGTTGTCGATGAGCGTGTCACCATTCTGTGCGCCCTGTGCGCCGTTGGCGATGCGAATCTCGCGGGCGTTGGCAACATATTCTATCGACCTGTCGAATTGCCCCGCGCCGCCCGCCCCCACGTTACGCACCACAAGACGGGTGGCGCTGCTGTCTGCGGGGACGGCGACCAATTCAATCACTTCGCGGGTGATGCGGTCGAGCGCAAGTTGTGCCTCCATGGCCATCGCACCGGCTTCGCGTGCCTGCACGAAGCCGCGCACGCCGCTGACGATGCCCACACCTGCCACGGCAGCGATGACTCCGACGATGAGCAGTACCGCCACGGTCTCTATGAGTGTGAAGCCCTTGGCCTTCATGGTTCGTCTCCTAGCGCGAGAACAATGTGGTGGCCTGCTGGCCGTTCACTTCGATGGTCACGCGCAGCATGTCGCCGTTGGCGTCGGCTTGTTCGGCAAAGGCGTTGGTGCCTGTGTTCACGAAACGGATGCGCCGATTCACCACCACGGTATAGGTTCCATAGGTGGTACTCACCGTGCTGCCCGCAGCACCGATACGCCCGCTGATGATGCCGATGGGGTTCTCTTCGGTGGCCCACAGGTTGCGGTAGTCCGCGGTCATGGACTCGATGGCATCGGTGAGGCGCGACTGTGCGTCAGAACGCACAAGGCTTTCGGCGCTGCCGCGCAGTGCGGTACCTGTCATGGTGAGCAGCATGGTGGACATGATGGCGGCAAGGATGATGGTGACGATGATTTCAATGAGTGTGAAGCCGCCCTGGGCATGACGGGAAGACGCGGACGTGAAGGCGGCAGGGCGAGTGGATTGGGCGATGCTGTCTGCAGGCGGTGGTGCCGGTGCTGCATGGTTGAAGGCAGAACATACGGCAGAGGTTGCGGAATGGGCGGTAGGGGCAGCAGGCTGGCACAACGTCTGGCACTCCGCGTGGCCTGCCATATGGCGTGTCGCGCTATGCGAAGAATACCCCGGAGTATGGCGTGCCCCATGGCGCGAGACTGGGTATGGTAAATGGCGGCAGGGTTGACGTTTCATCGCATGAACCCCGTATTGCGGACGATGACGATGTTCTCCGTGGCACCCTGAAAACCCACCGTCACGGTGACATTGGCTGTACGCAGGGTGGTTCCTGACGCATCGGAACACGGACGTCCCCATTCGTCAAAGGAGATGGTGGTGGCGGCGGTGGTGAAGGTGGCACCCTGTGGCAGTGTGATGGTGCCGCCCGCTTCACCGGGCATGGTCACGCGGGTGTTGACGTTGCCACCGCGAAAGACCGCATAGGTCGTGCCGGAGATGATGCGTACCCCGAACACTTCGTCACTGTTCATGGAACGGGTGCGCGCATAGCGGATGTTGTTGCGAACACTGGCGGCGATGGCACCCACCTCGCCCGCGCGCTGGTCGAACATGCGTTCGGCGGCGACAGCCGTTATCACAGCCATGATGACAAGTACGGCGATGATCTCGACGAGCGTAAAGCCTCGCTGACGCGAGGCATGATCGGCCCTCGAGGGGCGGCGTGTGCTGCTGGCGATGGCGGAAGGGGGCGAAGCCCTTCCGGGAGCGCACGGCGTGTTTTCGGGGCGTATGCTGTTCATGCTGCGACCTGTATGGGGCGGTGCCCATCTGCGAGGCGTGCGCACGGGGCTTGTGTGATGCCGGGACGTATGACGCCTTCGTGGTGCGGGACGTACTGACGTGCCATGTTCAAGCCTGCGCCGCCGTGGGCGTGGGGGCGCCTCTTATTTCTGGTTGAATTGCCGCACGACATCCTCAAGCGGCATGTCGTCGGTGACGGTGACGTACCCGTCGTACTCGTCAGAGGCAAGGGGCGGCAGGGCATGGGCAGGCATGACGTCGTCCATGCCGTTCATGCCGCTGTCATTCATGAACCGCACAGGGCGGGCGTGGCGTGCCTGTTCAGCCGCATAGTGGGTCAGACCCAGACCGTGGTCGACGAGGGGGCTCTCATAGTCTTCGCCGCCCGCCTCTTCAGGCGCGGGGCGAAACACGTTGGAAGGTGCCGAAAGCCGTTGCTGCCGCTCGAGGAATTCTGTTCGGTAGGCGTCGGCGGTGAACATGCCGTCACCCCTGCCCATCTCCATGAGGCTGGTGAGTTGGGCGAACTTGCCTTCGCGCACGAGCATCCGCACCGGGTTGTTACCCACAAGGATGGAAAGCACGGGCACACGGAAGCGCGCCGTGGGGTGCATCTGCAACTGCTGTACGACGATGGCGTTGAGCGAAGACGAAAGCTGATGCCGCACAAGGTCTTGTGCCTCAAGGGGGAAGGCGTTGCACAGCCGGTAGAGGGCTTCTTCGGGCGATGACGAGTGCAGCGAGGCGATGATGAGGTGTCCCGATTCGGCGGCACTGAGGGCAAGGCGGATGGTCTCTGCCTCGCGCAATTCGCCCACCAGCACCACGTCGGGGTCTTCGCGCAGCACGTCAAGCAGCCCGCGTTCGAACGAGGGAAAATGTCTGCCCAATTCACGCTGTTCGACGAACGACTTCTTGGAGGCGAAGCGGTATTCGATGGGGTCTTCCAGTGTGATGATGTGGGCGGGGCGGGTACGGTTTATCTCGTCCAGCATGGCAGCCATGGTGGTGGTCTTGCCGCTGCCGGTGGCACCGCAGACCAGAATAAGCCCCGACCGCAGCCGGGTGAATTCTTCGAGAGAGGGGTGCAGGTTGAGGTGGGCAAGGCTGGGGATGTGCCCCGCCAGAAGCCGCACTGCAAGGCTGAGACCCCGCGTGGTGTTGAAGATGTTGAGGCGCACCCGTATGCCCGCCACCGAGTGGGCGAAGTCGACCGACCAGCGGCGGCGCAGGATGTCGCGGCGGTAGGGTGTGAGCAGAAGCCGGGCGAGGTCGTCAAGCTGCGC
>Ga0302246_1000699_pt1 | contig 27766 bp, 24 predicted proteins | sample AAG_UR_Trp_MG_FD_193533 | JGI IMG/M metagenome (GOLD analysis project Ga0302246, IMG submission 193533) | Enriched activated sludge microbial communities from anaerobic digester in WTTP, New Holstein, Wisconsin, United States - AAG_UR_Trp | ecosystem: Engineered > Bioreactor > Anaerobic >... | reverse complement strand
TTGGAGGGGAATATCTGCCGATGTACGGGTTATGTGAAGATCGTGCAGGCGATTCAGAAGGCCAGTGAAGCTTTGGCCTCCACATGTTAAGCAGGGAAGGAAAGGAGGATATTCATGAGCGAACTTTCTATTGTTGGGCAGAGAATACCCAAGATTGATGCCAAAGAAAAAGTTACGGGCCGAGCTGTTTTTGCTGCCGATTTTCAGTTTCCCGGCATGCTGTACGGCAAGATCGTCCGGTGCCTGAAATATGCGCACGCGAAGGTGACGAAGCTGGATCTGTCGGAAGCCGCGAAGGTTCCCGGTGTGGTGAAAGTATTGGGTCCGAAGGATGTGACCCAGAAAGGTTACAACACGGGGGTTCTGGATCTGATGGTACCGGAACCGGTGGGGCAGATGCTGGGCGACATTGAAGATCAGTCCGTTTTCACGGACTGGGTCAAGCACCAGGGCGATGCCATTGCCGGAATCATTGCCAAGACGGAAGAAGCGGCAGAAAAAGCGGCGGAAAAGATCATCGTCGAGTATGAGCCCCTGCCGGTGTATTTGACGGCGGAAGAGTCGATGAAACCCGATGCCATTCAGTTCACACCCCTGAAGGCAGGAAACAAGGCCTTTGAACTGCCGGCCATGATGTTTCCGAATAATACCTACGGCTGGGGGGATGCCGAAGCGGAAATGGCGAAGGCCGATCTGGTTATCGAGGACACCTTCTATGTCAACAAGGTCAAGCAGTGTCAGATGGAAGCCCACTCTTATGTGGCTTACGTGGATGATCAGGGCCGTATCAACTGCTGGACATCGACCCAGATGCCCAAGTGTGTTCATAACAAGCTCGCTCGCCTGTTCCAGGTGCCTATGACGAAGGTCAAGATCAATCAGACCACCGTCGGTGGCGGCTTCGGTGGAAAACTGGGCATGATCGGCGAACCCGAAACCTGTGCCATGGCCATGGCCGTTCCCGGTAAATATGTGAAGGTGCAGTATCTGCGTGAGGAAGACTGGATTGCCTCCGAAAGCCGTCATAACGGGCTTTACAAAATGAAAATGGGTTTCAAGAACGACGGAACCCCCATCGCCTGCCAGGCCCATTTCACCTCCTACAAGGGGGCCTACTATACCCACGGGTCAGGTGTGGCTTTCACAACAGGGTCCTGGCTGATCGGCATGTATAAGTTCGGCGCCATGGCCTACAAGGGCGACACCTATTTCACAAATGTGACTCCCTGTGGGGCCTTCCGTGGGTACGGCAATCCCCAGACGAACTTTGCCATGGAGCAGATTGTCGACCAGATGTGTGCGAAGCTGGGGATCGATCCCGTCGAGTGGCGCATGAAGTGGCACAAGGGCGTTGGCGATGACGGCTGGTGTCTGGGCTTCAAATATCCCTCCTGTGCCCTGGATGCGTGCCTGCAGAAAGGGGCCGAGGCGATCGGCTGGAAGGAAAAACGGGCCAAGTACGCCAATCAGACGGGAACAAAACGGCGCGGTGTGGGAGTGTCTGTGATGAACCATACCAGTGGCGCCATGCCGATGCTTCTCGAGCATACAACCTGTACCGTTAAGATCAATGAGGATGCAACGGCAGAAGTGATCCTGTCCTGCTCCGATTTGGGCCAGGGTGCCCATACAGCCCTGAAGCAGATCGCGGCGGAAACCCTGGGCTTCGGTCTCGATGAAGTCCATATGCTGGTGGGCAACTCCGATGCGTCTGGTTTCGACATCGGCGCCCATGCCAGCCGTACGATCTTCACCGGCGGCGGTGCCGTTATTGCAGCCTGCGAAGATGTGAAGAAGCAGCTCTTCGATCGCGCGGCCCGACAGTTGGAAGCCAACGTCGAGGACCTCGAGATGAAGGACAAGAAGATCTTTGTCAAGGGGAGCCCCGATAAGGCGATTGATGTAAAAACGATCACGTCGTTGGGTGTTTATAACTTCGTAGATCCCGCGACGGGGAAGACCATCGGCATTCCCGGCCAGATCCAGGGTTACGCAAGCCACTTTGCACCCCACAACTCACCGCCGTTTGCGGCGTGCTTTGTGGAAGTGGAAGTGGACATCGAGACCGGTGAAGTGAAGGTTCTTGAGGCCGTTCAGGCCCATGATATCGGTCGGGCCATCCATCCGCCGTCCTGCGAAGGACAGTTGGAAGGGGGTATCCAGACGGGTCTTGGAATGGCTCTGAAGGAGGAGACCTACTACGACAAGAACGGTCTGTGCACCAATGGCAACTTTACCGATTACAAGATGTTCGGTCCGAAAGATATGCCGAAGACGAAGGTTATCCTGGTCGAAGAACCCGACCCGATCGGCCCATATGGCGCCAAGAGCGTCGGCGAAGCGGGACTGGTCACACCGACCGGAGCGGCGGCGAACGCGGTCTTCAACGCAATCGGTATCATGTTTACCGAGGCGCCGATCACCCCGGAAAAGGTGCTGAAGGCGATCAAGGAAAAAGGTATTAAATAATTTGAGATAACCATCTAACCTGAAGGGGGCCTGGATCAGGCCCCCTTTTTTATCTGACTTCATGGAACCAATCTTTTCCTCCGGGGATTCATATTTGCAACTACACAGTCTCTGATAGTCGCTTTTCTGCAATCTTTTATGGATAGTCTTGCCGTCTTTCATCTCGAACAGTCTTAAATTGATGAACATCGCCGGTTTTCTTCATTGTATGGGACATGGCATCTTTCTTGTTTCTATCAATTGAATTGATTTTAAAAAAGTTTACCCTGGATGAAGAAACGTCATGAACACATTATGTCAAAGCTTGACATGAAGCCTGGAAGGTTATACCGATCTATACGGCGTATATATTCTTGCATAACGTAGATAAGGGAGAGTTTCAGCATGCAGAAGGCTGATCGGAATTACGAAAAGAATTTCTATATGGATCTTAAAGCGAAATTTAGTCGGATGATCGACGATAAAGCGATTTCCGGCGAAGCCATCAAGGTCATTTCCGCAAGAACGCTGACAGTCAAAGAGGCCATCGGGGAACCTGAAAGGAATGATTATCCGTTGATGCGGGGGAAAGAATTCATGGTGGAGGCCAACTTTCGGGGAGCCCGGGGCCAGGCCTTTACGGATATGCCCGGGAGCTACGAAGGCTCTCTGGGCGATGTGCTGTCTTCTGATCTGACGGATAATTTCCAGCGGGCCATATTCGTGGCCAGCCTCAATGCCGTGATGCGGCATCACCAGATCATCGAAGAGACCGTTCACTGCAGGGACCAGGAGCCGTGGCTTTGCGCTAAGCGTCTGGTGGCCTATATCCGGGAGAAGTACAATCATCCCAAAATTGCTCTGATCGGGTATCAGCCTGCAATGGCTGATAGTCTTGTCGAATTTTACCCTTTGAGAATTGTCGACATGGATGTCGACAACATCGGCCAGGAAAGAGCGGGCGTGATTGTGGATGCTCCGGCTGTGACGCGGGAGGTGATTGACTGGTGCGACGTGATTCTGTCCACGGGATCGACGGCGGTTAATGGGACCATGGGTGAGTTTCTGAATACCAAACCGGTTGTTTTTTATGGCGTGACGGTGGCGGGGATTGCCGCCCTGTGCGGATTCAACCGCTATTGTCCTTTCGGCCATTAGGCCGCGCTGTCCTTTTTTTATTTTCCTAGCCCAATGGGAGGTGCTGAATGTGTAAAAAAGTCCATGTTCTCGTATTGATGATGATTTTCGTTTTATTTTTTCCCCCAGGCGGCAGCCAAGCCGAGGAGAAACTGATGATCATGTGCGGTGCCGCCTTCAAAATGCCGATGGAGGAAATTGTTGCAATATTCGCCGAAAAGACCGGTGCGGAAGTAAATGTCAGTTATGCGGGTATAGGGGCTCTTCTGTCGCAGATCACCCTCAGCAAGCGGGGCGATATTTTTATTGCTCCCTCGCCGGATATCATGAAAAAAGCGGATAAGAGAGGTCATATTGTACAAAACTCCACCAGGAATATGGGATATTTTGTTCCCTCCATTAATGTCCAGAAAGGAAATCCGAAAGGGATCAAATCTCTGAAGGATATGGCCAGACCGGGCATAAGGGTTGCGCTGGCGAACCCCGAGGTGGTCTATGTGGGCGTGATGGGAGCGGAAATTGTGGATAAACGACTTAATTTACAGGAGAGAAGTCTCTTCAGAAACAATATTGTGACCTATGCGGAAGATTTCAGCAAACTTGCCGCGCTGCTTGCGCTTAAAAAGGTGGATGCGATCATCGGTTTCAGTTACTTAAACGGTTGGTATCCTGACAAAATCGATACGGTTAAGTTGCGGAAAGACGAAATCCTGCGCATTGGCGTCGGACAGGCAGCGCTTCTTAATTATACGGAGAACAGACATCTGGCGGAGCGATTTCTTGACTTTCTGGATACAAAAGAAAGCCGAAATATTTTTAAGAAATATCATTATTTCGCAACGTTGGAAGAAGCCGGTGCCTGGATTGGCGCCTCGAAGCCTGTCGGCGGTGAGTATCTCCTTCCCCGCGATTGGACAGGAAACTGATTGCTTGTCCGTTTTCTGCGAGAAATGCAGCCGACGCAGGGGGGCTCCTTTTTTAGAATAAATATTTAGAATCGCTCCCATGCCGATGACGCAGAAATCTCCGACTGAACCGGCATGTACAATGGCTCCGTGTCCGACGGTTACCCTGCAGCCGATATGACAGACCTTGCCGGGCGGGGCATGGACGACCGCCCCCTCTTCGAGGGCGGTGCCTGCCCCTATTTCAATGCGACCATAATCTCACCGCAGGATAACACCGTGCCCAATATAACATTCCTTATCGATCAAGACATCCCCGATGACAACGGCGTGTTCACTGACATAGGCATCTTGACCGATTTTCGGCACCTTACAATCGAATTCGTATAACATTTTACCTGTTGTTCCTCCTGTTTATTAATGTCCGCATCCTCCTTGATGGGAGCGACAGGAGTTCTCCATGGATAGTTCCTTTAATTTATTTTCCTTCAGTAAGGCGAGGTTTGCTTTCACCGTCGGGAGTTCGGCACCGTACACTCTGATGCCCATCGCGTTAAGCTTGTTTAAGGCTCCGGCTCCAATGCCCCCGACAACCATGGCATCGAGACTCCTGCCGTCAAGCGCCATAATTGGGTTGCAAGCCCCGTGGGCATGGTTGAGATTCTTGTTGCCTACGGTCGAAACATTCGCTTCTTCGGAGTCAACAACAATAAAGAATGGTGCCGAACCGAAATGATCATACACGATACTCTCCACCCCTTTGTCACGCAGTACTGCAAATCCTACTTTCATAATCTTTTCTCCTTGCATCAGTATTATTCTTGCCGGGTGCCCTGGAAGCAGCGGCTTTGTCCGACACTTTCAATCGTCTTTTTCCTTCCGATCTCTACGAGTGGTGATCGCCCTGCATGAAGGACAGATTTCCGGTTTCCCTGCACCATAAGAAAGTTCCCAGGCGCATCGGCAATGCTCACAAACAAATTTCTGCGATGGGGCCGTTTCGTATGCGCCTCCTTCAATCCTCAAGGCCTTGCCTTGAACCAGAACCGCGGTCACTTTCTTCCGGTCCGATTTGATAATCCGCCCAAAAGTCTGGCGGGAAACCCCCATCTTCTCTGCCGCCTGTTCCTGATAACATTCTTCCAGGTCGGCCAGCCTGAGCGCTTCAAACTCATCGACGTTTAAAATGACCTCCTTCGGTAGGCGTAGAGGAATACCCCTGGGTTTGAAGTATGTGCTTTCCGGCAGCGTACCCACCAGTCTGCAATTTTTGGGCCTTACCATGGGAATAAATCTCCTTCGCTCTTAAAAGGGAAACTCGAAGTCACGCTGGGCCTTTGTGCCGTGAGTCATGTGGTACAGATTTTGTAACGAATCAGAGAAGAAGAAAAGGCAATGGCGGGTTTTTAACCTGATCTGCACGAATCAGATTCCATAGAGTAATCTGACAGGCATCCGGCATTCTTTGCAATAATCCAGATTTTATATGGTCCGGCAATAAAAATGACAACAGGGTGATTCCTTTTCATGCGCCGTTTGTAAAATGAGGGAAGCAACCCAGTAACCCCGGGTAAGACTTTTAGAGGATCAGGATTGCAACAAGGGAGGAAGATCGATGGATGTAGAAGATTTGGAAAAGGCGGCCAGAGTAGTCAGAAGTATGCTCGAGGCGGAAATCAAGGATAAATATTCCGATGAAGTGCTTAAAAATTGGCTGGATCCCCAGTATATGGGCGAAATCTCATGCCCGGAAGGCTATGCAAAATTGACCGGCAGTTGCGGGGATGAGATGGCGTTTTTTCTTCGGGTAAGAGACGGGAAAATTACAGATGTCAAGTTTTCCACGGACGGCTGCATCACCTCGATTGCGGCGGGCAACGCAGGCGCGGAACTTATCTCGGGCAGGATGATAGACGAGGCGCTTATGCTAAAGGCGTCCGACATTCTGACGGTTTTGCACGGACTGCCCCCGGAGGATGAACATTGCGCTCAACTGGCAATGGATGTTATTAAAGAGGCCCTGCGGGATTATTTTTTAACCAGGCGTGAACCATGGAGAAAGGACTATTGAGATGATCATTGCCGACCGAATAAAAACATATATCAAGGATCATTGCGAGGAGAAACGCGTTGCGGATGTACGGATGGGCTTGGGGTATACCGGGGTTTTCCTGGAGGGTGGAGGCTGTGGCGTTGCCTTTACCTTCAAGGAGGGGCTGGATCACGGTTGTTCCGTTTTCTCGGGCAAGCGCCCCCTGGTCGGCAAGTCGAGCCATGAACTTGTGGACTACGTTGGTTCCCTTTCTCTGCTCGAATCCGCCTTGGGATTGAGCACGGTCAACGCCCTGGTCAACAGCAGCCGGACGGTTCAGGCGGAAGGCGATGTCATGGACATGCTGCAATGGAGAAAGGAAGACCGTGTCGGGATGGTCGGATATTTCGGGCCCTTGCTGAGGCCTCTCCGGGAGAAGGTGAAAGAGTTGGTTATTTTTGAAATGGATGAGGACCGGGAAGAAGGCGTGTTTCCTGCCCAGGATGCCTATACGGAGTTGCCCCGCTGTGATGTTGCCATTCTAACCTCCACGTCGCTGATCAACGGGACGGCCGATGGTTTGCTCGAGGCGGCACAGGGCTGTCGGGAAGTGATTCTCTTGGGCGCATCGACGCCTTTCCTTTCTGATGTTTTTGAACCGCTGGGGGTGACACTTCTGTCCGGGATTGTGGTTTTGGATGTGCCTTCCCTCCTGCGGACGATCAGCGAAGGGGGTGGGATGGGTTATTTCGGCGAGACGGTCCAGAAAACCACGATGCGCCTCCGGCAGCGGTAACCGCATGCACGTTGAAGCAAGGGGAACCGGCATAAAACCGATCCCCCTTTTTTATGGAAATATTTTTTCGCGCTGCTCTTCTATAACAGGGGATATTCCCGTTCGCTGTGGCACAGCTTCAACCGCACAAGCATTTCCGCGGTTTTGAAGCCGATTGCCTGGGAATCGACAAAAATGGCATTCAATCGTTTTGACAGCCTTTCCAGGGCACCCGGTTTGACAAAAAGATTGAGCAGGGTGAAGGCGACGACGATGATCTGGGCGCCTTCCTCCTCGATCTGCCGCTTTGCGATCTCGGCGATTTCCTCTTCCAGTTCGTCCGGCGTATAAGGAGGGGCGTCCATGGGTACTGTGAATGCCCGCTTCAGGGAGCGCATGGAGGTCATCCGGTCCTGACAGCCTGCCAGCCGGATGGCCCTTAAAAAGGTTGGGCTGATCTTGTCGTTCACGCTGATCACGGCGAATGTGCCGCCCAACTGGTAAACGAGGTGATATGTTGACGAAGCGGCGCCAACCACTGGGATCCGAACCGCACTCCGCACCGCCACAAGAGCAAAGTCGCAGGTGCCGTCCATTAGAATCGCATCAAATCCTTTTTGTTCGATTTCACGGGCCAACGCAACCGCGGCCGGTGCTTTCATATCCAGATCGGCCGCCACGGCGACCTTTCCCTCTTTGACGTCAAAGACCTCCAGCGTGGTTCCGGGTTCGGCGAATGTCAGCACATCTTCTTGTATCGCCTTTTTGGCCTCGTCGGGTAATGCCCCCGGGGCCATCACAGCAATCTTCATCATGATACCTCCTTTTCATAAAATGGAATGTATAGTAAACAATGTTCTTCGAATCGCAAAGAGATTTAGCGAGTTCCATGCCAAATTATTTTGAGGAAGGAGTCGTTTCCGTTTTGTTCTATGCGGCTTTTTCGGTAAAGTCTCCAGCTGGAACTCTATATCAGGCATGTTCCTTGCTCCGTTGGTCAGGAAAAAAGACGCAAAAAGGAAAGAATGGATATTGCGGGAAAACATGAGTACAGAGCGTGATCTCATCTTGGATTCCATCGCCGATGGTGTTTTTACGGTCGATCATGACTGGCGGATTACCTCCTTCAATCGTGCGGCGGAGGTGATTACCGGTGTTTTCCGCGATGAAGCCGTCGGCCAGATGTGCAAGGATGTCCTGAAAGCCGAGATCTGCGAAAAGGATTGCGCCCTGCGCCATACCATGGCCACGGGACATCCCGTTACGAATAAAACGGTCAATATCATCAATGCATCAGGTCTGCGTATCCCCATCAGTATCTCCACCGCTGTTTTAAAGGATCGTTCGGGCAACATCGTCGGGGCTGTGGAGACCTTTCGCGATATCAGTGTTGTCGAAACGCTCAGAAAAGAAATTTCCCAAAGCTACAGCTTTGAGGATTTTATTTCGAAAAACCATAAAATGCATGCCCTGTTCAAGATCCTTCCGGACATATCGCAAAGCAATGCAGCCGTTCTGATCGAAGGGGAAAGCGGAACGGGCAAGGAACTCATGGCGCAAGCGATTCATCATCTGAGTCCAAGAAAACACAAACCCCTCGTCATTGTCAACTGCGGAGCGCTGCCGGATACGCTTCTGGAGTCGGAGTTCTTCGGGTATAAAGCCGGTGCCTTTACCGATGCAAAAAAAGATAAACCCGGCCGCTTTAAATTGGCCGACAAGGGAACCATCTTTCTTGACGAAATCGGTGATATTTCGTCGGCACTTCAGATAAGACTGCTCCGGGTGCTGCAGGAGGGGACATACGAACCTCTGGGCAGTGTGGAGAGTTGCAAAACGGATGTCCGGGTCATTACCGCCACGAACAAAAAATTGTTGAATCTGGTCAGAGAGGGAAAATTTCGGGAGGACCTGTATTACCGGATTAATGTGATGCGACTTGAACTGCCGCCTCTGCGTGAACGCAAGGAAGATATTCCTTTGCTGGTCGAGCATTTCATTCTGCAATTCAACAGCATGCAGAGCAGACAGATTGCCGGCATGACCGAAGAAGCACTCGCCTGTCTGATGTCTTATGATTTCCCGGGGAATATCCGCGAACTGAAAAATATGATCGAGCATGCCTTTATTCTTTGTAAAAAGGGCATGATTGAACGCCAGCATTTACCCGAACCTGTTCGTCACGCTTTCGGACCGGATGCTTCCAGCTACCCGGATTTGTTTACATTCAAAGACGTTGAAGCGATTTTCCTGACCAATGCCCTGCAACGTAACCAGTGGAATCGCATCCGGACGGCCCGGGAACTCGGCATCCATAAAAGCACCCTCTTCCGTAAGATCAAGTCTCTTGGGATTATCCTGCCTGGACGAAAAGATTCCCATTAAAACGAGTCGCATTATCGCGACTCTCTTCCATTCGCGGGTAGCGGAAACAAACCCCTGCCCCTTTCCTGAAACCGGACGATAAACACCGGATAATATAAACACTCAAGATATTAAATAGTTAATCCATACATCATCGTTTGGCATGTATCTTGTTCTTATTGGTATCAGGAGTCATTGAGATGAAATTAGCCATGCCTGTCTGGGAAAATAATCTTTCCACTGTGCTCGATTTTTCTGAAAACCTGCTCATTGTGGAGATTGAAGGTGAAGAAATAAAAGGGCGGTCCTGCGTGAACTGGTCCCTCTGCAATGACGCCATGAAACTTTCCCTGATGAAGGAGGAGGGTGTTTCGATTCTCCTGTGCGGCGCCGTATCGAAGGCGATGCAAATCATGCTGGAGAGCAGCGGAATAGATCTGATCTCCTGTTTGCGAGGGAGAACGGAGGTGATTTTGAAAGCGTATCTTGACGGCAATCTTTATGATGAGAGTTTACGACTGCCGGGCGCTTCCATAACGGGATTGCGGAAAAAAAACAGAAGGTGCCGGAATAAATCGTCGTTACTGGATAAGAAACGTGAACCGGGATCTGAATAGCGGTCGTTGTATCCGCCTATTTCGATTCCGCCCACCCGTCCCCGTGTCTATCATCCATGATACAGAAAAAGGGAAACGAGATGCGTGGGAAACAACACTCCCCTGAGTAGCAGCAACGCGACTATTTTTTAACGTTATGGTCGCAATCATGCATCGTCCTAATCTGAAAATCGAATGGCGTACGCCCTATTTAACCAATATCATGGATGATCCATATTGTTTGAGCTCGTGGTATGTTTTTTGATTCATCATTTTTAATCATTTCGTATCGGGAGGATGTCATGGCAATCAAGTTGGCAGTTCAATGTGCAACCATCAGAAAAGAAATCGGCTGGGTCGGCAAAAGCGAGGAAACGATCGATTTTCAGGGGGAAACGATCGGGGATTTCCTGAAGCAGATTCAGACGGTCGACGGGCGGAGCTTCTACGAACGGTTTACCGACGGCGACAGCGGTGTCATTTCCAACGCCATCGTCTGGTATAATCTTATGCTCTTTGTCAAGAAAGACAACCTGAACGTCAAGATCAAAGACGGGGATAAGATTGTTCTGCTGAGAACTATTCCCGGTGGAGGATGATTTGCGGGACGGGTAAGGCACGGGAAAAGGTTGTGTTCCCACTCGAAACGCACACCGGTGATGTTCAAGTTCAAAACCATACCGTTTCGGATTGGTACCCACTTGTTCCAGTGACGGTAGAGGTATTAAAAAGAGTGAGGAGAAGAAAATGAGTTGTTCCAAGGATAGCACTTCCTGTCCTTCGGGAGGATGTGCAACGAGTACAATGGAAAACGCCCCGGAAACAAAGGGCGAAAATGCCGGCCATGAGTTCCGGGTGCGGATGGGTAAGATCAAACACAAAATTTTGGTATTGTCGGGTAAAGGAGGCGTGGGAAAGAGTACGGTTGCCGCGAATGTTGCCTGCTCCCTGTCCATGAAGGGATTTCGGACGGGCCTTCTGGATGTCGATTTTCACGGCCCCAGCATTCCCACCCTGCTGAATCTGGAAGGCCGCCCCGTTTATTCGGGGCCTGCAGGGCTTATGCCCGTCGAATATAACCGGGAACTGAAAGTGATGTCCATGGGCTTTCTCCTGAAGAACCAGGACGACGCCGTCATCTGGCGGGGTCCCTTGAAAATGCAGGTGATGAAGCAACTGTTGGAGGACGTCATGTGGGGCGATCTGGATTTCCTGGTAATGGATTTCCCTCCGGGTACAGGGGACGAGCCCCTCTCCATCGCCCAGTTGATTCCGGACGTGGATGGGGCGATCATCGTGACGACGCCCCAGAATCTATCCCTGAATGACGTACGAAAATCGATTCATTTCTGTCATCAGGTTAAAATTCCTGTGCTGGGTGTAATCGAGAATATGAGCGGGTTCATTTGTCCACATTGCCAGGGTGTGGTCGACGTTTTCAAAAAGGGTGGGGGTGAAACGATGGCGGACCAGATGGGGGTTCCTTTTCTGGGGCGTATTCCGATGGATCCGTCCATTGTCGAGGCATCCGATGCCGGGTTTCCTTTTATGGAAACACAGCCAGAGTCAAAGGTCTCGGTTGCTTTTTCCGGGATGGTCGATTGTCTGATAGGAAAAATTGGAGAAACGGCCTGAAAAAATGTGGTGAATGCCCAGAGGAAGAAGTATAATTAAAAAAATATTCATACTAAATCTGGATACTTATCCATCTCTTTGTTTTCAGATCTTTTCTTTACAGGTTAAGCGAACATATACCCTATAACAGATAACGACAGGAGAGGAGGGGTTCGTATGAATATGAAGAGGAAGGTCTTCACCGGTGTTCTGGTAACCGCCGTTCTTGTCTTTCTGTTTTTACCTCTTCGGAGTTGGTCGCAGAATATGGGCCCAATTGTGGCGACAGGATGGCTGGAAAGTAATTTGTCGCGGCCAGGTCTGGTCATTCTCGATGTGCGAAGGGTAGAGGACTATCGCAACGGACACATTCCGGGAGCAATCAACCTTTTTTATCGGGCCTGGGCTTTTAAAAAGAATCATCTTTATGCCGAGATTCCCGATCAGGATGATTTGTTCGAGATGATCGGTTCGGCGGGGATTAGGCCCGATACCTGGGTTGTCGTGGTCGGTTCGACGAAAAACCTGCAGGAGCAGGTTCATGGCGCAAGGGTGGCCTGTACCTTGAAGTTTGCGGGGGTGAAAACCGTTGCCATTCTGGATGGCGGGTTCGACAAATGGGTGCTTGAACTCCGCAAGACTTCGATGATTATTCCTAAAGCGAAATCTACGATATTTAAAGGAAACATCAGGGAAACCCTCTTCGCCGATAAGGAATATGTTCTCTCCCACTGGGGTGAAATAACCCTATTGGATGTCAGGGAGAAGGAGTACTACTCGGGGGAGAAAAAACTGGACTGTGTTGAAAAAGCAGGCAGAATACCCGGGGCTCTGAATCTTCCAACTTCCTGGGCATTTACCGCGGCAGGAACTTTCCTGGAGCGAAAGCCGCTAATCGCCTTGGCCGAGAGCGTAGTCGGCAGAGACCGGAATCGGGGAATCGTGACCTACTGCGACACAGGCCAGTGTTGTCCAACCTGGGCTCTTCTTTTGAAGGAGGTGCTCGGTTATCAACAGGTCAGGATATACGATGGCGGACTTCAGGAGTGGATGTCCGACCCTAATGTGCCTCAGAAGGAATGACCGAGACAGGTCGGGGTCAATACAACGGCGTTCACCCCCCTTTTCCTTTCCAGGACGTGTTTATGCATATTTCGTCCTGGGAGGCGGTCCTGCGGCGGGTCACATGGGTCGAGGAAGAATGAGCGAATGTGGTTTTTCCGATGCCCCGCCGGTTATTCCTTTTCCAAGTCCGGGGAAAATCCGTTTTAAGAGGCCACTTTCAGATAACCCGTCCCACCGCACTTGAAGCAGGGCAATCGCCCCCGTCCCTGACAGGAGGCAAAGCAAGGGGCCTGACCGTTTCCTTTGCAGGTGGGGCAGATCATCTTGCCTGTCCCTTCGCATTGCTGGCAGGCAACTTTTCCCGTTCCCCGGCAAGTTTTGCAGCGCATCATCAGCCGTCCTTTGCCGGTTCCCTGGCAAGTCGGACATTCGACAAGACCCGAGGACTGACACCGCGGACAATTGATCCGCCCATGTCCCTTACATCGCGTACAAAGACAATTGCAAAGGGTTCCGAAACCCTTGCAGACATTACATACAACCTGAGATTCCATTTTTAGGTCTCCTTATATCACCTGAATCTATGATCAAGCAGGCATCTTTTGTCCTGCTGTTGACGGTCTGAGATGATTGAAACCTCTTAATCGCATATTACAAAACCATTTTAATAGCCACTTTTTTTAGGCTGATCTTTGACAATCCGGCAATGTTTCTCTATACTCCTGCCGCGATTCCGAAATCGTGGAAGGAGACCGGAAAAGCGAGCAAAATCCACCGACGAGGATTGAAATGAAGGCGCTTCTTTTAACCCCCACATATTTCCCACAGTTAACCGGCAATGCCGTAACGGTGCATCGCATTTCCACGGGCCTTCTGCAAAAGGGAGTCGAATGCAGGATCATCAACCTCTCGCAGACAGCCGGCGTCGAACTGCTTGATGAAGCGGGGTCGTTTGGTCCCGATATAATTCATAGTTTTCACGCCTATAAAACAGGGCGCGCCGGGGTATTCCTGAAAAAAATCCTCGGCGTTCCGCTGATTACAACCATGACCGGTACGGATATTAATGTTGACCTGAAGGACAGAGACAGAAAGAAGACCATCAGAGACGTCCTGTCCGCTTCGGATATGGTGACGGTCTTTAACGAGCACGCTTTTTCGGCTCTTCTGAAACACGGCCTTCCCGCAGAAAAGGTCCGCATTATCCACCAGTCCGTTCTCCTTCATAACAACGAAAACGCCGTGAACTACCGCGCTTTATATGGCGTCGATAAAGAAGACAGGCTTTTCCTGATGTCCGGGGGGCTTCGGCGCATCAAGCATATCGGTTATGCCATCGATGTTCTGACGGATGTAAAAAAAATACGTCCCCATCTGCGCCTTTTTATTGCGGGCTCCGTCCTGGAACCGGAGGAATATCGGAAGATCGAAAAACGATTGCAGCGTCGCCCGTGGATCACTTACCTCGGTGAGGTTCAGCGGGAGGATATGCCTGCCCTTCTGAAGAGTGTCGACGTTGTATTGAATACCTCCGCTTCCGAATCCGAAGCAAATGCCCTGCTGGAAGCATTTTATTACCGGAAGATTGTCATTGCCCGCAATATTCCCGGCAACGCCTCTTTGCTGACGGACAAGACGAGTTTTCTGTTTCGAAACCGAAGGGAGTTCTATGAAAAAATCCTCTACGTGATCGATCAGCCGGCGGCCTGGGAGAGGGTACGTCAGGAGGCGGATCGTTTGATGGCGACTGTTTTTAGTTTTCAGCGGGAGCAATCCGATTATACGGCTGTCTATGAGGCATTGGTTGGTTTGTAAGGGGAAATGTGATGAGCAGGGATACCATTCGGCAAAATAATAAGGGTCAATGCCTAAAATTTATTAAGTGTTAATGCCTAAAATTTATATTGACAGGTTAGACTAAAATTGGTAGCAAATGATCGGCTTTCGGTACAGGTAAAATGATACGGTTGTCATCTTTGGAGGCAGGGATGGGAACGGATTTTTCTAGAACTGAAGTCGCTGCAGTTAGAAAAATAGGGTGTTCGCAGGGGCGGAGTGATGAAGGCTTCAGAGCCGGGGATCAGATGCGTCAAGGATATGGATTGGAGCTCGGAGGGGGCAGGGGAACGAACCATATTTAAGTACCACAGGGGGATTACCATCAGCACAGAGGATCCAAACCCCATTCGTATCTAGAGGATACGAATGGGGTTTTTGTTTTTCGGTGTTTTAGTGGACACGGAGCCCGTGTTCCAGAATAAAGGACCAATGTTGTTGAAAAGGAGGGTATAGCATTGAAAGAAAAACTGAGGGTGGAGAACCAGGCCAGGGCAAATTCGATGAAGCCTGGGAAGTGGGTCAGCAGTACGTGCAAGATGTGTATTCACACCTGTGCGATCCGGTGTCATATCACGCCGGAAGGGATCATCAACAAGATCGAGGGGGATCCGACATCGCCTTCCAACCGCGGTAAGGGATGTGTCAAGCAAATCACGGGTATCCTGCGGACCTACGATCCCTATCGCTTGAAGAACCCTGTGAAGCGGACCAATCCCCGCAAGGGTCCGAACGAGGATCCGGGCTGGGTGGAGATCTCCTGGGAAGAGGCCATGAGCACGATCACCGAGAAGGTGAAGACCTGTGTCGACAAGGATCCCCGGGAGTTCATGGCGGCGATTTCCGACTTCCATAAGATCTACCTGTGGGCCTGGCCGGCCTGCGTGGGCAGCGCGAACCAGTTCCACGTCGTGGGGACCTACTGCGGCGGCGGCTACCACATCACGGCGGGTATCTACAACTCGGCCTTTGCCGGCGCCGGCGATTACAAATACTGCAACTACTGGATGAACATCGGAACGGGCGACGGCTTTTCTTCCCATCTGCACACCGGTGCGGCCGAGGGCCATATGGCCGACGCCCGGGCGCGTGGGATGAGGGTGGTCACGGTGGAGCCCCGCCTGTCGACGGGAGCCTCGAAGTCTGATGAGTGGGTGCCGATCCGTCCGGCCTGCGACCGGCAGTTCGTTCTGGGCATGATGCATGCCCTCATGTACGAGCACAAGCTTTACGATGCGGAGTACCTGAAGTGGTACGCCAACGGAGGCTACCTGATCCGGGACAACGGCTATTTCAAGCGTTCCGCGACGGAGACCCATACGGCGCCTCCCGGCCGGGTCCCGGGTTCGATGGCGTGGTTTTCCCAGCATGGCGGCGAGAAGAACAAACCCATGATCTGGGACCCCGTGGATCAGAAGGCGAAGGTCTTCGACGATCCGACGATTAAGGACATCGCCCTGGAGGGGAACTACGAGGTGGAAGGCGAACGGGTTCGCCCGGGCTTCCAGTTCATCAAGGATGCCTACAAGGAGTACACCCCCGAGTGGGCGGAAAAGATTACGAGCGTGCCTGCGGCGACGATCCGACGCCTGGCGAAGGAACTGGGCGAAGCCGCCCAGATCGGTTCCAGCATCACGATCGACGGCGAGGTCTATCCCTTCCGTCCTGTGGCGGTCTGCTGGTACCGGGGCGCCCAGGGCCACAAGTGCAGTGGCTTTGACAATCAGGTCATGACGCTTCTGAACATGCTGCTGGGGTCCTTTAATGCCCCCGGCGGTTTGCTGGGCGTTGTTTTGGGGTCGGCCCACATGACCTGGACGGACGAGCCGGGCCTGGACGGCCTGCTGGATCCGAAGCCCCACCAGCTCCATCCGGAGGTACCCTTTTCCTGGCCTTCGAATACGGTCCAGCTGTGCGAATTATTCCCCATTGGTGTGGACGCGGGGCAGTTGAGTTACTTTACCTGCACAAAGCCGGAAGACTTCGGCCTTCAGTTCAAGCCGAAGGTCCTCATGACTTACCATTCCAACACCCTGTGGTCCCTGCCGGGAAACGTCGATGTCTGGTACGAGATCATGAGAAACCTGGAGTTTATTTTCTCCATTGAGCTTTTCCACAACGAGACGAGTACGTTTGCGGACATCATTCTTCCCGATCAGACCTATCTTGAATCCTGGGGATTGCTCATGTGCGAACCCCCGATCACGGAAGGTCTGAACTGCCGCCAGCCCGTGGTGAAACCCCTCGGGACCAGCCGCGACAGTTTCGACATCCTGGCGGAGCTGGCGGAGCGGCTGGGTAAACTCGACATCATGAACGGCGTCAACGCCTTCATCACGGGTCTGGTCCACGATCCGGACCTGATGCTCGATGTCACCAAACGTTATACCCACAAGGAGTTCCTCGATCACTGCGGCCGTTACTGGACGAAAACCTTCTGGCCCCCGGAGAAGAGCATCGAGTGGTTCATGGAGAACGGCCACAACACGATCGTCCGTCCCCCGGAGCACAAATATTATATGAGCAACAAGCGGGGCAAGGACATGCGCCGTCCCTTCTACTGCGAGTTCTACCTCACCACCCGGGACGAACTGCAGCGCAAGTTCAAAGAGTTCAATATCAAACTGCCCTGGGAATGGCCGTGGGACGATTACGGTGCTTTCCCGACGGGGAAACTCTCTCCGGTGCACACCGAACCTGCGGAGTACGATATGTACGCCATCACGTTCAAGGAGCACATCATGAACTTCACGGAGAACCTGTCGATCCCGTGGATCCGTGAGCTGGTCGACCGCGATCCCCATCACCGGGGCCTCATGATCAATCCGAAGATGGCCAAGGCGAAGGGAATCGAAAACGGGGATTACATCGAGGTCCGGTCGCAGTTCGGTCATCTGGCGGGCTGGGCTGTTTTGTCGGAAGGCATTCACCCCGAAGTCATCGGCATCTCGAACGCGACGAACCGGACCGTGACCCACAGTCCCATCACGCGCATGGGCGGCGGTCAGTTCAACACCCTTCTGGGCATGAGGGGAATGGAATATACCTGTGGGGTGTCCGGTTCCATGGAATCGGTAGCCAAGGTGAAGATCACGAAGCTTCCCGCGCCGCCTCCGCCTCCGCGTTACTAAGGGATGGGGGCAGCCATCCCGGGGCGCTTGGATGCCCCGGGGTGGTGAAGCGATGAGAGAGAAGACAGCAATCTGGATATAAGGATAACGAGGAGGAACATAAGATGATATGGGGCATGGTCATTGATTTAAAGCTTTGTATAGGTTGCCAGGCATGTTCGCTCGCGTGCAAGACCGAGTATGGTTTGCCGCGGGGGATGTACTGGACGAAGACCCTGATCGACGAGGTCGGGGTGTTTCCGAACGTAACGAGAGTCTATTTACCTCAGTTGTGTAACCACTGCGAGGAAGCGCCGTGCGAGAAGACCTGTCCGACGGGCGCGAGCTACACGGACGAGGCGACGGGTGTGGTCCTGGTGGATTACACGAAGTGCATGGGATGCCGGGCCTGCTACGTGGCCTGTCCTTACCAGAACCGCCATTACATGAAGCGCGGCGCCCTCAAGGGGTATTACCCGGAGAAGGGCTTGACGCCGTTCGAGGCGCAGAGTTACCCCCACTTTACGGAGGGGACGGTGACGAAGTGCGTGGGTTGCATCGAGCGCGTGATGGGCGGATTGGATACGGCGTGTGCGACGGCCTGTCCGACGTATGCCCGGAAGTTCGGTGATCTGAGTGATCCGAACTCGGAGATACGGCAGCTGATCCGGTCTCGGAATGCGATTCAGCCGATGGCGGAGAAGGGCACGGAGCCGAAGGTTTACTACATATCGTAAACCGGCAGTCGGTCCATAACACAACTGGGAAAGGAGAGGTAAAGAGATGCTGCATAAGGATGTAAAATATTTAGAAGCGAATGATCCGACGTTTGAGGTGGGTTACAACCCCCAGACGGAGTGGAAGTGGTTGATCACCCTGGCGTTTTTCTGTGGCGAGCTGGGCGCGGGCTTGTTTCTGGTGTCGCTGTTCGTGCCGGGGGCGGGGGCGAAGTTGTCGTTTTTCGCGGGCCTGTTGGGCTGGGCGATTGTTTCGGGACCGAAGAACCTGTTCCACTTTATATACCTTGGGAAGCCCTGGCGGTTCTGGAGAGGACTCTCCCGTCCGGGCACGTCTTGGATTACCCGGGGTTTCTTCGCGACGTTCTCGCTGTGCGGATTCGGATTCCTGCACCTGGTTCTTTTCTATGACGTGGCGTTCAACGGCGCGGCCCCGACGGCGCTGGGTCAGCTGATGATGATTGTCGCGGGTATTGCGGCGTTCGTGGTCATGATCTACGACGGGATCGTCATGACGTATTCGCCATCGATACCGCTTTGGAACAATTCGTTGATTCCGGTTCTGCGGACGTCTTACGCGTTGATGGGCGGCGTGACCCTGACCTTGTTCGTTTCCATGTTTCCTCAGCTGGCGGGCCAGTTCACGGAGGAGCAGTTGACGATCTGGTCGCAGGTTGAACGGGGCCTGGTGGTGGCGAACATGCTGATGATCGTGGTTTACGTGATGACGCTGACGTATCAGGTAACGGCGGCGAAGGAGTCGGCGTTTCTGATCATCCGGGACAAGTATCCGGCGATATTCTGGTTCGGCGTGGTGGCAATCGGCTTGATTGCGATTTTCCTGCTGCCGATCCTGGTTCAGACGGAGAGCCTGGGGCTGCTTTTGGCGGTAGCGGTATTCGAGTTGATCGGTGATTTCTGCATCCTGTTCCTGCTGCTGCGTGCGGGTGTCTATTCACCGCTGATGCCGAGACCGAATATTGATGTGGCCCTGTTCTCGAAGGCATAGGAACACGGTCGGATCAAAAAGTGCGTCACGATATAAACAAACGAGGATGATTAATGAAACCCCGGTTCTCCGGTGGTTATTGATAAGGAAAAAATTTGCCGGGAGCCGATTTTGAAAGACAGTTTCATTGCCACCCCTCAGTTCGTTAACTGTCGATTGCGAGTGACTCGCGTAGTGATGTTACTTGTAATCGACAAAACTGTAGCCATGCCAGGCTCAAGGAAACGATGTTGATTGAAACCCCCAAACCATTCTCCTTGGCTTTCGTTCATTGAATCTGTTCTTGGAACGAGTCCGGATGATGGGCGGAAGCCAAGCCTTCCTTAAAATTGGAAGGTTAGGGAATGATATGAATACTGGTTGCGGTACGGGTTATGGAATCTTTTGTCGGAGAAAAAAGAGCTTTTTCAGAGTTGCCGATTGCCGATCTCTGTTGGGCCATAGAGACGATGGTCGGCAACTCAGCCTCCGGGTTTGGTGACGAGGTAATAAATTAAATGAATCTCAAAAAGAAATGATTGGAATCGAGAGCATTTAACGAAAGGAGATATTTATGCTGGATCTTAAAATTATCAACGGGACCCTGTTTATCCCGGGTGTGGGTCTGGTTAAAGCGGGCGTCGGAGTGAAAGAAGGCAAGATCGCCGTTATCGCAGCGGATCAGGAATTAGGTGCTGCATTGAAGACTATCGATGCCGAAGGGAAGTACGTTACTCCGGGTTGGATCGATCCCCACGTTCATGTGGGAATCATGAGCACTTATGAAGGGGAATGTGAAAGTGAAACAAAATACGCCCTTGCCGGCGGTATTACAACAATCGGCGTCTTTATGGGCGGCGGTGATTCCTATCTTCCCGTTCTGGAGGAAAGAATCAAAATCTTTGAAGGAAAAAGTTCAACCGATGCCGTGTTTCATCTTGCCATTTTCACGCCCCAGCAGATGGCGGAAATGGAAGAGTGTTACCGGAAATTCGGCGTTACGGATTTCAAATTCTATATGACCGGTGTGAAAGGTGTATTTCCCAATGTGGAAGACGACTTCATCAAGCAGGGATTTGAAAAGGTCGCCAAGATGGGATTTCCGGCTATCGCTTGCGTTCACTGTGAAGATCAGGCCATGGTCGATGCCGGATGGGATTTCGTAGCTGGCTTGGTGGACCTGAACCTGAAAGAATGGACCGATTCAAGTCCTGCCGGTGCCGAAGCGAATGCTGCTGCAAGGTTCGTCAAGATAGCCCGGGATACGGGTGCGCGCGGGTATATGGTTCATATGTCCAGCAAGGAATCCGTGAAAGAGCTGTCGGAGTTGTTCAAGGAGGGACGTGAAAACATCTATATCGAAACGACGTCCGCTTACTGCTGCATGAACAACGAAGATCCTGCGGGGAAATACGCCAAAATGGTACCGCCCATTCGGGAGAAGGAATCTCAGGATGCGCTTTGGGAAGCCGTCAAGAATGGTCTCGTGAGTACGTTTGGTTCCGATAATGTCACATGCAGCTCTATGCACAAGAGTTCTGACAACTGGATGGAAGTCGCTCCCGGTTATCCTGTGGTCGGCGATCAGGTGTCGGCTCTGTTAACCGAAGGGTACCACAAACGGGGCATCTCCTGGATGACCATCATTGAGAAGGTCACCAAGGCACCTGCCGAAGCTTTTGGCATTTATCCGAGAAAAGGCACCATCGCCGTCGGGTCGGATGCGGATCTGGTTATTCTGGATCTGGAAAAGGAAAAGATCGTTGATCCCGGGGAACACTATTCCTTCTCGGATTATTTGCTCTTTCAGGGCAGGACGTTCAAGGGGCTTCCGGTTAAAGTGATCAAGGGAGGCGTATTGGCCGCCGAGAATGGAAAAGTGATTGTTCAACCCGGGATCGGTAAATATTTGAGCCGAAAGCTGGATAGAGAAATTTAAGAACTCACAGAAGACAAAGGAGCTGAGAACAAAATGTATGAAGTAAGATTTCACGGAAGGGGCGGTCAGGGTGCCGTAATGGGAGCAGAAATCCTGGCTAAAGCCCTCATAGAGGAAGGGAAATTTGCGGTGACCATTCCGGCTTTTGGATTCGAACGTCGTGGTGCGCCCGTCCAGTCATATCTGAAATTCGATGATAAAATGATCCGGCAGCATACCAACGTTCGGGAACCGCATTGTGTGGTCTGCATTGATCCGACGGTTCCCAATGCGGTCAATATCTACCAGGGGATGCGAGCAGATGGTGTAGCCATCCTTTGTACAAAAAAACCCCTGGAAAGATTGAAACTGGGGCCCAGCGTCAAAAAGGTTGCGATTTGTGATGGTGTGCATATTGCCATGGATATTATTGGCCGGCCTATTACGAATACCATCATGTTAGGTGCTTTCGCCAAAGCAACAGGACTGGTGTCACTGGACAGTATCAATTATGCCATGGGCGAAACAGCATTCCGGGATGCTGCTCTGGAGAAGAATGTTATTGCCGTCAAAAGAGGCTATGATGAGACAACTGTCTACGAGCTATCATGATTAAAAGGGGAAGTTATGGAAAATAATACAGAAAAGACAAAAGAGAAGCGAACGGTACATTATCCGATGTTTGACCCCGAAAAAGCGGGTGTGCCCAATAATATATGTCCGATCGCAACAGATTTGATTTACATGAACACGGGTGACTGGCGAGCGCAAAGACCCATTGTTCTGAGATCTAAATGTGTAAAATGTGCGACGTGCTGGGTATATTGCCCCGTTCAGTGCATTGTCGAGAAGCCGGGTTGGTTTGAGGCCGATCTTGCACGGTGCAAGGGCTGTGGCCTTTGTGCCAAGGAATGCCCGCATCACGCCATCTTTATGATAGAGGAAAAGGAGGAGGACAATGCCTAGTAAACTTGTTTGTGATGGAAACGAAGCAGCCGCCCAAGGTGCACGTTTGTCAAGACCGGATATGGTTGCCGTTTATCCGATTACACCCCAGTCCGGGGTTGCGGAATCGGTGGCTTCCTTTATTGCCGATGGGGAGTTGGACTGTGATTTGATGGATGTGGAAGGAGAACACACCGTCCTTTCCGTTTTACAGGGAGCGGCACTCGCCGGTGCCAGGACCTTCACGGCGACGTGCGGTCAGGGATTGGCCTTCATGTTTGAACCCTATTTCCGCAGTCCTAACCTGCGGCTGCCCATTGTCATGTGCATTGTCTGCCGTGACGGGATTACGCCCCAGTGTGTCTGGGGAGGGCAACAGGATGCCATGACGGTTCGGGATGTCGGTTGGATTCAGATGCACTGTGAAAACAACCAGGAAATCATGGATACGGTTATCATGGCTTATAAGATTGCGGAACATCGAAAGGTCATGTTGCCGGTTAATGTCTGCTTTGACGGCAATTTTCTTTCTTACGCGACAGAGCTGGTTGAAATGGTTGATCAGGAAACGGTTGATCAGTTCCTCGGTGCCAAAGACATCAATTGGCATGTGGCCCTGGATCCGGAAAGACCGATGGCCGTCGATCCTTTGACCGGTATGACGCCGGCCGGAGGCGCCGCATTTGCCCGTTACCGCGAAGGCGAATGTGAAGGAATGCAGAATTCCCTCGGCGTCATTGAGGAAGTTCATGAAGAGTGGAAAAAAATGACCGGGCATGAATTTGCACCGCTGGTGGAGGAGTACAGGCTCGATGATGCGGAGTACGCCATCGTAAACATCGGTTCGATGGCCGGCGCCGGAAAAGACGCGGTCGATATCGCGCGGGAAAATGGAGAAAAGGTCGGTTTGATCAAAGTTAAGACGATCCGTCCCTGGCCATTGGAAGCAATGAAAAAGGCCCTTGCAAAGGTAAAGGCGGTTGCCGTTGTGGATAGGTCCGTCAGCTTTGGCTGGAACTGTGGATTCCTTTATGTGGAAGTATTGGCGACTATCCCATTTTTGGACAAGAAGGTTCCCGCTGTCAGTCTGATTGGTGGGCTTGCCGGTACCGATTTGACCGTCGGGCATATGAATGAGGCCATTCGATTGGCCCGCAATGCTGCGAACGGCGATGTGGAGAAGAACACAATCTGGCTGAACAAGATGTTATAATTAATCATATGGAGAAAGAAATGGAAACGAAATACCTCATTATAGGCAGTAGTCATGCCGGGTTAAGTGCGGCGGATGAAATTCGGATAGAAGATCCGGACGGCAGCCTGACCATGGTTTCTATGGAAGATTGCCTTCCTTATTCCCCGACCGTCCTGCCTTATATTGTATCGGGTAAGGTGGCGGCCGAGAAAATCTATTTAAGAGACGATCAATACTTCAAAAATAAGAATATTACCTTTCTCAAAGGGAAGAAGGTGGTCAAAGTCGATACGCAGGCATCGAAGGTAACTTTGGATGATGGAAATGTAATCGGCTATGAAAAAGTACTTATCGCGACGGGGTCCGAGCCCACGCTTCCCCCCATCCCGGGGCTGAAAGAATCGAAGTATCATGTTCTGAGAACCATGAAGGATGCACAGGAGATCAACAAGGCGGCGGAACAGGCAAAATCGGCTGTTATCCTCGGTACGGGTCTGGTAGGCATGCACGCCGCAGAAGGTCTGGCGGAAAAAGGGTTGAAGGTTGACGTGATCCGGGGACGTCGTCCTGCGGTCTTGCCCAACTACTTCGACAAGGCATCGATGCAGATGATTCACAAGGTTTTCCTGGATCACGGCATCGGGTGCAATCTGGATAATCAGGTGGCATCGGTAGAACCTGGCGCAGGCGAAAAGGCGAAGATCGTTCTTAAGAATGGAAATGCGATTGATGCGGATATGCTGGTCGTGGGGACGGGAGTCAGATCCAGAATGGATTTCTTCACCAACGTCACGCCGCAAATGGAAGAGGGTATTCTGGTCGATGACATGATGCGTAGCTCGGTCGAGAATGTATGGGCCGCAGGAGATGTGGCACAGGCTCTTGATTTCTTTTCGGGGAAGAAAGAATTGAATGCCATTTTGCCGGATGCCTTTGAGCAGGGGAAAATAGCCGGGGCGAGCATGGCCGGGAATCCGGAAGCACTCGCTGCCGTAGAAGGCTTATGTAAGGAAGAGGGCTTCTGTTATAACGGCGGCGTCAGCATGAACACATTTAATTTTTACGGGAATCGCTCCTTTGCCGTAGGTCAATCACTGATTGAGGACGATAAGGATTACGTAATCGATGTGCATGCGGATGTGGATAGCTGTTTCTATCAGAAGTTTGTATTTAAGGGGAATTATCTTGTGGGCGCCATCGGCATCAATTCGTCCCTTGATCCCGGCGTCATCATGAACATCATCAGACGCAAGGTCAATATGAAAGACAAAGTGGGAGATTTTATAAACCATCCCCTGAATGTAAGCCGCCGTCTAATGTGGGATTCATGGCGTGGCGTGGCAAAAGTTTAAGCTTATCAGTCCGATAGACTATTTAAGTATCGTGAAGGAGAATAAATAATGACTCAAGCATATTATACGTTGGCCGTTCATCCGGAAAAATGTAACGGCTGCGGAGAATGTGAAATAGCGTGTGCAAAGGTAAAGGCAGATTCAACGGATATTGCCCATTCCCGCATCAAAATGCTCCGAAATTTCAAAGATAATTTTTTCGGTCCCGTTGTCTGCATGCAGTGCGGGGAACCGACATGTGTAAAAAGCTGTCCCGCCAACGCTCTGACAAAGGACCCGGAGACGGGGGTTGTCCAGTGGCACGAGGATCGTTGTGTTACCTGCACCATTTGTACCCTGGGTTGTCCCTATTCGGGAATATACTATAATCCGGTTTCCAAAAATGTCATGAAGTGCGATCATTGCGGCGGCGAACCCGCTTGTGTAAAAGTTTGCAAACCGGGCGCCTTGGAGTACATGAAGAATGCGGATCTTTACAAGGAAGAGTCTCCGCTGGAGGACCTCTTTGCCCCTGGTTTAGCCGGATGCATGGGTTGTAATACGGAACTGATGATTCGGCACGTCTTGCGGCATGTCGGACCTGATACGGTTTTGGCCGCTCCTCCAGGCTGCGTGCCGGGACAGTGCGTGGTCGGCATGAACGGCGAGTGCGGTTGCAAGGTGCCCAGCTTCCATCCCCTGCTGACCAACACGGCCAGTATGCTGGCGGGTATCCGGAGATTCTATAAACGGAAAGGGCGCGACGTGACCTGTCTGGCTTTGGCCGGAGACGGCGGAGCGGCGGATGTCGGCTTTCAGTCTCTCTCCGGAGCGGCGGAAAGAGGCGAGGAAATCCTTTTCGTCGTCATCGACAACGAAGGCTATATGAATACCGGTATGCAGCGGTCCAGTACGACGCCCTTAGGCTCGTGGACGTCGACGACCCCGGTCGGGCCCTCGCTACATGGGAAGCCACGGGAGGCGAAGTATTTGCCTCTGATCATGCTGATGCATAGTTGCGAATACGTGGCCACGGCATCCATGGCATATCCTCTTGATTTTCATGCCAAGATTGAAAAAGCCTATCAGGCATCAAAACGCGGTTTTGCGTATGTGCATGTCTTCTCACCCTGCACAACAGGTTGGCGTTTTCCCGCCGACATGAACATTGCGGTCCAGCGTAAGGCGGTGGAATCAAATTACTTCCCGCTTTGGGAGTATGAGCGCAGTGTGGATCGGTTGAAATTCACCTATCCTATAGACGATCCCCAACCGTTGGAGAGTTATCTTTCCTTGATCGGCAAATTCCGACACCTGAGTAAAGAACAGATCGAGCAAAATAAAGCGATCGCCATCAAGCGATTGAGAACCTTGAAAACAATTGCCGAAGAGGGGCTGTTAGATCTGGAGAAGATGAAAACCTCGGGAACGTGGAAGGTGGAGGAAGAGGATGAGCTGGCGGCTGTGGTTCAAGGCGGAATGCCGAAATCGCATAAAAGCGCTGCCAAATAAAAAGTGAAAGGGTGAATAATTATGGCATATTCAAATTTATTTTCACCGCTTAGAATCAGAAATTGTGTGATTCCCAACCGGATCATGTCCACGGCGGCGGTCACGAGACTTGCGGCGGAAGATGGCCATGTTACTGAGGAAATTACCGAACGATACCGGAGAATGGCCGAAGGCGGGTTGGGGGCAATGGTGGTCGAAGCGGCCGTTGTTCTTCCCTCCAGAAGTTCATTCAATTTCCGGGTGAGCGACGATCAGTTTGTATCCGAGCTTCGCGATTTCACCGATGCGGTTCGTGCGGCCAATCCTGAAGTCAAGATCGGCCTGCAGATCATGCATTTCCTTAAATTGTCGCGGAGCGGGTGGCGGCAGAAAGTGGAGGACTTGACCCGGGAGGAAGTGGAAATCATCCCGGAACAGTTCGCCAGTGGGGCGGCCCGTGCCAAGGCGGCGGGTTTTGATTTCGTGGAAGTCCACATGGCCCATTTTACGACTCTTGCTTCGTTTCTCTCCCTGGTCAACAAGAGGGCCGATGAATACGGCGGTGATTTCGAAGGGCGCGTGAGATTGCCCATGAAAGTGATTGCCGCGGTACGGGAAGCGGTCGGTGATTTCCCCGTCGGCATGAGAATGAATGGCGAGGAATTTACGAAGGAAGGCAATACGCTGGAGCAGACGGTGCGTATCGCACGCCGGATGGCGAAGATGGGTGTCGATTACATCAGCGTATCGGCCGGAGAACGGTTTGAAGATGCGACCCCGCCTCCGGAGGGATTTCCTCCCTTTGCGGGCACCGGTTACAGCGGCTGCCGCATGAGTCCCCGTTGGTGGAGTCCGGACGGTGTGCATGTGTATCTGGCCAACGAAATCCGAAAAGCGTTACGGAAAAGCGGTTTTGATATTCCGGTGGCGACGGCGGGCAAAATCAGAATGCCGGATTTGGCGGATCGGATCGTTGCTGAAGGGCAGGCCGATATTATCGGCATGGCCAGAACGCTTCTGTGCGATCCGGACTGGCCGAACAAGGCGAAGGCAGGCAAGGACGACGAGATCGTTAAGTGTGCCGCCTGCGGTTATTGCAGTGAATCGGATGAAAAGTATGAGACGGTGACCTGCATTCAGTGGCCGAAGGGCGCTGTCAATGCGCCTACACCCTGGTTGCTGGTTCCCCCCTGCAAGACGGCTTGTCCGGCGGGACTCGACATTCGCGGGTACATGACGCTGGTTACGCAGGGCCTTTATGAAGATGCCTTGAATTTGA
>Ga0302246_1000696_pt1 | contig 27809 bp, 19 predicted proteins | sample AAG_UR_Trp_MG_FD_193533 | JGI IMG/M metagenome (GOLD analysis project Ga0302246, IMG submission 193533) | Enriched activated sludge microbial communities from anaerobic digester in WTTP, New Holstein, Wisconsin, United States - AAG_UR_Trp | ecosystem: Engineered > Bioreactor > Anaerobic >... | reverse complement strand
GGGGGATTGGGAGAGGGTGGGGAGGGAATATCGGCAGGTGCTTTTGGTGAGCAGCGGGAGTGCTGGGAGTGCGGGCAAGGTGGTGCTGGATGCGGAGGGAATCCGGCGTGAGTTGAAGAGGAAGGGGCAGTTGAAGCTGGGCCAGGTGTTGCGGCTGCGGGTGAGGTATTTCAGCGACGGAGTGGTGCTGGGGTCGCGGAACTACGTGAACGAGGTATTCCGGGAGTTCCGGGATCGGTTTGGGGCGAGGCGGCGTGACGGGGCGCGACCGATGCGGGGCTTGGGAGCGTTGGGGGAGTTGGCGACGATGCGGGATTTGAAGGTGAATGTCGTGGGATAGAGAAAGTGACAGGTTCTTAATTTGACAGTGACAGTGGTTTGTCGAGATCATCGCACGCCTACAACGCACCAAACCACGCCAATTGATAAGCGCTATTTCCAACCTCAACAACAGCAACCCTTCAGGAATTTAAATGAAATAACCGTGGGCCCCGTCGCCGACACACGCCGTCTTCACTTGACATGACGGGGGGCGAGCCGTCTCCACTCCGACCTCTTTGACTTCATGAATTGGCGCTGACTCACAGCCTGTGCGGCATGAGACTTCTTTCGAAAAGAAACGAAGTTGACAGAGAGTGGCACACCCCGATGGCGCACGGGGTACTGAGACTTCGCAAGATGAATGCTACGCCGGCTGGAAATGCAGCACCGCAATGGGGAACGCCCTCGTCGCCGCGCGGGGGGAGAATCGGGACGCTCAGCCGTTGCCGAACACGCTCCGGTAGACAGCCCGGATGTTCTGGCGGTAGCGCCCGACGGCGGCAAGGAAATCGCCGGCATTGGCGAAGCCGCATCGGACAGCGACTCGATACTGTGGGGCCGGGTCGTCGGGGAGTTCGGTTTCGCCCGCGTAACTCCAGCGCCGCAAGATTCCCTCGATGCGCCGCAAGCGGCGGTAATTCTCGATGAGCTGCTGGGCGGCGCCGGGATCGAGCGCCTTCTGATCGCGGGCCTGGCGGAGGGCTTCGAGGGTGTTGGGTTGCTGCCAGCCACGCGCCAGACAGAGCATCTGGGCGATGAACTCCGCATCGACCAGGCCTCCCGCGCCGGTCTTGATCGCCAGATGCTCTTTGCCCTTGGGCGTTCTCTCCTGTTCGATCCTCAGGCGCATCCGGGCAATCTCCCCTTTCCAATCGGGGTCGCGCGCGGGCGCGGCGGCGGTGTCCGGGCGACTGAAATCGGCCAGTGTCGCCACCATCTGGCGGTAGCGCGCGCCGACCTCGCGCGAGCCGGCGACGAGGCGGGACCTGGAGATGGCCTGGATTTCCCAGAGGCGGGCGCGTTGCCGGTAGTAATCCCCGTACGCATCGAGCGTGTTGACGAGGAGGCCCTTTTCGCCATCGGGCCGCAGGCGGGCGTCCACCTCGAAGGCCACGCCCAGCTCGGTCGGGCTGCCCAGCAAATCCATCACCTCGACAGCGACGCGCTGCAGGCCGGGCAGGTCTCGGGTCTTCGGATCGGCGACAAACACGACATCGAGGTCTGAGCCATAGTTCAGCTCCGCTCCGCCCAGCTTGCCCAGGCCGACGATCGCGATGCATTCGGGGCGCCGACGGTGTTTGCGCAGCGCGACTTCGAGTGCGTAGTCCAGACAGGCATCGGCCAGCGCCGACAACTCGACGAGGTTTTGCTCGAAATCCGCCAGCCCGAGAATATCGCGCAAACCGATGCGCATCAGTTCGGTCTGGTGGTAGCGCCTGAGCCAGAGTTTCTGGTCGGGGTCGTCCAGTCCGTGGCGCAGGTCTTTGAGAATCCGGGCGGCGTTCTTGGCGCGGCGCAGGTAGCCGCTCAGTTCGAGTTCGTCGACCAGATCGGGGGTGCGGATGGCGGTCTCGGCCAGGAACTCGGAGCGATCGAACAGGAGGATGATGAGCTCGAACAGGGAGGGATTCGTAGCCCACGTCTCGAACAGCAGGGCCCGCCCGCCGTAGGCGGCGACGAACGTGTCCAGACGCGCCAGGACGCGGTCGGGATCCGAGAGGCGTTTCGAGTGCGGGTCGCCATCGGGGAAGCGGGCGGCGTCTTGCGAATCGGCGACGCCGCGCGCCGGGCAGAGATTCAAGAACTGAGCGAGCAGTTGGCGTCCGAACTTCTCGGTCCGGGCCGACAGATGCCCGAAGCCGGGTCCCTGGACGAGGGCGCGGACCAGGCGGAGGGCCTTGTCGGGATCGCGGAAGGAGAGGTCGTGGAGGAGGCTCTTCCACTGGTCTTCCTGCGCGGTCAAGTCGGGGAACTGGAGGGATGGCTGAGGCGCGTCGGTGTGGAGGAGGCGGTCGTAGATGGCGCGGACGCGTTCCCGATGATCGAGCAAAGCGGTTTCGAAGGCGGCCAGGGCGTCATAGCCCATAAGCCGAGCGAGCCGTTCCCGTTTCTCCCGTTCGGTCGGGATCGTGTGGGTCTGCAGGTTGTTGTCCATCTGCAGCCGGTGTTCGATGTCACGCAGGAACAGATAAGCCGCTCCAAGCGCCTGCGCGTCCTCGGTGGGAAGCAGTTGGTACTCGGCCAGCTTGGCCAGCGCCGGCAGTGTCTGCGAATGCGCCAGAAACGGATGTCGTCCGGCGTGCATCATCTGCAGCGTCTGAGCCACGAACTCGATCTCTCGAATGCCGCCCCGCCCGAGCTTGACGTTGCGATCGATCTCGCCCGCGCGGACGATTTCGTTTTCGATGCGCTGTTTCATGTCCGCCACATCGTCCAGCGCCTGACGGCTGAGCGACCGCGGGTAGCGAAACGGCTGAATCATCTCGATGAATTCGTTCGCCAACGCGGCGTCTCCCGCCACACGGCGCGCCTTGATCAGCATCATGCGCTCCCAGGTCTGGCCCCACTGCCAGTAATAGTTCTCGCAGCCGGCCAGGGAGCGCGCCAACGGCCCCCGGTCACCCTCCGGCCGCACCCGCAGGTCGATGCGATAGAGCGTTCCCTCCGGCGTCATGCGGGCGACCTCGGCCACGATCGCCTCGGTCAGGCGCTGGAAATAGAGGTGGTTGGCAACTCCCTTGCCCGTCTCGCCGGGGGCCGGCGACTCGCGAAAGCCGAATCCCTCGTCGCTGTAGAGGAACATCAGATCGACATCCGAGCTGTAATTGAGTTCCTGGCCGCCGAGCTTCCCCAGGCCAAGCACACAGAAGGTCGTCGGACGCCAACCGCCCCCGGGGTCCGTGTGCCACGGCTTACCGAGGCGCCCCTCGATCTGGCGCCGGCACAACTCGCACACCGTCTCCAGACAGAGGTCGGCTAGATCCGAAAGCTCGCGTGTGATCACCGCGGCCTTTCCTGGCCCCGACAGATCGCGAATGGCAATCCGCAGTGTCTCCCGCTGTTTGAAGAGCCTGAGCTGGGCAAAAGCCGCCGAGTCGTCGGCCCGCTTGATCAGCGGGCCGATGGCTCTCTGGAGGTCTGCCCTCAGACGCGGCATGGAGCGGGGGGTGCTCAGAGTCTTGACATCGAGCAGGGCAGGAACCCAATCCGGATGCGCGATGAGCGTCTCGATCGAGACCTGCGAACCGCTCAGCAGGGCCGCCAGCATTCGCGCCGCCTCCGCCTTGGCCATTTGAAGCGCGGGTTTCGCCTCCGTCGCCCAGAGCAATCCCAGGGAGTGCTCCGCCCGCCTCGGGTCGGCGCATCTCGCAATCGCATCCGCCCAGGTCCGGCTTCGCATGCCCGGATTAGAGAGGAGGGCGTGCGCGGTTTCAAGCCTGGCGATGGGGGGGCAGGTCTTGCACCCTTCTGGACAACTCCATGTGACTGACCTTGCCAGTGCCCAGTTTCGGAATCTGGCGCAGGAACCGGACCTCCCGAGGCACGCACAGGTTGGTGAAGCCCTTGGCGCGGATCACCGCGCGAATCTCGTCCAGCGTGAGCCGGGCTTCGTTGGTGACGGCGATGATCGTTTCGCCTTTCTCCGCGTCCGGGCGTGCAACGATGGCGACTTCGAACCGGACGCCGTACTGGGGGAATGCGCCGGCCAGGGCGTCTTCGATGGCCGTCAGGCTGACCATTTCGCCACTGACCTTGGCGAAGCGCTTCAGGCGTCCGAGGATGTGGACGAACCCGTCGGCATCCACGTTGACGACGTCGCCCGTATCGTACCAGCCGCCCAGGCTCTTGAACTTCGCGTTCGCGTCGGGGTTGAGATAGCCGCGCATGACGTTGGGGCCGCGCACCAGCAGACGCCCGCCATCGCCGACGCCCTCGACGGATTCGAGTTTGTATTCGAGGCCGGGCAGGAAGCGTCCGGCCGATCCGTGCCGGGAGGCCTGGGGCAGGTTGACGCTGATGACCGGGCTGCATTCGGTGGCGCCATAACCCTCGAGAATGCGCACGCCGAACCGCTGCATCCAGAGGCGCGCTGTCTCGTCCTGGACCTTCTCGGCCCCGGCGAAGAGATAGCGCACGGCGCGATAGTCGTACGGATGGGCGCGGCGTGCGTAGCCATTGAGGAATGTGTTCGTGGCGAGGAATACGGTGCAATAGCGGTCGTAGAGGACATTGGGTATGACGCGGTAATGCAGCGGCGAGGGGTACATGAACACGTAGAGGCCGCGCACGAGGCCGAGCAGAGTCCCGACGGTCAATCCGAAGCTGTGGAAGCAAGGCAGGGCGTTGAAGACACGGTCCCGATCTTCGAGGTCGATCACCGTCAGCATTTGTCGGATATTCGCCAGGAGATTGCCATGGGTCAGTTCAACCCCTTTGGGAGCTCCCTCGGATCCGCTCGTGAACAGAATCGCCGCGGGGCGGTCCGAGGCGCTGAATCCGCCCGCGGTGGGCCGATCGGACCCGCGTGCGGGCCGGAGTGTCGACGCCGGCGCCAGGATCACGCGCGCCAGCCCCAGCAGCCGCTCTCCGCTTGTGACGCTCTTCCGCACGTCCTCGAGGTAGATCACCTTTAGACCGGCGGCCACAAACGGGTCCGCGCTGAGCTTCGCGCCCGCCAGAAAGGCGCGCGCAGTCACCAGCGCCTCGAGTCCGGCCAGCCGAGCGCAGGCCAGCATGACGGGCACCCCGGTCGAGAAATTCAGAATCGCGGGCACTCTGCCCAGAGACCAAAGCCCGAGCAGAAGGGTGGGCATGGCGTTGGCGTTTGGCAGCAGCACCCCCACCCTGTCGGTGTTGGGCGGGAGTTGGGCGTGGAGCTTCCGGCCCACGAGGTGCGCGCCGGTCAGAAGACGCCGGTACGTCAGAGACTGGGTGGTCGCATCCTGAAGAACGGTCTTGCCCGGCTGTGCCCGGGCAGCCTCGAGGATGGCGTCGAGGACATGCTTCGGTCCAAACGCCATCTCGGTCTCGAACTGCTGCAGCAGCATCTGGTCGCGGAGCCAGTTGCTGAGAAACGCGCGCGCCTCGGCGGTGCTCTGATACTGGCGCTGAGGGGGTGCGAGCGGCGGGCTGAAATGGACGGTGATCGTGGGCCACCAGCGCCGCCACCCGGGCTGCCTGGACCAGCGCAGCCGGTTGGCTCCCCGGATGTAGCAGGCGATGAGTCGGGCGCGGGTCTTGTGCATCAGGAAACCGGTCCCTTCATAGACTTTCATGAGCGAACCGGTGCGGGTGATTTGGCCCTCGGCAAAGAGCACCAGGCGCCCTCCCCGTTCGAGGCACTCGGCCATGCGCTTGGCCGCATAGGGCGAGTTCGTATCGACGGGAAACGTCCGGCGGTTGAGCATAATCCTGCGATGGACCCAACTGTACTGGGCGGCGACGTTCGAGACGACGCACTTCCAATCCAGGTCCAACAGCACGTAGAGATAGAGCCAATCGAGCCAGGAGACGTGGTTCGGTATGAGGAGCACGGGGCCCGGTGTCTTGAGCACATCCGTGTTGTAGGCGCGAAAACCGAAACAGAGCCTAAGCAGGAAACGAAGGATCGTGCGCATGGAGTCAAGGCATGGGCAGAGGGCGTCATGAACCGCCGCGGATCGGATTCGCCCGCACGCCGTTGTGATTCGCCGCGAGAGTGGGCGCGGACGGCACCGGCGTCTCATGGGCCCCGCGTCCGGGCGGGACCTTGAGCGCGACCGCCACCAGCGCCACCAGCGCGCTGAGGAGGAGGAAAAGCCCTGATGCGGTGAGGCCTGCCTGGTTGCCCGTAAACACGATCGCTCCTGCCCCGAGCATGCCGAGGTTATCGATGAAGTTCTGGGTGGCGATCGTCTTGCCCAACTTGCTCTGATCGGACTCGGATTGCAGCGCGGCGTTGAGCGGGATGAGAAACAGACCGGCAATGCCCCCGACCGCCAGCAGAATGCCGATCACCGACAACCGCCCGCGAATGAGCCCGGTGTCCCGGAAGAACTCGACGCAGCCCATGAGGGCGATACTGGCGGCGAGGAGCCATCCGTACCGCCGTGTGCAGCGCAAATCGCCGACGCGATGCAGTTGGCCGGCGAGCATCGCGCCGCCCATGATGCCGAGGGTGAGCCAGAGGCCAAGGAGTGCGATCTGCCGATTGTTCTCGAGTTTGAGAACTTCGAGGCCCCAGGGCTGGAAGTTCATCTTGATCACCGCGCCGCATGTCCAGAAAAGGCCCGTGCCGCAGAGAACCCGGGCGAGCCGGCGGTTCTGGAGGAGACGACCGAAGTTCGAGAAGAACTCGTCCATGCTGCGCCCGATCCTCAGCTCGGGGTGATCGGGCGTGGCCGCCATGCAGGCATTTAGGCCGAGAGCCAGGCTGAAGAGGGCAAGCAGGATGAGGTAGCACGTTGCCACGGGCAGGACATCGATCATCATGGCGCCCCCGATATAGCCGGTCAGGATCGCGACGAGGGTGAGGAACTCGATTGTGCCGTTGGCCTTGACCAGGTGTCCGTGGGGAACGATCTCGGGCAGAATGCCGTACTTGGCGGGGGAGTAGAAGCAGGCGCCGATGCCCACGATGAGGTAGCCGAGCCCCTGCCAGAACGCGCCGTGCCAGACACTGAGCATGGCCACCAGGGTGCCCGCCACCTTGAGGCCATTGCCGCCGAGCAGCCAGCGCGTCTTGGCGTGCCGGTCGTTGACGAAGCCGGCCAGGGGCGCCAGGAGAACATATGGTATGAAGAGCAGACTGGTATAGAGGGCGTTGGTGGCGCCGAGTTGGTTCTCGGTGATCGTGCCGGCCTGCGCTTGAAAGGTGAGTTGGCCGAGGATGACAGCCAGAATCGCGTTGTCGCCAAACGCGCCGATCAACTGGCTGGCCAGCAGCAATCGATAATTCCGCGCGCGGTTCATGAGAGGCGCGCGTCGTGGCGGACAACCGGCACGCCGGGCGGTGTCATCGGAGCCTGATCACGCGGAGCCAACTGGGTCGGGAAGGACCACACGGAGACTGTTTAGATGAGGAGAGTGTGGGTGTCAACAGGCGGCCGAGGCCGAAAACGCTTCCTATGGGCGGGTCGAGCTCGCTACACTGCATCGCATACATCTATGAAGACTGTTCCTCTTGGAAAGAGCGCCCTGCAATCTTCGCGGCTGGCCTACGGCGGCTGGCGCCTGGCAAGCCCGAGCGAGACCGTCCAGGTCACCCCCGAGCGGGAGGAGCGCGGCAAGGCGGCGGTGATCGCCGCATTCGAGGCCGGTTTCACCCTGTTCGATCTGGCCGACATTTACAGCGACGGCGCATCCGAACGCATCTTCGGTTCGGCGCTCAAGGACGTGGCCGGTATGCGGAACAAGGTGTTGATCGCCACCAAGTGCGGCATTCGCAAGGCGGGTCAGCCCGAGCCCAATGCGCCGCATCGGTACGATTTTTCGAAGGAGCACATCCTGCGTTCGTGCGACGAATCGCTCGAACGTATGGGAATCGACACAATCGATCTGTATCAGCTCCACCGTCCCGACTTCCTGTGCGACCCCGCGGAGGTCGCCTCGGCCTTCACTCAGTTGAAGGAGCAAGGCAAGGTCCGCGAGTTCGGCGTGAGCAATTTCCGCCCTTCGCAGGTCACGGTCCTGCAATCGGCCTGCCCCATGCCGCTGGTCGCCAACCAGATCGAAATCAGCCTCGCCCAGATCGCCCCGTTCCTCGATGGCACGCTCGATCACTGCCTCCTGACAGGCATGACGCCCATCGCCTGGAGCCCGCTGGCGGGCGGACGCCTGGGCACGGGAGCCCGCGTGAGCATGCAGGATAACGACCACGCGCACAGGCAGAAGGTGCATGACGCCATGGATCTGCTGGCACGCGAACGGGGCGTCGATCGCAGCCAGATCGCCATCGCCTGGCTGCTCCGGCATCCCTCCGGGATTGTCCCGATCGTCGGCACGACGAATCCGGAGCGGATCGCGCTGGCGGCCAATGCGGACAACATCGAACTGACCCGCGAGGAATGGTATCGGCTGTTCGAGGCCGCCTATGGACAGAGGCTGCCGTAACCCGGAAACCTCATGCCGGGACGAGGACGTGGATTTCCGGGCTGTGGCCGTGAGTCCCGTTGCGGTTCTCCACGAAGCCTGTGCACCGATGCCCCGAAATATGGCCAGCCCGCGATGAATCGCGGACGAGCAAGCTCCGCGAGACCCTGCCTTGAGACAATCACTGTCATTTATTAGGGCCTCTCCCGCAGCGGCGAGATCGGCCATTCGAGAAGGATCGAGCCTCCGACACAGACCGGCCATGGGACATGCGCTGCGCCTGTTCGCCGCGCTGACGCTCCCCGAAGCGCTTGTTGACCGCCTGATTTCTGTTCAGCGCATTCTCGATGACCGCTGGCCCGCCCGTTCGGTCCGCTGGGTGCGACGCGAACAGCTCCATCTGACCCTGCGTTTTTACGGCAACGTGCCGCCCGAACAGGCCCCTGCCCTGACTGAGGCCCTGCGTGCCGCATGCGCCGAAACCCGTCCGCTGTCGCTCGCGCTCGCCGGCTTGGGCGCTTTTCCCAATCCGCGTCGGCCTCGAGTCCTGTGGGCCGGCGTCACGGGCGATCTCGAATCGCTGGAGCGCCTCGAACAGCGAATTCAATCCGCCACAGCAGCGTTTGGCGACCACCGGGAAACCCGCCCATTTCAACCGCACCTGACTCTAGGGCGCATTGCGGACGACCGGGAACGGCAAACTGCATCGCCGGCGAACGCGCGCTGGGACCGGATCGAGAACGACCTCTTTGGTTCCTGGACCGCGGCGGCCGTTCATCTCATCCGCAGCGAACTCAATCCTGCGGGCGCTCGCTACACGACCCTGACCGTGGCGCCGTTTCTTCGAGGCTAGCCTTGAGCGGGCCACGCCGGCACCTACCTTACGCGCATGGTCCAGACACGATTTCTATCGATGGTACTGACGGGCTGCCTGTTGGGCGGCATTCCCTGCACAGGCGGCCCGGCTGACACCGCGCGCGTCGCGGTGGACTTGTCGTGGGATGCTGCTTCCGCGCGCGAGAAGGAGAAGCCTTTTCGCGATCTGTTCACCGACACCTGGGTGGCCACTGATGCCCTGGGACGCGCCGTGCCCACCCATACCGAGGTCGGCCCGCCGCGGGCCGATCGCACGGTGGGCATCTTCTACTTTCTCTGGCACGGCCAGCACGTCCAGGGCGGGCCATACGATATCACGCGCATCCTCGAACGGGATGCCGGCGCGATGCTCAAGCCGGACAGCTCGCTCTGGGGCCCGCTGCACGCCCCGCATCATTGGGGGGAATCGATCTTCGGCTATTACCTGACCAACGACGAAGGTGTCCTGCGCAAACACGCCCAAATGCTCGCCGATACCGGGATCGATGTCGTGATTTTCGACGTCACCAACCAGATCACCTACCGCGATTGGTACCGCGCACTGCTGCGGGTGTGGTCGGAGATGCGCGCCCTCGGCAACCGCACCCCGCAGGTCGCCTTCCTGACCCCGTTTTGGGATCCGCCTAAAGTGGTGCGCGAACTCTGGCGCGATCTTTACGCTCCGGGACTCGAACGCGAACTCTGGTTCCACTGGGACGGCAAGCCGCTCATCCTGGCGGATCCAGACCTGATTTTCGACCAGGGCGAGAACGCCAAGCAGAACACGGCGGCGCCGCTCGATCCCGGCCACACGCTTGCGCAATCGTTCCGGGTCGAGCGCCCCATCCGGGCCGTGAGCGCGCGTTTCCCCACGTGGGGCGCCACCAACAGCGCGGTGACGCTGACGCTGCGGCGCGGTGGACCGCTGGGCGATAGCGTTGCCGGCCGCCGATTCGAACGCGTGGCGGACAATGCTTGGCTGGTGCTCCCACTCCCCAGCCCGCAGCCGCCGGGATTCTACTGGATCGAGGCCTCCGAACCCGAAGGGCGCATCGGATGGTGGAGCCACACCGACGATACCTTTGCGGCCGGCGAGGCGTTCGCGGACGGAGAACCGGTGCCCGGAGACCGCACGCTCCGTTTCGTGCACGCCGACGGCGAGGCGGCCCGCATCCGCGAGTTCTTCACCTTTCGCAAGCCGCAACCGGACTATTTCCAGGGGCCGACCCGGCCGGACATGTGGAGTTGGCTCGAGGTCTCCCCGCAGCACGTGTTCGTCAACGCCCGCGGCGAGAAGGAGCAGATGTCTGTCGGCGTCGCTCAGAATGCCGTCGGCAATCGGCTGGCCACCATGAGCGAGCCGGGGGCGCGCGGGCGGAGCTACCATCAGGGCGCTGCCGACACCCGGCGGGACGCGGTGCGCTGGGGCTTCAACGTGACCGAGCAGTGGGAACGCGCCCTGAAGGAGGACCCGCGATTCGTCTTCATCACGGGCTGGAACGAGTGGATTGCGGGGCGCTTCAATGAATTCAACGGTGTCCGGCTGCCGGTCATGTTCGTCGATCAGTTCGATCAGGAACACAGTCGCGATATCGAGCCGATGCGGGGTGGTCACGGAGACGATTACTACTACCAGATGGCGGCGTACGTCCGCCGTTACAAGGGCGCCCGCCCCCTCACGCCGGTCCGCCCACAGCCGATTCTCATCGACGGCGAGTTCGCCGATTGGGTCGGCGTGGTGCCCGAGTTCCGGGACACCGTCGGCGATCCCGCGCGGCGGGAACACCGCGGCTGGGATCCGAGCGTCACCTACACCAACCGCACCGGACGCAATGACCTGATCGCCGCCCAGATCAGCTTCGATTCCGACCGCGCCTATTTTCACGTCCGCGCCCGCGAGCCGATCACGCCTGCGGACGACGCCGATTGGATGCTGCTGTTCATTGATGCGGACGCCGACGCGGCGACCGGCTGGCTGGGGTATGACTTCGTCGTGAACCGTTCGCGGCAGAATCCAAACGAGGCCTCACTCGAACGCAATGTCGAGGGCCGCTACGCATGGAGCCCGGTCGGCACGGCGCCATTCCGCGCGGCGGGCGCCGACCTCGAGTTGGCTGTTTCGTGGTCGGCGCTCGGCATGCGCAAGCCGCCGGCCCGGCTCGATTTCAAGTGGGCGGACGGCATCCGCCAGAGCGGCGACTGGAGCGATTTGACGCTCAATGGAGACGTTGCGCCAAACGACCGATTCAACTACCGCGCGCTGTTGACTCCATCCGAGTCCCCATGACCTCCGTGCCGCGCCGGCCCGGGCTGATGACAGGCTCCGCGCTCAACATGATCCGGGTCAGTCGGCAAGGCACGGAAACGAATCTGCCTGTGTCCGGGTCTTCCGGCAATGCATGTGGAGTATGTCGCAGGGCCAATTCATGAAGTGGAGCGGCGTCGCCTACAAACGCCGTCTTCACTTGACGTGGCGGGGGACGAGCCGTCCCCACCCCGACCTTTTCGACTTCATGCATGGGCGCTGAGTGTGTCGGGAATCATCTTCAGACTCGACTCGAAGGCAGGATCGGACTACAGACAGGTGTGCGCCGCGCGCTCGAGGCGCCGGCATTGCGACCGACCATGGAAACAGTCAGACGATTCTTCGAACGGGACCAGTACGCAAAACTCGCCGGGATCGAACTGCTCGCGCTCGAGCCCGGGCACGCCACGGCCCGGATGCCTCTGCGCCCCACGCATTGGAACGGGCTCGATATGACGCACGGCGGCGCGATTTTCACGCTGGCCGACTTTGTTTTTGCGGCGGCGTCCAATTCCCATGGCACCGTGGCGGTCGCGATCAACGCCAGCATCTCGTTCCTCAAGGCCTCGAGCACGGGCGCTCTGACTGCCGAGGCGCGCGAACTGGCCCGGAACTACAAGACCGGCACCTACCTGGTCGAGGTCAAGAACGACCAGGGCGAACTCATCGCCATCTTCCAAGGCATGGTTTACCGGAAACAGGACAAGCTCCCTGCCTGACCGGGCACCTGGCCGCCGGTGGCAGGCCAGGCGCCTCCCGCCAGTCACAGCACATCGAGAAGTGCGGTCTCGAAGTGCCCAGCCGCTTCGATCAGGGCGAAAAACGTGGCATTGGCCGCGGTGATCTTCGGAGGGGTCTTCCCATCCGGATCCGGGCAGCCGGCCTTGAGCCAGCTTCCGACCCGCACGTCATTGAGCACCTGCAGCAGCCATTCGATGTCCTCACGGCTAAGGGTCAACCGCCAGCCCTTTTCATCGGAACCCAGGCGTGACGGATCGTTCAGCAGACCTTCCACACGCTCTCGGTGCTCGGCCCGGTGCCCCGCCATGGCCTCGTCCAACAGCGCCTGGTTGGCCGGATCGTCCGCGGTCGCCCCTGCGCGCGTGTAGCGATGGTAGCCGGTGGGAACCAGCGGGTGACGGCGCAGGACTTGGGTGAACAGATCCCTCTCGCGCTGGCCCAAACGGAAGACGCAGAGGTTGCCGTCTGTGCGTACCAGTTTCATCCCTTGTCGCGTTCGACGGTGGCGTGGAGGCTGTACTTGTGGAGTTGATGCACGTAGAACTCGGCGCGTTCAAGGGTTTCGCGGGCTAACACGCTCTTCCCTTGGCGGTGCACCTGCAGCATGTGCTGCTCCGCCTTCTGGCGCGGCCAGCCGAACACCATCTGGAACACGTGTGTCACGTACGTCATCAGGTTCACCGGATCGTTCCAGCAAATCACCAGGTAGCCCGGATCAAGCGCGCCTTTCGACTTGCCCGCTTGATCCTGCTCGAGATCCGGTATCACCACCGGTGTTCCGATCGATGCCATGTCCGAACATAGCCAGGGATGGCCTCTGTTTCAATACGCCGGATTGCTCCTCCGGTGATCGGGCCCGGTGCCCTCACCGGGCGACAGAACACCGACAACGATGAGATGCAGCGGAGCGGCCGACACGGACGAGCGGCGGGTTGCAAATTCGGGCAATGCATCTAGAATTGCGCTTGTTTGGAGTCTGTAGCAGCCTGCTCAACTACATCGGTAAACCATGAAAGCCGCCTACATCACTCAGACCGGTCCGCCCGAATCGATCCGATACGGTGACTTGCCCGAGCCGCAACCCGCGGGTAATCGCGCCCTGGTGCGCGTTCGCGCCGTGGCGGTCAACCCGATCGACACCTACATACGCAGCGGGTTGGTCCAGATGGATTTGCCTACGCCGTTCATTGTCGGATGCGATTTGGCGGGCGTGGTCGAAGCGGTCGGTCCGGACGTGAACGGCCTCGAGCCGGGGGACCGCGTCTGGGGGAGCAACCAGGGGCTTCTCGGACGGCAGGGCACTTTCGCCGAGTTTGTATCGGTCGATGAGAACTGGCTTTATCCCACGCCCCCCACGGTCTCCGATGAACAGGCGGCGGCCATCGCCATGGTCGGCATCACCGCGCATCTCGGTCTGGTGCGGGACGCCAGACTCCAGCGCGGCGAGACGGTCCTGGTCAACGGCGCAAGTGGCGGCGTCGGCTCGACTGTCGTCCAGATCGCCAAACTGCTCGGGGCCCGCGTCATTGCCACTGTGGGCGGACACGAGCGGATCGAGGCCGCTCTCAAGCTGGGGGCCGACCACGTCATCGACTACAAAACGGTCGAAGTCGACTCCGCGGTGAAGAAGATCGCCCCGGGTGGCGTGAATGTCTGGTGGGAGACGGCCCGCGAACCGAACTTCGATCGGGTGGTCACCGCGCTCGCCTCGCGGGGGCGAATGATTCTGATGGCCGGGCGCGAGGCCCGCCCTCAGTTTCCTGTCGGCCCCTTTTATGTCCGCGGCTGCTCGCTGCACGGCTTCGTGATGTTCAGCGCCCACCCCGACGAACAGCGCGAGTGCGCGGACGATCTCAACGATTGGATGGTTGCCGGGCGGCTGAACCCGCGGATCGACCGCGTGATGCCGCTCGCCGAGACCGGTGTCGCTCACCGACTCCAGGAACAGAACACCATCGGCAGAGCCGGCACGTTGGCGGGCAAGATCGTCCTTAAGCCGGATTGAACCCATCTCCATCTCTGGGTCTGACGACCGTCACGGGTGTCTGATGCGCCGCGCCGAGAACCGCCAAGCGAGCCAACCGGCCCCCAGAGTCAACAGGCCCAGCCCACTGGCGATCGGCTGACGGACAATGGCGAACCCGGCGATCGCCAGCACGGCGGCGATGAACAGACCCGGCAGCCACGGCCAGCCGACCACTCGCACGGCGACTCCCTCCCGCACCCTGAGCCGGACGAGCCCGAGGACGGTTGCGGCCGTGCTCAGACTCAGAGTGAACCCGATGAAGGTCAGCAACATCTCGTAGGTCGAACTCCACAAAAGCAGCAAGGCCAGCAGGACTTGCAGCCCAATGGCCGCGCGCGGCGGACCCGTCGCCGACGCCAGGAACCGCGGGAGATAGCCGTCCGCGCCCATGCAGGCGTACACCCGCGGCCCGGCCATGATCAGCGAGGACGCGGATGTGGCGAGAGCGAGCAAGACGACCGCGGTCACCACGTTGGCCAGGCGCACCCCACCCAGCGCCTCGGCAGCGATGCGCCCGACCTCGAGTTGCCCCGCCAGCTTCTCGGGAGCGGTCGAGAAGACGAACACCGCGTTGAGGGCGAGGTAGAGCGCCGTGACAATGGCCGTGCCGAGGAGCATGGCCAGCGGCAGGGTACGCTCAGCATCCCGCACTTCGCCCCCCAGGTAGACCGCAGCGTTCCATCCGGCGTAGCTGAACGACACCCAAACGAGCGAGACGGCAAACGCCGGAACCGTGGCCGAGCCTAGATTCACGGCCGGCAACGCGTCGATCCGGTCGACGGCGAGGCCCACAAAACCAAGCAGCAGAACCAGCTTAAGCGCCACGATCCAGTTCTGCAGCCACGCGCCCCGGCGCACATCTGCCGCATGGATGAAGGCGAACAGAACCAGGAGGATCGAGCCGTTCAGTTTCGCGTCGATGCCCCCGAACCATGGCTTCGCGTATTGGCCGAAGCCGTAAGCGACCGCGGCGAGCGGGGCGGAGAAACCCACAAAGAGCGAGATCCACCCGGCGACATAGCCGGCCGCAGGGTGCAGCGTCTTCGAGAGGAACAGGTATTCGCCGCCCGACTCGGGGATGCGGCGGGCCAGGGCGCCGTAACAGAGCGCGCCGATGGCGGCCAGGAAACCGCCGCCCGCCCAGACCGCCAGGACGGCCCACGGCGATCCGAGGTCTTTCAGCAGAAAACCGCTGGTGGTGAAGACGCCGGTGCCGATCATGTTCGCCACGACCAGCGCCGTGGCGCTGATCCACCCGAGCTGGCGTGCCGAGGTCAGCATGCGTCGATTCGATTGCGCCGAGTCGCGTCCATGAGCACGGGCCGGATCACCCGTAGACTCGTACCTCGTACACGCGCACAATGGGATCGCCATTGGTTGCGGTGAAGTGCAGACGCAACCGTTTGGTCTCGAAAGGCTCGAGTGTGTGCCGATTCAGACGCTGGTAATTGCCCGTGACCTTGAGGACTTCGCGCAGCGGAGCGCCGTCGGGACCGTCTGGAGGCGCGCACAAGACCACGTAATCCCGCACGGTCTCCGGCTGCGGGCCGCGCACGATCTGTCGGCTGACAAGGGCCGATGCGGACAGCGTCAGCTCGCGATGGAAGCCGGTGTCGAAGACGATCTGGAGTTCGCGGATTCGCTGGGGCTTGGCCCACGCCAACTCGAGCCAGGCCCCATCGGGCCCGAGCTTGGCGCCCCAGCGATTGCGCCACTCGGTGGGCATGTCGCGCACCCAGCCGTTGATCACATGCTCGGGCCTGGACAGATCGTGGCTTTCCGACGCCGTGACCGTTGCCTGGCGCGCCAGGTCGTTTGGATCGGCATTGCGCCGGTCCTTCAACGTCTGGTCGTCCCGCAGAAGAATCTGCTGGAGTTCGAGCAGGCGGGACCTGTCGGCGCAGAGCTGTCGCGGATTCGTGCCATACCGCACGCAGAGGGCGGCGGCGGTCCCGGCGGCCTGGCCCATCGCCGCGCATGTGGCCATGACGCGCGTCGAGCTGAAGGCGACATGACTGGCGCTGATGTTGCGACCGGCCATGAAGAGGTTGCCGATCGTCTTGCTGTAAAGGCAACGCAGCGGGATGCTGTAAACGTCCGCCAGTTTGACCGATCTCGAGGGCGGCTGGTCAAAGGCATCGAAGCCGCTGGGCGGATGGTCGTCCATCGGCCAGCCGCCGATGGCCACGGCGTCGTCGGGTTCGCCGTTCTTTCCTTCGAGATCGTGCTGGGTGAGCACATGGTCGCCGACCAGCCGCCGGCTTTCACGCTTGCCCGGCACCATGCCGACCCAGTCGAGCGCCCAGTTTGCGCTGGTCGGGTGATTGCCGGAGTTCTTGATGTAATCCCAGACCCCAAGCACGATCGAGAGCAGCTCGAACCGGATTCGCTCGTTGTCGCGGATGGAATGTAACTGGCCGCCCCACTCGATCCACCAGTAGCCGTAATCCCACGAGGAAACACCCCGGAACTTGAGCATCTCCTTGGTCACTTTCCGGGCCCATCGGGGCGCAACGAAGGGCATCGGACGCCCGTAATCGCGGGCGGTGAAGAGGATGCTGCTGCCCTGGGTCTGGCCGTCGGCGGTCTCATAGGCCAACGACTCGTCAAACTCGCTCTTCGCTTCCCGCCCCATCCGCATCTCTGCCCCGCATTCGAGGCCGAGCCGGCAATCCCCCGTGCAGTCGAGGAATAGCCTGGCCTCGATCCGATAGAGATGCTCGGTCTTGTCGCACCGCGCCAGAACGCGCCGGATCAGGCCGTCGCGCGTCTCGGCGGCGAAGACCACGGTGTCCAGGAGCAGCGTGATATTCGGTTCACTCTTGATCTTGTCGTAAAGAAGAAGGTCCCAGAGTTCAAAACTGCGCTGCGGGTTCCGGACGGCATCTTCGAGCCGGAGTTCCTCGATCAGGCCGCCTTCCCGCCAACCGGGCCGCCCGCCGTGGACGTTGGCGCCGACGATGTGCATCTTGACCTCGCTGCTCGAATTGCCGCCGAGACGAGAACGGTCCTGCACCAGGATGACCGTTGCGCCGTGACGAGCCGCTGCCAGCGCCGCACAGACCCCGGCCATGCCGCCGCCTGCAACAAGAACGTCGGCTTCGAGACCGACAGGCGTCAGGTGCGAATCGCCCGGCGCGATCGCGCCCGGCGGTTGGGACGGGGCAATCGACTCGAACTGACGGGTGTTGCGCTCGCGCGACTCAGGCTCGGCGCCCAGCCCATTGACCCGCACGGCTACCGTGTAACCGGCCATCCCGCCGGCGAGCGTGAAGAAACTGCGTCGATTCATGCCTGGCCTTTCGCACACCGTGTCCGCACATCAGTACTCGAATCCAAAGCGAATGAACACCGCGAAAAACTACGTGCTTTCCCCGACGCACGGCAACGACTACCTTGAGCGCGTTCATGGCTTCCTCATGAATCAAATGGTTCGATCAGTCGTTTTCGGCGCTTGCAATCGAGGCCTGCCAGATTAGGCTCTCTGGGCTTTGCCTGGGCCGCCGTGCTGCGGCAGGGCGGGATCGAGCATCATATGGCATCTGCAAACGACTTGAGAAAGGGCATGGCGATCATGCACAACGGCGACGTCTGCGTGGTTCTGGACATGCAACACCGCACGCCTGGAAACTTGCGCGCGTTCGTGCAAGCCACTCTGCGCAGCGTTCGCACCGGCAAATCCTCGGACATCCGATTCAGTTCCACCGAGCGAGTGGACGTGGTGCCGATGGTGACGCGGAAGATGGAGTTCAGCTACAAGGACGGCGAGGACTTCGTGTTCTCAGATCCCGAGACGTTCGAGACCATCACCCTGCCGCCTGAAATCGTCGGCGGCGCCAAGAACTTCCTGGTGGAGAACACGACGGTCACGGTGACTTTCGTCCAGGAAAAGGCAGTGCAGATCGAACTGCCGGCAGCCGTGGTTCTGACCGTGGCAGACGCCCCCGAGGGCATTCGAGGCGACTCCGCCAGCAACGTGCAGAAGACGGTCACGCTCGAAACGGGGATCACCGTCCAGGTGCCGCTTTTTATCAAGACGGGCGAGAAACTCCGGATCGACACCCGCACCGGCAAATACATCGAACGCGCTTAGGGTCTGTGCAAAAATTACTTCCGGTTTTTTGCGCAGACCCTTAGCCGGTTATTTCACACGCTTCGCGAGGAATCGCAACCGGGCTACCAAACCAACAAACGGAAGAAGCGCCTCGGCGCGGGATCGGTGGAGTCGACGGTGAACGTCAACGGCGCATTGGCTCCATAGAACTCGGGGCCTGACCGCCACGGTCCGGACGGTGTGTCCCCGGTCTGCACCTGGTAACGCCGCCCCAACGCCCCATACCAGCGCAGCGTCGGCCGCTGGCCGTCGCCGACCATCAGCAGCGAGGGGCGCAGGAAAGCTTCGAGCTGCAGCGGATCGGCTCGCTCCTCGAGCGAGGCGGCGAAGCTGCCGTGTTCCATAAAATGGAGGAGGCGATAGGAGAGGGTGATCCTTAACTCGGCCCAGGGCTGAACCAGTTCGACGAACCCGCAATTCACATCCACTCCGCAAATCTCGCACGGAACATAACAATCGGCCTCGGCATGCAGTGCGTACGGCTCGCGGGCTGTTGCCTCGCGAGGCAGTTCCCCGATGCGTCGGAACGCGCTGCGCGCGGCTTCCGCCCCGTCCACGATGCCGTCGCCGTTTGTGTCCGGGCGTTCCGGATCTGTTCCCAAAGCCCGTTCCTCGGAATCGAGCAGCCCGTCCCGGTCGCTGTCGCCGGCAACGATCACCGCATGCGATCCGCCATCCCCTTCGAGCGCAAGATGGATCAGGCGCGGGTTAAGCCGCCCGCCATCGCCGTTGCCCAGGCTCCCGTGGCGGAGAAAGTGGAGGGCGAGGTAGGAGACTTCGACCCGCATCTGCTCGGGCACGTTGACGATCTCGATGTAACCCATGTTCTCCTGTTTTCCGCAAACGGGACACGTGACCAGGCCGCGCATCAGGTGATCCACGGCATGCACGGGCGCGGTCGTGGCGCGGGTCAAATGGACAATCGATTCCCAGAGGCGCCGCGCCACGGCAAATCCGTCGGGAACACCGTCGCCGTCCGTGTCTGCCACCGCGGGGTCTGTGCCGAGGCGTTTTTCCTCGGCGCCCGTGAGCCCGTCTTCGTCTCCATCCTCGCGCGCCCTAACGAAGTGGCTGGGTGCGGTTTCATCGAGCGCGGCGCGGAGAAGCACCGGGTCCAGGCGACCGGAGCCGTGGACGCTGCCTGCATGCGAAAAGCTGCCATGCTCCAAATGATGGAGCGCGATGTATGGGAGGGTGGCGTAGAGGCCGGCGCGGGCATTGCACACGGTCAGATGCCCCATGTTCACATTGGTCCCGCACACCGCGCATCGTTCCAGTCCTTTGAGTTCGAAATCCAAGCGATAGGGGTGGTCGGCCGAGGGTTTCACGGGAAGCCCGGCAATGCGCGCGGCGCATGCTGCGGCGAGGTCGGCGCCGTCGGGCAGGTGATTGGCGTTCTCATCGCCATTGGCAGGATCGGTCCCGAGATCGAGTTCTTCCCGGTCGGTGAGGAGATCCTCGTCTTGATCGGGCGAAACAGGCGATTGATGCCCGTCTCCCTGCCCGGTCAGGACCGACAGAAGCTGGCGCGGATCGACCCGGCCCTTGCCGCCCGCCAGTTGGCCCCCTTCCCAGGCGAACGCGCCGTGCTTGAGGTAGTGGAGCGCCATGGACGGCACCTCGATGAATCCCTGATTGCCGAGGTTGTAAACGTGCCAGATGTCCATGACCACCGCCTGGCCGCAGCGGGGACAGGTCTCGATGCCATACATGGGGTGCGGAACCGCAAACGGGCGGTCGCCGGGGCCGTCTTCGGGACGTCCGAACTGGGGGAGGGCGTCGAGTTGCGCCCGCAGCTTGCGCGCGGTTTCGATGCCGTCGAGCAACCCGTCGGCGTCGCTGTCCGGGTTGTCCGGCGACGTGTTGAAGAGGCGCTCCTCGTCGTCGCGCAGCCCATCGCGGTCTCTGTCCACCGCGGCCCCTTCGAGCAGGAGGTGCGCCTGGCCGGCGCTCTCGAGCGCCGTTCGCAGCAGAGGCACGTTCAAGACGCCCTCGTGCTCGCTGCCCGCATAGACCAGACTGCCGTGTTCGAGGTAGTGCTTGGCAATGCAGGGAACCGCGGCGCTGAGATTCTCGAGCGGATTGACGATTTCGTAGAACCCCATGTTCACGGCTTCCCCACAGATGCTGCACGTCTCCAACCCGAACGCCATATGCGCGAGACGATACGGTTGGGTCGGAGACACCTCTCCCGGAAGCGCGTCGATCGCCGCGGACAGTTTCAACGCCCAATCCACGCCGTCCGATATGCCGTTGTTGTCCTGATCCGCCCGATTCGGATCCAGCCCCAGCAGCAACTCCTGAGCGTCATCGAGACCGTCGCGATCGGCATCCGTCCACACATCGAGCGGGATTTGGTGCGGATTCGGCGAGGCTCCGGCCCATGCCGCGGGGGAGAACGCGCCGAGAGCGACGAACGATGCCGCCATGGCCAGGCTCTGGCGCAAGACGCGACGGATTCTCGGACTGGATCGGACGAACGGTTTGCCGGGGCGCAGGCCGTTGCGCTCGCCGGTGAGACAGGCGCGGTGCAGGCGCCGGTAATCAGGCAGCAGGATGGGTGTCACCTGACATCGCGGACACGCCCAATGGAACAGGAGACGCTGGTCCTCGCGTTCGAGCGCGTTGGGGCGGTACCCGTGGGCAAGGTAACTCTCGATGCAACACGAGGGATAGCCGAACAGCCATCCTTCGAAGCGGCGATCGTTCAGAGTGCGATCGAGAGACCGGCCTTCAAAACGGGCGGAATAGAGGTCGAGACAACGCGACTCGGTGCTGAACACAAGCTCTGCAACCGGGTGTCCGGAACGGGTTGTGCGATGGATCGTGCGCCAGCACAGGCCGCACCGTTCGAGGGCGGCGTGGATGTGCGAGCCGGCTGGGCCCTCCCAGCGGCTCAGAGGCTTGAGGCCGGCGGCCGTGAGCTGCGCCAGGTAGCGCAGCTCGCCATTGAAATCAAGCTGTGACATAATAGCTCCCTCCTGCCGCGCCACGGCGCCCACTTCGCACTCCGACGCCAGGGCGCCGACGCGTCTCAGCGACGCGCCGGGGAGGCTGCGTGGTTCAGGCGTCGCGCGCTCCAGGGTTGTGTTGATGCAGTCTACTCGCCGCGCTGTGCTTTTCAAGGGGGCAAGCCCGGACACCGGCAGTTCCATGAACCGAACTTTGGAGGGGGGACGCCTGCGGTGCCAGGTTCATTCCCACTGAGCAGTTCAAAACGGAACAGGTGGCTTTCCTTGAACCGTGGTTCCGTAGCCGCGGACGTGAGTCCGCGCCATCTCGCTCCGTCAAAAGCAGAAATCAGCGCCGACTCACGTCGGCGGCTACAAATCGGTTCATGGTCTCCGTGCGCATTCGACCGCTGAATGTCAAAACTTTCCATGAATCGCCTGCACAAGTCGTTGATAATCAACAAAAGGGGCAACCCGAACGTCCAACGCGCAACGTTCAACATCCAACTTTTAACGAACCGCTTCGTTGAACGTTGAGCGTTGGAAGTTGGGCGTTGAACGTTCCCCGGTTCATGGGTTCAGTGCGCATTAAACCGTTGAATGTCAATGCTGCCCATGAACCTCAAGAAGCGCAACTTGCTGATAATCAAAGAAGGCATTCTGAGGCTCATCAGAACCGCTGACAGTGTCGGAAACGGAGTTGCGTTTGGCGGCTGCCGCAATTAGCGTCATTCTCTCTTCCGTGCCTGAAGCGAGGGTGAGGCAGGGCCCGCCCTGACGCTCGGCGGGAGAGTTCTTGCGATTCGATTCTGCAAATCACACATATGAAAGCGCTGGTGAAGAGCAAGGCGGAGCCGGGTCTGTGGCTCGAGGAGGTTCCGATGCCCGCGGTTGGGGTGAACGACGTGCTGATCCGGGTGGATCGGACAGGCATCTGCGGCACGGATTTGCACATCTACAAATGGGACGCCTGGGCGCAGAAAACGATACCCGTCCCGATGGTGGTTGGACACGAGTTCGTGGGCGAGGTGGTGTCGGTGGGCGCCAACGTCGCGGATTTTTATCCCGGCGACATCGTGAGCGCGGAGGGACATGTCGTCTGCGGACGCTGTCGCAACTGCCTGGCGGGGCGTCGGCATCTCTGTCGCGAGACGCAGGGCATCGGGGTGAACCGGCCCGGTGCGTTTGCGGAGTACATCTCGGTTCCGATGACCAATGTCTGGCACCACCAGCGGGGCATCGACCTCGACATCGCGGCGATTTTCGATCCGTTTGGCAACGCGGTGCACACGGCGCTGTCGTTCCCGGTCCTGGGCGAGGACGTGCTGGTGACGGGGGCGGGTCCGATTGGCGTCATGGCGACGGCGGTTGCCCGTCATGCAGGCGCGCGGTTTGTCGTAGTGACCGATCTGAACGAGTATCGACTGGATTTGGCGAAGCGGATGGGGGCGACGGTTGCGTTGGACATCCGGAAGGGCAATTTGGCCGAAGTGCAGCGCGAACTCGGGATGAAAGAGGGCTTTGACATTGGCCTCGAAATGTCGGGCAATCCGTCGGCGTTCCGCGATATGATCGGCAATCTGTGTCACGGCGGGCGGATTGCGATGCTGGGCATCCCGCCGGAAGAAATGGCGATCGACTGGAACAAGGTCGTGTTCAACATGCTGACGATCAAGGGGATTTACGGACGCGAGATGTACGAGACCTGGTACAAAATGACCGTCATGCTCCAGAGCGGGCTGAATCTCGCCCCCGTCATCACCCATCGCTTCCCGTGCGCCGAGTTCCAGAAGGGCTTCGAGACGATGCTTTCCGGCCGTTCTGGCAAGGTGATCCTGCACTGGAAGTGACGCCGCCCCGAGATAACCACTGCGATCGGTCTGCCATGCACAGTTCCATCCAATCCCATGTCGAAGCCGAGTTGCGGTTTATCCGCGACGCCGGCACTTACAAGGGCGAGCGGGTGATCACCACGCCTCAAGGGGCGAGAGTCGCCGTCGCCGAAGGACGTCCGGTCCTGAACCTCTGCGCCAACAATTACCTTGGCCTGGCCAATCACCCCGAGGTTGTCGCCGCCGCGCGGGAGGCGCTCGATCGATGGGGATTCGGCCTGTCGTCGGTTCGTTTCATCTGCGGCACGCAGGCGATCCACAAGGAACTCGAAGCGCGCCTGAGCGCCTTTCTCGGAACGGAAGACACGATTCTCTATTCCTCATGTTGGGACGCCAATGGAGGCGTGTTCGAGACCTTGCTGGGTCCCGAGGACGCGGTGCTTTCCGACGAGTTGAATCACGCGAGCATCATCGATGGCATCCGTCTCAGCAAAGCCCAACGGCACCGATATCGCAACAATGACCTGGCCGATCTCGAGGCCAGGTTGGTCGAGGCTGCCCAGGCCCGCTTCCGGCTGATTGTGACGGACGGCGTCTTCTCGATGGACGGTTCCGTGGCCGATCTGCGCCGCCTGTGCGACCTGGCGGAGAAGCACGGCGCCCTGGTGATGGTCGACGACTCGCACGCGGTCGGGTTCATGGGACGCACCGGGCGCGGCACCCACGAGCACCACCAGGTGATGGGCCGCGTCGATCTCCTCACCGGCACTCTGGGCAAGGCCCTCGGCGGCGCCAGCGGCGGCTATGTGAGCGGACGCCGCGTTCTGGTGGAACTGTTGCGCCAGCGCTCGCGCCCATACCTCTTCTCGAACTCCGTCGCCCCGCCCATCGTGGCCGCGTCCATCAAGGTGCTCGAGATGCTCGAGGGCTCGACCGCCCTGCGCGACCGGCTCGAATGCAACACCCGCTTCTTCCGCGACGGACTGTCCCGGGCGGGGCTCACGGTGCTTCCGGGCACCCATCCCATCACGCCCATCATGCTTGGCGATGCCGCGTTGGCCGGGCGTTTCGCGGACGCGATGCTGCGGAAGGGCGTCTATGTAATCGGCTTTTCCTACCCGGTCGTCCCCAAGGGCAAGGCCCGCATCCGCACGCAGGTCTCGGCGGCGCACACCGAGGACGACCTGGCGTTTGCCCTGAAGGCCTTCGCCGAGGTCAAGGCCGAGCTGAGCCTCTGATCCCAATCTGCGCCTCGACTTCGCCCCCAACTCTGATAGGGTGAGAGCGTGAGTTTCGTTTCCGCATTGGACACGCTGCCTCTGACGAGCCTGGTCGACCGCGCGCGCACAGCGCCGGAGAGCGCGGTGCGCTCGAGCCTCGCGCGGACCACGTTGTCCCTGGCCGACTTCGCCAATCTCATTTCGCCGGCTGCGAGCGGGCATTTGGAGACTATGGGGCGCCGGTCCCATGCGCTGACCGTCCAGCGTTTTGGCCAGACGATCCGTCTGTTCGCCCCTCTGTACCTGTCGAGCGAGTGCGTCAATAACTGCGTCTACTGCGGCTTCTCGCGCAAGAACACCATTCGTCGCGTGACGCTTTCGGTCGATGAGGTCGTCCGCGAGGCGCGCGCCTTGAAAGCGGAGGGGTTCAGAAACATTCTTCTGGTTGCGGGCGAGCATCCCAAGTTTGTTTCGAACCGCTACGTGCGCGACTGCGTGGCCGCCGTGCACGCCGAAGTGCCCAGCGTCTCACTCGAGATCGGCCCGCTCGATGTCGATGCCTACCGTCATCTGGTCGAGGCTGGGGCCGATGGTCTGGTCGTCTATCAGGAGACCTACGACCGCGCTCTGTACGCTTCGCTCCATCCCTCGGGCCCAAAGCGCAATTTCGACCGCCGCCTCGAGACCCCGGAGCGCGCGTATGCCGCCGGATTTCGCCGCATCGGGATTGGCGCCCTCTACGGGCTGGCGGATTGGCGGGCGGACGCGTTGAGTCTGGCCGCGCATGCGCTCTACCTGCTGCGCCATTGTTGGAAAGCCTATCTGACCATCTCGCTGCCGCGGTTGCGACCATGCGCCGGGGCCTTCCAGCCCTTGACCCATCTGGGTGACAGAGACCTGGCACAACTGGTCTGCGCCTTCCGCCTGCTCCTGCCCGACGTCGGTCTGGTGCTGTCCACGCGCGAACCGGCCCGGCTGCGCGACGGCCTGATCCCGCTTGGCATCACGCTGATCAGCGCGGGCAGTCATACCGAACCGGGCGGGTACTCCGGAGCCGGCCGCGAGAAGACGCATGTGACGCGAGGAGGGCGGATGTTCGAGTCGGTTCATGATCCGAGTCAATGGACCGCGGCGCCACCGGGAATCACCGACGCCGACGTCCAATTCGCAATCGCCGATCAACGGTCGGCTTCGGAGGTCTCGGCTCGACTGCGCGACTTGGGCTATGAACCGGTCTGGAAGGACTGGGATTCGGCGCTCACTCCTTCGAGGAACGGGGAGGGAGAGGGAGGAAGCAAAGAGGAAAGGGGGAAGGGCGAAACATGCGGGGCAAAGGAGATGGCATGAACAGCGGTGTTGTGTCTGCAAACGGCCGGCCCGTGACCGTGGCGCTGCCCTGCACGATCGAACAATTCCTGATCGCCCGTGACCTCCCGCCGCGCACCGTCGTGGTCGAGCAGAACGGCGAAGCTGTCGCTCCGTCCGAATTCCCGCACCGCCCCGTGTGCGACGGGGACCGTCTCGAGATCATTCGGATCGTGGCGGGAGGATGAGTCGGCCCACCGGAGACGCCCAGGCCCTGATACCTGGGCACCCTGGTCGACGCGGAATGTCCGAACCTGGTCTGGGCGCGAGACCGACTGGGCCGTTCACGATCCAAGCGTGAACGCCGGCAGCTTGACGATCGCCCCTCCGCGCAGGGCTGACTGATGGGCGCAGAGACCGACGCAGGTCCAGTTGGCCGACTGTCGGGCGTTGGGGAACGGGTCCCGGTTCTCGGCGAGCGCGGTGGCGAACTCGTGTGCCAAGTGGGGGTGACTGCCGCCGTGTCCGGCCCCCTGAGTGAAGCTCAGGTGCGTCTTCTTGCGCGAGTCGTAGACGCCTCGGGTCGTGTAGCGGGCAATCGTTTTCGGCAGGCGGCCGGCGAAATCCGGGCAGCGGACCGGCTTGGGAATCTTGGGTTCGGGGAGCTTGGCCGTGTGGACGATCAGCGGCTCATGCTCGATCAGAGGCCACTCGACAGTCTTCTTGCTGCCGTAGACATCGAAGCTCTCGCGGTATTGCCGGGCAACATCGAACAACGACCGGTAGATGCGCGCGCTCAAGTCCGATGCGCGGAACTTGATATGCGTCGTCTCGACCGCGAACGGCGAGTCGTAGCACCGGATCAACTCCTTGCGGATGGTGCCCGATCCGAAACAGGATACGTACTCTGCGTCCAGCCGGAGCAGCCCGGCAACCGGCCCGACGCAATGTGTGGCGTACCACATGGGGGGCAGCCCCGGCCAATAATTCGGCCACCCGTCCATGTCCTGTTGGTGGCTGGCCTGCAGGAACTGGATTTTCCCCAGGTCGCCCTTCTCATAGAGATTCTTGATGAAGAGGAACTCGCGCGAGTACACGACCGTCTCCATCATCATGTATTTCAGGCCCGTCCGGCGGGTCAGTTCGACAATCCGCCTGCAATCCTCGATCCGCGTGGCCATCGGCACCGTGCATGCCACGTGCTTGCCCGCCTTCAGCGCCGCAATCGCCATCGCCGCATGATCGGGGATGGGCGTGTTGATGTGGACCGCCTGGATGTCGGGATCGCGCAGCAGGGCCGCGTAGTCGGTGTAGCGCCTCTCGACCCCGAAATAATCCCCGACGGCATCGAGCTTCGCCCGCGTGCGCTGACAGATCGCGTGGCAGGAGGTCAAGGGATGGTTCTGCCAGATCGGAATGAACTCGGCGCCAAAACCGAGACCCACGACGGCAACATTGATTCTTTGGCTTGCGCTCATAGAGATGGGCTCGACCCTGCCAGAAAAGATTCCCCGGAGCGAGAAGGAATTCGATCTGCTCGACATTTGCCCACGGTTATTTCATTTAAATTCCTGAAGGGTTGCTGTTGTTGAGGTTGTAAATAACGCTTGTCAATTGGCGTGGTTTGGTGCGTAGTAGGCGTGCGATGATCTCGACAAACCACCAACTGTTCAGTGCCGATCCGCCCGTTTCCTTTCTCAAGAATCTAAAGGTTCGGGCTCTGGAACCGGAGGAATACCAACGGGCGGGCGAACTGCTCGACCGCGAACACTATCTGGGCGACGTGCCTCAGGGACGCCAGTTGCTCCAGGCCGTCGAATACGCAGGTCAATGGGTGGCTCTGCTCGATTGGGGGCCGGCGACCTGGAAACTCGCTGACCGAGAAGAATGGATCGGCTGGACCCCCCAGCAAAAAGCCCAACGCTTGGGCCTGGTGGTGCTAAACCGCCGCTTCCTGGTCCTGGGCAAAACACGCATGCCCAACTTGGCCTCCAGGTCGCTGGCTTTGGCCATCAAGGCCTTGCCCGAGCACTGGCAGCAGGCCCACGGCTACAAGCCGCTGCTGGCCG
>Ga0302246_1000692_pt1 | contig 27950 bp, 20 predicted proteins | sample AAG_UR_Trp_MG_FD_193533 | JGI IMG/M metagenome (GOLD analysis project Ga0302246, IMG submission 193533) | Enriched activated sludge microbial communities from anaerobic digester in WTTP, New Holstein, Wisconsin, United States - AAG_UR_Trp | ecosystem: Engineered > Bioreactor > Anaerobic >... | reverse complement strand
GCCTCTTCCAATGCATCCACACAAAACCCGCTGTCCAGCGTGTTGGAAACACGCCAGGAAAGAACCATCCGAGAAGACCAGTCCATGATCGCCACCAGATAACAAAAACCCTTCGCCATCGGAATATACGTGATGTCACCTGATTCGGCCGATTGATATCAAGGCCCCGTAAAAGATAAGGGTATTTCTTATGGTCAGGATGCGCCAGGGAAAGCCGCGGCTTGATATACAAGGCCTCTATCCCCATCCGTAACATCAGGCGACGGACCCGATCCCGCCCTGCATCATATCCCCTTGCCCATAACTCATCCCGTATCTTCCGGCTGCCGTAAAACGGAAAGTCCGTATGAATCTTGTCCATCTCTTCCATCAACGACATATCCCGCTCACTGACCGGAACCGGTGTGTAATAAATACTCGATCGTGATAAATCCAGTATCCCACATTGCCGCTTCAAGGGAAGATCATCCTCCCGGTCAATCATCGCTTGGCGCTCGTATCGCCGATGCGTACGAGCGCACCTGATAAAAAATCGTTCTCCATCGTCAACTGGCCAATCTTGGCGTGAAGCTCCTTCTCTCGAGCCCCAGGATCAACCTTCCGGCCCTTGTCGAAAACCTCCGCCGCATGTTCCAGTAATTGCTTCTTCCATTCCGTAATCTGGTTCGGATGAACCTGGTACCGCTGGGATAACTCCACAATTGTCTGGTCCCCCTTCAGGGCCTCCAACGCTACCTTTGCCTTGAATGCCGGTGCATGATTCCTTCTTGGTCGCTTGCTCATATAATGCTCCTCCTCAAATGTCTTATAGAGCAGTTTAACCACTTATGCACCTGTCCAATTTAACCAGACCAGCTCTCTTGAGGCGCGTGTCCGTCAACTTGAGCAGTTGGTCGGGAAATTCACTCTGGGAAACGAGTTCCTAAAAAAAGCGGTTCAGAGGGGTCTTTTGTCACCGTCGAAAAGAATAGAAGGTCCATTTCCGCTAAATTGTGTTAAAATGCAATGAACTATCTCCTCCAGACAAATCTAGACGTGTAGACAAATATCATTCTGCAAATCTATAAAAAGGGGGTGGATGTGGCAAGACGTAAAGAAATCAGAGAGAATTTAGATACTGTGGCGGAAAATCAAAAACAGGGCATACGCACCCTGAAGGAACGTTTGGTTTTCGAAGAGCTCATCTCTCAAATTTCAGCAAAATTTGTCAACTTGCCAGTCGACCAGATAGACAGCAGTATAGACGATACCATGCGCCTCGTTTGTGAATGCCTGGAGTTGGATCTTTCCTCGCTCTGGTTGAGATCGGTAGATGATCCCAGCCAGCTCATTCTGACTCACCTTTATCGCCCCCTTGGCGGTCCACCTCTTCCCAATCCGATGAATGCTCATGAACATTTCCCATGGAGCCAAGGGAAATTAGAAACAGGGGAGATTGTTGCCATATCATCCATGGATGATCTCCCTGCAGGAGCAGCACGGGACCAGGAAACCTGGCGCCATTTTGGAGTCAAGACCGCTCTGGTTTATCCCCTGTCAACGGGGGGAGCACCGACCATCGGGGCGTTGTCTTTCAATACCATGCAGCAGGAACGCATCTGGCCGGAAACACTTGTTAAGAGGCTGCAACTGGTCTCCCAGATCTTCATCAACGCGCTCGACCGCAAGCAAAAAGAAACAGACTTAAGAGAGAGTGAGGCGCGTCTGAGCCTGACAATAGACGCAGTAGGTGCCGGTCTGTGGATTATTTATGTTACTACAAACAAGGTCTGGATTTCACCAAAGAGCCGTGAACTGTTCCATTTTGCCCCGGATGAAGACATCGACTATGCAAAGTACTTTGAGGTGATTCATCCAGAGGACCGTGACCTTGTCGATCAAACTATTCAACAGGCGATTCGAACCGGAACACATCTCCGTTGCGATTACCGGATTGTTCTTCCTGATGGGTCCATCAGGTGGATCACATCCCGTATCCAATATAGCATGAAGTCCGATAGTGGTCCGGAACGCATTATGGGCTTAACGGTTGACATCACTGAACGAAAGCAACTGGAGTTAGAAATCAAAAAATCACAGACGTTGCTTGCCGCTCTGATAAACAGCACATCGGATATGATCTGGTCAGTTGATCCAGAACGGTTTGGTCTCCTAACCTTCAATAGCGGTCTTTATGATTATTTCCTGCGGCACCACAATATGCGCATCGGAACGGGATTGCGCCCGGAAGATCTATTTTCAGACAATGAGTACATACAAAAGTGGCATTCGTTCTATCGACGGGCACTTGATGAGAGATCGTTTACGACAGAGTATCAGACACATTCGGGGAATCGGACGTTAAGACTGAATTTTAATGTCCTCAAATCCGATGAGGGGACATTTGGAATATCAGTATTCGGTCAGGATGTCACTGAACTCAAGGTGCTGGAAAAACAATTGCGACGACAACTTATGGAAATCCAAGAGCTGAAGAGTAAGCTGGAACAGGAGAACACCTATCTCCGTAACGAGATAAAAACGGAGAAAGGATTCGACAAGATTATCGGGAGCAGTGATACCCTTCAATATGTGCTCTTTCGAGCTCGCCAGGTGGCGCTGACCGATGCCACCGTCCTTATACTCGGGGAGACCGGGACAGGCAAGGGAATGGTAGCCAATGCCATCCATGAAATGAGCACCCGTAAGGGCAAACCGATGATTATGGTCAACTGTGCCGCCCTACCTGCGAACCTCATTGAAAGTGAACTCTTCGGAAGGGAAAAGGGTGCCTTTACAGGAGCCTACGCCACACAAGCCGGTCGTTTTGAAGTTGCCGACGGCGGAACGATCTTCCTGGACGAAATCGGTGAACTGCCACTGGATCTTCAGTCAAAACTCTTGAGGGTGCTACAGGATGGTGAGTTTGAAAGATTGGGCAGTCCCAGGACCATCAAGGTAAATGTGAGGGTGATTGCTTCGACAAGCCGCGACCTGAAGGCTGAGATGCGTGCCGGACGTTTTCGCGAGGACCTCTATTACCGACTGAACGTGTTCCCCGTTTCGCTTCCACCCTTGAGGATGCGTGTGGAAGATATTCCGGTGCTGGCCTGGCATTTTATCAACCGATACGCGAGAAAAATCGGCAAACAGTTTGAATCCGTATCGAACGAGACCATGGAAAGTCTTCAAGCATACAACTGGCCAGGCAATGTGAGGGAATTGGAGCATGTCATCGAGAGAGCGGTCATTACGAGCCCTGAGCCGGAGCTGAGACTGCTGGAGCAACTCGAATTTGAAAGTAACAAGTGTCAAGAAACAGCAGTCGAAGCGTTTAACGCTGTAGCACGCGAACATATTCTGCAGGTCCTTCAGAAAACAGGATGGAAAATTGAAGGTGAAAAAGGAGCTGCCGCCATTCTTGGTCTCAATCCAAGTACCCTTCGTTTCCGCATCAAAAAACTGGGCATTAAACGTCCCTAGAAAACGGGAACTCTTAACATCGAGCCTCAACATCCTGCGGAACCGCAACATATTGAGGCCATATCTTTATTTGCCAGTTTTCCCATCACCCAAATAATTAGAAATAAATAACGATATTATATGCTTGTGGTTTTGTTTGTGTAATTTCAAGCCTGGTATGTTTTTTGGTCTTTTAGGGATAACTCTGTAACAAATCAATTATGCGGAGGAAAAATTGTTGCAGGCGCATGGCAGCAATGGGGATGACTTGATACATACAGGAATCAAGACTGACGAAACTGCGAGGAACTAAAATGAAAACGAACAGGAAACGCAAGGGGCAAAGCTTATTCATAATTGTCCTTCTTGTAATTTGTCTGACACTGCCGGTTTTGCTTTCCGCACAGGCGGAAACGGTCACCAAGCCATTCAAGCAGGAGGAACTTGACCAGCTGATCGCGCCCATTGCCCTTTATCCCGATGATCTTATCACGCAGATCTTTATCGCCTCGACTTATCCGCTGGAAGTGGTCCAGGCGGAACGCTGGATGAAGCAAAACAAAAGCCTCAAAGGGGATGCCTTAAAAAAAGTCCTGGACACGCAAAGCTGGGACCCGAGCGTCAAGGCGCTTATCTCATTTCCGGATGTGCTTAGTATGATGAGCGAAAAACTGGACTGGACCCAGAAAATGGGAGACGCCTTCCTGGCGCAGCAGAAAGACGTCATGGATACGGTTCAGAAACTGCGGAAGAAAGCAATGGAACAGGGGAACCTGAAAAGCTCCAAGGAGCAGGAGGTAAAAAAGGACGGGGACATTATCATCATCCAGCCGGCCAACCCCCAGGTGGTCTATGTTCCTGCTTACAACCCAACCATTATTTATGGAGACTGGTGGTATCCTTACTATCCGCCCTATCCGGTTTATCCGTATCCGCCATACTATGGTTTTGTGGCCGGTATCGCCATTGGCGCTGCCTGGACGCATCATGTCGAGCATTATCACTCCGACTGGCACGGCGGCGACGTCAATATAGATCATGATGTTACGATTAATAGACCCGGAAAACCTGAAACGAAACCTTCTAGGGGTCAGGGAAGTACAGAAAAATGGAAGCACAACCCGGAACACAGGAAGGGGGTTTCTTACTGTGACCAGACAACCCGTAACAAATATGCCCCGTCAAATCGAGCTTTGGCGGACAATCGCCGAGACTTCCGGGGTTATGACCGCTCCGGATCCCTAGGAACGGCCCGGATATCCGATCGTTCAAGCTATAAAAGCAGTGGAAGGGATAATGCTTTCAGCAGCATGGATCGCGGTCGGGATGTGGGGCGTGACAGTTACAGAGGCCGGGATAGCATGAACTCCGCCAGATCCCATGGTTTGGGTTCATCCGGCGGCGGTTATCGCAGCAGCGGAAGCAGCTTCGGCGGTGGCGGATTCCGTGGTGGCGGTGGTGGTTTCCGTGGCGGTGGCGGTGGAAGAGGCCGCCGGTAATAAGGTTGGTCTTTGACACCGACAATAACTGACAAAGAAATCATCTATGGAGGTATACTAATGTTTTCATTAAAGAAACGATATGCGGCGAGCCGGGTCTTCTTCATCATCGGGCTTTGTCTGGTCGTTTTTATTACTTTTCAGGGTATAGCCTTAGCAGCGGCACCGAAACAAAAGACCTTTCCGTCACCTGAGGCGGCTTTGGAAAATTTGATTCAAGCCGTCCGTGACCATAATGAAAAAGAGTTGCTCGCCTTGTTCGGTCCCGATAACGAATGGCTGGTCACGTCGGGTGACCCTGTCAGCGACCAGCAGAACCGGGAAAAATTCATCCGCTTTTACGATGAAAAACACAGTCTGGAAAAGATAAACGAAAAGAAATTCCTGCTGCACATGGGGAACAATGACTGGGTCTTTGCCGTTCCCGTTGTGCAAAAGGGGAGCATCTGGATCTGGGATACCAAGCAGGGGAAAGAAGAAATTCTTAATCGGCGCATCGGGGAGAATGAACTGGACACGATCCAGACCTGCCTCGCCATTGTCGATGCACAGCAAGACTATGCCGCCGTCGACCGAGACGGTGACGGTCTGCGGGAATATGCACAGAAATTCCACAGCACGAAAGGGAAAAAGGATGGCTTGTTCTGGGAAGCTGCACCCGGCGAGGGAGAGAGTCCGCTGGGCCCTCTTTTGGCTAAAGCCCGCAGCGAGGGTTATGAAAAAGGGGACGAACCCGTTCCCTACAACGGGTATTACTTCCGTATCCTGACCAGTCAAGGGAAGAGCGCCAATGGCAGTGCTTACAGTTATATGGTCAACGGCAAACTTCTGGGCGGTTTTGCAGTTGTCGCCTACCCGGCTACGTATGGGGTGACGGGCGTGAAGACCTTCATCGTGAACCATCAGGGCGTCGTATATCAAAAAGACCTGGGATTGAACACCGTAAAACTTGCAGCGGCAATGAAGACTTTTAACCCGGACAAGACCTGGAAAAAAGCACAATAGCACCCATATTTTCGGCTTCACAAAAAAGCGAACGTTGCGTGTGGCTAGGAAGATAGATACCCCGCTTAAGAGGGTTACCAATCATAAGCGCAGAAAGGAGCAGAACATGGGTCAAGGGAGCCGATGATTTCTTCCGTCTCGGACTTAAAGACGTTACCGCTATATTTTTATATAGTTACGTATCAGTTGATTCGAGGTGTTATGAATAGAAAGCCGACATCAAAGGGAGGAGATTCGTCATGAACGGTATTCTGTTGCAACATTGCCTTGGGATTCCTTTTTTCAGAGTAATCGTTTTATTTGCCTTTCTCGCGATGTCGATCTTCCTTGCATCAGGCTGCTCTAAACCTAAGGAGGCGCCGCCACCGCCGGTTGTAGAGGTGATGACCGTTATCCAGAAAGATGTGCCTGTTTACAAAGAGTGGATCGGCACCATCGATGGCCTGGTAAATGCCACGATCAGGGCACAGGTACAGGGTTATCTGATCAAACAGGACTACCGCGATGGCGATGTCGTCAAAAAGGGACAGGTCCTGTTTGAAATCGATCCCCGTACCTTCCAGGCAACACTGGACCAGGCGAAAGGACAACTGGAAGCTCAACAGGCGCGCTGGAATACCGCCAAGGCCAACCTTGCCAGGATTAAACCTCTGGCGGAGCTCAATGCCGTCAGCAAGAAAGACCTCGATGACTCCACAGGTACCGAACAGGCCGCCCGCGCGGCCGTATATGCCGCCCAGGCATCTGTGGACAAGGCTCAGCTTGATCTGGAGTTTACGAAGATCATTTCCCCCATCGATGGTATTGCAGGTCTTGCCAAGGCCCAGATCGGCAACCTCGTGGGTCCGGGGGCAACGGAAGAGTTGACAACGGTCTCGACGGTGGACCCGATCAAGGTTTACTTTCAATTAAGTGAGCAGGAGTATATCCAGGCAGTAAAACGTTCGACCGAATCAAGGGAGAGTAAAAAAGCCGATCTGATCCTTGCCGATGGAAGCGTGTATCCGGAAAAGGGCCGCTTTGCTTTTGCCGACCGGCAGGTGGATATTACAACAGGAACCATAAAGGTGGCCGCCCTGTTCCCTAACCCGGGTAATTTCCTGCGGCCCGGTCAGTACGGGAAGATCCGTGTCGCAACGGCTGTCCGTAAAGGTGCCCTGCTCGTACCCCAGCGCGCCATTGCAGAAATTCAGGGGAAATACATGGCCGCTGTTGTCGGTGCTGACCGTAAGGTCGATATTCGATCCGTGAAGCCTGCGGAGCGAGTTGACGACCTCTGGGTCATCCTGGAAGGTCTCAAGCCGGGTGAGCAGGTTGTCGTGGAAGGAATTCAGAAAGTTCGTCCCGGGATGCCGGTAACGCCGAAGATGTTCGCTCAGGAAGCGGTCAAGCCCGGCGAAACTCCGGAGAAAAAGACTAAATCGGAGACAGCGGTTCCGCCTTACGCACCCCAGAAAAAACCTGCAGCGGCCCCGGTCGGGAAGAGGTAACGCGCCATGTCCAAATTCTTCATCAACCGCCCCATCGTGGCCATGGTGATCTCGATCCTCATGGTCATCGTCGGCCTTGTCGCCATGTTCAGCCTGCCTACGGCGCAGTTTCCCAACATTGTGCCTCCTGAGATGAAGGTCGCTGGCACCTACCCGGGCGCCGATGCCCAGACGGTCGAACAATCCGTTGCCACGCCGATTGAACAGCAGATGTCCGGTGTGGACAACATGAATTACATGTACTCTCTCAACTCCAACGATGGGAAAATGTCGCTGACGGTTAACTTCGACCTCAAGACCGATCCCAATACGGACCAGATTCTATCCCAGATGAGGGCGAACCAGGCCAACTCACAACTCCCCGCGGACGTGATTAATCAGGGCGTGACGGTACAGAAGTCGACGTCGGCACCGCTTATCGTGTTTGCCCTGTTTTCCCCCAGGGGGACCTATGACAACATTTTCCTTGCCAATTACTGCTACATCAACATTAACGACCAGATGACCCGCGTACCCGGCATTGCCAGCGTCACCATCTTCGGCGCTGGCCAGTATGCCATGCGCCTCTGGGTAAGACCGGACCGGCTGGCAAAACTGGGAATCACCATTCCCGAGATCGTCAATGCCGTCCAGCAACAGAATACCGTCAATCCTGCCGGCCAGGTCGGCGGTGAGCCGGTGCCGAAAGGCCAGGAATTTACCTATGCCGTACGCTCGCAGGGGCGTCTCCAGAGCGAGGAAGAATTCGGCAAGATCGTGATCCGGGCAAATACGGACGGGTCGCTGGTCTATCTGCGAGATGTCGGCCGTATCGAACTGGGCGCCCAAACCTATAACATGATCGGTCGTCTGAACGGGAAGCCGGCGGCCATTATCGCCCTGTACCAACTACCGGGAAGTAATGCCATCCAGGCTGCCGATGGAGCCAAAAAGCTCATGGCCAAGCTCAAGGAGCGGTTCCCTGCCGACCTCGACTATGTTGTCGCCCTTGACACGACACTGGCCGTCACCGAAGGCATCAAGGAGATCGTCAAGACCCTCTATGAGGCCCTGATCCTCGTCATCCTCGTCGTTTTTATTTTTCTGCAGGGCTGGCGGGCCACACTCATTCCTCTGTTGGCGGTGCCTGTTTCGCTGATCGGAACATTCGTGTTTTTCCCCCTTTTAGGATTTTCTATCAACACGCTTTCGCTCTTTGGCCTGGTTCTGGCTATCGGGCTTGTTGTTGACGACGCCATCGTCGTCGTTGAAGCCGTGGAGCACCACATTGAGCACGGGATGACACCAAAGGAGGCAACCCTTAAGGCCATGGAAGAGGTTTCGGGGCCGGTCATTGCCATTGCGGTCATCCTTGCCGCTGTCTTTGTCCCGACGGCTTTTATTCCCGGAATTACCGGTCGCCTCTATCAGCAGTTCGCTGTCACCATCGCCGTTTCGGTTATTATTTCAGCTTTTAACGCCCTGACGCTTTCGCCGGCCCTTTCGGCACTTCTCCTGAGGCCGAAGAAAAAATCCGGCGGACCGCTGCAAAAGTTTTATGACTGGTTCAACCGCCATTTCGGCAGGGCGACGGACGGCTATGTGAGTTGGTGTGATCACCTGATCCGCAAGAGTAAAATGAGTCTTCTGTTCCTGCTTGGCACAGCGATTCTGGCCGGATTCTTCGGAAACCTGCTGCCGACTTCCTTCCTCCCGGATGAAGATCAGGGCTACGTCTATGCCGGCCTTCAGCTTCCGGATGCGGCATCGCTGCAAAGAACCGATGCCGTAACGAAGAGAGCAGAGGAAATCATTCAGAATACACCCGGGATTAAATACTGTACGAGCGTTATCGGCTACAGCATGCTGAGCGGTGTCGCCAACACGTACAGCTCATTTTTCTTCATTACCCTGGACGACTGGGCAGAGAGAAAAAAACCGGAAGAACAATATGAAACCATCAGGGCCCGGTTGAACAGGGAACTGGGGAGTCTTTCGGAAGCGATTGCCTTCGCATTCCCGCCGCCGGCGATACCTGGTATCGGAACATCGGGTGGTTTTACGCTTATCCTGGAGGACCGTGCGGGCAAGGATATTTCCTTCCTGGCCGAACAGACCAGCCGTTTCCTGGAAGCAGCCAAAAAAAGGCCGGAACTGGCCGGACTGACCACAACATTCCGTCCGACAGTTCCCCAGGTGTTTGTGAATGTGGACCAGGATAAAGTCCTCAAGCAAGGCGTCAATCTCTCGGATGTGTATAAAACGCTTCAGTGTTTCATGGGCGGCACGTTTGTAAATTACTTCAACCGGTTTGGCCGGCAATGGCAGATCTACGTTCAGGCGGAAGGGGATTATCGGACAAATGCCGAAAACCTGGGGCAGTTCCATGTTAAAAACAGCGCCGGCGAAATGGTTCCCCTCTCATCCGTAACGAACGTTCGCCCGACGATAGGACCGGAGTTCACCATGCGTTATAATCTCTATCGATCCGCCCAGATCAATGGCTCCGCCGCACCCGGCTACAGTTCGACGCAGGCCATGCAGGCCCTTGAACAGGTTTTTGCCGAGACGATGCCCCAGGAGATGGGTTATGACTACCTGGGCATGAGCTTCCAGGAGAAAAAGGCCCAGGAAGGGATGTCGCCGATCGTGATCTTCGGCTTTTCGTTGCTGTGCGTCTTCCTGATTCTGGCAGCCCAGTATGAGAGTTGGACGCTTCCGTTCAGCGTGCTCCTGGGAACGCCGATTGCAGTGATGGGGGCCTTTTTTGCCCTCTGGCTGATGCGGTTCGAAAACAACGTCTATGCCCAGATCGGACTGGTCATGCTCATCGGGCTGGCGGCCAAAAACGCAATTCTCATCGTCGAGTTTGCCAAGATGGAATACGAAAAAGGCCGACCTGTAATCGATGCCGCCTTGACGGGTGCGAAACTGCGTTTGAGGCCGATTCTCATGACGTCCTTTGCCTTCATCCTGGGTTGCGTACCCCTTGCACTGGCAAGCGGTGCCGGAGCGATCTCACGTCGGGTGATGGGTATGGCAGTCATCGGGGGCATGCTCGCCGCCAGTTTCATTGCCATATTTTTGATTCCTGTCACATTCTTTGTGGTGGAGAAACTAAGCCACAAGAAGAAACCGGTTGAGCATGGGTTAACGGAACAGATGAAGAAGGAGGGAGAAAGCCGTGAATAAAGTGCTTCTTACCCTGACAATGGTGTTTTCCCTGATCGGATGCATGGTCGGACCCGATTACAAGCGTCCCACGATAGACAGCCCCGCAGCCTGGCGCCTTGAAGAACAGGCCGCCAAGGATACAGCCAACACAACATGGTGGTATCAGTTCAACGACCCTGTTCTGAACCAGTTGATTGACGAGGCTTTGAAACAGAACCTGGATTTGAAGATTGCCACGGCCCGCATCGAGGAGTATGTCGGAAGGTACTGGGTGGGGCGTTCCGGCCTGTTCCCCCAGATCGGGGCGAATGGCGATGCCGGCAGAAATCGTGTCTCAGAAGAGGGCGCGGCACCGCTTTCACCGCAAATGGAGAATCCGGCGGATTTCTACCAGGGCGTCTTCAGCGGCAGCTGGGAAATCGATCTCTGGGGAAAGCTCAGAAGAGCTACCGAGGCATCACGAGCGGACCTGCTGGCGACCGAAGAGGCCCGGCAGGGCGTGATCCTGTCGCTGGTCGGTGCCGTGGCCAACGGCTATATCGCCCTGCGAGATCTCGACAAACAACTGGACGTGGCCATTCAGACGGCCAAAAGCCGTGAGGAGTCCTACAAACTCTTCAAACTCCGTTTTGAAGGCGGGGTCATTTCGGAATTGGAACTCAATCAGGTCAAATCCGAGTATGAACAGGCGCTGGCGACGATTCCCGAAATAAAGAAACTGATCGTTTTCCAGGAGAACGCTTTGAGCCAGTTACTCGGCCGAAATCCCGGACCAATCTCACGCGGGAAAAGCATGGATGACCTGGTCCTGCCATCCGTCCCCGCAGGCCTTCCTTCGGACCTGTTGGAAAAACGTCCGGACATCCGCCAGGCGGAGCAGGCCCTTATTGCTGCGAATGCCCGAATCGGCGTGGCCAGGGCACAATATTTCCCGACTATTTCTCTTACCGGCCTGTTCGGTTGGGCAAGCACCGATCTTTCAAAATTGATTACGGGTACGGCACAGGTTTGGAGCTGGGGCGGAACACTGACGGCGCCGATCTTTACCGGGGGGCGGATAAAAGGACAAGTCAAGGCCGCAGAAGCGATCCAGCAGGAGGCCCTGTTCGGCTACCAGAACACCATTAAAACGGCATTCCGGGAAGTGGATGACGCCCTGGTCGATCAGAGTCGCACCCGCGAACAGTTGGAAGCTCAGCAGCGTCAGGTTAACGCCCTGCGGGAATATGCCCGCTTTGCCCGTCTCCGTTATGAAAACGGTTTAACCAGCTACATCGAGGTGCTCGACGCGGAGCGGAGTCTCTTTTCCGCGGAACTCGGCTACGCCCAGACCCAGGGGATCCTCTTCGGATCGCTGGTAAACCTCTATAAAGCGATGGGCGGCGGTTGGGTTGTCGAGGCGGACAAACTTACAACATCAGAATCAAACGTTGACAGTGTAAGCAAGAAAACAGGAAGCAAATAACGCTGTTGCAGGCTTATCTTATTATCATCTGTGGATGATCAACACGCAACTCGCTAGGGAGGTGAATTCATTGCTGCCGTCGATCAGAATGTCGATAGTTCCTATTTTAAATAAGCGCTTCTCGTACCTTTTCTTTACGATTGTTCTGCTTTTCCTGCTGAGACCTTTCATAGAAGGGGCAACTACTCTGAAGTTTGTCACCAATATCTTCCTGTGGTTCGTTATCATTTCCTGTGTCTGGGCTGTCCATCATGAACGGCAACACCACTGGCTTGTCCTTACCCTGGCGATTGCTGCTATCATGGCGGGAATAATGGATTCAATTTTACAAAATACCGTCACATCATGGGTGAGTAAAATGGCTATCCTCTTCTTTCTTCTGTATGCTGTTGTTGCCATTTTGTTTTATCTGGCCAGACAGGACAAAGTAACTTCGGATATGATCATGGCGGCGGCCAGTGAATATGTATTGATTGGTATTTTGTGGACTTTTCTATACTTTATGCTGGAAACGGTATATCCAGGTTCATTCAATTGCCCCGGAGCCGAGGCAGAACCGTCAGGCTTTCTTTATTACAGCTTTGTTACCCTGACTACTACCGGATACGGTGACATCCTGCCGGTGTCAATCCAAGCGCGCTCCCTGGCGATTCTCGAGATGATTACCGGCCAGCTTTACATCGCCATTATGGTGGCACGACTCGTGGGGCTCTATACTTCTAGAGATAAGATCTAAAAATGCACTATCCCAGTTCATTTTCCAGATGATCCCTTTCGGAACTCACGTCCGTCTTGTTTACCCACTCAGCAAGCAACCTGAACGCAATGGCAAGGACGATCTTGCCGACAAACAGCCCGACTATCCCGAAGCACCATGCCACCCCAAAATAAAGTCGACACAAGGTATCAGGAACGAAACGATTGTTCCAAAAAGCATTCCAGCCAAGTAAAAGAAGAAAAGATATCTAAGTACATCCGAACGGACTGGTCAAGCCGCTGAAGAACTGCTTCCCATACATGATGCCGACTCCGTAGACAAACATCAGCAGGCCCAGTGAACCGAGCAGCGGGGGCGGGACCGCATCAGGTACGAACAATTCTTACACCGAGGCTCGATGAAGAGCACTGCACCCGCACCCAGGGCAAATCCCCGAATATTCACGCCGCCCCAGCGTATACCCAAGTTCAATGACCAGGAACCTCAGAAGCAGCGGCTGCTGTTCGAAAAAAGGCCTGAGGATATCTATTTCAGATGCCTCTCTTAAGTCGGTCGCCAAAGGCTTCGTCGATGATCGCCCGAAGGCGCTTGAGGCTTTCCGGCCTCGGCGAAGTGAAATCCACCATCTCGTAAACCGCCCCCAGGAACTCATACTTGCCCTCCCCGAAACGGTGATAAGGGAGCAGTTCGTAATCCACCACGTTTTTGTACGGCTTGATGAATTCCAGAGTTGCCAGTATGTGTTCCTCGTCGTCGTTGACCCCCGGAATGACCGGGGTGCGGGCGATGAACTTTTTATCGGGAAATGTTTCATAGGCCCGTTTGAGGTTCGCACGGATGCGCGTATTGTCGGCCCCGCACCACTTCTTATGGCGCTCCGGATCGGTTAGCTTGATGTCGTGAAGCACGATATCAACATGGGGCAGGACTTTCGCCATGAAATCCCATTGTACATTGCTCGCCGTCTCGATCGCCGTGTTGATTCCGCGTTCATGAGCCTCTGCCAACAGGGCCGCCAAGAAATCGGCCTGCAACAGGCACTCGCCGCCGCTCACTGTCATCCCACCCCCGGATTCGCGGTAGAAGGAGCTGTCCTGCTCCACCTCGTCCAGCACCTGCTCTACGGTCATCTCCTCTCCAAACACGTAGAGTGCATTGGTCGGACAGACGGGAACGCACTTGCCGCAGTTTATGCACAAATCCCAGTTGATCCGTACCTTATCGTCCGGCCGATTGCCTGAACCGACCACATAGATGGCTGACTCGGGACAAGCATTCTTCAGGCAGAACCCACACTGCTTTTCACCAATGCACTTCCCGGCGTTATAGGCTAGTTCCGGCTTCAAATGGATGCTCTCGGGGTTGGAGCACCACTTGCAGCGGAGCGAGCATCCCTTGAGGAAAACGTTGGTCCGGATGCCGGGACCATCGTGTGTGCAAAAGTGCTGAATGTTCAGGACAAGCCCTCTCAGAGTCTTTGGGTTCACCGGTTGATTTTCCATCTCTCCTCCACCTCAGTCTCCGAGAGCGATACCCAGCACCCTTGCAATCCGCAAGAATTCACTGTCCATCGGCACAGTCCTGACTTTGTTGATGGTCTCTGCCATGGACACGAACTTCAAGTCCGGCGGCTGGAAGACCACCATGACGCCGCTTTGATCGTTCTTGAGGGCTGATACTGCGCCGGCACCGTACCCCAATCCCAGCTGGCGATCGACGACAGTTGGTGTCCCTCCTTTGACCAACTGGCCCAGGACAAGCGGGTAGGTTTCCCGGTCGGTCAACTGCTGGATCGAAAGCGCTGCAGCCTCGGCCACCCGGCCGGATCGTTCAATGACATGGAACCCCTCGTCTCCTGTGGCTCCAGGAGAAAGTGCAGCCTTCATTGTTGGATCCGAAGTCCTAGGATGCGCATCAACTCCAGCTAATGGTTTCGCACCTTCGGCCACAACCACCAGTCCGAACGTTTGCCCCGCCCTTGCTTTCTCACACAGCTTCGCCGCGACCTTGTGAAGGTCGTAGGGAATCTCGGGGATGAGCACAGCATCGGCGCACACGGCCATTCCGGCTTGCAAGGCCAGCCACCCGGAGTGCTCTCCCAATACTTCGACCACGGCAATTCGCCGAGCAGACTGGGCTGCCTGCCGACACCGTTCGAGCATCTCAGACACGAAGCTCAGGGCACTGTTGAATCCGAACGAAAGCATCGTGCCCACCACATCGTTTTCGGCCGATTTCGGCACGCAAACTGCCTTGAGGCCTTTCCGGCTGAGCTTCCAGAGGATACTGAGAGCCCGAGCCTCGACAACAGAGATGACGGCATCGATCCTTTCTTTCTGGATTATCCCCAAAAGCTCGTCGGACCAGTCTTCTTCCTCAACCATGTTCTCCGAGTTGATGGTGCGGACATGAAAGGGGTCGCTCCGGGCCGCAGTGCCCAGGATGCAACCCGTCGTGCCGGCGAGGTTCTCTACGATGGCCGGAGTGAGCATTATCACTCCGCCGTCGGGATAGCGGTCGGGGAAAAGCAGCCCTTCGAAGCCATCGCGGATCCCGAGTACTTCCCATCCCAATTCACATGCCGCGAGGACCACTCCGGTGATCACGGCATTGAGCCCCGGGACATAGCACCCGCCAACATTGACGGCAATGCGTTTCAGTGGCGTTGCCATACTACACTCCTCCCAAGAAAATTATTCGCTGCCAAAAACGCTCGATACAGTGACATCTCAGACTCAACAGTACCTTCAATAATCGGCAACTTTATTCAATCTGCTGCAGCGCCACTCCTTCGGCCAACATATAAGGATAGCGGTAAAATGATTGCCAACTGCAGTACCACGGTCACAGTTATCATGAGGAGTACCTTCGGATCAGTGAACACCTGACTTGCAATCACCAGGGAAATACTGGCATTCCGGCCGCCTGACATGAATGCCAGGGTCCATCTGTTATCCCGTCCCGTCCCTCCCAGTAGGTAGCCGACGAAAACCGAGCAGCCGACAAAAACTATTGCCGCCCCTATCGTGCCGGAACCAAGCAATCCCACTATCTCTTTGATATTTAACCCAAGTATCCCTATTGCCATCAAGGTCATGAAAATAGTCGAGATCTTATGCGCATAGGGACTTATCCGGTCAGCTATCGTTGCGTAGCGGGCTTTTAGAAACAGACCGATTGACAGGGGCAGGGCAACTCCCAGCAACAACTTGACCAAGAGTTTGCCTGTAGCGATGTGGGTTTCCGGTAAAAGCAGATTAAGCACAAGCGGTATGAACAGGACGCTGATGCACAGCAATGCTACCAGTAATCCTACGGAAAATGCGACATTTGCCTTGGCAAATCCGGCGAGCTTGGGACCTGCCTCTGCACCTGCAGCCATACTGAAGAGGACCAGTCCGATCTTTAATGGCTCTTCCAGGCCAAAGAGGCGGGTAACGACAATGGCGATTAACGGGACAAGAATGTAGCATGACACAAGTGACGAGATGAAGAGACGGGCATTGCGCAAAGGCCCAATGATCTGTCTTACTGTCAGACCCAATCCGACACTGAGCATGGTCGATACCAGGAAAACAAGGATGACGATATTCAAGGTTTTCGTCAGCATTTCAATTGTGGTCATTTAGGTTCTCCTCCTATTCTCTTGCAACTTTGCCGCTAAGACTTCTTTCTCCATCGCTTTTCGAATTCTTCCGCAAGAATCGGCACGCCGATGCTGCAGGCCTGAACGTCCTGGACGACACAGAGATTCAGTACCTCCATGATCTCCTCATGGTTGCACCAAGCTTGAGGGCCGCTTTGACATGACGGCGCGTGCCTGGCCGTGTGTATGTGCGTGTAGGATGCATCTAGTTTGATGCTCAACAATTCCAAGTCATTGGGCATTACTATACCGCTCGACCTCTGCATCGTCTTGGAAGCGGTTAGTTCCTCCCTGCGCTTCGACGGTGTGAACTTACCTGTGACCGCCGTGTTGATGAGCGCGGTCCGACTGGCGACGATCCACTTGTGGCCAAAGCCGCCGCCCAGCCGCGCGAACAATGCCGGACACGACCAAGTTCATGACCAGTGCGAAGCCGCTACCGAAGTTGATGGCGATGCGTCTAATAGTCGTGGTAATGTGCTGCTTCGGTGTTATTTCCTTGCCTCCTGGGCAACCTTTAACTCTTCCATTCTTTTTCGCACCACGGCACGCAGGTCCTCTCCGAATCCCGTCAGCAAACCACCGTCCACGGCGATCATCTGGCCGGTGATCATGGCGGCGCGGTCGCTCGCGAGAAAGCTCACCACTTCACCAATCTCTTCGATCTTTGTGAAACGTCCCAGCGGGACCAGCCGCTTGATCGTCATTGCCCGATACTCAGGTGTAGTCGCCGATTCCATCAGTGGCGTTTGCACGCCGCCGGGGCATACCGTGTTGACCGTTATGTTCGAATCTGCGAGTTCCCAGGCAAGGTGCTGGGCCAAGCCCGCCTGACCATGCTTGGACACCGTGTACTCTATGCTTCCGAAGAAGGTCATCCTGATGCTTGCGGTCGAGCCAATGTTCACGATACGACCCTTGCCCTGCTTCATCATTTGGGGAATGACCGCCTGACAGCAGAGGAATGTGCCCTTCAGGTTGACGTTTAAGACCCGGTCCCACGCCTCCTCAGCAAGGTCCATGGTGAGGACCGGATGGCTTTCGATGCCTGCGTTGTTCACCAGGATGTCGATCGCCCCGAAATGTTTAACTGTCGCGGCTGCCAAGGCCGACACTTCAGCCTTTTTGCTGACGTCTGCCGCGACGGCGATGGCCCTGCCGCCCATGGCCTCGATCTTCTTGACAACGCCCTCGGCATCCTCTGTTATGACCTTGTCGTTGATGACCACATTGGCGCCCTCACGGGCAAGGACGAGAGCGATTCCCTCGCCGATTCCCCTTCCCGATCCCGTCACAATCGCCGTCTTGCCTTCCAGTTCCATGATGTTCTCCTCCTCACGATGAGTTAATCGATCACTTTCATGCGATCCGTTCTTCTGTTCTTGCGATAATCTCGGCCTGCTGCATCGGCGAGAGGTCCACAAAGTATGCCGAATAACCGGCGATGCGTACAATCAGGTTCCGATACTTCTCCGGGTCTTTCTGCGCCGCCAGCAGCGTTTCCTTGTTGAGAATGTTGAATTGAATATGCCAGTGCTTCAAGTCACACCAGGTCCGGATCAACTGCGCGAGACGTCGGGTGCCTTCTTCGCCAGCGACGTTGGCCGGACTAAACTTCAGGTTGATCAGATCGCCACCCTTCTCCCGATAGCTCAAATTCCGGGCCCTGGCCATGGAGGTCAGGGCCACCGTGGGTCCCTTCACGTCCATGCCATGGGATGCTGAAATCCCCTCGGAAAGGTATTCGCCTGCTTTTCTTCCATTGGGCGTCGCCCAGGTCACCTTTCCCATGGGAACATGGAAGGTGATCGGAATCTGGCGCAAAAGAAAGGCCTGATCGTGCGGCTTGGGATGCTGATGCAAGAATTCCAACACGAAGCGCTCGATCTCGAAACCGATGGCATCTACCCATTCGACGCCATTGCCATACTTGGGCGCGTTGAGACACATTTGCCGGACGGCTTCCTGGCCCCCCCAGTTATTCTCAATCGATGTCAGGAGCTGGTCCCACGTGAGCCTCTTGGTGTCAAAGATAAGGTGCTTCACGGCGGCCAGGCTGTCGACGGCCGTGGCCTTGCCGATCGCCTCGAAGCAACCGTGGTCGATCGCGCCGGGGATATAGTTGCCGTGCGAGTGCAGGTCGCGGCACTCGGCCATCGCCAGGTCGTGGAGCATAGAGGTTGCCGGTGCGGCGAAGTAATTGGGCTTTATCCGCAGCGCGACGTGCTGCTGGATCAGTGCATGCCTGGCCATATGCTCGAGCTGCCGGCAAAACGCCTTCCAGACATCGTCATAACTCGTCCATGATCTGGGATCGCCAGTTAGCACGCCAAACTGGAGATCCTTGAAAACTTTGAGTTTGCCGTTCCGGAATGTCATCTCGACTACTGAGCCATAGTTGATGCCGCCATTGCCCGTGACATTTGTTTCCCGGTTGATCAAGCGGTTTTCGCAGCAGCCCGAGATGTTCCAGTCCAGTGCCTCCTTGAGGGTGGCGCCGTTGGCAAGGTAAAAGGGGATGACCATCTCGTCGTTGAGCAGCTTGGGAAATCCTTTGCCGTCCTTGACGACCTCCGCGACATAATGCAGAAGGCGTTCGGGCGTTCTGGCGTGGATCCGGACGCATGGCTCTGGAACCGTGATCTGGAGCCCACGGGTCGATTCAAGGATGAGATACGTCAAGTCATTGGTCGCATCCTGTCCGTCCGGGGTCTGTCCGCCGAGGCAGATGTCCTCGAATTTGGAGAATCCTTCCGTGCCGGCCGCCGCCACGGGATTCAACTTGAGCTCCACGCACTGGGCCATCTGCAGCCAGACACAGTGCAGCAACTCTATGGCGGACTCCTTTGTGATCCGGCCCTCGGCCAGGTCCTTCTGGTAGAACGGCCACAGATACTGATCCCACCGGCCCTGCCCCATCGCGCTCGAGGTCTGTTCAATGCGGTTGAACATCTGGCCCCACCACTGCGCCTGGAGCGCCTCCCGGAACGTGCGTGCCGGGTTTTCCGGAACCCATTCGCATACCGCTGCGATCTCCTCCAACTCCTGCTTCCGCTGAAGATCTTTTTCCTTCGCGGCCATGCCGGAGGCGAACTTCGCATAACGCCTCGACCAGATCGTCATGGCATCGCAGGTAATAATGACAGCTTCAAAAAATGGCTTCTTATAGACCATGTCACGGGGCTCCGACAGGGCATTGAGCTTTGTCTGGGCCTCCTCGCGGATGCCCTTCATGCCGCGAGTCAAGATCTTCGAGAAGTCCGGGGTCCAGTTCTGCGAGTGCCGCATGGGAGACGTCGCAAAAACGACAACCGTCATCATGATCAGGTTGTTGGGGTCCGGGCCGTACATCATGAACCGCGTTTCCTCCGGCAGTGACCGGATGAAATTGGTGGCGTAGTCCTTCCCCGCCCAGTAGGGTGTGAGGACCTCGTTGATAATTCTTGCGTCCTCATCCGTCACGGTGACTTCGCCGGGTTTCCCCTTGTTCTGGCGGAACATGTCCACCCCGGCGGGCATGACGCTGCCGTCGAGCTCGGGATAGACGATGCCCCAGCGACCAAGCCACGTGTTGGGACGCCCGACAATAAGTTCATCCGGGAAAATTGCCACCGGTGCCTTCTCTGCAAAGTGCTTCAGCGCCTTGGCCCAGCGGAGAACCAGAGGCTGGTTCTCGGTCTCTTTGAACGATTCCGTGAACAGGACCGCACGGTCTAGCGCGACCCGCGGCGGTCCATACCCGCGGATGGCCTCGTACATCCTCAGAACCCGGTCAGTGACCGTTCCATGAACAACCTTTTTCCCGCTCTCAATGGCCTGTTCCTGTGCTGAGAGCGCTTGTGCGGTTCCTCCGTTCATAATTGTCTCCTTTGGTTGGCGATGCTAGCGTTCATTATCCGTTTTGTCTCCTTATTCCATCTTTAGAGAATCCCGGCCGCCGCTGTAAGTCACGCGTCGCCCCCATTTTTTGAATGACGCAATCCTTATTTTTCAATCCTGGAAATCTTGGTTCCCTGAAGACCCAGCCCCGCCATCAAACCTTTCTGGTCAAAGAAGAATGCGTAAACGTCTGATTTGCCGGTCGTTGTCGAAAATGAACCTGAGGCACCGGCATCAAGGACCGTAATTGTCGGACCGACACCAAGTTCCCACCCGTCGGTTTTATCGAGCCAATTCATCGCCGAGTCAGTCATGAAAAATAGAACATAACCGTATTTCTGTAACCCGGCCTGCAGTCCGTACGAAACCTGAACGGTGTTGTAATAACCGGTTGCTTTGCCATTCTTGAACAGCACGCCTTCGCCATAGTTTCCCCCCAGGATAAAACCGCCCTTGACAATACCCGGGAAAACAAGGATGCCTTTTGCCTCTTTGGCCATGGTCTGGGTGGCAGGGTGCGAAACATAGAGCTTCTCAAGGGCTTTTTTTGCATCACGATTCATTTGAGCCGCAGTGGCTGCCAAGGCTGTATTCGAAATAAGAAACGCTCCCGCAACCAATACGAACATTGCAACCATAAAAGTCAAACGTAAGCATCTCATAGATTTGTCCTCCTTTACTCTATTGGGCCATTTTCATGAGGGGGATTTTCCCCGCCAGGTCAAAATAGAGCACAGCCTGAATCTTGTTCTCGATCTGGTAGTAGCGTGCCACCTTGACTTCAGGAAGCACTTTGCGAAACTTGGGAAGATAGGTTTGGCGAAGTTTCAAACCCAAAGCCTCGATGGCGATGGATTCATCCATTAACTTCTTTGCCGTATCATTGGTCATTTTCTGGTAATTTTCCTTATAGCTCATGATCAACTTTGCTTGGCGTGAGCGAAGCAGAAACAACTCATCCTGGTATTTATCATAGACGGGCCAAAAGCCCTTGGCTTCCGCTTCAGTCAATTGCATATTCTCGGATACAAAAAGCTTCTTGTCGGCACGAATTTTTTCCAGGACGATTTGCATATCACTGGTAGGCTCGTCTTGTGCGGGAACGGAGAAGGAAAAACCGAAAACCATCAACAGCGCGATTAAAATTACCCTGACATTGATTTTTGTACTCATCATAAGCCCTCCTTATTGGATGTTCTGTCTGCAAACCATGCCAGCTAAAACGATGAATATAACCGGCACGTGATATCAGAAACGGTTATTCCAAAAAGCGTTCCAGACGGGGCAATGATAAAAAATATATCTAAGTATGAGAATAAGCTTAACTATTTTATAATCGTCAGCCGGTTATGAAAAAGTTGATATAGATGACACCCTCAATATATTGCGGACCCGCAGGATATTGTAGGTGAAAATTGCGGGAAGTGCGTTCTACAAGTCAATGATCAATGTCCGGTCGTTATATTTGCCAAATATATCAGCATATTAACACAATTTCTCTACAGAGGCCCCATTGGCATGTTTATTGGTTCAAATATTGAAAAGACCTTTATTGGCCACAAGGTGAGAAACAGCCCCGCGGCATGGTGAAAGTTACAATAACGGTTCATGCATCTCAAGTCAGGGATACTGCTGGAGGGTGGTTATGGTGCGAATGATTATGGAAAGGAAAAGGCTCAATGAAGAAAGAAAAGGAAAGTTTCCCTGGAAAAAATGGGGACCATACCTGAGCGAGCGTCAGTGGGGAACGGTGCGTGAGGACTACAGCGAAAACGGCGATGCTTGGAATTTCTTCACCCATGATCATGCACGCTCCCGTGCTTACCGCTGGGGCGAGGACGGCCTTGCCGGGATATCTGATGACAAGCAGAGACTTTGCTTCGCCCTGTCTTTGTGGAACGGCAAAGACCCGATTCTGAAAGAACGCCTTTTCGGACTCACCAACAGTGAGGGCAACCACGGAGAAGACGTCAAAGAGTATTACTTCTACCTCGACTCGACACCGACACATTCATACATGAAGTATCTCTACAAATATCCTCAGGTAGCATATCCCTATGCGGATCTTGTAGAAACGAATCGCCGACGCAGCCGGGAAGAGAGGGAGTATGAACTGCTCGATACGGGCGTGTTCAGCGAGAACCGTTATTTCGACGTCTTCGTGGAATATGCCAAGGCCGGCCCTGATGACATTCTGGTAAAGATTACCATTGTCAACAGGGGGCCGGATACAGCTGGACTCCATGTGCTTCCCACCCTCTGGTTCCGCAACGACTGGGCGGAGTGGATAGCCAGGCCTTCCTCAAAACCGCTTCTCAGGAAGATCGAAGGGCCCGCAGGTACGAGTGCTGTCGAAACAATGCACCCGCTACTGGGGATATACTATCTTTATTGTGAAGGCGATCCACAGCTCCTCTTTACCGAGAACTCAACCAACCACGCCAAGCTCGGCCTCGACTACCCGGACATTGGCCCATACCTCAAGGACGGCATCAACAATTATGTCGTTAATGGTCAGCAAGACGCAGTGAACCCTGACAAAACGGGAACGAAGGTGTCGGCGCACTATCAGTTCAGCATCGATTCAGGAAAGAAGGCGGTGATTCGTCTCCGGCTCAACAATGCACCTCTGCAGGGGAGGGAAAAAAAATTTGATGAAATCTTTGCCACCCGGCTTCGCGAAGCTGACGAGTTTTACAGATCGGTAAGACCGCCATCTGTGAGTGAAGACGCCGCCAATGTCATGCGGCAGGCCATTGCCGGCATGCTCTGGTCAAAACAATATTACTTCTGGGACGGTGATGCGTGGTTGGAAGAACACCGCGCCCATCCTCTGCATCGCGGGAGCCGTCAGTTCCGCAACCGTGAATGGTTCCACATGATCAACGACGACATCATATCCATGCCGGACAAGTGGGAGTACCCCTGGTATGCAGCTTGGGACCTCGCCTTCCACACGTTACCGATCGGGATCGTGGACCCGGACTTTGCAAAAGAGCAGATGAAACTCATGCTCCGCTGGCGCTACCTGCACCCCAACGGCCAGATCCCCGCCTACGAGTGGAACTTCAGCGACGTAAATCCGCCGGTCCATGCCTTTGCCACCCTGTTCTTGCACCGCGCTGAGCAGGCTCTGCGGGATGAGGCTGACGTTGAATTTCTCAAATCAGCCTTCAACAAGCTCCTGTTAAACTTCACCTGGTGGGTGAACCGGAAAGACCGTTTCGGGAAAAACGTTTTTGAAGGAGGCTTTTTGGGTCTTGACAACATCGGCGTCTTCGACCGGAGTGCCCCACTACCGACGGGAGGCCACCTGGAACAGGCAGACGGTACAGCGTGGATGGCTTTGTTTACGCAGAACATGCTCGAAATTGCCGTTGAAATTGCTGTCTACGATCCCACCTATGAGGACATGGTTGTCAAGTTTATTGAGCATTTTCTCTATATCGCGGCGGCCATGAACCAACCCGGAGAAGATGGCATGTGGGACGAAGAGGATGGTTTCTATTACGACATCTTGCGGCTGCCCGACGGTGCATCAACGCGTCTCAAAGTGCGCTCCATGGTGGGTCTCCTGCCGCTATGTGCTGCGACGGTGATTGAAAAGTGGCAGCGCGAGCTGGTTCCCCGTGCAACTGTGGCCATTCAATCCAGATTGAATCAGATGCCGGAACTCGGGAAGGCAATCCATCCTACCGGTCCGGGCTGCCTCGGAGTAGGCGATCGCGGTATTTTTGCCTTGGTCAATCCGGAGCGACTACGCCGGATCCTTTCGAAGATGCTCGACGAGGGCGAGTTCTTAAGCCCTTACGGTATCCGCTCACTCTCAAAGTTTCACGAAAAACACCCATATGGATTCCATACAAATGGACAGGAATACCGTGTTGATTACCTTCCCGGAGAGTCGAATACCGGCATGTTCGGCGGTAACTCCAATTGGAGGGGCCCCATCTGGATGCCGGTTAATGTCATCCTTATCCGGGCGCTCCTGAACTTCTACCTGTTCTACGGCGACAGCTTCAAGATCGAATGCCCAACCGGCTCAGGCAGGATGATGAACCTTTTCGAGGTGGCCAAGGAAATCTCGGACCGGCTCACCCGCATCTTCCTGCGCGATGAGCACGGCCGGCGGCCTGTCTATGGTGGAACTGAGAAGTTCCAGACCGACCCCCTCTGGGGCGACCACATCCTGTTCTACGAATATTTCCACGGGGATAATGGCGCTGGGCTCGGTGCCAGCCACCAGACAGGCTGGACCGGATTGGTTGCGAAACTTATCGAACTCTTTGGTACGCTCGATGCCCGAAAGGCCCTTGAAATCGGCAAAAAAGCGGCCTTTATGCACAAAAGCAGAGGTAAGCCAGGAGATTAGGGCCGATCGTTCCTTATGGATGAAGCCACAGGCGCAATGCTGGTGTTTCATAATTGAAAAAGAAACTGGAGTATAAAATGTTTGTTATCAAATTTGCCAAACCCATCCTGATTTTTCTTTTGATCACGCTGGTTACCGGCTGCGCCAGCATGGGTCCGGGGACGATCGGACGCGACAGAATCGACTATGATCAGGCAATAACTCAGTCGTGGCAGCGTCAATTGCTCCTGAATCTCGTCAAGTTGCGCTATGGTGATACGCCTTTTTTCCTCGATGTGGCTTCGATAACCAATTCCTATGGTTTGGAAACGCAAGTCAACATGGGGGCTAGTTGGTGGTCCCATGTCATCGGTGCTGGCGCCAGCAACTCCCAGACCCTGAGCGGGTCGAGCCGTTACACCGACAAACCGACGATTACGTACAGCCCACTACTCGGTCAGCGTTTTACCCGGAGTCTGATGACCCCGATACCTCCAGGCGTGGTGATATCCCTCATCCAGGCGGGCTGGGCAGCCGATGCGGTTCTAAAAGTGATGGTGAGCTCCATCAACGGTGTTACTAACCGCTATGGAGCGGGGGCGAGAGCCCGAGGCGCCGACCCGGACTTCTATCGCCTCAGTGCCGCCCTGCGACGCATTCAGTCCTCGGGGGTCATTGGCATGCGGATCGATCGCATAAAGGATCAAGAGTGGGCTGTCCTGACCATGGAGCGTGGGAAGAAAGTTAAAGAAATAGAAGAAGACCGACGCATTATCCGTGAGATCCTGGGTCTCCGATCGGATGCCGCCGAATACCGTGTTGTCTTTGGCTCTGCTCCCCGCAATGACGAAGAGATCGCCATGGTTACCCGTTCGATGCTGGAAATGCTGATGGATTTCGGTGCAGCGATCGAAGTTCCCCCGGCAAGCATTACGGAAGGCCGCGCCCCGGCGACCAGGTCATTTGAAACCGACGGTCCCGACGGATATCGTCCCATGATCCGTGTCCGGAGTAGTGCACAGCGTCCGGAGGATGCTTTTGTTGTGGCTCCATATCGTGATCATTGGTTTTGGATCGAGGATCGGGATTATGCATCCAAGTCGCTTTTCTCGTTTCTTCTTATCCTCCTGTCTCTGACGGATGTCGATCCGGGCAAGGGCTCACCCATCATCACCATTCCGGCAAATTGACCAATAAAACAAGCAATTTAAAAAGACAAGGCAGAGAGGAATCAAACAACCATAAAAAACTTGAACAGACAAGGACCGGAGATGATGAAGATTTTTTTCTTAAACTTCCGCTGTGCTTAAAAGAACAACTACAAGAAGTGAATGCCCGCAAGGAGGTCAAATGTGAACTTGATACAAATCATAATCCTGATCAGTGCCTTGATTGTTTCAGCCCTGATTCTTTGGCATGACCTGCCGATTGCGTTCCCGTGGATGATCAATGCCGTCATGCTTTTTGTAAAATTATCCGTTGTTCTGGCAGTGACCATTTTTGCTTACATCTTTACCGGCAGAAAGTGAAATTTTATCATGTTGTTGATCATTTAGAGTTGATGGGTATGTTGACCATCAAGTTCAACTGGGGGACGTGGGCCTTGGTAGATGTTCATCCAGAGTAACCTGTTTTTTTATCCTTCAAAGGTCATGAGAAAGAACATTAAATGCAATAAACACGGAACTTCTAACTGACAGCCGGAAATAAGCAAGTTCATAATAACCGTTTGATCAGTAACAAGTGATTCAAGCAAGAACTGGAAAACGGCACAATCAGTGGAAATACTAATGGAATGCCGACAATGACTGTAAAGAATATTTTGAGATATGTGTTACAACGTCAATAACGGAACTTTGCGATGAGAGAGAATGATTTATGAATCTTATTCTTAAAGAAATCCGACGGAATCCGCTGCTCTGGTTATTAATTTTCGTACCGACAGTTTTTATTGCGGAACACCTGATTCCTCACGCAGGAACCTTGCTTTTTGTACTTTCCATCCTTGCCATTGTGCCGCTTGCCGCGTTGCTAAGTCGCGCAACAGAGTCTGTCGCCACGAAAACGGGAGACACCGTGGGCGGTCTGCTTAATGCCACCCTCGGCAATCTGACCGAGCTGGTGATCGCCCTGGCTGCGTTGCGCGCGGGTGAATATGTGCTGGTCAAGGCCTCCATCGCCGGAGCGATTGTGACCAATACGTTGTTTATGCTGGGAGCCTCGTTCCTGATTGGGGGACTCATGCACCACGAGCAAAAATTCAATATTGCCAGCGCACGCCTTCAGGCCGGTCTGCTGTTCCTGGCAACGATCGGGTTGTTTCTGCCGACTGTCGTTGGAAGAAGGGAGGGTTTGGCAATCGCTCAGGTTACGCAGAATCTCAGTCTGTGCCTGGCCGTCTTGCTGATTGTGATCTACGGGCTCGGGCTGCTTTTCTCGCTGAGGACGCATCGCGAGTTTTTCGGCTCAGTCGCCGCTCATGCTGAGGAAGATGAAGCACCGTGGCCGCTCAATCTGGCGCTGGTAACACTGACCGGCATTACAATACTGGTGGCACTGGTCAGCGAAGTCTTCGTTGCATCCGTAGAGGAAGCCGCCCGGACGATGGGGATGACCGACGCGTTTGTCGGTTTCATTGTGGTGGCCCTTGTCGGCGGCGCAGCGGAAATGGCTGCGGCATTTTCCGGTGCGCGCAAAAACCGTTTGGATCTGAGCGTTGGTATCGCCCTGGGCAGTGCAACCCAAATTGCGCTGTTTGTCGCCCCAGTACTCGTCCTTGCCAGCTATGTGCTGGGACCTTCACCCATGACCCTCGAGTTCTGGCCCGGTGCGGTGGTCATGATGCTTCTGGCAACGTTGACAGCCACGATGGTTTGCAACGGCGGACGCAGTGCCTGGTTTCCTGGTGTCCTGGTCCTGGGAGTCTATCTAATGTTTGCCATCACCCTTTACCTGTTGCCGCCGCGCTGACAGTGGCTATGATGAATTTTTCTTTTAGGCAGCGGCACTGCGTTTATCTATCCCGGCGGCGTTGACTCCGGTCCGGGGGACTTCATCGCATACTATCTGTGGTTCCAATACCCGATTCAACCGGCGGCACCGAGTAAGGCTAAATAAAAGCCTGAATCCTCGTAAAATAATTTCGCCATCAAAACAGTGTGTAGACGAACCATTTCTTAATTGTCCTTAGGTAAACCCCCGGCTTTGCCGGGGGACTCCCGGAGTTTGACAATTCCGGGAATATAAAGAAAACCTCCTATCCGTGAACCGCTCAAAGTTTACGGGGAAGGAGGTTTCGATTGA
>Ga0302246_1000687_pt1 | contig 28080 bp, 23 predicted proteins | sample AAG_UR_Trp_MG_FD_193533 | JGI IMG/M metagenome (GOLD analysis project Ga0302246, IMG submission 193533) | Enriched activated sludge microbial communities from anaerobic digester in WTTP, New Holstein, Wisconsin, United States - AAG_UR_Trp | ecosystem: Engineered > Bioreactor > Anaerobic >... | reverse complement strand
TTCATGAGTTTGTCACCGGACGACCATGCTCCTCAACGGTCTTGGCGTACCTCGTTTTTGTCGGCCTATCCGGTGATGGCCTGTCAGACCTCTGTAACAGTGAGTATAATAAAACCTGGTTATACAAAGTTTTTTCTCCGAGCGAGAGAGGGTACCGCCTCTGGCGGACGGGCATGATTGTCTGAGGCCTAGCGCGCTATGCGCGCAGGCCGAGTTCGTGCCCGGCCGAACGAGCGAAGGGTGGGTCCGGAAAAACTGAACCGTGACGAGCGTGTGTCCCCGTGGGAAGCCAGGGGCAGCCGATTATTTACGACTGGGGGAAGTACTTGCCGGCGGACTGGAGGATGTAGCCGAGGGCTTCGAGTTCGAAGATGGCGGCCGCGGCGCGGGGCACGGTCCAGCCCAGCCGCTCCACCAGCGCGTCCGCCGTCAGGCCGGAGTCCTTCTCCGCGGAGATCAGGGAGAAGAGCTCCCCCGCGTCGCCTTCTGGACCTTTGCGCGCCTTGCGCGCGGCCCGTCGGCGGGCGGCTTTGAGGCCGTCCTGCACTTCGGGCGGAAGGGCGGCGATGATATCGGCCGCGCCTTCGGCGGGGGCCGCGCCGTCCTTTAAGAGTTTATTGGGACCGCGGCTCATGTCGGAATCGGCCGGTCCGGGCAGGGCCAGCACCTCGCGCCCGTACTCCAGCGCGAAGCGGGCGGTTATCAGGGCTCCGGAAGCGAATCCGCCCTCTATGACGACGGTGGCCAGCGAGAGGCCGGCTATTATCCGGTTGCGCCGCGGAAAATGGGCCGGCATGGGTCCGGAGCCGAGCGGCAGCTCGCTCATCACCGCGCCGCCGGTCTCCAGCACGCTTTCCATCAGCCGGCGGTTCTCCTTGGGATAGCAGGAATCGAGGCCCGTGCCGACCACGGCCCAGGTGGGCTTGCCCGCCTTCACGGCGGCCTCGTGGCAGATGGTATCGATCCCGCGGGCCAGGCCGCTGACCACCGTGGCGCCGGCTCCGGTCAGGTCCGCTGCGATGCGGGCCGCCATACGGCGGCCGTAAGGCGTGGGCAGGCGGGTACCTACCATGCCGACCGGCGCGCCGCCTTTGAGCTCTCCCCTCATGTAAAGGACCAGGGGCCTGTCGGGGAGGTCGCGCAGCGCCGCGGGATACTCCGGCGTGCCATCGAAAACGACGGTTATTCCCAGCGAAGAACAGCGGGAGAGTTCTTTTTCGGGATCGTGGGCCGCGGCTTCGCGCAGCGCGCGCTGGGCGCCCGTGAAGGTCAGCCCCCCTTCCGCCGCCAGGTCCCCGGGCGCGACCCTGAGAGCTTCCCGGGCGCTGCCGTAAAGCTCTATGAGCCGCAGCGCCCAGTCGCCTTTCAGGCAGGCCGCGGCGTTGAGCCGCAGCCTGGCCGCTTTCTCGGCGTCGGTAATGGTCTCAGCGCTCACCGCCCCCCCTTACGCTCACTTTTTCTTTACGGAGAGGCCTTTGTGCACCGGACTGCTGGCGTCCAGCACGCGCGCCTCCAGTTCCCGGCCGCCCGAAGAGAGCACCTCGAGCAGCGCGACGCGCTGTATCTCGATGCCGATCACCTTGCCGTCCTTGCTGACGGTGGAGCCCACTTTGTAGACCTCGAGATAATCGCCGGCCTTGCACATAATGCCGGAGCGCATGCGGACGGAGACGGTCTCTCCGGTGAAGGGAAGGGCGTTCCCGTCGGGATCCTCCATGCCGGTCACGAGACCGTCCTCGCGCCAGTCGGGAGCGGCCAGTTTGGTCTGCACGAAGGAGTTCCATTCCTTCTGATCCTCCGGCATCTCCTCCGAAAGGTCCGGCAGCTTCTGATAGGAGCCGAGGCCCTGCGAAAGAGCGGCGGCCGGGGGAGCGGCGGGGGCCCGGCGCGGGAGTTCTTCTTCGGCGGCCATCGGCGGCGCCAGCAGCTCCTCCACCTTCTCGGGTTCCGCCGGCGGTTCGGGTTTCGCGGCCTTTATCTCTTCGGTAAGGCCGGGGATGAGCAGTTCCCACTGCGGCAGTATGAGGTCCGGGTCGGCGACAAGGGTCAGATTAGCCGTGAATATCTTCCCCCACTTGAACGGATCGGCGTAGTACTTCTCGGCCAGGCCCCAGAGGGTGTCGCCCTCCGCCACCTGATGCCGCTTGGTGACTTTCAGCACGCCGGCCCCCTCGGGGGCCGCCGTCTGCGCCGCGGCGCGGACCGGCGCAAACGCCAGCAGCGCGGATAAGAATACAGTCTTCATCTTTTCCTCCGGACCGTCTCGTTTTTAAACCGTTTCCGCCGCCCTGTCGAGCGAGCGGTACTGCACCGCTTCCATCACGTGCTCTTTCCTGATGTCGGCCTCGCCGGCCAGGTCCGCTATGGTCCTGGCCACGCGCATTATCTTGTCCAGGCTGCGCGCCGAAAACCCCAGCCTGTTCATAGCCTTCTCCAGCAGCTCCGAAGCGCCCGCCGGCAGCCTGCAATGCTCGCGTATCTGCCGCACGGTCATCAGCGCGTTGGGGACGGCCCGCCCGTCGCCGGACCGGGCGCGCTGCCGGCGCGCCGCCTCCAGCACGCGCTCTCTCACCGCCGACGACGGCTCGCCCGAAGGCAGGGCGGACCAGTCCGCGTATTTAAGGGCCGACAGCTGCACATGCAGGTCTATGCGGTCCAGCACCGGGCCCGAGACGCGCGCCCTGTACTTCTGCACCTGCAGCGGCGTACAGGAGCATTGCCGCGACGGGTGGCCGAGATAGCCGCAGGGGCAGGGGTTCATCGCGGCCACCAGCGCGAAACGCGCCGGGAAAGAGACGCTGTCCCTGACCCTCGAAACGGTAACGCGGCGGGATTCGAGTGGCTCCCGCAGCGCCTCTATCGACGCCCTGGAGAACTCGGGGAACTCGTCGAGGAAAAGGACCCCGTTGTGAGCCAGCGACACCTCGCCCGGCCTGGGGACCGAGCCTCCCCCTATCAGGGCGGCGTCGGAGATGCTGTGATGCGGCTCCCTGAAAGGCCGTTCGCGGACCAGGCGCGCGCGGGGCAGCAGCCCGCAGACGGAATAGATCTTGGTGGTCTCCAGGGCCTGCTCTTCGGTGAGCGGCGGCAGTATCGAGGAAAAGCGTCTGGCCAGCATGCTCTTGCCCGACCCGGGCGGACCGACCATTATCACGTTGTGAAAGCCGGCCGCCGCGATCTCCAGCGCGCGCTTGGCGAAGGCCTGGCTTTTGACCTCGGCCATGTCGCCGGCGGAGGGGACGTCCCCCGCGGGCGTCCCAGGCGAACAGGCCGGCAGCGCCGCCTTGCCCGCCAGCCAGCCGGCGGCTTCCCCGAGGCTGGCGGCCGAGAACGCCGTCAGGCCGGACAACGAGGCCTCCGAGGCGTTGGCGGCCGGTACCACCACCGGACCGGAATAGCCGGAGGCTTTGAGCCCGAGCAGCATCGGCAGCACTCCGACGACCGGCTTGAGCGCGCCGTCCAGCGCCAGTTCGCCGAGAAAGAAAGCGCCGGCCGCCTTTTCGTCCCGCCCCTCCAGCGCCTCGGCGGCGGCCAGCATGCCCAGGGCTATGGGAAGATCGAAGTGGGTGCCGGCTTTGCGTATCTCGGCCGGTGCCAGGTTGACGGTGACGCGGCGCGAGGGCAGTTCGAAACCCGAATTGCGTATGGCGGCGACCACCCGGTCCTTGGATTCCTTTACCGCGGCGTCGGGGAGCCCGACCACGGCATAGGAGGGCAGCCCGGGGGAGATGTCCACCTCCACCCCCACGGCGTAGCCGTCTATGCCCCTGAGCCCCAGGCTGTTGAGTTTCGCCAGCATATGTTACCGTCGCGGCCGGATCCCCGCGGCCGCCGCGGCGCCGCGGGAAAGGCGGCGCCGCGAGGGACAGGTCCTTATTTGGCCAGCCGGCAGATATCCCCGCCCTTCGGGGAAGCCGAGCCGCGCTTGACCAGCTTCGCCACCGAGCAGTCCCCGGACTCGCCGCACCAGCGGTCTATCTCCACGTCGCCCAGGTAGGTCTCCCTGTGGCCTATGACGAGGTTGGAGCGCGGATCGCGTATCTCGGCGCCCTGGCTGAAGCAGGAGAGGACCATGCCGGTCTTCATGCCCGACTCCTGGCCGGCGTTGAGGTAGATGTCCTGGTCGTAGGCGTCGGCTATGCGGCAGGACCAGGGCTTGGCGTTCATCTGGTTGGCGATATTGTCGACGAACTTCACGATCGCGCCGCGCAGGGCCTCGCCCTCGAGCGTCTCGTCGTAGCCGCCCTTGGTGCCCATCCCCAAGAAACTGCCCGACTTGGACTTGGCCTGGCCCTTGCCCGAATCGGCCATCAAGACCTGTCCGCTCTGCACGTCGATGAGCCGTATGTCCACGGTGACGTCGGCCACCTGCTGCTTGGTCTGCCGGATAAGATAGTCGGAACCCTGCTTGTTGACGCCGAACTGCGAGACGGCGCCGACGACTATCGCCTCCAGGCCCATGATGCGGCCCAGCTGGACGGCGGTCTGCGGGTCCACGGTGCCCTGCGACTGCATCTTCTGCTCCTCCATGATCCTGGTCATCCGGTCGCGCTCGACCACGATGAACTTGCCCGACTTGACCAGTTCGGTTATGAGTATGTCCGAAGCCGCGCCGCCGAGGCGGCCCTGGCCGTAGGCCGACTTGTTCTCGAACTCCACCACGCCTATGCGGCGCTTGGGCCCGGTATATTTCGACTTGACCTTTTCCGTCTCCTTCACCGTCAGCGCATGGTCCATCTTCACGGACCGCGACGGCGCGCAGGCCGCGGCCAGCAGCAGCGGCGCTATCATCCAGAGTTTCTTCATGATACCTCCTGTTCCCGAACTACCGCTAAGAACCGGGCTCTCACCTGGCCGGCAGGCCGGCCGCCGCGTCGGCGACCGCCTTTTCCGCTTCCTTCGCCAGCGGGGACTTGAGCATGTTCTGAACCAGTTTCACGGCCATCTGCTCCACGAAGGCCTTCTTCGCCTCGTCCCTGTCGAGATAGACCTTTATGTCGCGGCCCGTGCCTTCTCCCTCGTAAAGGACCTCGCCGGTGGCCGCCGAGACCAGTTTCAGGCGCAGTTTGACGCTCTTCCTTACCACGAAACCCAGGTTCTGGAAAGTGAAGTCCTCAATGGTCCCGTAACAGAGCAGCCCCGAACCGACCGCGCGGCCTATGATCTCCGGCGTGGCCGAGGCCATCTGGCCCGCGTCGGTTATCCCTATTCCCTTCAGCCCTTCCAGGACCGGCTCCCCTTGTATCAGGGAATAGCCCTTGGCGGCGATCCTCCCGGCGGCCAGCTTGTAGAGATAATCCTCGGCCGACAGGTCCACGCTCTCGTTCTCGAAAGGCAGCAGCGCCACCGGTTCCGCCGGCGGAGCGAAGCCGGGGGCGACGAAATAGGCCTGCTTCACGGCGCAGGCCGCGGAGAAAAGCGCGGCGACCAGGAGGATCCTTGCCCTCATCTGACGTATCTGAAAGCGACCTCTCCGGCGTCTATGCCGTCTATGACCAGCACCGGCCCGGCGGCGCGCAGAACGGCGCTGGCGAACTCTTCGGGGCTCGCCCCGTCGGAGTATACGGACAGTTCGGCCTCGCCGGCGCCGTACGAGACGACCTTGACGCCGCTCACCGAGGAGATCCTCTCCACGGCCGAGACCAGCGAGGAGACGGACTCTATCCCGGGCGCGTCGTAAAGCCTGAGAGTGAACCTCTTGTTCTCGGTCCTCAGCGACGGGCCCAGCCTGGCCGCCAGTTCCCGTCCCAGGGAGGCTCCGGCCTCGGCCAGGGCCTTCCCCGCCGCCGCGTCCCCGTCCGGGCCCATACCCGCGGCGGAGACCGCCAATTCGCCGAGCCCCGCCCCCCCGCGGGCGTCGAAGACCGCGGCGGAAACGTCGACGGAGGACTGCGAGAGCCCGCCGCCGACGGCGGCTTCGAGCGGGCGCACGGAAAAGACCACGCTGACCGCGGCCCGCGCGCCCGACGCGGCCGCGCGGCCGGTGAGGGCCGCGGCGTCCTCGCCCGCCGGGGCCGCGACGAACGAGGCGCCCAGCGCGGAGAACAGCGCGTTCCTGAAAGCCGCTTCGCCGCGGCCCCCGGAGTCCCCTTTGACGGAGAGGAGGAGGCGGGGGCCGGAGGCGGAAGGAGCGGACGGCGCCGCGGCCTGGCGGACGCGGTCCATGTAGACCCAGACCCTGGCCTTCAGGGAAAGGGACCCTTCCACCAGTTTTTCGGAGAGCACTTTGCTTTTCCGGATATGGAACGACTGGCGCGCGAGCACGGCTTCGGCGGCGGCCGGGTCGCCGGAGAAAAGCGCCGCCGCCTTGCGCAGCGCGGCCCTCTCCGCGGCGGCAAGCGCCGGGGCCCTGGCCGCGGCCGGGTCCTTGCCGGCGGTTTCGGCGTAGCCTTCGGCCTCTATAGGCTCCAGCGCCGCGGACATGGCGGACTTGCCGGGACCCGCGCAGGCGGTCAGCGCGGCCGCCGAGGCCAGCGCCGCCAGGATCAGGATTCTTCTCATGTGTTTCAGCCCTCCTCTCCGAACTGCGTCTTTTCCTTGTGGACCGGCAGCGCGAAATTGAACCTGGCGCCGGAACCCTGCGGCGACTCCAGCCAGATGCGGCCGCCGTGCTTCTCTATGACCGACCGCGAGATGGACAGACCGAGACCGGTGCCCGGGACCTGGTTCACGCTGCTCTTGCCGCGGTAGAACTTCTCGAAGACGAGCTTGCGCTCCTCCTCCGGTATGCCGGGGCCGTCGTCCTCCACCGAGATGACCACCACCTCGCCCTTGTCCTGGCCCGTGATCCTGACGGTGCAGCCGCGGCGCGAGAACTTTATCGCGTTGATCAGGAGGTTGTCTATGACCTGCGTTATCCAGCGGCTGTCGGCGTAAACGTCGGGCAGCTTCTTCTCCAGCCTGGACTCTATCTCTATCTCCTTCTCGCGGGCCTTGAGCAGCATATTGCTCACCGAGCGCGAGACCAGTTCCCGGATGTTCACCGGCTGGAACTCCATCTCCACCTTGCCGTTGAGGCGCGAGAAGTCCAGGAGGTTGGAGATCAGGTGGGCCAGCCGGTTGGCCGACTGGTCCACGACGGAGAGGAAATTGGACTGCTGCTCGTTGAGCGGGCCCACCTCGCCGCTCAGTATGACGGAAACGAACCCCTTGATGGTGGTGAGCGGCGTCTTGAGCTCGTGGCTCACCGTGGCCAGGAACTCGTCCTTCAGTTTGTTGAGCTGCGTAAGCTCCTGCGCGGTGCGCGTGGCGTTCTCGTAGAGCGTGGTCATCTCTATTATCATGGCCAGTTCGTCGGCGATGATCGTCAGGAACTCCAGCTGGTCGGGGGTGAAGAAGTCCGGCCTCAGACTGCCGACGCGCAGCACCCCGATGACGCGCTCCCCGAGCACGATCGGGACCACCATAAGGGAGCGGATGGTCCAGAGCTTCGCGTGGGTCCCGGCGATCTCGGGAGAGTTCAGCGCGTCCGGGCTCATGAAAGGCCGCCGGTTCACGAAGGCCCTTACCGCGGCCGAGGAGGTGTTGGTTATCGGCATGCTGTAGTGCAGCCTTTCCTCGTCGGGAACGCCGTAGGAGCCGGGATGCACCACCAGTTCGTTGCGCGAATCGTCGTAGAGCAGGGCGGCGGCCACGTCGGCCTCGGCGATCTTGGCGACTATATTGAGCACGGCGGAGCAGCCCATGCTCATGTCCTTCTCCACGCCGGTCGCCTTGGTGACGACCTCGTAAAGGGCCTTGCGTTCTTTGGCCCGCTGTATCAGGCGCGAGCCCGCCGCGTCCAGTTCCTGAAGGACGGCCGAGAGTTCGCTCCGCAGCTGCTCGGTATCCTTTTTCAGGGCGAAGTTCTTCTCGGCAAGGCGCCAGACGGAGTTGAGGTAGGGCATCAGGAAACGCAGATAAGGGATGGCCGCTTCCACTTTCTCCGGCACCGGGTGGGCGAAGACCACGATCCGCCGGTAACCGCCGTGGGAAGGCATGAAAGGACAGAGCAGGGCGCCGCCCATGCCGGAGAACAGCTCTCCCGGCGGCGGCTCGAGCGGGACCTGCAGCAGGAACTCCCCCTCGTTGACGCAGCGGTCGAGCGGCTCCCAGGCGAAGACCGCGCCGGCGGACTGGTCGCCTCGCTGCTCGCTGTAGAGCCCCGCCACGCGCCAGCCGGAGCCGGAGCGTTCGAAGGCGGCTATGGAACCGCCCGCGAAAAGAGCGTGCAGCTTGATGAAGTAGTACTCGGCGATGTCGAGATAATGCTCCAGCGAATCGGGGACCGAGGAATGCTCCAGCGACTCGCGCGCGAACTCGGAGAAGCCGGAGAGTTCTTTCTCCGCCCGGCGCAGGCGCCTCTCGGCCGGCAGCAGGCAGCGGAACTTGATATACCACCAGGCGGCGAAAGCCAGTACCGCGCCGATGGTCAATGAGGCGATAAGGTCGTGCATGTGTACGCCGGCCTCACATCAGGTCCATCAGGAGACGCACGTAGGCGGACGGCGATTTAAGCGAATTGCTGCTCAGCCACGCCGTTTTCACGGAATAACTGCGCATGATCTTTTCGGAAATATGGCGGAACTCCGCTTCCTGCGCGCCCAGGGCGGAAGTCGGCTGCGGCCCCAGTACGATCAGGCCGTTCACATTCTTCTCCGCGGCGAAATTACCGATCTTGAAAGGCGTTCCGTACAGCTCGTCCGGGTCGTAGGCTTCGGTAAAGACCTGGGTCCAGGCCACCGGGATCCCGAGGTCCTTGGCGCGCGTCGCGGCGCTGTGAAGAGCGAAGCGCGCCTCTTTCTCGTATCCCTTGGGGTGGAAAAGCCCCCACTTGAACCACTGGTTCTCGGAGGATTTCCAGGCGGCCGACTCGGTGTAATCGTCTTCGGATACCGCGCCCGCCACGGCGGTCTCGGAGATGCCGAGGAGCAGGTCCAGCATTTCCTTGCTGCCCTTCGCGGACGCGGAGGCGCCCATGAACTTGTCCAGTTTGCGTATCTGTTCGAGCGTCCGCGAAACCTCCCCGAAAGGAGTCAGCTTGTTTATGAAGAGCCTGTTGACCTCGTCCTCGGAGAGCTTCACGTCCATATCGGAGAGCAGGTGGCCGAGCACTATCTTGTAGGCGGAGGCGGGCGGGACTTTGACGTCCACCATCCAGCCCTGCGAGAGCTGGAAGCCCAGCGCTTCCTCCAGGCCGGCCAGCGATTTAGGCGGGAAGACCGAGGAGACCACTATCTGCTTGTTGGCGGCCGTGAAGTCGTTGAGCCATTTCGAGATATACGGCTTGTTCTCGGCGGAAAGCATCATCAGGTGCACGTCGTCTATCACCAGCGCCCTGATCTCGGAGAACATCTTGTCGAGCCTTTCGATCGAGCCGTCGCTGACGGCCTTCTCCACGCCCTTGGACAACCTGATGCCGTCGGTGACGAACAGCTTGTCCTGCCCCAGGGTGGCCGACAGGCCGTAGGAGATAGCGTGCATGAAATGGGTCTTTCCCGTGCCGGGTATCCCGAAGATCATGAGCGGGTTGTACATGGTGCCGGGACTGTCTATCGCCGCCATCGCCGCGGCGTGGGCGAACCGGTTATAGGAGCCCGACTGCAGGGTCTCGAACGTATGGGTCGGCATCAGGGGCATCTCCACGCCCCACTTAAGACGCATCCTGGTGGACACGGAAGGGGTGTGCGCGGGCGCAGAGACCGGCTCCGGTTTCGGCTCCTCTTTCTTCGGCTCCGCGACAGGCTCGACCTTCGCCGGTTCCACGCGTCCGCTCACCGCAGGAGGCGGGCCGAAGGGAGCGGAGAACTGCGGTTTGGACTGCGGCGGAAGCGCCGCCGGCCCCTTGGGCGCGGGAGGCGGAGAGGCGAAAGACGGCGGCGTCGCCGCGGAAGGCGGCAGGGCCGGCGGGGGAACGGGAGCGGGCGGCGCGGGCTGGCGGACCGCGGGGGCCGGGGTGACGCCGGGCGGAGGCGGAGGCGCGGCGGGCCTTTCGGGCGCGGGCGGCGCGGGCTGGCGGGCCGCGGGGGCCGGTGTGACGCCGGGCGGGGGCGGCGGCGCGGCGGGCCTTTCGGGCGCGGGCGGCGCGGACTGGCGGGCAGCGGGGGCCGGGGTGACGCCGGGCGGGGGCGGAGGCGCGGCCGGCCTCTCGGGCGCGGCCGGCGGAGGAACGGCGGGCGGAACAGGGGCGGTGAAAGCCAGGGCCTTATCCTGCCGCTCGCGGCGGGAAGTGTCCGACTTTTCCAGTTCCGCCACCACTTCCTTGAGTTTCGACATGGTATCGGGCTCCAGCTTCGACAGGTAGATGATGAAGTTGAAGTCGCCGGAAGACTTTTCGGGCCGCGAACAGAGGCTGCCGAGTTTCTTGACGATGAAGAAGATGTCTTTCATCTCCCCGTCTATCATCAGCCTGTGACGGTTCTTGTTCTTGTCGACCGGAGACGGAGCTACTTCCCACTTTTTTATCATGGCGTTATATCAGGGTCTGAGGATAAGGTCCAGCACCGAATCCAGCGCGGACGAAAGACCGAAACTGTCGGAGGAAAAATGCCGGAAGAACAGCCCGGCGGAATTGAACGAGTTCTCGATACCGTAAAGAGCCTCCTGCGAGACGGCCCCCACGCAGAAAACGCCCGAGGCGCCCGCCTCCGCGACCAGCTGCTGGGCGAGCTCCCCTTTCATGTCGTCAGCGCAGGGCTTCACGAAAGCCCTCTTTATGAACATCGGCCTGCTTTCGGATTTCAGACAGATCGAGTCCAGCGTGGCCAGCACGTCGGCGCACAGCTTCTCCTCTCCGGGAGCGTAGAGAAAAGCCATCGTCTTTATCCTGGACTTATCCACCGCGGCGGGCGCTTCCATGGCCGCCAGTTCGGGCAGGGAGGCCGAGGCCTTCATCCGCGACGTGGCGGTGGGATCCCCTCCCTGATAGACCAGGGTCTCCCCTCCGCCGGGGGTTTCCGGCATTTGTCCGGGGCCGAAGACTACGGTCTTCTCCTCCGAAACTTCGGGGGCCGGGGCGGCGGCGGTCGCGGCCTCGATGGGGCTTTCGAAAGGGGTATCGGACCTGGGCTCGAGCGACAGGCCCGCGGACTGCGGCTCCGGGACGCCGACGCTCAGCTGCGGTTCCACCGTGCCCTGCGTGGGCTCCTCTCCGGCCGCCGGCGCGGGCTCTTCCACGCTCAGCTGCGGCTCGAGGCTTATGCCACCTGGCCGCGCGCCCGCTTCGGGAGCGGCGGCATCCGGCACGGCGGGGCCCGGCTCCGCCGCGGCCTCCGGGGACGGGAACTGGAGTTCGGGAGAGAGACCCTCCGGCAAAGGAGCTTCGGCGGCCGGGAGTTCCGCCGGAGCTTCGGCGGAAGGGGCTTCAGACCCCGCGGCGTCGTCGGTCCCGGTTATCACGAAAGCGCTTTCGAAGGCTTTGAGGTCGTCGCCGGAAGGAGACTCTTCTCCCGGCCCGGCGGCCGGAGCCTCCGTCGCCGCTCCGGCTTCGGACTGCCCTTCGGACGCGGGCCGCTCCGCGGCCGGCTCCTGGAGATCGGAAGAAGCGTCCATTTTTACCGTGGCCTCGAAGGCCGGGACCTGCTCCGAGGGCTGTTCGGGAGCGGGTTCCTGCAGGTCGAAAGGCGCGTCCATTTTAACGGTGGCTTCGAAAGCCGGGGATCCTTCCACGGACGTCTCCGCGGCCGGCTGCTCCGGGGCCGGCTGAGCTTCCCCGTCGGCGGGCCGTTCGGCGACCGGCTCCGCGGCCGGCAGGGACCCGGGGGTCTCCTCCGCGGGCTTCTCCTGGTCGTCCTGTCGCTTTTCGTCCATCTCTCCCCCTTGGTCCTTCTGATCGGGAACGGGCCCCGCGGCGTCCGCTCCGGACGCTGAAAGCTGCAGCAAAGCGTCTATGTCCGGCACGCCGAAATCCCCGCTTTGTTCCAAAGGATCGGGCGTCTTCGTTTCCGCATGGACCGGCTCTTCCGGCGCCGCGGCCGGAACGGCCTCGTCCGCCGGGATACCGGAGCGTTCTTGCAGCTCGAAATCGAAATTGTACGCCCCGTCGTCGAGATCGGGACCCGGGTCGGGGACCGGCTCCGGCTCCGGTCCCGTGTCTTCGCTCTCACCGGAAGCGGGAACGGCGGAAGCGGTTATCCCCGCTGTCTCACCCGCGGCCGGTGGAATAGCGGCGTCCTGAGGAAGCGGCTCTTCAAAGACCGGAGGCTGGATATTCGGGGGCGGGGTCTGCGCATCCTGGGCCGGCGGCTGCATATCCGGGGCCTGGAACGGAATATCCTGGGCCGGCGACGGCGTATCCGGGGCCGCGGCTTCCCGCCGGATCCTGGAAAAATCCACGGGCGTGATCTCGGGCATATTGATGTCCGAGATTATGGCCGGCATCCTGTTGAGCAGGCTGTTAAGGTCCGAGAGTATTTCCTCTATGGACTCTTTTTCGCCGTCTTTTTCGGGTTTATCCATAAAAAAGCCCCCGCCCCTCCGCAACGGAAGGGCCTGACCCGATTATTTTAATAATAAATAAGTAGGGAATGCAAAGCCCGGGGACTAAAAGGACCCGGCCGGGCCGGGTAGCAGCGGCTCTCCGGCGCAACCGCCGCCCCTGGCGGCCGTCACGCGGCAGCGGAGCAGGCGGCCGGCCGGCGCAGCCGGGATGTCCACCTCCAGGAAATTGGACGCCAAAGCCCTGGAGCGGCCCGCTTTGGACGAAAGTGCCAGGACCTCCAGCTCCCGCCCCAGCATGGAGGCGGCGAAAGCGGAACGCAGTTCCAGGTCAAGCGCGCGCAGGGTTTCCGACCGTTGCTTGACGGCCGCCGGCGGCAGCGGGGGCAGGGCGGCGGCGCGCGTGCCGGGCCGCGCCGAAAAACTGAAGACGTGAAGCCCCGAGAGTCCGCATGAGCGGACGAAATCGGCCGATTTCCAGAACTCCTCCTCCGTTTCAGAAGGGTAGCCGGCTATGATGTCGGCGTAGATCCCCGCGCCGGGAAAGAAGGACCGGATCAGTTCGACCTTGCCGCGGTAGGCGGAGGCGGAGTAGTTGCGGCCCATCGCCCGCAGCACGGCGTCGGAGCCCGACTGCAGCGGCACATGGAAATAATCGCAGAAGCGGCCCCCGGGAACGGCCAGGGCCCGCAGCAAGGGCTCGCCTATCTCGCCCGGCTCTATCGACGAGAAACGGACCCGGAAAGAGCCGGGCAGGGCGAAGAGCTCCGACACCAGCGCCGCCAGGTCCGCGCCCGTCTCCGGGCAGCGATAGATGCCCAGCCGCGTTCCGCAGAGCACTATCTCGGCGAAACCGGATGAGACCAGCTTCTTTATCTCCGCGACGGCGGCCTCGAGGGGCTTGGAGGAGACCTTATTACGGGCCAGGTTCACCAGGCAGTAGGAGCACTTGAGGTCGCAGCCCTCCTGCACTTTCACGAAGGCGCGCGAACGGCCTTTGAAGCCCTCGACGGAAAAGAAATCCCCGTCCGGGGCCGCGCCGCAGACCAGCGAGGGGATCTTTTCCTTGTCGGCGTTGGTGAAAACGGACGCTTTCGGAACGGCGGCGAGTATTTTGGCCGGCTCCAGCGTGGCCAGGCACCCGGTCACGGCGATGGCGGCGGAGGGGTTGGCGGCGGCGGTCTTTTTGAGGAAAGCAAGGCAGTCGCGGTCGGCCTTCGCGGTAACGGAACAGGTGTTGACCACGACGAGGTCGGCCTCCTCCGGCGAGGCCGCGGCGGCGTGGCCGAGCGCGGCGAACTTGGCGCGGAGGCTCTCGCTCTCCACCTGGTTCACCCTGCACCCCACCGTCTTGAAATATACTCTCATAACTTCTTAGAGGCTCCCTCGCCGGGCCTTCCCCGATAAATGGCCCCGTAAGGAGACAATCGGGGGAGGCGGCGTGTCAGCTAAGCAGGACCGCCTCGGAGCTCCGAGCATCGTAAGCGCGAGGAGCGAGAGCCGAGGACCGACGCGCTATGCGCGCGAGTCCGTGTCCTGCGTGCTGACACGCCGACATCCCCCGCAATAGTTACTCCTTCTTCAGGGCTTCCCCGGCGCAGGCGAGGACGGCCGCGGCGGCCGCGGCCGCGTTCTCCGCGCGCAGCACCGTCGGGCCGAGCGTGAAGAACTCCGCGCCCTTCCGCTCCGCCAGCTCCAGCTCGGCGGGGGAGAAGCCCCCCTCCGGGCCTATAAAGACCATGACCTCCGCCCCCGCGGCCAGGCCGGCGGCCAGTTCCGTCAGCGGCCTGGCGCCCTCACCCGGCGCGCCGAAGAACTTGCGTCCGGGCAGCTCCAGCAACTCCTCTAACCGGGCCGGCGGCAGGACCCGCGACAGATCGCCGCGCTCGCATTGCTCGGCGGCCGAAAGTATTATCCCGTCGTAGCGCTCGCGGCGGCGCTCCCATTCCTCGTCGATACGGCCGGGCTGGGACCGCTCCGAGACGAAAGGCCTGAACTCCGCCGCCCCGGCTTCCGTCGCGCGGCGCAGCGTCTCCTCAAGAGCCGCTCTCGCCGTCACGGCGTGGCAGACGACGGTCCTGAAGGCCGGCGGAGACCACGGCAGAGGACCGGTAACGCGGCCCGCGACCGAGGAGCGCGAGACCTCCTCCAGCTCGGCCAGGAACCGTCCGCCGGCGCCGTCGAAGACCCTTATCGTATCGCCCGGCCTGGCGCGCAGCACCCGCGAAATGTGCTCGGCCGCGTCCCCCTTCAGGAGGAAGCGGCCGTCCTTCACGGAGCCCGGCGGGAGATAATGCTGGCTCATTTGAATATTTTCTTGAAGAAGCCGTTCTCCGGCTCCCGCTCGCCCGGCCTGTGCCCCTCCTCGCGGAAGCTGCGGCCCAGTTCCTCGAAAAGCTCCCTTTGCTTCGGCGTCAGGTCCGTCGGTATGTCTATGCGGACGCGCACCAGCAGGTCGCCGCGCTTCCTGCCCCCCGGCTCTGGCATACCCTTGCCGGCTACACGGAAAAGTTTGCCGTGCTGGGTGCCTTGCGGGACCTCCAGCGGGGCCTTCCCTCCTTCTATGACGGGGACCTCGACGGAGGAGCCCAGCGCCGCCTGGTCCACGCTGAGGCCGCAGGTGTAGATGAGGTCCGCGCCGTCGCGCTCGAAATGCGGATGATGCTTGAAAGTTATCTGCACGTAGAGGTCGCCGCCCGGGCCGCCGCGGCTGCCGGCGTCGCCGGCGCCGGCCACGCGCAGGGTGGCCCCTTCGCCCACGCCCGCCGGAACTTTTATGTGCAGCGTCACCTTTTTGCGGCCCTGCCCTGAGCCGCCGCAGTCCCTGCACGGCGAGGAGATCACCTCGCCCTGCCCGCCGCAGTCGGGACAGGTCTGGCTGAAAGAGAAGAACCCCTGGGCGTACTGCACGCGCCCGGCGCCGCGGCAGGTGGAGCATTTCCTCGTGCCGGTCTTGGGCTTGGCGCCGGTGCCGCCGCAGGTGTCGCAGACCTCGCTGCGCTCGAAACTCACCGGGATCTTGACCCCGCTGAAAGCCTCCTCCAGCGTAAGCTCCGCGGTGTATTTAAGGTCGGCGCCGCGCCGGGAGCGCTGACGCCCCCCCCCGCCGCCGCCCTGGAAGAAATTATCGAAGATGTCGCCGAAGATGTCGCCCAGGTCCGCGCCCTGGAAACCGCCGAAACCGTGGCCCGCGCCGCCCTTGAGGCCCTCTGCGCCGAACTGGTCATACATGCGCCGCTTGTCCGGCTTGGAGAGCACCTCGTAGGCCTCGCCTATCTCCTTGAACTTCGCCTCCGACTCCTTGTTGCCCGGGTTGCGGTCCGGGTGATACTTGAGAGCCAGCTTGCGGAAGGCGGTCTTTATCTCCTCGTCGGAGGCGTTGCGGGCCACGCCCAGCGTGCGGTAATAGTCTTGTGATGCCATAATGAACGGCTGAGTCCTGGATATCCTTCAAAGGGTAAGGGGACGGCGGGAGCCGCCGGGCTCCGCGCCGTCCCCGCAGCGGGACGCCTTACTTTTTATTCTCGTCCACTACCTCGGCGTCCACGACGTCGTCCTTGCCGCCGGGCGCGGCCTGCGGACCGCCCTGGGGCTGTTCGGCGCCGGCGGGGCCGGCCTTGGCCTGCGAGGCCTTGTAGACGGCCTCTCCGAGCTTCTGCGAGTTCTTGACCAGTTCGTCCTTGGCCTTCTTTATCTTCTCCAGGTCGTCGCTCTTGAGCGCGTCCTTGAGCTCGTTTATCGAGCGGTCCACGGTCAGGCGCTCCTCCTGGCTGATCTTGTCGCCGTGCTCTTTGAGGGCCTTCTCGGTCATGTAGAGCACGCTGTCGGCCTCGTTCTTGGCCTCGATCTTCGCCTTGTACTCCTTATCCTTCTCGGCGAACTCCTCGGCCTGCTTGACGAACTTGTCGATCTCCTCCTTGGAGAGCTTGCTGGAGGCGCTTATCGTGATGTGCTGCGCCTTGCCGGTGCCCAGGTCCTTGGCGGAGACGTGCAGGATGCCGTTGGCGTCGATGTCGAAGGTGACCTCTATCTGCGGCACGCCGCGCGGCGCCGGCGGTATGCCGTCCAGGTCGAACTTGCCGAGCGAGACATTGTCGCCGGCCATCGCGCGCTCGCCCTGCAGCACGTGTATGGTGACGGCGGGCTGGCTGTCGGCGGCCGTCGAGAAGACCTGCGTCTTCTTGACCGGTATCGTGGTGTTCTTGTCGATGAGCCGGGTCATGACCGAGCCGAGCGTCTCGATGCCCAGCGACAGCGGGGTCACGTCGAGGAGCAGCACGTCCTTGACGTCGCCGGTCAGCACGGCCGCCTGCACGGCGGCGCCGCTGGCCACGCATTCCATCGGGTCTATGCCGCGCTCTATCTTCCGGCCGACGTACTCCTCCACGAACTTCTGGACTATCGGCATGCGGGTGGGTCCGCCGACGAGGATGATGCGGTGGATGTCGGAGCTCTTGAGCTTGGCGTCGGCCAGCGCCGTGTCGATGGACTTCTGGCAGCGCTTGACGATGGACTCGACGAGCGATTCCAGGCGAGCGCGGCCCAGCTTGAGGGCCATGTGCTTGGGGCCCGAGGCGTCGGCCGAGATGAAGGGCAGGTTTATCTCGGTCTCCATGACGGTGGAGAGCTCGATCTTGGCCTTCTCCGCGGCCTCCTTGATGCGCTGCATGGCCGTCGGGTCCTTGGTCAGGTCTATGCCCGTGTCCTTGCGGAACTCGCCGGCTATGAACTCGATCAGCGCGGCGTCCATGTCGGTGCCGCCGAGCTGGGTGTCGCCCGAGGTGGAGATCACGTCGAAGGTCCCCTCCTTGCCGAGCTCCATGATGGTGACGTCCAGCGTGCCGCCGCCGAGGTCGAAGACCATGATCTTCTGGTCGCGGCCTTCCTTGTCGATGCCGTAGGCCAGCGCGGCCGCCGTCGGCTCGTTGACCAGGCGCACGACCTCGAGGCCGGCTATGGTGCCGGCGTCCTTGGTGGCCTGGCGCTGGTTGTCGTTGAAGTAGGCCGGCACCGTGATGACGGCCTTCTCCACCTTGTCGCCGAGGAAGGCCTCGGCGTCGCGCTTGACCTTCTGCAGCAGGAAGGCGCTGAGCTGCTGCGGGGTGAATTCTTTGCCGGAGACCTTGTACTTGTGGTCGCCGCCCATCTTGCGCTTGAAGGCGCTGACGGTGCCGTCGGGGTTGGCCACGGCCTGCCTGCGGGCCGGCTCGCCGACCAGCATCTGGCCGTCCTTGGCGAAGGCCACGTAGGACGGGAACGCTTTCCCGCCGAGACTGGTGCCTTCCGCCGAGGGAATGATCGTCACTTTTCCGCCTTCCATGACCGCCGCGGCGGTGTTGGAAGTTCCGAGGTCGATACCTATTATTTTTGCCATATCAGTTTCCTCCGTACCTAAACTTTACTTTTCCTCGCCCTGCGGGGGCGCTCCGTCGCCGGACGCTTCGGGCGCCGGCTTCTCTTCCGCTTTCTTCCTGCCTATCCTCACTCTCGCGGGGCGCAGGACCTTGTCCCCGTAGTAAAATCCCTTCTGCAGCTCGTCCACCACCAGGCCGTCCCGCTCCTCCCCCGTTTCCACTATCCCCATTATCTCCGCCGACATCGGGTCGTAGGGCTTGCCCGCCGTTTCCATCGGCCTTATGCCCTCGTTCTCGAAGGTCTTCGAGAACTCCTTGAAGATCATCTCCAGGCCCTTCATCAATTCGCCGGCCTGCGCCGGGGAAAGGCCCTCGGGACTCTCCTGGACCTTGGCTATGTGCAGGTGCGCCTGCAGCAGCAGGTCGTAGAGCGGCAGCAGCCTGGAAAGCAGCTCGGCCTTGCCCCACTTTATCAGCTCCGGCTTTTCCTTCTCGACCCGCTTGCGGTAATTCTCGAAATCGGCCTTGAGCCGCAGCAGCTGGTCATAGTACTCCTTTTCTTTGGAGACCGGCTCTTTCGGGGCCGGCGCCGCCGCCGGTTTCGCGGCCTCTTCGCCGCAGGAGCATTCGCAGTCCGCGGCCGCGTCCTTCCTCTCCTCCTGCTTCTTTTCCTTCCCGTGCTTCATCCGTTCAATCCTCTTCGGCCAGGGCTTCCCATTCGGACAGGATGTCCTCGACCATGGAGCTGACCGAATCGACGATGGTTATCATCTTAGGGTACTCCATGCGCTTGTGCCCCAGTATGCCGACCAGCCCGACGGCCTTATCCTTGAGACAATAGGACGAGGAGACCAGGCTGAAGTTGTTGAATTCCTTGATATGGTTCTCGGAACCGATGGTGATGTCCACGCTGTGGGCCAGCCCTTTCTGGTCCTGGCCGGAGGGCAGCTTGCGGCGCTTCTCGACGCAGTCGCGCAGCCGCTCGCGCAGCATATGGGAGAAGCGCTCCTTCTCCTCCAGCAGGCGGGCGACGCCGCGGATGTCCTCGAGGCCGGCCTCCTCCATGCTGTCGAAGATGCGGCTGACGCCCTCCAGGTAGAACGGGTCCCCCTCCCTGTTCATCGAGGAGAAATAGTCGTAGATCTTCTTGAGCAGTTCTTTCTGGGCTTTCGGCGCTTCGCCTTTATTGAGGAAATCCTTCCAGATGATGCCGGTGACGTCCTTGACGGGCGCGTCGCGCAAGGCCTTGTTGAGCCTGTCGGAAAGCGATTTCAGCGCGGCCTTGTCCAGCGGCGTCTCCGTGCCGAAGGGCACGTGCTTGAGTATGCCCGAGTGGACGAAAACTATCATCAGCACGCTCTTGCCGGAGAGCCGGACCAGGTCCAGCCGCTTGATGGCGTCGTCCTCTATGTCGGCCGGGATGACGAAGCCGGCCCACTTGGACATATCGGCTATGGTCCTGGAAGTGTGGCGCAGGAAAGCGTCGAGCTGCTCATTGCGGCGTTCGTACTCCTGTTCTAATCGGTCTTTCTCGCCGGCGGCCAGGCGCTGGAGCTTCAGGATATGATCGACATACGAGCGGTAGCCTTTATCGGAAGGGATGCGGCCGCCGGAGGTGTGCGCCTGGTAGAGGAAACCGGTGTCCTCCAGTTCCTTTAATATGTTCCTTATGGTTGCGCTGGAGACATTGAAGCCGCCGTGGGAGGCGATGAGGTCGGAACTCACCGGCTTGCCGGTGCTGACATAGTTGTAAACCACCCAGTTAAGGATCTTGTCCCTGCGGTCCTGCGCTACTTCAGGCTTGAGCACCCTCATGGCACGGTCTCCGTATAGAAACTATAGTAAAACTAGCAATCCCAACGTCTGACTGCTAAATTATACACCTTGCGGTCTTAACTGTCAATAGCCGGTTTGGACTGCTAATTATTGGCGGGGGTTAAGAAGCCGGTCGAGGACGAAGTCGGAGATGCGGTCGGGAAGAAGGCGCAGGGCCGCCGTCATCAGGGAGGCCTTGAAGGGCACGATATAGCGGGGAGCCGGCGAAGCGGCCTCGGCCACCTTCAGCACGTACGCCGCCACCAGCCCCGGACCGGCGGCCCCCTTCCGGTAGCCGGAGCGGAACTTTTCCGTCATGCGGTCTATCATCGGGGCGTAGAGCCCGGATCCGGAATACTTCCTGAGGTTGACCAGCGCCGTATCGTCCCATTCCGTCTTTATAGGGCCGGGCTCTATCAGGACGACCTTCACCCCGAAAGGCTTCACCTCCAGCCGCAGGGCGTCCGACCAGGCCTCCAGCGCGTGCTTGCTGGCGTGGTACCAGCCGGCCGCGGGCAGGCTGACCCGTCCCGCTATGGAGGAGATGTTTATTATCCGCCCGGAACGCCGGGCGCGCATGGCGGGAAGGAAGAGCTGTACCAGGCGGGCCGGAGCGAAGACGTTGACCTCGAACTGGCGGCGGGCTTCGTCGAGCGGGACATCCTCGATAGCCCCGTGGGCGCCGTAGCCGGCGTTATTGACCAGTATGTCGAGGCCGCCCTCCTTGTCCAGTATCCGGGCGGCGGCCGCGCGCAGCGAGGCTTCGTCCGCCACGTCCAGCGGAAAGATCTCCGCGCCCTTGTCGCGCAACGACGCCATTCTTTCGGAACGCCGGGCGCCGGCGTAGACTTTATAACCGCGCTCCAGGAAAAGCTCCGCCGAGGCGTAGCCTATGCCCGACGAAGCGCCGGTGACGAATACCGTTCTCTGCATTTACCTGAAGTGGTCGCGCAGCATGCGCACCAGGCCTTCGGTGGCCTTGCCGGGGATCTCCTGCCCCTCCCAGTTGATGGAGAAATGGGCCTCGCGCTGCGTCGGCTTGACGTAAGTTTCGTACATCGGCATGACGGTGGCCAGGATCTGGCGGCGTATGCCCTCTATGTCGCGGCCGCGCTCGCTGATGTCGCGCTGCACGCGGCGCAGCACCGCGGTGACCATGCCGGTGGAGATGAAGATCTTGTAGTCGCACATGGCCGCTATCTTGGGGAAATAGAGCGCGTAGAGGCCCTCCACCACTATGAGCGGAGTGGACTTGAGCGGCACGCTCTCCTTCTCTCGGGTGTGAAGTTTGAAGTCGTAGACGGGCTGCTCTATGGCCTTGCCGGCGCAGAGCTCGCCCAGCTGCTTGGCCGCCAGCGAGGCGTCGATGGCGTCGGGATGGTCGAAATTATAGGTCTTGCGCTCTTCGAAACTCAGGTGCGTCAGCGGCCGGTAATAATTGTCCAGCGAGAACAGCTCGCCGTCTATGCCTATCTTGCGGCATTCGGTTATCAGTCTCTTGGCCAGCGTGGTCTTGCCCGAGCCGGAGCCGCCGGCTATGCCCAATACGAACCTGCTCTTCCTGGTGTTGTACATGATGGCCTCTCTTTATTGCGTAAGGAAAAGGTCTTTGGTCACGGTATATTTCCCGTCGAGCCAGTCGATGAGCTCGCGCGCGGCGGAAGCGGTTTCCCCCTCCTCCGAGGCCAGGAAAGGGGCGTAGTCTTTTTTGCGGCCGGCCTTCTCCGCCTCCGCCATGCCGTCGAGCCCCCTGTCCATGAAAAGCGGGGTGTCCGCGGCCAGCCGCGCGGCCATCTCCGCGCAGGTCACGGCGGCGGCGGCGGCGAGGAAGGCCTTCTTCGGGTCGTAAGCCGGGCCGTTCTCGTAGGACGCCTTCAGCGTCAGCGCCGATATCCTGGAGAGGGTGATCTGGTTCATCGGGTTGACGGCATGGCCGGCGAGATGAGCGCCCATATCGGCCGGGCGGCCGGTGAAAGGCCGCAGGTGGAGGAATTTGCACATGCGCGGCCCGTCGTTGACGGGGTAATTGTCCCAGAGGAAAGGCTTGCGGCCCAGCGTAGCGGCCACCCCGGCCAGATGTTCCGCTGAATACGACTTCGAGCAGACCAGCTCTCCGGTCCAGAATACGCTGACCTTTTTATCCAGACCCTTCCCGAGCGCCTCCAGATAACCTTCCGGCATTTTGCCGAACAGTTTCTCCAGCACCGGGTCGTACGAGTAATAGGTCGGGCAGAAAACGACCTGCTCCGCCGTAGAGAGGCCGGCGGCCCAGTTGACTATCTCGACCTGCCGCCCGGCGAGATTCGGGAGGTCTCCCTTCATGTCGTCCATCAGCAGGCAGAACTTATCCACCCCTATGCGGTTGAAGAGCTCTATACGCGACCGCAGCAGTTCCCTGTTGGCCGCGTCGAAAGGCGACAGGTACATCTCGTAGGGGCTCAGGCCCACGCCGAACTTTATGCCGGCGCGGCGGCAGGCCCCGGCCAGTTCCGCCAGTTCCCGCTCGCGCGCGGCGGGCACGGGCTCGCGCCATTTCTTGCGCAGGTAAGGGTCGCCCTTGGGAGCGTAGATGTAGAAGGAAAAACCGTGTTCTTTGAGGAAATCCAGGAGGCGGAGGCGCGCGGCGTGAGTCCAGGGCTCGCCGTAAAAACCTTCGATCATGCCGAGTTCGGCAGAAGTCATCCGAAAACCTTTTTGATACGCGAAAACGTGGATTTTGTGACGAATGCGAGGCGCGACGAACGAGCATACCGGCGGCTATGTGAGAGAGGAGCAACGAAGCAGGCGTCCAAAAGCCGCGTTTGCAGGCGCAGACAGGTTTTCGGATGACTTCTCATCACTCTCTGACTATCTCCACCCCGTTGTAATCGAGCCAGTCCAGGGAGAGCGGGCTGACTATGGCGTTGGCCGGAACGGAGAGGCGCTTCTGGCCGGGCTTGACCAGCCGCCTTATCTCCCAGTCGCTCAGGAAGACCTTTTTAGCCGGCGCTTTTTTGGGGACACCATGCCGAATGGTGTCCCCGGTCCCGCGAGCGTACGCCTCCCCCGGGCGGTCCCGGAAGAGGCGCTCGTAGAGCGCGTCGGCTATGTCGCCCCGTGTCAGCATGAGAATGCGGCCTCAGCCGCGGTCTCAGGCCTTTACGGAGATCTTGGCCAGGTACTTGTCCAGGTCGTCGGCGGGGCGCGGTATCACGTGCACGGCGACCAGCTCGCCCACTTTCTGGGCGGCGGCCGAACCGGCCTCTACGGCGGCGCGCACGGCGCCGACCTCGCCCACGCAGAGCGTGGTCACGTAGCCGGAGCCGATCTTCTCGTAGCCCAGCAGCCGCACCTTGGCGGCCTTGGCCATGGCGTCCGAGGCCTCTATCATGCCGATAAAGCCCTTCGTCTCTATCATTCCCAGCGCTTCTTTAGGTTCAGACATGTTCGCTCCTTGACCCACCAAAAACCGGCCGCCGGAAGGAACCCAGCCTTTCGGCGCGCTTCCTCTCGGTCCCGTACAAAATCAACTATATAAAATTATATGGCAGGCACGAAATCCGACGGTCAAAACTTCTTCTTCAGGCTTATCCTCTGCGCGCTGCCCAGCTCGCCATAGGGCGTCAGCGCGTAATCGAGCGACGCCCCCGCCAGGTTCACGCCCGCACCGGCCGAGAAGCCCCGGTTGTCGTCCTCCGCCGTGGTGCGCCCGGCCAGGTAACCCGCCCGCAGCGACAGCGCGGGCAGCAGCGCGTACTCGCTGCCTACGCTCACCACCGTCCGGTCTTCGTGCGCCAGCCGCGTGACATCCGCGCTCACGCCGAAGCCGGGGATGATATGCGCCAGCGCGCCGGCCGATACGGCCAGCGGCAGCGGGTCCGACTGCTCCAGGTACTTGAGCCCAGGCCCGATATTGCGCGCCGCCAGACCCACCGTAACGCGGCCCAGCCCCGCCGTCACGCCGATATCGGCCGCGAAAGTGGAGGCGTTCTCGCCGCCCAGCGAACTGGTGATATACTTAACCCCCGCGCCCAGCCCCAGCCCTCTCACCCGCCCCGCCAGGTTGAACGATACCGCCTGGTCGGTGTTGGAAAAACTGCCGACCGCCGCGCCGGAGGCGTCGCGCGCCGTCATCTCGCCGGCGGCGAAACGGCTGTAACCCACACCCGCGCGCAACCCCTTGAGCGGGAAGGCCGCGGCCGCGAAGTCGTGCGACGATTCCATCAGCCACCGCGTATGGCTCAGGGCCGCCTCCACGCCCCCGCCGCTCAGCAGGCCCGCCGGGTTATAGCCAATGGAACCCGCGCCGTCGGACGCGGCCGTATAGGCCGAACCCATACCCACCGCCCTGGCGGAGACGTCGATGTTAAGGAACTGCGCCCCGCTGGTCCCGGCATGAGCGCCGCCGGCCGGGAGGAGCATCGCTATGGTCAGTATGGTCTTTTTCATGGGCTGCCTCCGATAAGCCGCATAGCGGCTTTCTCCGGCCACACCTCGGCGTTTTTCGCTGAAAAAACGCCTCCGGCCTTGCGGCCCGCCCCTTGGAGCGGCTTCCGCCGGAAGCCGCTCCAAGGGGCGGGCCTCACCTCACCACCGCGAATTTGCCGCGGGACTTGAGTTTAGAACCCGCGCGCTCCGCCTCGACGGTGAAGTAATACACCCCGCTCGCTATATGCCCTTCCCAGGCGTATTCATAGGCGTAGGCCGGACTGGTCACCTGCGGCGGACCCGTCAGCGTGCGTTCATGTACTAGCGTGCCCGCCACGCTGTAGACCTTCAGCTCCACCTTGTCGGCCAGGCCGAACTCCAGGTGGAAGACGGGGACCGCGCCGCCTTTGGCCGGATTGGGATAGACATACACCTCGCCCAGCCGGAACGCCGCCGACGGCGACAGCGGGGCCATGAACGAGGAGGGACTGTAGCCCCCGCCTTCGGGCACATATAACTCCAGCGGGTCCGACAGATACTGGCCCCTTGCCGCTATCACCGTATGCGTGCCCACGCCCAGCTCGGCCGGGATGATCCCGTTTATCCGGCCGTCGGTCCACAGGGTAAGCGGACAGGTTGCTCCGCCCATAAGCACCGTGGTGTAATTGGCGACATAGTTGCCGAACCCCGAGCCGGCTATCGTAAAGGGCATACCTATCGGCCCCGACGAGGGCGCTATCCAGTCCGCCTCCATGTTCCGCAGGTCGAACATGACGGTCGCCGACCGGACCAGCCCGCCATTGAGCGCGCGTTCGACCAACACTTCATGGACGCCGGGCGTTATGGTACCGGGTATAGTCCCCTTTATCTGCGTATCGGTCCACAGGGTAAGTTGACAGGTAGTCCCGCCGATGAGCGCCCGCGTGTAATTAGCCACATAATTGCCGAAGCCGGACCCCGTCAGCGTGAAAGGCAGGCCTATCGGGCCGGACGAAGGCGATATCTCGGCCAATGCCGGTACGACGACGGTGAACGAAGAGGTCTCGGCCAGCAGGCCGGCCCCGCGCATCACCAGAACCGGGTATTCCCCTGCCGCCAGCGAACCAGGCACCGTGCCCTTTATCTGCGTGTCGGTCCACAGCGTCAGCGGCGCGGTGGCCCCGCCTATCAGCGCCACCGTGGTACCGGCCGAATAAGCGCCGAACCCTTCGCCCGTTATAGTGAATGGCAGGCCTATAGGGCCGGAAGAGGGCGTGATGGAAGCCTCCGCCGCGCCCGACGAGGACCCCACCGTGAAATGAGCCGTTCTCACCGCCGAGGCGTTCATCACCATATCATGCGCCAGGTAATAGACGGTATGCGTGCCGGGCGTCAGCGTGAACGGACCTTCGTAACGCGGATTCTCACAGGTGCCTGGTGGACCGGTGAAAGTCGGCTCACCTTCGGGGCACTCATCCCATGCGGCGCCCGTCAGGTAGTAAATATCGAGCAGGCCCGAGGCGACACCATTGGAAACAGGGTCGACACCTTCCAGCGTTATGGAGTCCCCTTCGACCAGATAGACCTCGCCGCCGTCAGGAACCGTGGAACCCGCTATTAAAAGCGTCACCAACGGCGCCGTGCCGTCTACCGTGACAGTTGTAGATTTAATGACCTCCGCATTACCCGCGTAGTCCCTGCTGGCGAAATAAATAAGGTGGATTCCTTCCGGCAGCGTGAACGGAGCCACGGCCGGTGTCATATCTCCGAAGGTAAGTGGAGGGGTGTTCAGTTGATATGCCGCAACAGAGGAACCGCTGATCTCACTGTCGACAAGATATGAGTCGCCGCTTATGAAATCAAGAAAAGTATGGGTTGCAATGTATATCCGGTCCTCTTCATCAGCATACTCCGGTCCGTCCAGAAGAAGCATCGTGAATGGCGGATCCACATCCGGCGAAAGGTATTCTCCGCAAAATACCCCGTCCGGCTCAAGACACTCTCCGCGCATACTGCGGAATAAATTCTGCGTGCGATAAACCCATTTTCTAGCGGACGGCAGAAAATCAGGGGAAGTGTGCGTCAGGTCGATGGTTATCGTGGCACTGCCGCTGGAGAGATCATATCCCTCCCCTATCTCGAAATCGATACGAAAATACGTCGTGCATCCCGGGAAAACAGAGACCGGCCCCAAAAAGGACGTTTCCAGAATATCGAGCGACGCGACACTGACTACGGCTGAAATGGCCGCTCCGTCTACCGGAGCGGTGCTCGCGGGATTATTGAAAAGGGGCACCGAAATACTGCCCCGATCACCGATCGACATCGGTCCCGCGGCAAAGCCCGGAATGGAAGACAGCAATAATGCTGTTACTGCCAGGACCCGGCTCATTCCAATATCCAATCGCTGATTTATACACATAAATCCGAATTTAACCCATTTTTTAAGGTTGCAAACCGCTCTCCTGTCGGCCCACGGAGTTCCTTTCCGCCGACTGCCCCGCCGGCTTGTCCCAGTTGTCCAGGTATTCCTTTGCTTTCTTGACGACATCCGGTCTTTTGTCCTTCAGGGCTTTCTCGACCATGAACCGGACTTTATGATTGCGGTAGTATTCTAGCGCTCCCAAAACTTTTTTCACATCGGCGCTGTAGAAATCCTCGTGCATCTGGACCGGAAGGGGCAAGGGCTTCGGTTTTACGGTCTTCGCCTTTTGTTTGATCTCCGTCCATTGTTCTAGAAAGGCCTGGTAATCCTCCGCTTCCTCTAGCCATTTCTCCACGCAGTCAGGGCCGGCATCGGTCCTCAGTCTGCATTCCGCGGCCGCATAACGCTTCCACCAGAATTCGTTATAGTCGGCGTAAAGGGCGTCCCATTCCTTGTACATGTCATAGTCGGAATAAAGCCCCACTATGCTGGAAAGGGGATGGCCATCCCCGCCGGGATGTTTCCACAGCGAAGGCTGGCCCAACTCGGATTTCTTCCACTCAAGGTAGTCTTTGTAATAGTATTCTGCAAGTTTGAGATGGTTTTCACAGAAGCCAGCCGCACGAGCATAACTCATCACATCTTCCGCATAATGGGATACATCGCCCGACATTGATAAGTCATAGAGTATTGAGATGTCCAAGTCTTTTTGCTTTTTACCCAGATTCTTTATGGCATACTGGCAAGATTTCATGGTTTTTTCCCGATTTATTGCCGATCGGATCACTAAAGGCAATTTCAGGAATTCTTCGCGTGGGATGGCATATTCCGACGAATATGTCCCCATGATTACCGAAAAATTGCGTCGTCCTTCGTAGGACAAATTCAAAAACTCCTCTTTGGAAATTGCCTGTCCCGGCACCTCCAGGCCCATCAGCATGATGAGGAAAACAATCATTGTTTTCATATACACTCAATCCCCAAGATGTATCACTCTCGCTTCATCGAAAATGTCCGCGATACCATTCCCGTTCAAGTCTTCAAGAACATCGTAAACTCCATTGTCGTTTGAGTCTTTCCTCCCTTTCGCCTTAATATCGAAATTGCTGGTAAAGACTCCCTCAATTAACGCCCCGTTCCAATCTATTAATCCTGTCCCGTCACAGTTTCCGTACAGCATCTGCTCATATCGTTTTTTGCCGGAGACATATATCGTTCTTTCCAGTATTTTAGGACATTCCGTGGCCAGCCACAGCTTTCTCATATTGGCGCCGTTTACGGGCCCGGCCTGTATGTCCACGGCCTCGCCGAACTGATGGACGCTGTTCCAGACGCCGCCTTCGCGTCTGTTGTGCCTGGCGCTCCGATAGCCGCTTGTGACCCGCACCCCGAATTCACCCTGAAAGCCGGCCCTGAGCGAAAGCGCTTCCTGCGCACGTTCCTGCGGGTATATGTGCGCGAAACAGTCGCTATACTTGACGAACTCCCCGTCGGTACCGGGGCTGAACAGGGGACGGGTATATCTGCTGAAGTAGCCGGGCGCTGTCAGGTCGTACTCTGGCGTGCTCAGGTCGAAATACTCTTGCCGGCATTTGTCGATGACGTCCTGGCGGATAGAGCGCGGGTAAGCCTTCACCCTCCCTTTCGGGGTATCCACGCTCGCGTCGATCTTGTACTTCAGCGGGA
>Ga0302246_1000685_pt1 | contig 28166 bp, 24 predicted proteins | sample AAG_UR_Trp_MG_FD_193533 | JGI IMG/M metagenome (GOLD analysis project Ga0302246, IMG submission 193533) | Enriched activated sludge microbial communities from anaerobic digester in WTTP, New Holstein, Wisconsin, United States - AAG_UR_Trp | ecosystem: Engineered > Bioreactor > Anaerobic >... | reverse complement strand
GGGACCACCGCCCTCCACGCGGCGCTGCTCGCGGCCGGGGTCGGGCCGGGGGACGAGGTGATCGTCCCGGCCTTCACCTTCTTTGCGACCGCCTCCTCAGTCTCGATGTGCGGTGCCCGTCCCGTCTTTGCCGACGTCGATGCCGCGACCGCCACGATCGACCCGGCCGATATCCTCGCAAAGGTCACCCCGAAGACAAAGGCCGTGATCGGCGTCCATCTCTACGGCCAGCCCTGCGACGCCGGGGCAATCCGGAAGATCTGCGACGACAGGGGTCTTGTCTTCATCGAGGACGCCGCCCAGGCCCATGGTGCGGAGTACCACGGAAGACGGACAGGGGCGCTCGGCGACCTCGCCTGCTTCTCCTTCTACGCGACGAAGAACCTGGCGACCGGGGAAGGCGGGATGGTGACGACGGGATCGGACGAGTACGATCAGCATCTTCGCCGGCTCATCAACCATGGCCAGAGCGAGAAGTACCTCCATACCGAGCTCGGCTACAACTACCGCATGACCGACATCAACGCCGCGATCGGGAGGGTGCAGCTCGCGAAACTCGACGGCTTCAACCGCCGCCGGCAGGAGAACGCCGCCTACTACGGTGCTCACATCACGGCGCCGGGGCTCGTGCTCCCGTCGGTCGCCGCCGGCCGGAGCCACGTCTGGCACCAGTACTCCCTCCGGGTCACCGAGAGGTTCCCCCTCTCCCGGGATGACCTTATGGCCTATCTCCGCGAGCGCGGGATCGGCTGCGCCGTCCACTACCCCATAGCCCTCTCCCGGCAGCCCTACTACGCCGGGGCGGCAACCTGCCCGGTCGCGGAGTCGCTCGCGGCCTCGGTCCTCTCGATCCCGGTCCACCCGAACGTCACCGATGAAGGCCGGGCCTATGTCGCTGAGACGATCAACGGGGTGATCTAGATGGACGCGGGCGTCATCGGCACGGGGACGATGGGCAGGAACCACGTCCGGGTCTACTCCGAGCTCAAGGAGGTCGGGACGACCTACGTCTACGACCTGAACACGAAGGCGGCCGAAGAGGTCGCCGCCGCCACCGGGGCGGAGGTCTGCCGCTCGATGGAGGAACTCCTCCGGAAGGCTGACTGCGTCTCGGTCGTGGTTCCGACCCCCTACCACCTCAGGACGGCGGGAGAGGTCATCGCCGCCGGGGTGCACGCCCTCATCGAGAAGCCCCTCTGCATCACCGTGCGCGAATGTGAGGATCTGATCGGCCAGATCCCCGACGGGCTGACCGTCGGCGTCGGGCACATCGAGCGGTTCAACCCGGTCGTCACCGAGGCCGCGAGGATCGTGCGGGATCCCCTCTACGTCTCCTTCCACCGGCACAACCCGGCCTCGGCACGGGTGACCGGGAGTTCGGTCGTCGAGGACCTGATGATCCATGATATCGACGTCGCGTTCAACGTCCTCTTCCCGGGGCAGGAGTATACCGTCCACGCGAGCGGGACCGGGGATGTCGCGGCCGCGCTCGTGGCCTTCGGGCGGACGCCGGTCTATCTCTCGGCATCCCGGAAGGCCTCGAAGAAGACCCGGTCGATCTACATCGAGGAGGAGGACCGGACGATCGAGGGGGACTTCATGACCCAGGAGGTCTACGTTCACCGGAAGCCCGAGGCCTACGGCCAGGAGAACGGGCTCTACCGTCAGGAGAACATCATCGAGAAGCTCCTGGTGAACAAGGTCGAGCCGTTGAAGATCGAACTCTCGACGTTCGTCCGGGCCGCCCGCGACGCCAAACCCTTCCCGGTGACGCCGGAGCAGGGGCTTTCAAACGTCCGGGTCTGCGAGGCGATCTCCCGGAGCCTTGCGGCATGAAGGTCCTCTCGGTCGTCGGGGCCCGGCCCCAGTTCGTCAAGTGCGCCCCGGTCTCCCGGGAACTCCGGAAGGTCCACGAGGAGGTCCTCGTCCACACCGGGCAGCACTACGACTATGCGCTGTCCGAGGTCTTCTTCCGGGACCTCGGGATCCCGGCACCGGACTACCACCTCGAGATCGGGTCGGGGAGCCACGGCGTCCAGACCGGCCGGATGCTCGCCGCGATCGAGGATGTTCTTGTAAAGGAGGAGCCGGGGATTGTTTTGGTCTACGGGGACACGAACTCGACCCTCGCGGGGGCGCTCGCGGCGGCGAAGATGCACGTCCCGGTGGCGCACGTCGAGGCGGGGCTCCGGAGTTTCGACCGCCGGATGCCCGAGGAGGTGAACCGGGTCCTCACGGACCATTGTTCCGATATTCTTTTCTGCCCGACTGCGACCGCCGTCGCAAACCTCGCGGCCGAGGGGATCACCGCTGGCGTCCACCTCACCGGGGACGTGATGGTCGACGCGCTCCGGGAGAATCTCCCTCTTGCAAAGGAGCGAGCCGCCGATCCCGGCCTCTCGCCGAAGGGGTACTACCTCGCCACGGTCCACCGGGCGGGGAACACCGACGATCCCGCCGCGCTCCGGGCGATCATGGAGGCGTTCTCCCGCCTCGATTCCCCGGTGATCTTCCCGGTCCACCCCCGGACCCGGAAGAAGCTCGCCGAGTACGGGATCGCGCCGGCGGCAAACGTCCGGCTCGTTGAACCGCTCCCCTACTTCGAGATGCTCGCCCTTCTCTCCGGCGCCCGGGCGGTCCTGACCGACTCCGGTGGCGTTCAGAAGGAGGCCTACATCCTCGAGGTGCCCTGCGTGACCCTCCGGGAGAACACCGAGTGGGTCGAGACGGTCGAGGACGGCTGGAACGTCCTCGTCGGCACGGATGCCGACCGGATCGTTCTTGAGGCTGATGCGGCCGGCAGTGCGCGCCGGGGGCACTCTGCCCGGTTCGGCGACGGGCACGCAGCCGTGCGGATCGCCGCGATCATCAGGGAATATGAATCCTGAAGAATGCCGGGTATCGAGCGCATCCACGGCTTCAGCGAAACCCCCATCGGGGTATACGATCTCTACCGGGGGGTCCCGCTCAGGGATGAGGAGCTAGGACTTGAAGAGTTGCTGAGAAAAGTCGCCGGTGCGGCGACCCTCGCGATCCGGGAATTTTTAATCGATGAATGAAGAGAGGAGGAACGGGCGCAACCTAACCCCCGGGGACGGCCAGGGATGGTTGACGCGGAGATAGAGAGAATACCTTAGACCTGGATGCCTGCCCGGGCAAGCGCATCCTTGATGGAGACAAGTTCCTTTCTGATCTCTGCGAATTCGTCATCGAGGTGCTTTTTGGTATCGCTTCGGAGCCCGACAACCTCTTCTTTCGTCTCTTTGCTAACCTGAAGCGTCTCTTTGCCGACCTGGAGATTCTCCTTGCCAACCTGAAGCGTCTCCTTGCTAACCTCAAGAGTCTCTTTGCTAATCTGAAGGATCTCCTTGCCAACCTCAAGAGATGCTCTGCTGATCTGGAGGGTCTGGTCCTGCTTGTCCAGCATCCGGTCGAATTTCATATCCATGCTGTGCAATACATTCCCGGCGTAATCCATCCGCTCGAATGTCTCTTCCTGGATATCTCCCCGGATGATCTCAAAATCGGCGTACTCTCCGGTTGCCTCTTCCCACCTGATGGTGAACGATTTGACTACAATAGGTCTTTGTATGATATCGATCGCGTTGATGAAACCCTGGAGATCCTTTTCGCTCCCCTCTGCAACGATCTCGACCTCCCCGTTCTTGAGATTCTTCACGTACCCCGAGATATCCCGTTCAAACGCCTCGTTGTACACATGCTCCCGATAACTGACCCGCTGGACGCGCCCCCGTGCAGTGGCCACAAATCGTTTCATTTCATTTCACTCTGTAGGGCGGGCATAAATAGTTTCTCCGGATCTGCACTTCGCCCGGCAAACCCCTCTTCTGGCCCCCGCCTGCACCACAAAGGGGGTAACAGAAGACAGAATATCAACCTTGAAGACAAACCTAAGATGCATACAATGACCGAGAACCTCGCAACACGTATCAGGAAACGCGGCCCGATCCGGACGATCGGCGTCATCGGGATGGGCTACGTCGGCATCCCGGCGGCGGCGCTCTTTGCGGACGTGCCCGGAGTCGAACACGTCTACGGCTTCCAGCGCGACTCCGCATCGTCGGGCTACAAGATCAACATGCTCAACCGCGGCGAGTCGCCGCTCAAGGGCGAGGAGCCCGGGCTTGAAGAGTTACTGACAAAGGTCGTCGGCGCCGGGAAGTTCTCCTGCACCGCGGATTTCTCGAAGATCGCGGAGTGCGACGCGGTGACCCTCGCGATCCAGACGCCTTTTCTCGACAAAAAAGACCTCCTGCCGGACTTCACCCCGCTGATCGAGGGGCTCCGGCACGTCGGGCGGCACCTCACGCCGGGGATGCTCGTGGTGCTCGAGTCGACGATCACTCCGGGGACGACCGCGGGGATGGCCCGGGAGATCCTCGAATCGGAGTCGGGGCTCGTCGCCGGGAAGGACTTTGCCCTGGCGCACGCCCCCGAGCGGGTGATGGTCGGGCGGCTGCTCAGGAACATTCGGGAGCACGACCGGATCGTCGGCGGGATCGACGACGTCTCCACGGCACGGGCCGTGGAACTCTACGCCCCGGTCCTCACGGCCGGGACGGTCATCCCGATGACCGCGACCGCGGCCGAGGTGACGAAGACCGCCGAGAACACCTTCCGCGACCTCCAGATCGCGGCGGTGAACCAGCTCGCCCTCTACTGTGAGGCGATGGGGATCAACGTCTACGACGTCCGGGCCGGGGTGGCGTCGCTCAAAGGCGAGGGGATCACCCGCGCCATCCTCTGGCCGGGGGCCGGGGTCGGCGGCCACTGCCTCACAAAGGACACCTACCACCTGGAGCGGGGGGTGCAGGTCCTCGGGCGTGAAGAACTGGACTTCCCGGCCGGCCGGGAGTCCCTCTACACCCTCGCCCGCGGGATCAACGACTTCATGCCCGAGCACATGCTCCGCCTGACGGAGTCGGCGCTCGCACAGGCGGGGAAGACGTTGAAAGACTCAAAGATTGCCCTCCTCGGCTGGGCGTTCATCAACGACTCCGACGACGCCCGGAACACACCGGCGGAGCCGTTCCGGGATGCGGCGATCGCGGCCGGTGCGGAGGTTGCCGTCCATGACCCCTGGGTGGACCCGGCGACATCGCCGGACGCACCGCCCGGGCTCTTGCGGGACCTCGAAGGGGTGCTTGCTGGTGCGGATGCGGTGGTGGTCTTTGCCGGGCACAAGGAGTACCGGGGGCTGGTGCCCGTCGAGGTCCGGCGGTTATGCGGGTCTCCCCACCCGGCGGTCGTGGATGGGCGGAACGTCGTGGACCCAGATGCGTGGATCGTCGAGGGCTTCGCCTACCGGGGGATCGGGCGGGGCGATAAGAACGGGCATGTGCTGAAGGAATAACACCCTTTTTTATTGACCGTCTCGCATGCGAGGCAGCATATAAGCCAGCGGTTGGGGTTGATTTCGGTATATCCTGTGCTGATGACGGGATCTTTTCACCAGTTGGTCGAGAAATGCACCACGTGGAACAGAATGTATCCACCCAGACTGTTGCTCTCCCGCTCAAGGGTGGCTCACACCCTCGCAAAGGATCTGGGTATTCGCACATTACCGTGCTACGAAAACTTAAGAGCCTCCTAGACGGACATGCCGTCGACTTCAGGCTAGAAGAACAGGGTTTATTTTCTGGAAGGCCATCGAGGCGCGGGTGCACACCTATGTGGCAGATCCTATCTGGGGGAGTTGTCAGGCGGGTTCCTCATCAAGCATCTGCCTGACGGCAACCTGCAGTTCCGGGGTTTTGTTCCGGACGATGCCCCAGATCGGAGATCTGAGGCAGTTGCACTTTCAGGGCAACTTGTCCCACACGACCCCCCTACAGACACAGAAGCAGGTGCCGGAGGATGTAATTAATATAGTGCCCGGTAAGACTCTACCAGAGGAAAGGGAATGCGGATTGCGAGTGCTCCCGACGGTAGCATCCAGATTGATGGAAAGGTTGTAACCGCACTGGACCGTTTTGTGGCCTCGGTGACGGGCATCATCGAGCAGTATACCCGCTACGTGATCATCAGCGGGTATGTTGCAATCCTTTTTGGAAGGGCCAGGGGTACGGAAGATATCGATCTCTACATCGACTACATGGATCGTGATACATTCATGTCATTTTCAAAAGACCTCCTGGAGCAAGGGTTCTATTTCCTGAATTCCGATGACACCAGCGAGATCTACTCGATGCTCTGCGACAGGCTCGCCGTGCGGATCGCCAAAGCCGGCAGGATCATCCCGAACGTCGAGATGAAGTTCAAGAAAGACGACTTCGATCGTTATGCGATGTCCAGGGCGAAGAGGGTACAGTTTGACGACATCCGGTTCTTCGTATCGCCCATCGAGCTGCAGATCCCCTATAAACTCTATCTCGGGAGCGACAAGGATATCGAGGATGCGGTCTATCTCTGGATGTTGTTCCGGGAGACGCTCGATGGCGATCTCCTGCGATCGTTCATGGAACGCCTGCAGGTCCGGGGGGAACAGTATGGAATTGAGGTTTGATCGCGAGAGGAACCGGCAGGAGCGGCTGGCTTTTGTCCGGAGACATGCTCTTTGGGTCAGGGAAGTCCCGAACGAGGTCTGGAGCCGCGAGCAGGCCGACCTGATCGACGCGTTCTTTGAGAACGCCGAAAACTTCGCCCTTTCCCGGTCCGAGTACCTCAGGATGCACCGGGCCCGGCGGCGCCATCCTGAGACGGTGCACGGGTAACTTCGGACGGAGTAATAAAGGCCGGCTGCATGGTGAGGGGATGTTCAGGATGAGAGTATACGCCGTCTTCTGTAACTATCCCGCAGGCTGGTCAGAGTGTAACCAGATCCCCCGGCCCCCTCACTCATCGGGCCCGTTCGTCCACCATGAGGCGGAGTGTCACGAATCTAACTCCACGAACTCATCCCTTGCCATGACTTCTTCGATATCATCCGTGAGCCGCTGTTTCTTTACCTTCTCCACCAGCCTCGCAAGAGTCTCGTCGAGTGTCTCGCCCGGGGCCCTGAGATCCAGGATCTGGTTATAGATCTCTTCCGATACGGGGATCTTCTCCGTAACTGGCATTGAAACCTGATCTGTGCTGATCGTGGATATACTTTCTTTCAGAGGAGCGCGAGATAGCAGGCCTCTCTCAGATGACCGGCCCAACTGGGGCCAAGAGGTCCCCGGTAGAAAACCGGAGCAGGAGGTTACGTTGCCTGCAGGATCTCGATGATCCGATCGACGACCGACGCGACGACAAGAGCCGGCCACCGCTTCGCCGTCGAAAGATCCGAGAAGGGGAACGGTACAACGACGACGACATCGCCCTTCACAAATCTTTCCACGCCTCTTCCTCCTCGGGTCGGAGCCAATCTTTCCGGAGCACGGGTTCGTTTGCGAGGGCGGTGTCCGGAACGGCCCTCCGGCGCCGGGCCTTGAGGAACCGGATGAAATCGAGGACCTCACCGTATGTCCGGGGTCATGGCCGGCCCCGCTCGATGCTGATGGTGTACTGGTGGTTCCGCGTCCGGCGGACGTGGATCTCGCGGACGGCTCTCCCATACCGCCGGATCCCATCTGCCACCACCCGCGGGACGAGGAAGAGAGGGACCGGGGAGATGTTTATCTCCTCCGGGGCAGATGTACCAGTGGCGGTCTGGCCGACGGTGCGGTCACACTTCAGGTCCGGGCTGCCGCCGCTGGTTCTCGGTTCGGTTCCTCCCCCACCCGGGGGTCTGCTGTTGTGTTGCATTTTTGCTATCTCCCTGCACCGGGATTCTCTCCGGCGCATACAGAATCTTCTCGCCCGGATGTTTAAAAGAATGAGCCAATGGTCCTGGAATAGACAACAGGCTCAATATAAGCGTTACTTTATCGAGTATTTTCAAACCCGGGAAAAATGACCTGAATCTCCGATCCCACGCCGATATTCCGGGGATACAGGATCCGGATCAGTCCGGATAGGTGCAGACCGATACCACCTCGTCGGGATCGTAGCGAAGCCGGACCTCTCGCTCCTGGCCCCGGCCCGGCCCGGGTACGAGGTCGACGATCCCGATCTTTGCAAGGGCCTTCAGGTGCTCATGGTAAGTAGACTTTCCAACGGCGAGGTACTCCCGTGCCGCCTCAAAGACTGCCCCTGAAGCCATATCAGCTCCTTCACGGGCATGTTCCGCGATCCGGCAGAGGAGTGCCCGTTCTCCGGCCGAAAGGTCCGTGACCCGGGCCTGGAGGACCGGGGCCGTGGTCACCCGGACTGCGGCTGCGAGGTCCCCAGGGGTGACCCTCCGGCGGCCGTCCGCCTCCGCCCGCCTGACCGCCGCCCTGATGAGGTCGATTCCGACCCGGATGTCCTGTTCTTCGGCGGCGATCCGGGCGATACGGTCGAGGAGCGGCGCCGGCATCACCCCGGGGTAGAGCCCCTGCCGGGCGCGGTCGGCGAGGATATCGCGGATCTCGGCCCTCGCGTAGGGCAGGAAGGTGACCTCGGCCGGCCGGAAGACCGACCGGACGCTCGCATCGGCCTCCGCGTAGAGGTTCAGGGCGAGATCGCTCGTGACCGCAAAGACCCCGGCGCCCCGGATCTCCTCCCACCCCTCGTAGAGCCGGAGGAGCTGGTAGAGGAGGAGGTTGTAGGTGCCGGCCGCGATAAGGTAGTTCGCGTCGTCGAGGCAGACGAGGAGGCGTGCATCCTTCTCCCCGAGCCGGGCGGCGATCGCCTCCCTGGTGTCGTCGAGGTGCCGTGAGGGGGAGGCGTAGCCGAGGAGGTCCTTTGCGATGCACCGGTAGACGGCGAGCAGGGTGTGGTTCTGCCGGCAGTTGACGTAGACCGGGATGAACTCTCCGGTGAGTTCGAAGAAGGCCCGGCGGACGGTGGTGGTCTTCCCGGTCCCTGGCGGCCCGCGGAGAACGGCGTTCCGGGGGCCGGCGCCCTGGAGGAGGAAGGCGAGTTCCTGGAGCTGGGCGTCGCGGTGGTGGAGGTGGCCGGGCATGTAGGCGAAGTCGAAGACGTCGGGATCTCTGAAGAGGGTCTGGTCGCTGCGGAGAAGAGGCGAATGCGTCATAGAAGGATCTGGAGAGGAGGTAGTAGATAACGAGGAGCCGTGCGCGGGGTGAAAGTGAAAGGGGAAGAGTCCCCCCTCACGCCAGGGCGGGCACGGCGTCCGCCCAGGTCTCGACCGCGGTCCGGATGGCGTCGTCCTGGTAGGACGAGACCCGGACGGTCTTCCGGGTGAAGGTGACGTAGTAGTCGTCACCCGTGGGGTCGTGGCACTTGAGCTGAGCGTAGTAGGTCTCGCCGGCGAAGTTCCGCTCGGCCTCGCCGCCCATCGCGGTTGCAAGGGCCGCGTTGTCCATGACTTCGGCGGCGTTCGCCTCGAAGGCGGCGATCGTCGGGGACTGCAGGGAGACGTTCCCCACCCGCTTGCCCTCGCCGTCGAGGAAGTTCACCTTCGCGGTGTAGTGCTCGCGGTTCCGGACGACTGCCGCGACCGGCTGCCCGTCGGAGCCGGTATACCCGACGCACCCGAAGGGGTTGTCGTCGATGACGCTCTCGATGAGGTTGTTAAACGACGTTACGGTAGCGATCGGGACCGCGAGGTCCCGGACCGCCGTTTTGTTCACGGTCTTCTGCACGAAGTCTGCCATGGTTGGTTCTCCTCACGGCACAACCCTCTGGGTCGTGCCTAGCAGGAAGATGCGGAGCATCTTCCGTGGCCTGCATGCTCCCGGGAATATGACAGACGATTATAGGGTATACCCGGGAGGGTATCAGCCTGACTTTATCGAAGAGCCAGGATTGGGCTTTGATTCCCAGATATAACCCTTACGGTCAGCCTTTTTCTCTTCGGCATCCTATTGCTCTCCGGGAGGGTTACCAGGATGACCGAGGAGAAGACCACCCGGGAGCTCGTTTACGAGACGAACCGGGACGTGAAGTGGATCTGCCGGATGTTGCGGCAGATGGAGGCGCAGGATGAAGAATTTGAGAGCCGGATCCGGGCGCTGGAGGGCTGGCGGGCGGAGAAGGCCGGGGAGGAGCGGCGGCTCTCGACGGTGAGCGCCGGGGCCGGCGGGGTCGTCGGCGGGATCGTGGCGGTGATCGTGCGGGTGCTCGGCGGGGGGTGAGGGGAGGACGGCGGATGTCCTCGCAGACCCGTATCAAACCCGGATACTCCGGTTCAATTCAGAAAGCCCTAAACCGCCCCCCCATCATAGATTCTTCATGCGCTACATCGTCACCGGCGGGGCCGGCTTCATCGGCTCGAACCTTGCAGATAAAGTCGCAACTCGCACCTAGCGGTGCTCGAACCGCAGTCCATGGGAACGCCACATCTAAACAGCATCACGGCGTCGTGATCATCGGTAACCTCGCCGTCGGGGGACGTTTTCACGAAAACAATACTCACTCCAATACGAGCCGAAGAAATATGATACGGCTACCCAGAACAATGTGCTTCCTAATTTGTGCTGGAGCGAAATAGCGGCACAGAATCATAGATTGGCGTATCATACACTTTCATTTCCCTTTCACCTTCATCATACCATAGCATAAACTTGGGCAGTGTAATCAGAATAGGTCTAGGGTTTTTATTAGAGATGCTCGCATCGAAGATAATGCTTCCAACAGAGCGATCTAACTTCTTCAACTCGGGATTACTAATCTCGAAGACCCAGACGTATTTAGGAACATCAGCTATCGAGAAGATATTTGTGATCTCTTCGGGATATTTGGTTTTGTCTGTAAACCAAAACTTTACCCTTTGTGAACGCATTAGATATGCCCTATAAATAATTCTCCCATCTACAACGATCTCATGAATGATATCGTCAAACTGTGCAATCGTTTCTATGGTCTTGGTTAGCAGAAGTCTAACAAAAGTATAATGATAGGTGTCCTCCGGAAGAATGACAATCGCTTCCAACAGACATGCATCAATGAATTCCCGGGGAACCATTAGGAATGGAGATGCACTTACATCATGTACGATAAAATTGTCTATCTCACCGCTTTCATTTAATGTGTGCCCTATTGCAACAACTGCATGCCACAACTCAGACAGATTCTCGTCGTCATGCTCAGCAACGGGATAACCGGGGATCTTTAAAAGGTCTGCATACTGAAATACCAAGTAAACAGGTATTTCTGATTCGATGTAAGGGTATAGTACACTCCAATCCATCACATTATTGTTCTTATTTTCCCGCCAGATATGATCGTATAGATGCTTTAACTTACATCCTCTCTTACATTCGCCACTTTCGAAGTTTCCTTCGATCTCCTCATATAATGTCTGCTGACATTTACCATAGTAATAGTAATACGAATAGCCTAGCTTTTCAATTAGTCGGTCAAAATCACGAGCCTCTATTGCCTTGCTGCCATTCTTTTTCGGCAGATTACTTATTATTTCATAAAGAGAGAGATACTGTCTGCCCAGTTCGTTAGAGAGAGAGGAGAGAATTATCCACAGGCTTGCAGGAGCACACCAGGATAACCGGTGATCGGGAACAATGTAAGGGACAGTTCTGATCACCGGTTCGTTAAAGTCATCGGATTTATACATCTTCTGGCAGGTTACAAAAAAATTTGCCTTTCTAGGGATTGGAAGGAAAGCATCACTGACGGTTGGTGAAATTGGCCGAAAATCGATGTGTCCCATGTGCTTATGAGGAGTATCTGGGTTTCGATCTGAATCTAGAATTTCCACGTACCATCTTGTAGCTGCTAAGTTGGCTTTAGTAGAAGATTCGAAATCGAGATTCGCTAATTTTCGTGCAAAGAATTTCTTCTCTGCTTCCCATTCTTTGCAATTGACAGAATGAATAACTAAACTTTTTCTTAATTGCCCATTGTATGAAGTTTTGGAGATCTGGTTCAGGAGAGACTCAGCCTGAGAGATAAACGACTCATGGTATCGACCCATATACGGTCAATCAGTCGGAAGGGAATAGCGAATTGCGTTATTCTGCCATTCCATCATGTTGTCGAACAACTCCCAGCACTCCTGATTCAATTCATTAAACAGTTTATCCTTATCCAGAGCTCTTCTATCTAAAGAATTAAACTCATATTCCAACACAACTTCAAGCCATGCATGCTTAACAGGAAAATTTATTTGTTCTCCTGCATTTATTCTATTTTCGGCATGCTGGGCCATCTTTTGCATAATAAATCAACCAGGTATCTTTATTTTATTTTTTTTAGCAAGACCTTCCTCTATTTCCTTTTCTAAATTCTTAGATTCTTCCTTTCCCCGGAAGATCCTTGCATAGGAAGCTTTTATTGGAAGGAGAGTTGCTCTGTTATTCTGTGTCATAAGTATCATCATATCATTTTATGATATTTAATTATACCGATTTGCCTCAAAGACTGATGCAAAAGTGAGCGTGACGGATGTATTGCAAACACTCACTGAGCTGGATGACACACGCGACTTAAATCTGTTGCATAGCCATCACCAATGAGTTCACCGCATTACTGCAATCCTTGAACCATAAGCAGGCATCATTTCCTAGGACAGACACAATGAATATTGCGATCAGCTCAAGGATCAGGATAATAACAAGGAAGATATAGGCGTTATTGTAACGCTCGAGTTCACTGTCCAGATCTTTGAGAAATAGCCACCCTTTGATAACAATCAATGTCGTAATTACAAATACCGGATATGTGATTAAAAGACTGGGACTATCTAAGAAACCGCTATTGAGCGAGTAAAAAAGACCTATGGGAAGGAAAAACGCTGATAATCCACCTAAACCTAAACCAACCCTGATCCAATTCAACAGCCTCTTGGGGGCATCATGTTGATGAGTAATCCTTAAAGTTCGCTTTGACGCATCGCCCTTAAATGAGAGGTAGATACGCCTTCCAATTTTATTGGCGATAACAGTTCTTTCTTTGAAAAAATCGCCCAACTCACGTTCATTGATCACCACTCCGTTTTGGTCGACCACGTCTACATAATCATGAAAATCAAAATTTTCCGCAGCTTCAATTATTATGTACGAATTGACCTGGTCCACCATTTCGAAAAGAAACATGACGTATGTTGGATTTTCATACTCTGATTTTTCCCTATTGTTAGAAGAGGGAGAAAAATTCTGAAACGTGATGGTTCGTCGACATTGTGGTTTTAGTTCCCTTCCTTGCGGGAGATAAATGTTGATGAGATAGTCAGAGCAGTTCTCCAGTTCGGCTTCTCGTGCTTTTGCAAACTCCAGAAATTCATCGTTTGAATCGGAAATTTTTAAAAATGGCTTGTATTCTCCAAGATCATACTTTATAATATTGATATATTCATTCCCTTCATTTGCGAATGTGATCTCACTTATTGCCGAATATGACGAAAGCGTTTCAAAACTGAATAGATAGCGAACTCTCTCAATTTTTGTCCTAATATATTCTTCGTCCATATGCGTGACCCAAACAAATACGATAAGATCGTGCTATATCAATGAAAAGAGATGCTCAAATAAATATCTTCTGATTTTCTACCGGTGCGAGGCTCTCCAATCGCTAAAAGGAATAATTATCAATGAGGTGATCCTAAAATTATAAGACCCCTTAGATAAAACCGGGGATCATGGCATTCCGGGAAATTGACGATGATCTCTGGGAGATTGTTCAGAAATACCTCCCCCCAACAAAGCCGCATATCGGTCGACCCCGATGTGATCCCCGCAGGCTGATCAACGGCATCCTGTACGTTCTGACCACCGGATGCTCCTGGCTCGATGTCCCGGCGAACTACGGCACCAAATCAACGGTTCACCGTTACCACCTCGAACTCTGTGAGAAGGGAGTGTATCAGGCGATCTTCCTCGACCTGCTCCAGTCGGGGTACGAGATCAAGAAGATCGATCTCTCGCATTGTGCGACGGATACCAAGGATATCCAGGCTAAAAAAGGGGATCGACCGGCTATGATGGCTATAAAAAGGTAAACGGGAATAAGCTGAGTGCTCTGGTCGATCGGAACGGCCTCCCGCTTGCCTGCACGGTTGCACCGGCAAATGTCCATGATTCACGGCTCTACGAGCCAACCCTCGAAGCGTTTGAGATTCCCGAAGTGCAGGAGCGTCCTGCAATCATCTCCGCAGATGCAGCCTACGATGCCCGGGAGATCCGTCAGTACAACCGGAAACGAAGAATAAAGAGTAATATACCGGTCAACCGGAGATCCCGGAAACAGCCGAAACGAGGGAGGCCATTCTGGTTTGATCCAGAACTCTATAAAAAGCGCAGTGCCGTAGAACGGTTCTTCAGTTGGATTGAGGCGTTCAAGAAGATCACTCCCCGATACGAGCGATATGAGCACTCATTCATGGGATTGATTCACTTGGCATGTAGTGTCATGATCGGGAGAATATTGGGATGACCTCAATCTCAATAGCGACCATGTGGATAGGAAGGGCCCCTGCTTCGAATTCACAACGTCTTTACGATTTCATATCTTCTGTTGCATCATGGCAGGTTATTGTTCTTCAATCGAATGCCCTGATAACACTCCAGTCGATCAACACCGATAGGGAACAACCCCTCTTCAACGTAATTAACCGTAAATATGACACTTCTCGCCTTCGTGCAGAATCGATGAAGCACCCCTACATCCTGCAAAGTCTCGTCATTGAGGCACCCGATCAGGAAGACGCGTCCGGGAATGGACTTGCTCTCATATCTCAAGTGAGGAAACTGAACTACAGGGTGGTTTAAAGGGCTCACCTCGGTTTCGCTGCCCGTAACCGGAGTTGGATCGTCGGTGGCCAGAATCTCAAAACCATCACCAAACGCATCGTCCATGAGTATCCTAAATCCTGCATAGGTAAAAGTGCCCGGCTCTCGTGATGTATTGTAGTATCGCGTAGCAATTCGTTGCCATAATTGGAACAACTGTTCATAAGCATTTGAGAGAACCCGGAGATCCAGGCAGGCATGGGGTAAGATACACTGGTTCCCTTTCGCGTGAAAGAGGCTGCAACGAGTATCATACTGCATCTTCATGAAATACTCCACGGGAACAGGGGTGCCAGTCGGGACATAATCGGCAAGGGGAATCTCTTTGTCGATCTCGTTTAACGCCCTTCGCAACCAGACGGTTTCCCGTTCATGAGGCGAAATAGGGACAATGTCATACACAAGAGACTCAAAACTCAGAAATAGATTACGATAAGCCTCAAAGAGGTCGTTACTCATCCGTGACAGTCGATAATAGCGAAAAGCCGGGATCCATTTAAGTCTGGGCTTCGGCGGAGGAGAGACAACTATCTCATCTCGAAACAAGGTTGCAGATGCACTTATTCCAGCGGAAAGTTCAGCTATCGAGATTACGCGGAGCACCCACTCTTCCCCACTCTTGAAGAGAAGAATATGGGCCTCTTCAGGACTCTTTACCCCCCTATGCCTCTGTTTCGCCACCGAAACGAGATCTAAATACTTCTGGCAGGCTTCAAGTCCCCGATCCAGGATCTCGTCCGGTGGAAGAACCTCAAAGGTTCTCGCGACAATCGTGGGCTGCCCCTTCTGGATTTCGATCTCCCACACTCCATCTTCAAACAAGTAGACGCTGGTGAACGGGCTTGGGGATGTTAAGCCAAAACCGACACCGCTGTTACAGATCGTACCGGAATCAGGAAGTCCTTCAGATCCACCCAGGTAGATACTGCCCAACCGAGCCATGTAGATGCCCTGCTATATGGGTTAACGCCTGATAACTTAAACGAAACGTGAAGTGGGATTGAGTGCCGAGACGAACGCATCGATTGACAGTTCCCACTATCTTGATGGACGACACTATAGGTACTGAATGTTTCGGGAGGGTTCACTTCCGATCCGGCGCCAAGTTAAACCCCCTGTCCCGATGAGTTCCAGATCAAATTGCGGTGGCTTATCGCTTGCCCAAGGGGCAACTCCCTTTTTCTGCATCCGTCTCCCGATCGTTGAACTTCTGAGTTCAGCGCAGGTCGTCCAGAATTTTTCAGATAGTGGGACGTCGACAACCTTCCCGTTATCGAGCACGACCTCCACCGAGCCCCAGTCCCTCGGGGAAGTAGCGGTCGCGATCAGTGTATGAGATCCGGATGCCGTACCCTGCGCCGATATGGTTGTTCGGGGTACCATTGGACCAGCCGGACACTTTCATAGTTTTCCTCTGAGCAGATGGGGCATATAATAACTGGGTCAATTGTATAGTTGCAAAATCTAGGATCTATAACCGTCTTATTTGAGCAGAATCAAAATCTATGACTACAGAACCTGCATTTGTCCTCCTCCAATCACGTATGCTGGATAACACCTCGTTTATCAGATCGCCAAAAATGGTGTAGTAGTCAGGATTAACGATGTACACCGATACTAGGTTATTCTCCTCTGCATCCATCATCACTTTTTCGTCAAGCGCTTGCTCGTACACCAGTTTTTCTGATCCTTCATCTTTCTCTCTATAATACAGCCGATACAGACCAACAACACCTGAGATGACATTTCGGTGTTTCAATAGATCCCACGCAAAACCCTGAACCTCTATATCGGTACGTAAAAAGAGATCCTGCCTATGCTGTTCAACAAATGAGTGAAGCATACTCAGCGCTTCAAGTAGATGAATGATTACTGAGTTCTCTTCATCGTCCATTCTCTCCATTATGAATGAGTTTTTAATGAGTTCATCCAGTCTATGGATTGCACCTTCAAACTGAACATCACAAATCTGATACCCAAGATATTGCACGTCTGTTATGATTGAAAAGACTGTACCAATGTCAAACTCCTCAATATCGGGTTCATCAGCCTCGAACCCGCCATCATACTCAACCTGATACTTTCGCTGATAGGGTGTGCCGTCTTCGTCGTAGAGGATTTTCGCTTCATCCTTCATCCGCAGAATGTAATTCCCCTGGCCAGAATCTTCCAGCACAACGTCGCCGGCATCGAAATACACACAGTAGCCCTCAAGCAACATCTCCATCTGGGCCTTTATCTCGAGCATTGCCCGCCCCATCTCGTTTTCGGCATAACGGTACACGTTCTCGTTCAACGCTTTGTGGCTTTTATCGTTCCACAACTCATAGGTGACGACAATAACAGGAATTGCAATCAAGGCGGCAGCGATGTCCACCAGCAGTCCCTTGATGTCGCCGGAGAGATTAACAGCGAAGATATACAATATTGCTCCAAAAACAGCGACCGCCAATTTCGGCCACGCTTTTAGCCACATTCTTCTTAAATGGGATTTCATCGGATCACACAGTAAACAGGTTGGAAGGAGCCATCAGATACGGAAAGATTCAGATCCGGGACGTCTCACTCATTCCTCGTATTATGGAACCCTATAATATCCAGAAATACAGCGGCGGCAGCGCCCCCGATCATAGCGGTGACAAGCGCATTCACGGCATCCCTCAGATGCAGCGAAAATCCCGATGATAGGTAGGATGTAGCATATAAGACCAAAAGGCACAGATCACGATGAATAACACAAGGCCGAATATCTCTTTTATCGTTACTCCCATGAGATGAATCTCGGTTGTGCAGATGATAATAGTTGTGCAGATCGGACAGCCATCTCTGGCCGGGTAGGTGCCTCTGACGCCCTCTGTAAGTGATTATCCGCATTTCCGTCGGTAGAGGAGACTGCATAAAGATATATATCCAAAGGGGCATTTAGGAATCATAATGAAAATTCATACCTCAGCCTTCCATCCAACAGCTCCGTTGCAGCCAAATCCCTGAGGTCGCCCAAAAATATCCGAACAGACAATTGAGGAGGTCAGGAGAGAGTTGCTTAGCGGATGGAATACATCGATACCCCCACCAGCGAATTGGCAGGATTTCGAGCTGTTGTGCTGGGATATCTTCGGTGAGACATTAGACCTGTTTGAGACCAAGAGATACGGTCGACCAGGCCAAGCTCAGAATGGTGTTGACATTTTTGGGAAGTCAAAGAAATATCGCGGCTGGGTAGGATTACAGTGTAAAAAGAAAGAGGTATATCCTCAAACGCAACTCACCGAAGATGAGATCCTTCAAGAAATAGAGAAAGCCAGAATATTTACTCCTCCAATTGTCCACTATATTATCTTGACAACAGCACCACGCGATGCAAAAATCCAGAGATTTGTGGCGGAGATTTCCACTCGAAACCAGGAATTGGAGCAATTTTCAGTGGAGATCTACTTCTGGGACGATATCGCGGATCTGCTGAGAAAAAACCCGGATATCTTAAGACGTCATTGGTCATTCGCAAGGGATGCAGATATTGTCCAGATAATTGGAGAAAAATTTGAGAATGGCCAGAGAAAAACATGTGAGATTCTCGCTGATGAGATACGTCAGATTAGAGATGCTACCACATCCGGCCTTGTCGAGCATGAACTCTCAAACGAATATAGGGAGGAATTGGAGACCGTCAAAAGGGAGTTGAAAGAGCATCGTCCAAGTACAGCGTTGCGATTATTGGAGCAGTTCAAGGAACGGGTCTGGTCTACAGCATCGAATACTATTAAACATCGGATCGTAACATACGAGGCTGAGGCATGGATCCGATTGCACGACCACTGTCGTGGTGGAAGATTAATGCTTGAAGCTCTGCAATACAATCCCGAAGACGAAAATGCGCTTGGGAATGCAACAGCAGGGCATTACCTTCTCGGAGAGTATGACAAGGCAAAATCCCTTGCATTAAAAATAATTGAGCAAAACCCCGTCAGCACACGTGGATATTCTCTTCTCATACAGGCAAGAGGACAGAGCGAGCCCATTGAAACGATCCTTTCAGAGATCCCAGGATTTCTTCAGCATACTCATGATATCGCCAGCGTAGTAGGGCAACACTTCTACAATCACGGGGCCTTTGACAAGGCAGTAACTTGGCTGCGCATCGCACTGGACGATGTAAAGAATGATATCACCGTCAAAGCACTTCTGGCATCGGCAGAATATTATCGGGTAAGAACCGATTCTACATCGCTTAGTGGTCTCCAGATATCTGAACAGCACAAGAGACTGCTGAATGATGCAGTTCAACTATTCGAAGAAGTATTGGGTACCGCAACCGAAGATATTGAGCTCCAAAAAGCGTATTTACATCTCCTTATCGAATTGGCGGATGCAAAATGGTTGATTGGACTTCACGCAGATGCTGAAGCAATCATTGATCGGGCATACAAACTCGAAGGATCCGACCATACGGTTCTCTACCTAAAAGGGTGGTATGCGTTTCAGGTTAAGAACTATGCAGAGGCTGAACGCTTTTTTGAGCAGGTTCTCTGGATGGATCAGTTTCTCCCCACCCCACTTGCATTGTATCTAGAATTACTCCGGAGGACCGGCCGCGCGCGAGAGGGAATTGAGAGAATACAGGAGTTCAGAACACGCAATCTGACAGATGAACAAAAAGAAGTTCTTTCTCAGGAGTATATTCGATGCCTGATCTCTAGAGGGGATAAACACTTTGAGGAAGCTCTGGATCTCGCGTATGCGAGAGTTCTGGAAGACAGCGAGAATATTGACAAACGTATAGAGTATCTAAAAATAGTCAGATATACCGGGAGAACAAGGGATGTCCAGGAGCACCTTGATAAAGCCAAAAATGTAGCCAGTTCTCTTTCTCCTATAAAACAACTTGAGATTGCTGATATTCTCTATAACTTCGAGCAGTATGGCGATGCTGCAGAAATTTATCAGCGTTGTATTGATCCCCGCCAGAATACTGAATTCACACAAAAATGTATCGATTCGTGCTATCGTGACGGTAAGCATGGGAAGGCACTTGAACTGTGCCGGAACCTCCATGCCGCATGCGGCCCCCTTCTCCATACCACAGACATCGAACTTGCGATATACCATGAGATCGGGGATATGCCAGAGGCGAAGAGACTCTGTATAGCGTATCTCAACGCGTTTCACGAAGATTATGACATGAAGTTAAACCAAGCCATTGTTGATCTCCGGATGGGGACATTATCCTCTGTGGACGCGTTCCTTCCGCAACCCAATGAATGCGATATATCCTCTTACGACCAGGGATCAAGGCTGGTTCGACTCTTCTATTTACGGAACCGGTTTGACGATGCCCTTGAATTGGCATACAGGTTACGGAAGAAGTTCCATAACCTACCAGATGCTCATCTCAGTTACATAAGCCTCGTACTCGATATCGATGACAGGGCATCGAAACTCTCCGAACCAGATGCTGTGAGCCTTGATACCGCTGTCCATGTTGAAGATAATTTTGGACGGAAACAGGTCTACACGATTGAAGATCTGAATACCGACGAAAGGGCGGAATATGTTCTCCTTCCTCATGACTCGCTTGCCCAGTTACTTCTCGGGGAACCAAAAGGCTCAAAGATAGCCCTCCGCAAGGATGAGGTTGGAATAGGCACTGAAGAGTCGCTCACCATAACCGATATCGTCAGCAAGTATGTTTATGCATTCCGGGAGAGTGCCTCATCATTCAATCTGAGGTTCCCTCGTGAAGGGAAGGAATTTCAAAGATTTCATTTGAGAACCATGGAAAGTGGGGGTGTAAACCCCGATGATCTTACTAATTTAACGACGATAGCCTCCAAAAGAGCAGAAGGGGTGAGCAGAGCCCTTGAAGTCTACAAGCAGGGACACATGACCATTGAAGGGTTATCCAGGTTGCTCGGTCAGAACACAATTTCTGTTTGCTCTTTCCTGACACAGTTACCAGATGTAGGGATACGGTGTCCCTCAAAAGCCACCCGACACTCTCCAGAACTCGTCTCGAACGGCGGGAAACCGAGGACACTTATCTTCGACCCGGTTGCCCTCGCAACCATCCACTCACTCCACATCGGCGATCTGCTTACGAACAGATACGGAAAATGTGGGGTCGCGCAGAGCACCGTCGACATGATCGAGGAAGCACTTCTAGAGTACACTGGAATCCAGGGACGAGCAAGTCACGCCCTCACCATAATCGATGATGCCCCGGCAATGTACGAAATACCTGCCGAGGAGAAGAATAAAAACAAGAAGAATCTTGAAGACCTGCTGCGGTGGGTGCGTACAAACTGTGCTATAATGCCCTGTTACCCTGCTCTGCAGATCGATTATGCAACAAAACAGCGATATAATACCCTCATCGGTCCCGCCTCAGCTGATAGCATTCTCCTTGCTACAGAACCAGAGGTCATTCTATGCTCAGACGATCAGGCGATCCATGTCCTCGCACAACATGAGTTCAAGATATGCCCGGCATTCTCCATCCCCGCCCTCCTCTTCGACTGTCTTCACGCAGGCGCTATTACAAGGGACCGGTACGATGACCTGATGTTACGTCTAGTCGCTTGGAACTATTACCCTCTGCCTATTGACGCCGAATTGCTTATAGCAGCCGCAGAAAAGGCATCCTGGGATCTCAAAACTCCATTCACCGACGTAATCAAAGCCACACACAAAATCTGCTGGCCAGGTGGACTGCAGGGGTTAAAACCCGCACTTGCATTCATAGAGTTGCTCTGGGAGAGGCCTGTCGGTGATGTCTGCCGGGATGTCCTATTCCTTTACTTTTTGACCGCAGTCACCCCCCAAACAAATGCCGGAACTTTTGTGAGGGGGCTGGCATATATGGTCTCGATCCATCCGGACCTTCCTCCTGACGCAAAAGTCAAGGTGGTCCAAGATATTGAGACGTGGAGCCTAATATTTCCCAAGCGTCAGGAGGAAAAGACAATTGAGGAGGAGTGTTTGGACGGTTTCTCACGGATTGAGGAGCAGAATTGATGTTACGCCCTCATTGAGCGGGAAACCCCTCAACAAATCTCAGAAATTCCTCTCCAAAGGGGGTTATTCTCAGGTTGGTGTAGGGTTTTGTCTCTCCACCGAACAGCGCAATAATTTCATCATAGAGGAGCGATTTTGAGACCAGATCCTGGACATAGAAGAAATATTTCCCCTCATCGAATCCCAGGAAGTCTTCCTTACATTTGAGAGAAGCCTCGGCACCCTCATCCCTACCGTCAACGGCTCCCTGCTCAGTGCTGCCTTCAGACTCACATTCTTTGACTTCCCGGAAGTGGTTGAGGATCTGGATCTGATCCTCATTGATGCGGGAGGCGATATCGAGAAATGTTTCTTTGAAATCAGACTTGTAGGGATGTGTCATCTCGTTCAGCAGAATCTTCTTAAGTCGCCGTACCTTCTCCTCGGATGCAGTGTTTACAGCCCTCCGCAGGATGGACTCAAGAATATCTGAGAACTCCTCGCTTCGGAGGTATTCTTGATTGAATTTCTTGGAATCAATCGATTCAATGTTCTCCTTAAATTCCTTAAGAATTCTGCATAAACGCTCCAGTTTAACCTGGCTCCGATACTCGAAGAAAGTATCAGCCACGAGACCGACACCAGGTGTTCTTGAGAGGAATGCCTTCGCAAAAGCCCTCCCTAACTGTTCCAACTGAAACTTTGCATCCGAGTTCATGGCTCTGTCTCAATGCCTGTTAACCTATCGCCCAGTCTCCCTCATGTTCTTTCCTAATGGTCTGTATCATAGCGTCAACCCGACGCAATACCTCACGGAGGGTTACCCGCAGCCTCCCCTGGGGGGCAAGGTTCAATATGCGCGAAATGACCTCTCTCTTGCGCTCGAGTTCAGGTGAATGGTCACCTTCGCTTGAAATTCCGCCAAACCAGACAAAGTTACTGAACAGGCCTTTGATTTCCTTTTCTTTATCAGCGGCAACCGCACCAGCCAGAATCTTTAGGGTAGTCTCTTCGGTTCCAGATTGGGAGAGGATTACTGAGCAGAGCACGAGGGCATCATCTACCCGGCCGTCACTCAGCAACTGCTCAGCATAGTCTTCAAGGCATAACTTTCCTGAGATCTGATGTTTCAGTGACGCGATTGCTCTCAGTTGAGCCTGAAATTGTTCACGATATACGAGTCCCTCATTCATCAGGGCAAACAACTCATCAAGGATGGAGTATAATTCGGTACAACTTCCTATATTCTCTAAGAGCGAGACATCATCCTGAGGACATATCAGATAATCATGTGCAGCCCGTCTCTTTTCGGCCCTTTCGTGGATAAAATCCAGGACTTCCTCTGTATCGGTGAGAACATAGTTTATTAATGCTTGAGTTTCGTAACCCGGATAACCCCAAAATGAGGGAATTGAGATTAGTATCTCAATGAGGCACTTTTGGATCGCCTCTTTCTGATGACCTGCAAGACGATCCTCATTTTCTATTAGATCATGTAGCACATACGTAGCGATGATATCAAAGAGTCTCTCATCCATCACCTCATGGCAACTCAAAATATCAAGATATGAAGTTACAACGATCTCATAGTTGGCAAAATTTGAGGAGAACACTCCCAAATTTATGAGAAGTTTCAGATGAATATCTCTTTCGCCAATATCAATCAATTTGGTCAGCCAATCCCTGACTCTGGCCTCATCTGGAGGATATCTCGCAATGAGCCCTATGAAAGTGCCTATTCTTTTGGTATCCACCTCTTGAGGAGCAATTAATACCTCATCCGCAAGAGATTCCAATAATCCAGGGATATGTTTACACAGCCCAACATCAACGGCATTCTTGATTTCAACCGGCAGTTCACTCCATGCCTGCCCCTGACTGCGTAAATCGAGGAACACATCCGGGTTTTTCGTGATCCAGGTAGATAATAGCAGCTCCAATCGGGGGTAGTCAAAATCTGGGCGCTCCCGATACGCTTGAAGTTCTTGGAAGAGGGTGATAACGGAGTCCGTATCGGGGTACGCGATAGAGAGGAAACTCACGATTGGTTCACTGAATTCAGTAAATATGTCCTCTGGAATTGCATAACCGGGCATCACACCTAAACACCACTTACGCCTTTCCTCCTCCCCTGATGGCATTGTCCCTGGATCAAACGAGAGGAGCAGCGGTCTTGAGTAGAATAAAAATCCATAGATGGTATACTCCATGGGACGCGGAAACGTCTTTAAAATTGACTCCACACCTTCCGTACCCGGAGATTTGCACTGCCACCACTGGAAGAGAAGGCTCTCGATATCACTCAACACTCCATAATCGGTTTCATGTGGAATCACTCGTTCGAACTCTGCTAAGAGGATTCTTCGCTCCCCTGCGATCCTCTCTGAGAGAGGGCTTTCACTCATTCCAAGCTTAAAACCAATCTCACTCGAGATTTCAATGGCCTTTCTTCTTATCTGCACAGACTGATGGCGAAGCATTCTTTTCACTATCGAGATCGCGTGATCTCGGGTTTCAAGAACAATAGAAGTGGCCGGAACCAATTGTGTGCCCCATGTCACCGTGTTGGGCGCAGATAGGTAACTCATCTCATGGGCCCCCTGCAATACCTCAGAGAGAGCCTTACCGAGCGCAATGATAGAGAATTCATTGCCCGCATCAAGTCTCTGTTCAAGTAGAGTCAGTGTTTCCCGTATCCCTTCAAACGAATTGTAAAAGGGAGAGACTGCCTCAGAGACCAAAGATTCCACCTTATAATTGAAATATTGTCCCCCAAGGGCCTTTTTGTGGATATAAGCAAGGATATCAAAGATCTCACTCCTAGAGAATTTAGTCGGGATCAGAGGAAAGATTACAGCCCCATATATATCTCGGTTTGGGGAAAGAATTAGATACTTATCGTTTTTCGGGAGCGGGGTGTCGATATAGGTGTACATAAGATCCAGTGACTCTTCAGGGACTAGATGACAGAAGTTGGAGAGCGCTTCTAAATGCTCTCTTCTAAGATAGCCGGGTGTTACTTTTGACTCTCTGGTGACTCTCTGAATCCATACCGAAAAATAACTCTTGACATAATTCTTGGCAAGACTCTCATTACAGTATCTTGAAGCGGTCTCGAGTTTCGCAAGAGTTTTCCCGTGTAATTTAGACTCCCAGAAATCTATCCATCCAACCAATGCATCGAACGTATGGATCTGGTCAATATGGGACGCAAGATAGAGATCACCTTTCACATCCAGGCTAAACCGGATGGAAGGCCCCACTTCTCTAAGAACACCGTTTTCTACTAAAAGAGCAATATGGGTCTTCACTGTATCTACAGCAATGCCATGCCTCTCACTCAGCAGCGATAGGATAGTTCCATCATCTTTCCTAAAGGATCCAATCAGTGCCAGATCCGCCAGAAAATCCTTAGCGGTTTTTTCATTAAATTCTGGCAAGAGCGACTTAAAGGCTTCAAACTCCAGATCGCCGACAGATCTTTGCCAAAGTTTCTCGACTACAATTCCAGGCCCTCCTCTGAGCATTTTTCCAGCCCAGATGATTAGACCCGGATTTGGCATCATGGCAACAATCAACTCTTCCTGTTTATGACGTTTACCACCGAGGACGTGCCGTAACAGTTCCTTGAGATCATCCCGGTCCCAGTCCTTGGTCCTCATTATTTTGGCGAGATCTCGACAACCTCGCTGATTTAAAGTAGCCAGAATCTCTTGTAAGCTTGCAGTTTGTGTTGTGAGGATAATCTTCACGGTAGAGGAACGATACTTTACGTACGCAAGGAGTGGAGCGAGCTCCTCGGGCCATCTATCTGCATCGTCAAATAATAGGAGATACCGTTTAGCAATATCCAGTTCAACTGCGAGGGCCCGCTCCAGATCTGGAGACCCTGGTGCCACTGAGAGTATCGTGTACTCGGGATGTTTCTTTCCAAGGTCAGATGCGATCTGACGGAGTAGATGTGATTTTCCAGATTCGCCCGGGGCATGGAGAACAAGAATTCTGCTAAGGTTGTCAGCCAAAAATACCTCTGCCTCGTTCAGGAAGTATGTGGTCTGCCTGAGCCGGGGTCCTGCATCTAGGGGCAGCAAGTACTGTTCAGCGTCTTTGAAATATTTTTGCCACTGGATAAGTTTCGGGGTTCCTATAACCGACCTTTGGACCACTTCCATCCCTACTTTGATCTTCCTGTGCTCCTCCATTTCCTCCTTACGCTGCACTATACGGAGATATTCATTCGCGATTGGATTGCTATCTCTTGCTTTTGCAGAGAGAAACGATTTGAATGCCGAAATCAGCACTCTGAACAACCAGTGTGCAAATTCGGGGTTCAGGGCTTCAAGTGCCGTGGTATGATCTTCAAATGCCTCAACAAAATCCGCTTCTAATTTTGAGAGGCTCTGCTTGTTTTGTTCGAAGACCTGCTCCACAATGAGGAGAACCACCTCAGACGAAAGGAACTCAGTAAGGACAGCCAGATCGGGGGCAGGTTCTGGAGGTGCTTCAAAGCATATCTTCTCGTCAAAGAATCTTGCAAAGTCAGAGGAACCCATCCAATCCCTGATGTCTTCCTCGCGAAACATCTTCGCACCGAGCTTTTTGCTTCCATTTATCAGTACTGAAGCAATGAGGCTACTCATTATCTCTGTAATCATCCGCGCCCTACCATTGATGGTTTATCTTTATCGAAAGGATGTAAAAGTATCTTCACACTCTGATCGATAAACTGGTATCAGGTACGGCTCTAAAAGAGCAGGCATGAGTCATAAGGGACCGGCCCAATTCAAATGCACGGCTTAAAATCAAAGAGATCAGACGTCACCCAGCGATTCTCCAACAGGGACAGAGACGTTGAATGTTTACTCTTCAATATGAGTGATCGATCAAAAGTTATGTTCCCTAACTTCTGGCCTCGAGGTATCGGAGTATTGGGGTTTCATTTCGACCGATTTTGCATCGGCATTGGGTTAAAGCAAATTAACCCTACTTCAGCCATATCTGATACAAGGAAACATCAAAAGAGATTTAATATGCTGAGATTATTTCTCTTTACCTTACTGTAGAACTGCGATAGAGATTCTAGATCAGAGATGATTAGATGCCACGCATTAGAAGAAAACGTATTGGATCTATAAAGACGGAACTCGTCAACAAATCGCGAGAAGCTGCGATGGCAGCTGTACAGATTTTCAATAATCCCCAAATCAGCTTCAAGTCGGAGCTCTTCATTGTCATCATGCATATTGCCTGGATATATCTATTGCACGCTTATTACCGGAGTAACAAGATAGATTATCGTTATTATAGCCAAAATGGGGAACGTAAGCGCTTTGATAAAACGAAGTATGGCGCAGACAAGCGTTGGGAACTCGAAAGGTGCTTGAACGACAAAAACAACCCATTAGACAGCGATACATCCAATAATCTACGATTTCTGATAACACTTCGCCATGAGATTGAACACCAGATGACATCGCATATTGATGATACTATCACCGCGAAATTCCAAGCATGTGCCTTAAACTACAACCACTACGTCCAGAAATTCTTCGGAGAGAGAAACGGCATTGATAAGCATTTACCGGTAAGTTTACAGTTCTCAGCAGTAAGTCGAGAGCAATTGAACATCCTTTCTGAAAGATCCGACATCCCGAGACATATCTCTGCCTGCATAAATCGTTTTGAAGACGAACTCTCGCCGGAAGAGTTTCAGAGCACGCGATATGCATACCGGGTTTTACTCACCGGGAAAACCGCAAACAGCAAAAGACAGGCCGATGAGGTGATCACGTTCGTCAAGGCAGACTCTGAGATGGCTCAAAGTATCAACAAGACATATGCCCTGATAAAGGAAACGGAACGGCCCAAGTATCCCGCAGGATATGTCGTCCAGACAATGCGCGACGAGGGCTATCCTAAATTCAACATGTATCACCACACACAGATATGGAAGAAATTAGATGGAAAAAGTCCAGCGAAAGGGTATGGTGTCACGGTGGTCAAACTGTGGTATTGGTATGAATCATGGTTGAAGGTTGTAAGGACACATTGCGAAGAAAATCGGAACAAATACGCTTAGAACATAAAGCCTGATGATAATGAACAATCGGCATTCCAATGCAGACCTTCGGTAATCGATCAGGTACTGGGTCCTGAAAAATAAAGTCGGGATCCCTAACCGTTCACTATCTGCTCTAACATACCTTCGCCAGGACCATACTGTGGAACCCGAATCAGCTCGAATGCTCCCTCCACTGGCACCATTCAGAAAGCCCTAAACCGCCCCCCATCATAGATTCTTCATGCACTACATCGTCACCGGCGGGGCCGGCTTCATCGGCTCAAACCTTGCAGACACCATAGCACAGCACCACGACGTCGTGATCATCGACAACCTCGCCACCGGGCAGTAGGTGACGCCCAGCACGATCCCGGCAACCG